>WNGB01009745.1_pt1 | contig 18600 bp, 15 predicted proteins | sample 5400681 | NCBI WGS metagenome assembly WNGB01 (sample SAMN13153367, study PRJNA577476) | soil metagenome | isolation source: 115 cm soil or saprolite under grassland replicate 2 | place: USA:California | collected 2016-06-15 | reverse complement strand
TCCCCGGCTTAATGTCGCGGTGCAGGATCCCGTGCTCATGCGCGTAGTGGATAGTGCGCGCCACTTTGGCAATGAGTTCCCCTGCGCGCCGGGGCGGCATCGGCTCGCGCTCAACGACTTCATCGAGTGGGCCGCCCTCGATCAGTTTCATGCTAAAATAGCAGCACCCGTCGCGTTCGCCGATTTCATAAATGGGAACGATGCAGGGATGATCGAGCCTGGCCGCGGCTTGCGCTTCTAGATGGAAGCGCTTCAGATGCCGTCCCGTAGCCAACTGACCCAGCGCGACGATCTTTAACGCGACGGTGCGATTGAGGCTTTTCTGCCGGGCTCGATACACAAGACCTTGTCCGCCGCCGCCCAGTTTTTCCAGCAGTTCGTAGTCGCCAAAGTCGGTCACTCTAGGTGCCGGATCTATCACCCGGCTGCTGCTCCCGTTAACGTCCTCAACGGAGCCGGAGTCACTGCCTCCGGCTACAGGTTCGTGCGTAAACAGGCCAGTTTCTAACAGACATGCACTGCAAAATTCTTGCGGTGCATCGGCGTAGAATTCCGCGCCGCATTTTCCGCACGATCTCGACACAAATTTCACGAATTTACACTAATGATTGCGGCGAACTCATCCCGTAAATGATGGTATCATATTGAGCGAAGCCAACAGCTCTCATTCTCTCCGTGCGTTGTTAGTCCAGAAATGATCAGAGATTCTTCGCTTCGCTCAGAATGACATTTTTTGGAATTCTTGATTATTCGTGCCATTCGCGTCTTCAGCCACGCAAGGCGGCGATCAAATGGCGTAGCTCGTCTTCTGTATCGTCGGGCGCGACCACGGTGTGAGCGATTTCTTCATGCAACACTTCCCGGTAACGCTGACGGAACCGATAGAAGGCTTGGTTTACGGCGTTTTCAGTCAGCCCCAATTCTCGTGCAATCTCACCCTGAGAACACTGACCGGGCTCGCCCGTGAGTAATTTCTTCAGTTGTTCAAATAATCGCGCTTTACCAATGGCGAGATACTCGTCCTGCAACCGTGCGAGGGCCTGCTCAAGAATCGTGAGGGCCCAGCGGCGCTCGAAAATTCGGTCGGGGCTCAACGTGTCTGGCGGTTCGAGATCGGCGCGCTTACATGCGAGCAATTCGTCCAGAGATATGGGGGGTTTGCCTTCGCCGCGCTTGGCGGCGACTGCGCGCCGATGCTCTTTGGCGAGGAAATGTTTGACTGAAGCGAGAAAAAAAGAACGTAAACGCCCTTTCTCCCGGCGCACCGCCTGTAGATCTCGCCTTTCGAGCAGCACCGCAAAAAAACCTTGGGTAAGATCCTGCGCGTCTTCCGGTCCGGCTCCTTGTCGCCTGATGAAACTATAAACGGGCCACCAGTAGGTGCGGCAAAGTTTTTCAAGCGCTTTGTCTGCCTCCGGCGATTCACCCTGCGCCTGTAGCACGATGCTCCAATGCGTAGTTGTAAATCCAGCAGCGCCAGCTGCCGCAGGGTTGCCAACGCCGGTCAGTGAGGTCACCTTGTCGTCCTGAAAGTGCAAACAATATAGGCGCGCTTGTGATGAGAACACGCCTGGCGTTATGCGCGGTTTTTGTCGCTTTGGTGTCGTACAGCGTTAGTGCCGCAGATCAACCAAGCCCAAAAACGACGCTGACTTTTATCTGGCATGCCGGAGACCGGGCAAACCTGTTTCAAAAAATTGCCCGGCAATACACGACGGAAACCGGAGTGGAGATCAAGGCTGTCTTGCCTCCCATGACCAATGAATGGTACGAGCGGATCGCCGGCGAGTTCGCCCGGAAAGGCGCAGGATTCGATCTGTGCATCTTCGACAGCCAAAACATCTCGGAGTTCGCTTCGCAAGGGCACGTCGTTCGGCTGAATGATTGGCTCAAGCAAAGCCGCAAGATCAGCGCGGCCGACTTCGATCCATCCGCGTTAAAGCGCTACGCGGAATATCCCGAGAATTCGGGCAACATCTATGCGCTGCCGATTAACCAGGATTGCATGGGGTTGGTTTATCGTCGTGACCTTTTCGACGATCCAAAGGAGAAGAGTGCCTTCAAGGCCAAGTACGGCTACGAGCTCGCTGTGCCGGAGACGTACGATCAGCTGCGAGATATCGCTGAATTTTTCACGCGGCCCGATCGGAAATTGTTCGGTATCGGATTGTACGGCAGCGAGGATTACGACGCCTGCACCTCGGCTTATCTCAATCTGTTTTGGTCCTTCGACGCCGAGCTTTGGAACCCGAAGACAAACAAGGCTCAAGGTTATATCAATTCACCGGAGGCAAAGAAGGCGTTGGATTTCTTCAAAGGACTATTCGTGTATGCGCCTCCCGGGTTCCAGAACGCTTACGTTCCTGAATTGAACAAGGCGGTAAAGGCCGGACAGGTCGCCATGGCGATTCAGTGGTACTATTTCTTTAACGAGCTGCTCGCGGACACCGCGTCACCTGCTCGGTTGGGTTTCGCTTCGCTACCCGGTAAAAAAGATGCCGACGCCAAATTCGATCGCTTCGTCATGGTCGGCGGCCAGGGTGTGTCGATAAGCCAGTACTCAGCGCACAAAGATGAAGCGTGGAAGTTCCTTGAATGGTTCATGAGCCGGCCTCAACAATGGAAATGGGTCGAAGGCGGTGGAATGACGGGCGTGTCAGCCATTTTGAAAGATCCGAAATTTCTCGAGGCGGCTCCTCCGAATAAGAGTTTTCCGGTTTCGATGAGCATGACCAAAGACTACTGGCATTTGCCGGCGTACCCACAGCTGCTGAAAAGTTTTCAGCATTATGTCCACCAAGCTATCACGGGCCAGCTGTCAGCCGATCAGGCGCTCGATGCGTGCGCGGCCGAGCAGGAACGGATTTTGCGCGCATCTCCCAATCAAAAAGCCATGAAAACACAATGAACACAAAACATCCTCTTTCGATTAACGGCATGCATCACGTATCGCTGCGAGTGCGCGACATGGAACAGTCACTGGCGTTTTATCGCGACATCCTGGGATTTTCTCCGAAGACTGAATTTTTACTCGATGGACTTCGGTTCGCGATGCTGGAAACGGGCAATAGCGTCTATATCGAGCTCGTCGAAATGAAGCAGCCGGTCCAGCCGGTGGGTGACAGCGAGGTTTTCTGGCATCTGGCGCTGCGCACTGATCATCTGGAAAAATCGCTGGAGGCCGCGATTAAGGCCGGCTGTGAAGTCACTATCCCGATCCGCCCATTGGATCTTGTGAACAATGTGACGGCCAAACCCTGGCCGGTACGTGTGGCCTTCTTTCGCGGTCCGGATGGTGAGCTGATCGAACTACTGGAAGACAAAACGGGCTACACTTAGCCCGCACGCTTGTCATAGCCGCATCATGCGCCACTGTAGGGCCTCAAAAATCACGGACCACAAGCTACGTTACCCACGAGAGAGTATGTGGCGGCCGGATGACCGTTGTCCCGCTGCGCTTTAACGAAGGTGTGATCCACCAGGAGGGTTGAGCGCTCCAGATTTTGAGTTTCAGTTGTGTCGCCGGTGAACGTCCTTCCATTAACAGCTCCGAGCAGATCACCCGGCTGTGGGCTGCCAACTGCGGATTTCGGCACGATGAGCGTAATCGTTCCGTCAGCATTAAAGCTGCTTCCAGGCAAGGACCCGATTGGAGTTTCCGTCGGAACGCCAATAACCAGCCCGACGACGGCAGTAGCGACAGTCCCATACTCAAAGGTGGCTGTTCCGTTTCCGTCCGTCCTCATACCAACGTAGAACTGCTCGGCCTCCGGATCGTACGATTGGGCAGCGTACGAGTTCCAGACGATCCTCCATCTGCTGTTTGTCGGTACGTTCGCCAGACTGGTTACTTTCATCTTGAACATCAGGTTGCTTGTCCCGGGAGGCTCACCGACGGCAATAGAATCGATAGCAAGCGAGGCAGGCGCCAGCCCTTGCAATGGCTGTTCCGGATGGCCCGGTGGTGTCCGTTGAACAATCAAGCCAGTACACGTATCGCCGACGTAGGGCGCGGCGATTTCATTGTTTCCGCATGAGGTGCCGACGTGATTTACTGCCTGCGCTTTGTAGTAATATGTTTTCGTAATATCGGTAGCAGTAAGGTCGTCGTATGTTGTCTGATTTCCGGAAACCGTCGTCAGCAGCGTCTCAGCGCCACGAGCTATGCCTCTCATGATCCGATAGCTAGTGATGTTGGCGTTACCCATGTCGGCCTCCGACCAGGCTAGATGGACAACTGAATTGACTCGTCGCAGTGTCACCGACGGCATGCCAGGCGCCGATGTAGCATGTAGCGGATTCGGTGGGTCGAAGTTGGCAATAAGCCGCCGACCGCTCGATTGCCGCGCGATTACGCCTCTGGCCGTGTATCCATTGCCCTTTGCCGTAAGCGCTGCCTGAGCGCAGGCGCCGTCGGCACATCCATCAACGTAGCCGACCTGCACTCGTCCCTGCTTGTCAACCGTCATGTCAAAGAAGTCGAGCAGATTCCGGCAAATATCAGCGCCGCCGTGACTCCAGATGCAGCCCCGCTGCATTGGATCCTTTGGTGTGGCGTCAGTTGTGGTCCAGTGCAGCCCTCCATCGAATGTATTTGCAACGTAAAGATGCCAGATACCGGTGAAGCTGTTTGCCGAGCCGTCTCCCGATGTAGTCGAACCGTAGAAAGCCACTGCGGCGCGGCCGGCATCACCTGCCACCGCCGCGGGGAAAGCAATGTTCTTCAAACCGTAAACTGCGCCTACGTCATAGATGTTCTGCCACGTCAGGCCACGGTCGGTGGAGGTTGCCACGACTGCATTGGAACCACCAGTAGCGCTACCAGCTACTGTACTGCTCGACATTGCGAAATAGGCTCGACCGTTATTGTCGATTGCAACCGCTGGATCCTGAAGATTCGCGTTAGCGCGCGTCTGGCTGCTTGCGTTCTGAACCGGACGTATGCCCCACGTCAATCCGTTATCTTCCGAAACGACGACGGCGCCTGTGCCGCCGCAGCTGTTATTGGGCAGATAAACTGTTCCGTCAGGTGCGACTTTAACGTGCCCGTGCAATCCGCCGCATTGCGACGTGTAGGTCGGGACTGGCGGGCCATAGGTGGCGCCTCCGTCATCGCTGCGCAAACAAAACGCGGTAACCAAATCTTGCGAGCAATAATAAACAGCGTTCGCGTACGCGCCGTGAGGCGGAGCAGGCGTATGGTACGGGCCGCCGCCGATCGTCTCATGATCGATACCAGATCCGAGCGGTCCAGAACTGGGCGACCAGCCGGCATAGCTGGGTTGGCCCAATTGATCGAGACCATCAGTATCTGTGAATGAAACTTTGCACGAGGGGCTCGTTAAAGTCAGCTCCCCAGCAAACACACGGCCAGTCTGACGATCCGTGAAGCCGATGGGATCAGAATCGACGAACTGCGATGTTGGGGCTGGACTGTTGTACCAGGTCGCACTCTGACCGTTTGCGGGGCAGCTATCGTCGAACTTGATGAAGAGCGTTTGGAGATCTGATTGAAAATTAGTTACGCCGGTCGCTGAGTTTGGCGAATTCCAATTGACCCCGACGGACGGTTCGCCCGCATCATGCCCCATGTATTCCACTGTGTGCACAGTCGGCCCCTGACTGCTGTCGGTAACCTGCACCAAGGTCCCGGGCGCCTCGAAATTCTGGAAACCGACCTTGGGCCCTTTGTCCAGCGGCGCCGAGGGCGCCAACGCGCTTCCTGCTGCTGCTGATACTGAACTGGCGCTGCCGGAATACTGGAAACCAGCAAAGGCGCTAAAATAAACCACGTGCACAGAAAACTGTCCGGTGCCCACATCGGGATTGCTCGGATCAAGATCGACAACTTCCGGGGGCGTTCCACCGTGGGCAGATTCTCCACCCGGCACGATTAGCCCGGAGTTGTCGCCTTTGTGAACATAAACGTCGTAGTCGCTCAGACCAGAAGGGTCGGCGCAGCTGACGACAATGCGCGCTTTCAAGCCGGACCAGTTCGTTGGTGTTCCGGACAAGGTCACAGTGAACGTGTCGCAGTTTACGCCTTCGACACAGGTGCTTTCGTCCAGCGAGCCACCGCCAACCGCCGTCCCCACCCAATTCACGGCTGGGCCGCCCGGATTGAGTGTCCCGGAGCTAGGCGTCGCTGAGCGTAAGCCGGTTGTGAAGAGCACGAACACAACCAGGAAAATGCCGATTACACAAAAAAGCGCGCCGATAGTGGCGCGCGCGGTCATTGAAGAGGAGATTTTTTTCATAGGAAAGGCCTCGTTAAATTCTTTGCCTTAAGAATCGGAGAAATGGCCAAATGTGGTCGCCTCACATCGGCTGCCCGCGCTACAAAATTCACGACTCAGCTCTTTACGACTGCGGCGTCAATCGTCCGAAATCTGGAAATCGCGCTAAACGGTGTCTCAGCGAAGATCCAGCCCCTGCGGCTTATTCAGCCGTGCCGAAGCGTCGACGCGTCTGTCTGTCAGATGGGCTGATTGTTTTGCTCCAGAGCAGGTAGCCGCCTAGGCGGCTCGCCGGTGCTAGTGACGCCGGACAATTGCAACGCGTCTTACCCAGAGCGCCTTCGCCGCAACCGAATTTTTAACCGCGGATTACGCTGATAACACGGATGGGGTTAGAAAAATACAACGTTGAAGCCCGCGAAACACGCGAATAACGCGAATTGGAAAACCGATTAAGATTGAGAATTTAGGCCCAGCCCGCTGATCATTGGCGTTAATTCGCGTGTTTCGCGGGCCTTTTAAAATCTTCACAGAACGGGACGATTTCCACCTATAGCAGTGCGGACACACCCGTCTGCAAAGCGCCTTTGCAGGATAAAACAAGTTACAACTTCAACCGTATCGTTTTTTCACCTCGTCATGGCTAAGGCGTGGCTTGCCAGCGTCTTTTGCGCGCGCTTCTAGGACAGCCAGATAATCCAGAAGGTTTTCAACTTCCTCACGGATCACGGAAAGTTGTTGACGTTTCCGTCGCACGGTCCGGCTGATTTCGCGTTCGAGTGTTTTAGTCATACACGTTTTGGCGATGTCCGATTCTGCGGATAATAATAGCGTCGTCTTCCACATCAAACAAGATGCGATAGTCGCCGGTCCGCAATCTGTAGGCTACGTCGGCTCGGCGAAGGTGTTTGATGTCGCCGTGCAACCCGGATTTCAGTCGTTCAATCTTGCGCAAGACCTGCTTTCTCACTCTTTCCGCCAGCGAATCTAAATCGTTCAATGCGGTGGGACCGTATTCGATTCGATAGCGGCGGCCATTCATTGTTAACAGGCAGGTTCTACAAACGTCGAAGCGCTTTTTGGGCGAGCGCTTTCGACTTCTCGAGTTTGGTAGCTTCGGCATCCGTTCCGCCGAGGCTGATCGAGAGGAAGGCGTCCCCTTTTAAAACATAAAGGATGCCCCCGAAGCGGTTTCTGGCCCAAAAGGCTTCTTCGCCGATACCGTCGATCTTCTTCGGAGGAACTGATTCTTCTCTTTCTTTGTGTTCCGTTTCCTTTTCAACTTTGGCGCGCTCTTTCTCGTCGCCGCTATAGCGACCGAACTTTTTCTTCCAAAACTCTTTCGGGCTGCGTGAGGCCCGGTGATCTGGATCTTTCTGTATGAGGGCAAGGTTGACCGATTTGCTGAATTCCGTTGCCGTGTAGAAACATTGGGAAACCCGGAAGACTCCGTCCGAGCGTTCGTTGCTCTTCGTCTCGTTCATCGGCGCTTCCTGAACCGATTCGACTTCCTCTTTGGAGATCAAACTACAGGCGTCGCGCGTCAACATCGTGCTCTTACGTTCCTTGCACCCGCCGAGAATCGACAAAAGGGATATAGAGAAGACGGACAGCAGAGTGCGCATGGAAGACCTTTCGCTTAACCAACGCTTTCGGACAACATCCCTGGCGAGTATCTCCCGGTATTTGTCGATCTTACGTGATGGTCCCTGCATTGCTTTGCCAATTGACGAATGTTAGCGTCGCCCGCCTGCGATGAGCCAGAACTACAAAGAGACGCTTAATTTGCCCCGCACGGAGTTTCCGATGAAGGCGAACCTCGCCACGCGCGAGCCGGAAATGCTCAAGATGTGGGAGGAGACGCGACTTTATCAGCAAATTCAGAAAGCGCGCGAGGATCGCGAGCTATTCGTGCTCCACGATGGTCCGCCGTTCGCAAATGGTGACGTCCACATGGGCACGGCGCTGAACAAGATCCTCAAGGATTTTGTAGTGAAATCGCAAACCATGCTGGGCAAACGCGCGCCTTACATCCCTGGTTGGGACTGCCACGGTCTGCCGATCGAATACAAGGTGGTGAAGGAATCCCGGGACCTTTCTCCGCTCGAAGTCCGCAAAAAATCGGAAGCATTCGCGCGCAAGTACGTGGATATCCAGCGCGAACAATTCAAGCGACTCGGCGTCTTCGGCGATTGGGAAAATCCATATCTAACGATGGATCCCAAATATGAAGCGGAAATTCTGCGCGCCTTCGCCGTGTTCGTTGAAAAAGGTCTGGTCTATCAATCGAAGAAGCCGGTTTTTTGGAGCACCGGCGCCCAGACCGCGCTTGCTGAAGCCGAAGTGGAATATCAGGAGCGCGACGACACCGCCGTTTACGTCAAGTTTCCGATCGTTGGTAGGGCGCGACCGCCGGGCGCGCAGGATGGAACAAGCATCGCTATTTGGACGACGACGCCATGGACTTTGCCGGCGAACCTGGCAATCGCGGTCGATCCCAAAGAAATTTACGTTGTCCAGCAGTTTCAGCGTGATGGCGCTTCTGAGACTTTATTGCTTGCGGAAAAGCTCATTCCGCAATTTCGCGCGAACACCAAATTTGAGCCCGTGGGCGAGCCGCTGGAATCATTCCCCGGTAGCAAGATCGACAACCTGACTGCGCGACATCCCTTTCTTGATCGCGATTCCACAGTCTTCACCGCCAACTTTGTTACAATGGACACCGGCACTGGCTGTGTGCACATCGCGCCTGGCCATGGCGAAGATGATTATTTGTTGGGCAGAGAAAAAGGCCTGCCGATCTTGTCCCCTGTCGATGATCACGGCCGTTTCACCGACGAAGCCGGTTTACCAAATCTGGTTGGCAAATATGTCTTCGACGCCAACAAGGACATCGTCTATTTGCTCCGCGAGCGCGGCATGCTGCTCGGCGAGCAAGTTTTTCATCATTCGTATCCGTACTGCTGGCGCTCGAAAACGCCGATCATCTTCCGGAATGTCGAGCAATTCTTCATTCGCATTGACGAACTGCGCAGCAAAGCTCTCGATGCCGTCAGGACGGTGAAGTGGATTCCCTCGTGGGGAGAAAATCGCATCAGTGGAACAATCGAATCGCGTCCCGACTGGGTGATTTCGCGCCAACGCAGCTGGGGTGTGCCGCTCCCGGTCTTTTATTCAACGGACGGCAAAGCGATTCTCGACGCACAAATTATTCGCAAGCTCGCTGACCTGGTCGCGCAACGCGGCTCAAACATTTGGTTTGAGTTGAACGATGCCGATCTTGCCGGCGCGCTCGGTTTGCCCGCGGGCACAACGCATCGCAACGATACCATCGACGTCTGGATCGATAGCGGCGTTTCACACAAAGCCGTTTGCGCGCTGCACCCGGACCTGCGCGATCCGGCTGACATGTATCTGGAAGCGACCGACCAGCATCGCGGCTGGTTCCAATCCTCGCTCATAACCAGCGTCGTTCTCAGCAATCGCGCTCCCTATAAAATCTGTGTGACACACGGATTTGTTGTCGATCTTGATGGGAAAAAGATTTCTAAATCCGGGACCTACGATAAACCAATGGCTGCCGACCATTTCATTGGCCGTCATGGCGCCGATCTTGTTCGGCTCTGGGCTAGCAGCATCGATTACACGGATGACGTGCCTTTTTCTGAAGAAATGTTCACGCGCCTCGGCGACACCTACCGGCGGATTCGCAACACGTTGCGCATTTTGCTTGGCAATCTTTACGATTTCCCTGCTGTAGCCGGGGTCGATGACCCCGGCGGACCGGCATCACCGATGCCGGCTACAACCCTGATCGATCGCTGGATTCTCGATCGACTTGCAAACGTGAACGCTGATTGTCGATCTGCTTACGAGGATTTTCAGTTTCATAAGGTCTATCACACGCTGAACGATTTTTGCGCGGTCGATCTGAGTTCGCTTTACATCGACATCAGCAAAGATTGGCTTTATTGCGATGCTCCGGACTCACAACGCCGCCGCGCAACTCAGGCGACGATGCACAGGATTTTAGATACCTTGTGTCGATTGCTAGCTCCAATCCTTGCGTTCACTGCGGACGAAGCTTGGCGTCATTTTCGTTCGAGTGGTTCGGTACATCTTCAGGATTTTTTCGAAGGCGGCGATTTGGATTATAAAGCAGAGTCGTTATTCAACGAAGCTCTATACGTTCGAAAAATGTTAGGCCCGCATATTGAGCAGCAACGGGGTCGCGGCGCAATCGGTACGTCACAAGAAGCCAGCGTTTTGCTTGAATACCCAGTCGGGGATGAATTGCTCGACGATTGGTGGCTTTCACAGACTGAATTATTGGCACAGATCTTTATCGTCAGTGAAGTGAAACTCGCAAAGCGAGAACGCCTGCAAATTACCGTTATTAAAACGCCGCACAAGAAATGCGCCCGCTGCTGGCGACATCGCGCTTATGTCGGTACGAGCAAGGCGCATCCAGATTTGTGCGACCGCTGCGAGAGCGTGGTGAGTGCCTCTTAGGGGTCATGTCGAGCGAAGTCGAAAGATCCCGTGGAACTAACCGTTCGTATCGCAGCGGGATCCCTCCAGACCTTCGCGTAAAGCTACGCTCGGCAGGCGACTGCGCTCCGCTCCGAATGACAGCGTATTAGCATGAAATTCATCCTCTTTGTCTCGCTTCCACTCTACGCGCTCGATCAATGGACAAAACAGCTGGTCCTGCGATTCATTAGTCCCGACGAATCTTGCGTTGTGATCCGGGATTTCTTTAGCCTGGTCAACGTTACGAACACGGGCGCGGCATTTGGTTCCTTCCGCAACAACAACACGTTATTCATCGTAATTTCGACTGCTGCACTTCTCGTTGTTCTGATGCTTTTACTGCGACGGCATCCAACTGATACGTGGCGAGACGGATCGCTTGCGCTCTTGCTGGCTGGCATCCTGGGAAATCTCACCGATCGTCTTCTTTATGGGCATGTGATCGATTTTCTCCTCTTCGATTTGCACATCCCCTACGCGCATCCCTGGCCCGCCTTCAATGTCGCTGATTCATGCATCTCGATTGCCGTGGTGCTGTTTGTCCTTCATTCTTTGTGGAAGGAGAAGAGCGCCGCTGCCGGAGGATAGCCTGCCAGGCTGTCTTGGCCGTCAAGCAGCTTGCTTGGCGAATTCGGCAGGGCTGGCAGCCTCCAGCCGAGTCAGGCAAGCTGCCTGACTTCCGAAGCGAAGCCGCTACACTAGTCGGATGAAAATCCTGCCGATGGAAAAGACCGCGCGCGAGATCACCAAGCGTTTGCGTGAAGAAGGTCACATCGCCTATTTCGCCGGCGGTTGCGTGCGCGACATTGTTCGCGACGAAACGCCAAAGGATTTCGACATCGCCACCGACGCGAAGCCGGAAATTGTGCAGAAACTTTTCCCGCGCACCTACGCGGTCGGCGCGCATTTCGGCGTCATCATCGTGTTGGAAAACGGCTTCCAATTCGAGGTCGCGACCTTTCGCTCCGATGAGGCTTACATCGACGGACGGCATCCCAGCGCGGTGCATTTTTCGTCTCCAGAAGAAGACGCGAAACGCCGCGATTTCACCATCAACGGGATGTTCTACGATCCAGTCGCGGAGAAAGTGATCGATTTCGTCGGCGGCCGCGCCGATATCGACGCAAAATTGGTGCGCGCGATTGGCGACCCGGCCCAGCGTTTCGCCGAGGACCGGTTGCGAATGCTGCGGGCCGTTCGTTTCGCCACCGTGCTTGATTACACCATCGACACTCACACGTGGGACGCGCTCGTCGCTAACGCAACCTCCATCAACGAAATCAGCGCGGAACGGATCCGCGATGAGCTGGTGCGCATTTTTCTCTCGCCAAACAGGACGCGCGGCTGGGATTTGCTCGATTCGAGCGGGCTGATGCGCGCGATTCTGCCTGAGCTCGATCGGATGAAAGGAGTCTTGCAGCCGGAACAATTCCACCCCGAGGGTGACGTCTTTCAGCACACGCGCTTGATGTTGCAATTCCTTCCCGAAAAAGTTTCTGTGCCCCTCGTTTTCGCCGTGTTGCTTCACGATGTCGCCAAACCGGTGACCGCCACCGTCGATGAAACAGGCAGAATCCGGTTCAGCGGCCATGATCGAGCTGGAGCGCAAATGGCGGAGGAAATCATGCGCCGCCTGCGCTTCTCCGGCGCTGAGACCGAAGCCACAGTGGAAATGGTGCGCCAGCATATGGTTTTCAAAGACGTGCCGAAAATGCGGGAGGCAAAATTAAAGCGGTTCATGGCGCGGCCCACTTTCGACGACGAGCTTGAGCTGCATCGGGTCGATTGCCAAGGCAGCCATCGCATGCTCGATAATTACGAATTTCTTCTCCGTAAACGCGAGGAATTCGCGAACGAACCGATCATTCCGCCGCCGCTGGTGCGCGGGACGGATCTGATCGCGCTCGGTTTAAAGCCAGGGCCAAAGTTTGGCGAAATTCTCGAAGCGGTGGAGACGCGACAGCTTGAGGGAGACCTGCGCACGAGGGAGGAAGCGTTGGAGTGGGTGAAACGTGAGTATTCGCCAGGCGAGCAACGCTAAGACGCTTTTAAGATCGAAGATCGCGCCCAGGCTAGAGTTTGGATTTTGGATCCACCTTTGAAGGTGAAAGCGTTGTCCGCAACTGGCTTTCTATCCGTCTCCGGCAGGGACCGCCTTGAACGTGCCGTGCTTTGACGGTCGCTCCCCTACCAGGGGAGCGAATTCCACCGCGCCGGTGATCAAGCTTGGGGTTTCAAATTTTCCTTTGAACACAAGCATTCCTGCGTCGCGCCCGACGTTGCCGAGGAGAAATTCCACCGCGCCCGAGAACGTCACGGAATTTCCTTCTCCTCGAGTCCATTTCGCTTCTGAAGGCTTGGCGGGTCCCCAAACCTTCAATCGTGGATCGAGCAACAGAAAAGAGCCCTTTCCGACCCCTTGCGCGTCAAAACGCAACGAACGGTGCTCCTGATTCGCGAAGGTGATCTCTACATTCCAACTGCCGATCATGTTCGGAGACTGCGCCTGGGTTAAGGCAACGCAGCATGTCTCGAATATCAACATCAGAATGACACGGCAAGAGTTGGCCACGCCCAAATGTCACATGCCTACCGGCCAAGATGAAGACGTTTTTGGAACTTTCAGATTCTCCTGGCTTTGTCGAAAACGTTTCAACTGGCGAACGTGGGGCAGTAGTCGAGTTCCTCGGCCTGGCCGGCCACCGCCAACAGCAGCTCCTAATTAAAAATTTCGGCGCGCCGCGTGATTTTGGTTTTACCTTCTCTGCGTCGGTTTCGAATGAAATGATTTCCCAGAGGCAGATTCGTTCTTTGCGAGCCGAGCTACTCTGCGCCGGTGCAATCTTTGTGGTTACGCTTCTGGTCTACAGCTGGACGCTCGCTCCAACCGTCACTTTGACCGACAGCGGGGAGTTAATCGTGGTTGCTCATGGCCTCGGGGTCGCGCACCCACCCGGCTTTCCGCTCTGGATCATTCTTGCCCATCTCGCGTCGCTCGCGCCTCTGGGAAACGTAGCCCTGCGCATCAATTTTGCTTCCGCCGTATTTGCTGCGCTTGCGTCCGCGACACTCACTCTTGTCATGGCAGAATTAATGATTCTCGCTTCCTATCTCACCGCGCCGAAGCGAAGAGAAAAACGTGCGAGACGGGGGAAAAAAAATCAGCCCTACGCCGCTCGGGCAGAAAGGGACGATAACTCAGGAGTCGGCCGGCTTCTGGTGCTTGCGCCTGCGATCGGTGCAGGCTTGCTGATGGGATTCTCTCGAACGCTTTGGTCTTATGCGACGATCGCCGAGGTTTACACTCTCAATACGCTGCTCATCTTCGTTATTTTCTTTCTGATGCTTCGATGGCGGTGGGGCATCATCGCGGAGCGAAGGCGCATTGGCGCGCCCGTGGAGGGTGGACATGGCGCACCTGCAGACACCGCGCACGACGTTTTTCTTTATGCCGCTGCGCTCGTATTCGGCCTCGCCCTGGGAGTCCATCATGTCAGCGTTGCGCTGACGCTTCCGGCGCTGGCTGTCATCGTTTACAAAACGGAGGGCCTGAAGTTCTTTAGGAGCCGACGACTGATCTATGCCGCATTGATCTCGGTTGGCGGTCTGGTGGCTATTTACACCTACCTGCCGCTTGCGGCGGCGCACACGCCGATCATTAACTGGGGTAATCCGCGCTCGCTGCAGGAAATCTGGTGGCACGTCACCGGCCGGCAGTATCAGGTGTTCCTCTCCTTTACGCCGAAAATAATTGGGCAGCAGTCAATGGAACTCTTTAAGATGCTCTTGCGCGAATTCGGTTCGCCCTGGTTGCCATTAGTGCTCGTGCTCGCGTTCGCAGGCTTCGCCAGCGCTTTCAAGCGAGACCGCACAACTTTTTGGTTTCTCCTGATCGTGGTCGTTGCCGATTTGGCTTATGCGTTCAACTACGAAATTGCCGAGGATAAGGATGCATACTATCTGCCCACCTTCTTTGCAGTCGCGGTTGCCGCCGGATTCGGCATCCGTTGGTTGATTGGACGCTGCTTCGGAGGCCTTCCCTCGTCGCTGCAATAGCGGCCCTGCTCGCGGTCACGATCGAAGTCGCTGGCAACTGGCCATTCAACAATCGCAGGCACTACTTCATTGCGCACGATTATGTGGAAAATCTCTTCAGCTCGATTGAGCCTGACGGTCTCTTATTGACATACGACTGGCAGGTCGCATCGCCAATGCTCTACGCGCAAGAGGTGGAACAGCGCCGGCGCGATGTGAAAGTCGTGGATATCAACCTCCTGCGGCGCTCGTGGTATTTTGACTATCTGAAGCACGCTTACCCTGGTTTGATGGAGCGGTCCCGCGATAAGATTGACACTTTCGTTGCGAATCTAAAAGAGTGGGAGCGCTGACTCAGAAGATCAACACGGCATTTGAGGAGATGATCCAGTCAATGGTGACGAACGAGATTCGTGTCGGGCCGGTTTACATTACAAGAGACTTCCTTTTCACCGACGAATCTGGTCGGGAACTGTCCATGTGGATCAGGCAAAACTATCAACTTGTTCCGCAGGGGCTTGTTTTCAATCTCGCGAGCGACCAGAGCTTTCGCGACTTGCCTGACGCGCCGCTGCAGACGCGTGGCTTGGCTGACGGCACCCTGCGGTTTGAGAAAGATGACGTAGTTAACCTCAAGGTGCTGCCGGTCTACACGACCATGCTGATCAATCGTGGACGGTATCTCGCTGCATTCAATCAGCACGAGCGTGCTATTGCTCTCTTCAGGCAGGCGCTCGCGCTTGATCCCGGGCTCGCCGCTGCGCAACAGGGGCTTGCGGAAAGTACAGCTAAACTGCCGAGCCGATAACAATAATAGCCGTCCGCACATTTTGATTGCCTCTCGCGAGACCCGCCAGAGCGAAAGACCGAGGCGTCTTTAACATTGAACGTCGAACGTCCAACATCGAACATCGAACACCAGATGAGAATTCTCATGATCAGCGCGAAAGGTTCGCCCTTGCAGCGCGCGGGGGCGCTAATTGACGTGATGGATGCGCTGCCAGGCGAGCTGCGCAAGCGCGGGCACTCGGTAAGCGTGACACTGCCGTATCACCGTGAAATTCGAGAGAATTCAAAATTTAAGGCAAAGCAAACCGGCATCGCGGTCGATGTGCGAGTTGGGAATAAAACTTATGTCGCCGAGTACTTCGAGGGGCGAAGTGCAGGCGGGGTGCAGTTGTTTCTGGTTCGCTGCGACGATTTTTTTGATCGGCCGGGAATTTATGGTGAGCATGGCCAGCCCTACGAAGATAACGCGGCACGGTTTACCTTTTTTTGCAAGGCAGCACTGGAACTCGCCCGCCGATTGACACCGGCGTTGCAAATTCTGCACGTGCACGATTGGGCCGCCGCTATGGTGCCGGTGTTTGTGCGCGCGCACAATCTGCCCTTCGCAACGCTGCTGACAATCCATCACGTCGCTGATCAGGGCAGTTTCTGGGGACTGGACTTCAACCTCACAAATCTGCCGGAACGATTTTTCACGCTGGATGGCGTCGAATTTTTTGGACGGCTGAATTTTCTCAAAGGTGGAATTCTTTATGCCGACAAGATCACGACCGTAAGCGAACATTACCGGCGCGAAATTCAAACGCCGGCCGGTGGCCACGGTCTTGAAGTGGTGCTCCGCGAAAATGCGCATCGGTTGACGGCAATTTTGCACGGGGCGGATTACACACGATGGAACCCGGCCTCCGATGGTTTGCTCCCGGCGCAGTATGACGCGAGAAAGCTGCGGGGAAAACAAGCCTGTCGTGACGCGCTGTTGAAGGAAATGAAACTCGCGCCTGCGCCGCGCGGCCCTGTCTTTGGCATGGTGACTCGGGTTGTTGAGGAAAAGGGCTTCGAGGTTCTTATGCCTCTGCTGGATCGACTTCTTTGGGATGACGTCCGCCTGATTATCCTCGGCGAAGGCGACCCGGCCTATGAAACTGCTCTCGCCATCGCCGCGAGAAAATTCCCAGCCAAGTTCGCATATCAAAAGGATTACGACGAAAAACTCGCGCACCTGATTGAAGCAGGCATGGATATCAGCCTGATTCCGTCCCGCTTCGAGCCGGCTGGTTTGAGGGCCATGTACGACCTGCGATATGGTGCTCTCCCAGCGGCACGGGCTACCGGCGGCATTCAGGAGATCATCGAAGATTACGACCCGACCATGGACCGGGGTTATGGTTTTCTCTGTTATGAATACTCAAGCGAAGCTTTCTGGGATGCGATCAAACGCGCACGAGAGACTTTTCGCAATCGGGCGATATGGGTGAAACTGATGAAACGGGCCATGGCACGCAATTTTTCGTGGGACGTGTCGGCGCGGCGCTACGAAGACGTTTATAAAGAGCTGGTTGGAGCAACCGACGAAGTGGCGGCGTAGCTCTTGCCGGCGACGTCTGGGCGGCGCGGCGCGGCAACGCGTAGCACTTCAGCGCCGCGGTTCGCAGAGCGAAGGATCTATGGCGCCCGATCCAAAACTTTTTTCGTTTTTCCGAATGGCATCCCGCCAGACGCGGGATAATTTCAAGCGTGCGCCAATATCATGATCTCCTCCGGCTCGTGCTCGACGAAGGCCGGCCGCGGAGCGATCGCACCGGTACCGGCACATTATCGATCTTCGGTGCCCAGACGCGGTTCGATCTGCGAGAGAAGTTTCCGTTATTGACGACGAAGAAACTCCACATCAAATCGATCATTTACGAGCTGCTCTGGTTTTTACGCGGTGACACGAACGTTCGTTATCTCAACGAACATGGCGTGACTATCTGGGACGAATGGGCTGACGAACATGGCGATCTGGGACGCGTTTACGGCGCGCAATGGCGCGATTGGCGAGGGCATAACGGCACGCGGATGGATCAAATCGACCAAGTCATCGCGCAGATCAAATCAAATCCTCAGAGCCGGCGGCTAATCGTAACCGCATGGAATCCGGCTGAGATCGACAAAATGGCGTTGCCGGCCTGTCATGTGCTTTTTCAATTTTATATTCAGGATGGCGACTTGAGTTGCCAGCTTTATCAGCGCAGCGCCGATCTTTTTCTCGGCGTCCCGTTTAACATCGCCTCATATTCGCTGCTCACGTTGATGGTCGCGCAGGTATGCGACTTAAAACCTGGAGATTTTGTTCACACATTTGGCGATTTACACCTTTATCGAAATCACCTCGAGCAAGCGCGCGAACAACTTTCTCGTGACTGCCGATCTTTGCCGCGGATGAAACTGAACCCGGCGGCCAAAGACATTCACGATTTTCAATTTGAGGATTTCGAACTCGTCGGCTACGACCCACATCCGTCGATCAAAGCGCCAATCGCGGTGTAGCGCGCCTGCGGGCACACGGTACACAGCCTGAACCGCTGCCACTAACGAACTTAATCGATCGCGATCTAAAAGAAATCGAGGAGCTCGCTACAGACCGCGAAGGCCATCGCGGCAGCTGCCGTCCGATTTTCCACGTTGAGCTTGCTTAAAATGTGGCCTGCGTTGGACGCCAGCCGAATCGGATCGACAAATATATCTGGATCTTGCGACTGCCCATCACCTGGGGCCGCGTGTCCGCGGCAGCAAAGAAATTCCCGGGTCACGCTCGATTCAGCCGACAACGTCGTCAGCTATGACATCGAAGCGCAATGTCGCGCCGTCTTTGAAAATGTCCGGCTCGCCCGAAGACACCCGCGCCACCTGCCGGGCTAGGTACACGTACAAGGTGTGCGAAGCGGACACGATAAACTGTTCGAACGAAGCAACGATGAGGTTCCGGCGTTAGGGGAACAACCAGGGCCGCCGTTTCCAAAGGCTA
>WNGB01014748.1_pt1 | contig 18608 bp, 17 predicted proteins | sample 5400681 | NCBI WGS metagenome assembly WNGB01 (sample SAMN13153367, study PRJNA577476) | soil metagenome | isolation source: 115 cm soil or saprolite under grassland replicate 2 | place: USA:California | collected 2016-06-15 | reverse complement strand
CGTTCCCGAGACGGAGCGAGCCGGGCGCTTTGCGCTCCGTCAGTCGTCAGGTCGAGCACGCCCTCTGGCGCGTCCTGGACCGCACGACTCCCGTGCCTCACGATCGGACTCGGCCGTGGAGGCAGACGTCGTGGCGGCGTACTCCCCCGGCGGGCTCGCGCAGCGGCAGGTAGGAGCGGCGGATCCCCTCGCGCTCGAAGCCGCCGGCCAGGGCGGCCCGGCAGGAGGCGGGGTTCTCGACGCTGTGGTCGAGCTGGACCCGGGGCAGCCCGGGCCCGTCGGCGTCCTCCATGAGCCAGCGGGCGAACAGCGCGATCGCCCGGCGGGCCACCCCGCGGCCGCGCGCGTCGGGGTGGACGCCGTACCCGATGTCGGCGATACCCATCTCGGGGTGCATGCTCTGGCGCCAGCCGATGTTGCCCAGGAACCGGTCGGGATCGTGGGCCTCAGCGATCACCAGCAGGCCCGGCTCGCCCTTGTCGAAGCGGTCGCGGGCGTCCTGGACGTGCGAGTCGAGCGCGTCGACGGAGTCGGGTACGGCGATGAACGCCGGCACGCCGTACCGCTGCTCGTCGGGGTCCCAGATCAGCTCGAACCAACGCTGCCGGTCGGTCACCGCCGGCTAGATCTCGGCGCGGCCCTCGTAGTCCTTGCTGCGTACGCCGATCTTGGAGCCCAGCCAGACGAGCGGGTCGAACTTCCGGTCGGCGACGCGCTCCTTCATCGGGATGATCGCGTTGTCGGTGATCTTGATGTGCTCGGGGCAGACCTCGGTGCAGCACTTGGTGATGTTGCACATCCCGATCCCGGCCGCGTCCTGGGCCAGCGCCCGGCGGTCGTTGGTGTCGAGGGGGTGCATGTCGAGCTCGGCGTACCGGAGGAAGAACCGCGGGCCGGCGAAGGCGGGCTTGTCGTCCTCGTGGTCGCGGATGACGTGGCAGGTGTTCTGGCACAGGAAGCACTCGATGCACTTGCGGAACTCCTGGCCCCGCTCCACGTCGACCTGCATCATCCGGCGCTTGTTGTCGGCGTCGCGCGGCGGCGGCGAGAACGACGGCAGCTCGCGCGCCTTCTCGTAGTTGAACGACACGTCGGTGACCAGGTCGCGGATCACCGGGAAGGTCCGCATCGGGGTGACCGTGATCGTCTCCGCCGGGTCGAAGTCCGACAGCCGGGTCATGCACATCAGCCGCGGCTTGCCGTTGATCTCCGCGCTGCACGAACCGCACTTGCCGGCCTTGCAGTTCCAGCGGATCGCCAGGTCGCCGGCCTGCGTGGCCTGCACCCGGTGCAGCGCGTCGAGCACCACTTCGCCCTCTTCGACGGCCACGGTGTAGTCACCGAGGTCGCCTCCGGACTGGTCGCCGCGCCAGACCCGCATCTTCAGGTCGTAACCCATTTACAACTCCTATTCGGGTGTTGCCTTAGTCGAAGAAGGCCCGCAGGTCGTCGGGCATCACTGGCAGCGGCTGATGAGCGAGTACGACGCCGGTGCCGTCGGCGTTCAGCCGGAGCACGAGGTTCTGGCTCCCCCACTCGGGATCGGGACCCGGGAAGTCGTCTCGGGTGTGGCCGCCGCGCGACTCCTGCCGCTCCAGCGCGGCCTTCGCGATGCACTCCGAGACCAACAACATGTTGCGCAGGTCGAGCGCGAGGTGCCAGCCGGGGTTGTACTGCCGGTGCCCCTCCACGGCGAGCTGCGCCGCATGATGCCGACCAGGTCCTGCATGGTCTCCTGCAGGTCGTGCTGGATCGTGTACGGGTTCTCCGGCCCCTCCGTCTCGAACGGCTTGAGCGCGCCCTGCTCGGCCGCCTTCACGTCCGCCTCCGCAACCACGACGTCGCGGCCCGAACCATGCAGGGCCTTCACGTACGCCGCCGCGGCCTCGCCGGCTCTCCGACCGAACACCAGCAGGTCGGACAGCGAGTTGCCGCCCAGCCGGTTGGACCCGTGCATGCCGCCCGAGCACTCGCCGACGGCGTACAGGCCGGTCACGCCGCTCAGCTCGGTGTCCGCGTCGACCTCGACGCCGCCCATGACGTAGTGGCAGGTCGGGCCGATCTCCATCGGCTCGGCCGTGATGTCGACGTCCGCGAGCTCCTTGAACTGGTGGTACATCGACGGCAGCCGGCGCCGGATGAACTCTGGCGTTCGCCGCGACGCGATGTCGAGGTAGATGCCGCCGTGCGGGGTGCCGCGGCCGGCCTTGATCTCGGAGTTGATGGCCCGGGCGACCTCGTCGCGCGGGAGCAGCTCGGGTGGCCGGCGGTTGTTCTTCTTGTCGTCGTACCAGCGGTCGGCCTCCTCGATGGAGTCGGCCGTCTCCGCCTTGAAGAACTCGGGGATGTAGTCGAACATGAACCGCTTGCCCTCGGAGTTCTTGAGGACGCCGCCGTCGCCGCGCACCGACTCGGTGACCAGCAGGCCCTTCACCGACGGCGGCCAGACCATGCCGGTCGGGTGGAACTGCACGAACTCCATGTTGATCAGGCTGGCTCCGGCGCGCAGCGCGAGCGCGTGCCCGTCGCCGGTGTACTCCCAGGAGTTCGAGGTGACCTTGAACGACTTGCCGATGCCGCCGGTCGCGAGGATGACGCTCGGCGCCTCGAAAACCACGAATCGGCCGGTCTCGCGCCAGTAGCCGAAAGCGCCGCTGACCTTGTCGCCGTCTTTGAGCAGGTCGGTGACCGTGCACTCCATGAAGACGTCGATGCCGAGCTGTACGGCGCGCTGCTGGAGGGTGCGGATCATCTCCAGGCCGGTGCGGTCACCGACGTGGGCGAGCCGGGCGTACTTGTGGCCGCCGAAGTCACGCTGGGAGATCAGGCCGTCCTCGGTGCGGTCGAAGAGCGCGCCCCAGTCTTCGAGCTCCATCACCCGCTCGGGCGCCTCCTGGGCGTGCAGCTGCGCCATCCGCCAGTTGTTGAGCATCTTCCCGCCGCGCATGGTGTCGCGGAAGTGGACCTCCCAGTTGTCCTCCGGGTAGACGTTGCCCATCGAGGCCGCGATGCCACCCTCGGCCATCACCGTGTGCGCCTTGCCGAGCAGGCTCTTGCAGACGATCGCGGTCCTCGCCCCGGCGTCGTGCGCGGCGATCGCGGCCCGCAGGCCGGCCCCGCCGGCGCCAATCACCACGACGTCGTACGCATGTCTCTCCAGGCCGCCCGCTTCGCTCGCCGACATCTCGTTGCCGGTCATGGGATGTCTGGTGGAGTCGGAGCTCATCAGAAGAACCTCGGGTCGTCGAACACGTTGGCGGCGAGCAGATAGATGTAGAGGTCGACCAGGGCGACCGAGAACAGGGAGTACCAGGCGTACTTCGCGTGGTCGACGTTGAGCCGGGACACCCAGGTCCAGAGCCGGTAGCGCACCGGATGCTTGCTGAAGTGCCTCAGCCGTCCGCCCACAGCGTGCCGGCACGAGTGGCAGGACAGCGTGTAGAGCCAGATGAGTACGACGTTGCCCAGCATCAGCAGCGTGCCGAGGCCCATGTGACCCCACTCGTGGTCGGCGTTGCGGAACGCCAGCACGGTGTCGAAGGTCAGGATCGCCGCGACCACCATGGCGGCGTACCAGAAGTAGCGGTGCAGGTTCTGCAGGATCAGCGGCAGCCGGGTCTCGCCGGTGTACTTGCCGTGCGGCTCGGCCACCGCGCACGCGGGCGGGCTCAGCCAGAACGCGCGGTAGTAGGCCTTGCGGTAGTAGTAGCAGCTCATCCGGAAGCCCAGCGGGAAGATCAGGATGATCAGCGCCGGGCTCAGCTGCCACCAGCCGAACGGCTTGCCGAAGTCGCTCGATCCCTTGACGCAGTCGTCGGTCAGGCAGGGCGAGTAGAACGGCGACAGATAGGGCGAGGAGTAGTAGTGACTCCCCTGGAAGGCACGCCAGGTCGCATAGACCACGAAGGCCGAGAAGACCACGAAGGTCGCCAGCGGGGCGAGCCACCATCGGTCGGTGCGAAGAGTCTGTGCGTCGATGCGGGCCCGGGTCGGCCCACCTACTCCTGCGGCCAACTTCGCGTCGCTCGACGCCATACTTGTACCTCCGGTACGAATTGTGATGGGGACCACTGTGGCGGCATCGGCCCGGTTGCGGAAGAGGGCGCGCCCGACAAATCTCGGCACCTGGGCGCACCCCACCGCCGGTCGGACTAGTCCGGGCAGGCTCCCTCTGCGTTCGTACGCCGGGCCAGGGTGAGCCCGAAATCGCCATCCGGATCGGTCCAGATCTCGTGTACGGCGAACCCTGCCGCGGCCAGCTCGGCCCGGATCTTCTCGGGGCGGAACTTCGTGGAGATCTCGATCCGGAGCTCCTCGCCGCTGCCGAGCTCGAAGCTCAGCCCCGCGCCCGGGACGGTCACCCGCTGCGGCATCTCCGCCCGGAGCCGGAGGTCCATCCGCTCCATGTGCGGGTCCCAAAGCGGGATGTAGGAGAACGCGTCGACGTCGAAGTCGGCACCCAGGGTCTCGTTGAGCACCCGCAGACTGTTGCCGACGAACTCGCTGGTGATGCCCTGCGGGTCGTTGTACGCCGCGATCAACCGGTCGGCGCTCTTCACCAGGTCGGTGCCGAGCAGCACCCAGTCGCCCTCGTCGAGCGAGTCGGCCAGCGCCCCGAGGAAGGCGCCGCGCTCCTCGACGTAGAGGTTGCCGATGGTGCCGCCCAGGAACGCGACCAGCCGCCGGCCACCTCGTGGCAGGTGGCCGAGGTGGAGGGTGAAGTCGCCGACCAGCGCCTCCACCTCGAGGCCGGGATAGGTCTTCGACAGCCGGTCTGCCGCGACCCGCAGGGTGCCCTCGGACACGTCGACCGGAACGAAGGTGCGCAGCTGGCCGGTCGCGGTGAAGGCGTCGAGCAGCATCCGGGTCTTGTCGCTGGTGCCGCTGCCCAGCTCGACCAGCATGCTGGCGCCGCTGGCCTCGGCGATCTCGGCGGCGTGCTCGCGGAGGATGGACCGCTCCCGCTCGGTCGGGTAGTACTCCGGCAGCCGGGTGATCCGGTCGAAGAGCTCCGAGCCGCGGTCGTCGTACAGCCATTTGGGCGGGAGCGTGCGCGGGTGCTCGCGGAAGCCGCGGCGTACGTCGGCGACCAGGCTGCTCGACGCCCAGTCGGGGTCGATCAGCACCGAGACGACCGGCTCCTTGACCGCCTTCACGAGGCCGCTCCGGTCGTCGCCGCGCGGTCGGAGGCGGGCGCGCCCCCGTCGGCCAGGCGTACCCCGGACAGCGCCCAGCGGGCGGCGTGCGGGAAGAAGTTGCGGTACGTCGCTCGCGCGTGACCGGGTGGCGTCAGGGCGCAGCCGCCGCGAAGCACCATCTGGTTGGACATGAACTTGCCGTTGTACTCCCCGATCGCGCCCTCGGGCGGGTGGAAGCCCGGGTAGGCGTGGTAGGCCGAGGAGGTCCACTCCCAGCAGTCGCCATAGACCTGGCGGAGCCGTCCGCTGCCCTGCGCGACCGCGGGGCCGGCCGGACGCGGGTGGTAGGTCTCGGTGTCGGCCAGGTTGCCGGCGACGGGCTGGCCGTCGGCGATGACGGCGTGCTCCCACTCCGCCTCGCTGGGCAGCCGCTTGCCGGCCCAGGTGGCGTAGGCGTCGGCCTCGTAGAAGCTGACGTGACTCACCGGCAGGCCGGGGTCGACCGGGAAGGTGCCGTGCAGGGTGTGCTCGAACCACACCCCGTCGACCTCGCTCCAGTAGAACGGCGCCCGCCAGCCCTCGGCATTTATCTTGCCCCAGCCGTCGGACAGCCACAGCTCGTGGCGCCGGTAGCCGCCGTCGGCCATGAACTCCAGCCACTCGCCGTTGGTGACCAGCCGGTCGGCCAGCCGGTAGGGCTCCAGCCAGGTCTGATGTCGCGGCAGCTCGTTGTCGAACGAGAACCCCTCGCCCTGGTGGCCGATCTCGACCAGCCCGCCCTCGACGTCGACCCAGCCGAGCCGGTCGGGCGTGCTGCGGTCGCTGGGGCGGCCGGCGTACACGGGTTGGAGAGGGTTGAGCGACAGGACGTGCTTGATGTCCATGAGCAGCAGCTCCTGGTGCTGCTGCTCGTGGTGGAAGCCGAGCTCGATGGTGGGGGCCAGCTTGTGCAGCGACCCGCCGTCGAGGCTCCCGACGAGGTCGCGCATCCGGGCGTCCACATTGCCGCGGTAGAGGCCCACGTCGTGGGCGCCGGGTCGGCTGATCAGGCCGCGCTGCGGCCGGGAGTAGCGCGGGCCGACGGCCTCGTAGTAGCTGTTGAAGAGGAACCAGTACTTGTCCTGGAACGGCGCGAAGCCCGGCTCGTGGTCGGCCAGCACGAAGGTCTCGAAGAACCACGTCACGTGAGCGCGGTGCCACTTGGTCGGGGATACGTCGGGCATCGACTGGACGGTCTGATCCTCCGGCGACAGGGGCGTCGCCAGGGTCTCGGTGTGGGCGCGCACCTCGTCATACCTCTTGACCAGGCTGTCGGCGTCCCACTGGGTCGTCGTCATGGAGATTTCCTCCCTCGCCGCCCGGCCTCCCTCGCGCACCCTGCACGATGGGCCAGACGTGAAATCCACTGTAGGGACGGGCTCCGACAGTCCAAGCCGATCGACGGATCGGTCAGGGTTTGTTCACATCTTGGTGTCGGCAGGTTCGGGAAGGATGCATGGCGTGAGAAACGACTCGATCGACACCGGGCTCGACATTGGGATCGACATTGGGATCGACCTCGACGCCGTACGTGCGGAGACGCCGGGGTGCCTCGACCAGGTCTTCCTGGACAGCGCCGGCTCCTCGTTGCCGCCCGAGCGCGTGGTGGACGAGGTGGTCGCGCATCTGCGTCGGGAAGCGGCGGTCGGCGGCTACCGTGCGGCCGCCGAGCGGGCCGACGACGTCGCCGACGTGGCCGGCTCGTTGGGCCGACTCCTCGGGTGTACGGCGGACTCGCTCGCCCTCACCGACAGCGCGACCCGGGCCTGGAACCTGCTCGTGACCGCACTCCCCTGGCAACCCGGCGACCGGGTCTTGGTGTGCGGGGTCGAGTACGCCAGCAACGCCATCGTGCTGCTCCAGCTCGCACGCACGCACGGGATCTCGGTCGAGGTGGTGCCGAGCGATGCGTCCGGGCGCGTCGACCTGTGCGCGTTGGAGGCGATGCTCGACGAGCGGGTCCGGCTGGTGTCGCTGGTGCACGTGCCGACCAACGGCGGCCTGGTCAACCCGGTCGCGCCGGTGGTCACGTTGGCGCACTCGGTCGGCGCCCTGGTGCTTCTCGACGCGTGTCAGTCGGTGGGCCAGCTGGCCGTTGACGTGTCGGCGCTGGGAGTCGACGCGCTCTCGGGCACCGGCCGCAAGTGGCTGCGCGGGCCGCGCGGCACCGGGTTCCTGTATCTCCGGCCGTCGCTCGCCACGACCCTCGAACCGACCGCCGCCGACCTCCGCGGTGCCGTCTGGACCTCGGACTCGACCTACAAGCTGCGCCCCGACGCCGCCCGCTTCGAGCTCTGGGAGTACGACGTCGCGGCCCGGCTGGGCCTGCGGGTGGCCGTCGACCACCTGCTGTCGCTCGGGGTCGACGTCGTCGAACGCTCGGTGCGGTCGCGGGCCGCCTACCTGCGGTCCAGGCCTTCGGCGACCAAGGCTGCCCTCGCGTCGGTCGGCGTCACCGTGGCGGTCAGCGAGCTCCCGTCCACCCGGCTCGACATGACCGCGCGTGGGCTGCCCGCCGTCGTACGCGCCTCGCCGCACTACTTCGTCACCACCGACCAGCTCGACCGGGCCGTCGACGAGGTGCGGGCACTCGCGGGTGCGGGCTGAAGATGGTCCGGAGCTGACTCGCCCTGGCCGGCCCTTCAGCGCCGGCCTCGGAGAGAACGTCCCGAGCAGTTGGTGATGGCTGGCGATTGGCGGCAAGTGTCTCAACACTCCCCGCCAATCGGCAGGCGACACCTACTGCTCGGAAGGCTTGGCCGCGAAGCACACCCTGCAGTTGGCGACGGTGGGCAACTGCCTCTGAGTGTTGCCAACACTCCTAGGCGATCGACCATCGACACCGAGCCGACTCGAGAGTTCATCCCGGGAGCACCCCAGGGACCCAGATCGTTCACGAGACCGCCCCAGGGTGGGAGCATGCGGATCGCTCTGGTGGCCGAGTCGTTCTACCCAGCCGTCGACGGCGCGACCACGACGGTCAAGAACCTCGCCGACCGGCTCATCGACCGGGGACACGACGTGTTGATCGTGGCTCCCGGGCCGGGGCTGGCGTCGTACCGGAGGAGCCGGGTCGCACGGATCCGCCCCCTCGACAAGCCCGGCAAGCAGGTCAGGGCGGCACTCGAGGGCTTCGGACCCGACCTGGTCCAGGTGCACTCGCCGGGCCGGCTGGGTCAAATCGGGTTGGGCCGCAAGGCGCTCAAGCACGCGACGCTGCTCGGCGTACGGGCGCTGACCGTGCAGCAGTCGGTGGTCGGCGACCTGACCGCGGAGTACTGGCTGCGCAAGGTGGCCGCCCGCTCCGACCGGGTCGTGGTGACCTGCCGTTGGATGCAGTCGCGGCTGGCCGACCTCGGCGTCGACGCGCCGCTGTGGGAGCCGGGAGTCGCGACCGCGGCGTTCGGGCCGCAGCTGCGCGACGACTGGCTCTACGGCAAGTGGAGCCGGCGGCGGTCGCCGCAGGGCCCGAGGGTGGTCGTCGGGTACGTCGGCAGCCTTCACAAGCGCAACGGGGTACGACGCCTGGCCGAGCTCGCCGGCCGCACCGACCTGCGCCTGGTCGTGATCGGCGACGGCCCGCAGCGGAGCTGGCTCAAGACCCAGCTGCCGGACGCGAAGTTTGCCGGCGCCCTCGAGACCGGCGAGCTGGCCACCGCGATGGCCACCTTCGACCTGCTGCTCCACCCAGGTACCGCCGAGACCGACTGCCACGCCCTGCGTGAGGCCGCCGCGAGCGGGATCCCCGTGGTCGCCCCGGCCGCGGGCGGGACGCCCGACGTGGTGGGTCACCAGCGGACCGGCCTGCTCTACGACCCGGCCGAGGACGAGGGGCTCCGGCGAGCGGTCGGCGTACTCGTGATGGACGCGGAGCGGCGGGCCGAGCTGGGCGCCGCGGCGCGCAAGGCGGTCGCCGCCCGCGACTGGACGGTCGCCGCCGACGAGCTCATCGACACCCACCACGTCGCGCTGTTCCCGGGGGCCGCCGACGGCGGTCTGAGAATCGCCTGAGCCGGACACCGTTTACCTGGGTCCACTCGCCTTGGTCGAGGCCTTCCGACCGGGTATTTGTCACACTCCCCCGAGGCGGTCCAGAGGGCTCGCTGGCGGTACCGTGACCTCCGTGGCAACCACGACTCTCGTCAAAGGAGCGCGCGCGTCGCGCTCGACAATCGCGCTGAAACTCCTGATGGCCGTCAGCGGCATCGTCTTCATCGGCTTCGTGCTTCTGCACATGTACGGCAACCTCAAGGCCTTCTCCGGCCACGACGCCTACAACGAGTACGCCGAGCACCTGCGCACCCTCGGCGTCCCGATGCTCCCGCGCTCCGGGCTGCTCTGGATCATCCGCGCGGCGCTGATCGGCTCGCTCGTCGTACACGTGTACGCCGCGGCGGCGCTCTGGCGCCGCGCCAGGAAGGCCCGCACGATCAAGTACGTCGTCAAGAAGCACACCGGCGCCACCTTCGCCAGCCGGATGATGCGCTGGGGCGGCGTCACGCTGCTCCTCTTCATCATCTGGCACCTGCTCAACTTCACCATCGGCAAGGTCAACGTAGAGGGCGGGCCGACCAACGACCCCTACAACCTGCTGGTCGACAGCTTCTCCGTCTGGTGGCTGACGCTGATCTACCTGTTCGCCATGGCCATGCTGGGCGCGCACCTCCACCACGGCATCTGGAGCGCGGCGCAGACGCTCGGCCTGACCGGCAACGCCCGCGCGCGCACCCGGGCCAAGCAGGTCGCCTTCACCCTGGCCGTCATCATCTCCGGCGGCTTCTCCCTCGTCCCGATCTTCGTCCTCGCCGGCGTCATCGAGAAGTAAGGCCTTCCCTCACATGAAGCAGAGCAAGTCCGAGTTCCAGCCCGAGTTCGAGTCGGACGTCGACTCCAGCAAGCACGCGCCCGCGCAGGAGACCGACGACGCCGCCGGTTACTACACCCCCGGCGACCAGATCGCCGACACCAAGGCCCCGCTCGACGAGCCGATCGCCGAGCGCTGGAGCACCCGCAAGTTCGACGCCCGCCTGGTCAACCCGTCCAACCGCCGCAAGCTCAACGTGATCATGGTCGGCACCGGCCTGGCCGGCGCCTCCGCCGCCGCGACGCTCGGCGAGGCCGGCTACAACGTGAAGTCCTTCTGCTACCAGGACTCCCCGCGCCGGGCCCACTCGATCGCCGCGCAGGGTGGCATCAACGCCGCCAAGAACTACAAGGAGGACGGCGACTCCGCGCACCGGCTCTTCTACGACACGGTCAAGGGCGGCGACTACCGCTCGCGCGAGTCGAACGTCTACCGGCTGGCCGAGGTCAGCGTGAACATCATCGACCAGTGCGTCGCCCAGGGCGTCCCGTTCGCCCGTGAGTACGGCGGTCTCCTCGACAACCGTTCCTTCGGCTGCGTCCAGGTGTCCCGCACCTTCTACGCGCGCGGCCAGACCGGCCAGCAACTGCTGATCGGTGCCTACCAGGCGCTCGAGCGCCAGGTGGCGGCCGGCACCGTGACGACGTACACGCGGCACGAGATGCTCGAGCTGATCACAGTGCCCGACAAGAATGGCGACGTCCGGGCCCGCGGCATCATCGCCCGCGACATGGTCACCGGTGAGATCGAGACGCACCTCGCCGACGTGGTCGTGCTGGCCAGCGGCGGCTACGGCAACGTCTTCTACCTGTCGACCAACGCGATGGGCTGCAACGTCACCGCGACCTGGAGGGCGCACCGCAAGGGCGCCTACATGGCCAACCCCTGCTACACGCAGATCCACCCGACCTGCATCCCGGTCTCCGGCTCGCACCAGTCGAAGCTGACCCTGATGAGCGAGTCGCTGCGTAACGACGGCCGGATCTGGGTGCCGAAGAAGAAGTCCGACTGCGCCAAGGACCCGCGCGAGATCCCCGAGGAGGACCGCGACTACTACCTGGAGCGGATCTACCCCTCGTTCGGCAACCTGGTCCCCCGCGACATCGCGTCCCGGGCGGCCAAGAACGTCTGTGACGAGGGCCGCGGGGTCGGTCCCGAGGTCGACGGCGTACGACGTGGCGTCTACCTCGACTTCCGCGACGCCATCGCGCGGCTCGGCAAGGCGGGCGTGGAGGAGAAGTACGACAACCTCCTCGACATGTACGAGCGGATCACGGGTGAGAACCCCTACGAGGTGCCGATGCGCATCTACCCCGCCGTGCACTACGTCATGGGCGGCCTCTGGGTCGACTACGACCTGCAGTCGACGATCCCCGGCCTGTTCGTGACCGGCGAGGCGAACTTCTCCGACCACGGCGCCAACCGCCTCGGCGCCTCGGCGCTGATGCAGGGTCTGGCCGACGGCTACTTCGTGCTCCCGCACACCATCCGCGACTACCTCGCGGACGGGCCGTTCGAGACGATCCCGACCGACCATCCGGCGGTGCTCGAGGCCCAGCAGGCGGTGGAGGAGCGGATCAACCACTTCCTCAACGTGGGCGGCACCCGGTCGGTCGACTCCTACCACCGCGAGCTCGGCAACATCATGTGGGAGTACTGCGGCATGGAGCGGACCGAGGACGGCCTGAAGAAGGCGATCGACCTGATCCGCACCCTCAAGGACGACTTCTACCGCAACGTGAAGGTGCTCGGCACCGCGGACTCGCTCAACCAGTCGCTCGAGAAGGCCGGCCGCGTGGCCGACTTCTTCGAGCTCGGCGAGCTGATGTGCATCGACGCCCTCAACCGCCGCGAGTCCTGCGGCGGCCACTTCCGCGCGGAGTCCCAGACCGAGGACGGCGAGGCGCTGCGCCACGACGACCAGTTCGCGTACGTCGCGGCCTGGGAGTTCGGCGGCGACGACACCCCGCCGGTCCTACACAAGGAAGACCTGGTCTACACGGCCATCGAGATGAAGCAGCGGAGCTACAAGTGAGCCAGACCGAGTCCACCACCAGCACCAAGACCGGCATGAAGCTGTCCCTCAAGATCTGGCGCCAGCCCCATGCAGCGGCTGAGGGCAAGATGCACCACTACTTCCTCGAGGGCGTGTCTCCGGACATGTCGTTCCTGGAGATGCTCGACGTACTCAACGAGGAGCTGAACGCCAAGGGCGAGGAGCCCATCGCGTTCGACTCCGACTGTCGCGAGGGCATCTGCGGGATGTGCGGCCTGATGATCAACGGTGAGCCGCACGGCCCCGAGGTCACCACCACCTGCCAGCTGCACATGCGGTCGTTCAAGGACGGCGACGAGATCACCATCGAGCCGTGGCGCGCCGACGCGTTCCCGGTCGTGAAGGACCTCTGCGTCGACCGCTCCTCGTTCGACCGGGTGATCCAGTCCGGTGGCTTCATCTCCGTCAACACCGGCTCCGCCCCAGAGGCGCACTCGGTACCGGTCCCCCGCGACGACGCCATGCGCGCCTTCAACGTGGCCACCTGCATCGGCTGCGGCGCCTGCGTGGCCGCCTGCCCCAACGGCTCCGCCTCGCTGTTCATGGGTGCCAAGATCACCCACCTCGGCGAGCTCCCGCAGGGTCAGCCGGAGCGGGACAGCCGCGTGGTCAGCATGGTCGGCCAGCACGACCACGAGGGCTTCGGCGGCTGCACCAACATCGGCGAGTGCGCCGCGGCCTGCCCCAAGGAGATCCCGCTCGACGTGATCTCGCAGATGAACAAGGACCTCCGCACCGCCCTGCGGCACGGTCACTAGCGGCACGGTCACTGGAGGGACGGGCGGCGAGCGCCGGCGAGTCGTCCTCCCGCTGGTGACCAACCGCGAGGTGGCACGTTTCTTTCAGTGCTTGAGGAGCCTCTGGCCGACGAGGCCGAAGTTGCCAGCTCGCGCGACTTGATCAAACGATCGACCAAACGCGCGGGCGGTTCACCCGGGTGACCCAACCGAATCGGGAGTGGCGCGCCAGACTCCCGCTACCTCCCGACACGCCGGCGATGACGGCGTGTCGCGCCGCAGAGTGAGTCGTCCTGCACGAGCTGACAGCCGATCGGCAACAGAGCGGCGTACTCACTCGGACCGGCGCAGCGCCTTGACGCCCACGGCACCGAGTACGCCGCCGATGATCACGTTGACCACGATCAGGATCGTGTGGGCGACCCAGTAGCCGGTCGGCCGGTCCTCGCCCGAGGCGTGGGCGGCGGAGAGGTTCTTTGCGAACGTCGCCCAGATGACGAAGTTCCAGACGGCTACTCCGATGAGCAGCCAGGCGTGCTTGCGTTCGAACTTCACGAGTCGTCCTTCTTCTTCCTGGTGAGCAGGGCGATCAGCCCCAGCGCGGAGAGCCCGCCGGCGGCGTACGCCGCGGCAATGGCGGCCCTGCCGGAGCGCGCCGCCACCCCGGGGGCCTTGGACAGCTCGACCCGGGTGGTCGCGGTCTGCCGTCGTTCGTCGAGGTTGGCCTCGGCCTCGGCGCGCTCGCGCAGTTCGAGGGCTTCGGGCGAGGTGTAGGCCCAGGCGGCGGCGAACATGACGACGCGGGAGAAGTAGTTGATCCAGACCAGCAGGATCAGCGCGATGCCGAACGCCTGGAAGGCCGGCTGGTTGGCGGTCGACGCGAGCAGGTAGCGGGAGGCCTGCTTGAGGACCTCGAAGCCGAGCGCGCCGAGCAGGGCGCCGGCCCACAGTGAGCGCTTCGGCAGGTCGGGCTCTGCGAGCAGCCGGAAGAACGCGTAGAAGAGCACCGTGCTGGCCAGCAGGCCCACCACGATCGCGACCAGGTCGACCACGGGCCCCAGCCCGGCGCCCAGGCCCATCCAGCGGAGGATCTTGTCCGAGAGGCTGGTGACCACGCCGGAGACCGCCACGCTGACCATGAGTACGACGCCCAGCGAGGCGAGCGCGAGCACGTCGCGGAGCTTGCCGACGATGAAGCTGGGCTGTTCCTTGGCGGGCGTCTCGAAGACCACCAGCAGGGCCTCGCGCATGCCCGAGAGCCAGCCGAGCCCGGAGTAGAGCACGGCCACCAGCCCGATGCTGAAGATGCTCGGCGCGGCCCGCTGGATCTGGTCCAGCCTGATCTCGCCCGGCTCCTCACCCACCATGTGCGGCAGCACGGTGCCGATCGCCGTCACCAGGTGCTGCTGGGCGTCGGGGAAGACCTTGGCGACATACCCGACGACGGCGAAGGCGAGCGCCAGGATCGGGAAGAACGACAGGAAGGCGAAGTAGGTGACCGCGCCCGCCTGGATGCTGCCGTTGACCGCGGAGTAGTGCGCGACCGTGCGGAACACGTGGTCGATCAGGGGCCTTCGGCTTCTGATGTCGTCGATGCGGTGGGTGACCCGCTGCTTCAGCGACACGCGAGGGTCACTCCTCGAGGTCGGGGCGGGGCGACAGCTCGAAGCCCCGGGTCGGTTGCCAGCCGACGATGTGGTCGTGGACGTAGAGGTGGAACGCATCGGCGATGAAGACGCACTCGAAGTCGGACAGCTCGGCGAACGCCCGGTCCAGCGCCTCGTCGTCGAGGTGGTGGGCGATGGTGACGTGCGGGTGGTAGGGGAAGTCGAGCGTGGTGGCCAGCGGCCCACGTCGTACGGCGGAGGCGAGCTGCTCGGACTGCGAGATGCCCACGGCGAGCGACACGAACACCACCGGCGAGATCGGCCGGAACGTGCCCGTGCCGCGCAGGTGGATGCGGTACGCCGGGAAGCTGCGCGCGACCTCCTCCAGATGCTTGACGATGTCGGCCATCGCGGTGTCGTCCACCTCGAGGGGTGGCACCAGCGTGATGTGGGTGGGGATCTTCGCGGCCGTCTCGTCTCCCACGGCCGTGCGGTAGTCCTGCAGGTCCCGGGCCCAAGGCTCCGGGATCGGCACGGCAACGCCAATGGTGGGCACGACCCTGAACCCTACTGCCCCGGAGCCACGAAACCGACGCGTTGGTGCACGTCGCGCAATGTGGCTTCCGCTACCTCGGTGGCCTGCTCCTGCCCCTTCTTGAGTACGGCGGTCAGGTGGCCCTGGTCGTCGAGCAGCTCCAGGGTGCGGTCGCGGAACGGGGTCACGAAGTCGATCACGACCTCGGCGAGATCCTTCTTGAGGTCGCCGTAGCCGCGACCGGCGTACTCCTCCTCGAGCGAGCTGATGGAGCGCTCGGCCAGTGCGGAGTAGATCGTGAGCAGGTTGCTGATGCCGGGCTTCTTGTCCGCGTCGAAGCTGATCTCGCTGCCGGAGTCGGTGACCGCGGAGCGGATCTTCTTGGCGCTCACCTTGGGGTCGTCGAGCATCTCGATGATGCCGCCCGGCGCGGACGCCGACTTCGACATCTTGGCGCTCGGGTCCTGCAGGTCGAGGATCTTCGCGGTGGCCTTGAGGATGTAGGGCTCGGGCAGCCGGAAGGTCTTCTTGTAGCGGTGGTTGAACCGCTGCGCCAGGTCGCGGGTGAGCTCGAGGTGCTGGCGCTGGTCCTCGCCGACCGGCACGTAGTGGGGCCGGTAGAGCAGGATGTCGGCCGCCTGCAGGATCGGGTAGGTGAACAGCCCGACGCTGGCCGCGCCCTCCCCGCCCTTGGCGGACTTGTCCTTGAACTGCGTCATCCGCCGCGCCTCGCCGAAGCCGGTGATGCACTGCAGGATCCAGCCCAGCTCGGCGTGCGCCGGGATCTGGCTCTGGATGAAGATCGCGGACCGTGCCGGGTCGATGCCCATGGCGAGCAGCTGCGCGGCAGCCCGCAGGCAGCGCTCGCGCAGCAGCTTGGGGTCCTGGGCGACGGTGATCGCGTGCAGGTCGGCGATGAAGAAGAACGGCTGGTGGTCGTGCTGGAGGTCCACCCACTGTCGGAGCGCGCCCAGGTAGTTCCCGAAGTGGAACGAGTCGGCCGTCGGCTGGATCCCGGACAGGACTCGGGGGCGTGCGGTGCCCGACGCAGCGGCCGAGGCAGCCACCACCGGAGCAGTCGTCGTGGACATGGCTCGCATTCTGTCAGGAGGCGCCGCCGTACGCGCACTCTGGTCGGTCAGGCTGTGGAAACCGAGTTGCTCCGCTGACTCCGGGGGCATTCGGTCGGCGGCGTGGCGCCCGCTGGGGCCGCCGAACGCTTACGATTCGGCGGTTCGTCCCGGTGCGCGCCAGCAAGGCGGCAACGGTCAGACCCAACAGATCACGGGGGCTCCCAATGTCCGACCAGCAGCTGCCACCACCCGGACCTCCGGTTGATCCGCGGTACGACGCGACGCCGTACCCGACCTCGCCGAGCGGCGAGCCGGCACCCGGATGGGCGCGGCCCTCAACCTTCGCGGGTCAGCCCGTGACGGCGCAGGAGGAGCTGGCCGGGCAAACGGGGTTGCCTCGCTGATCGGTGTTCGACAGGGTGCGGGCATGGTCGACGTACCCACTCTCACCGACGGCACCGTCACGCTGCGCCGGCACCGCGACGACGACATCGCCGCCGTGGTCGAGCAGTCCACCGACCCGGAGAGCCGGCGGTGGACGACGATCCCGCTGGAGTACGACCGCGACGACGCGCGGCGGTTCGTCCGCGAGATCATGCCTAGCGGGTGGGCGACCGACCAGGAGTGGGGCTTCGCGGTCGAGGTGGAGGGTCGGTACGCCGGCACCGTCTCGCTGCGAAACGAGGGACTCGACCGCGCCGAGATCGCCTTCGGCTCCCACCCGTGGGTGCGTGGCTCGGGCGCGACGCTGCGGGCGCTGCGGCTGCTGGTCGACTGGGGGTTCGCGGAGCGCAAGCTCGAGACGATCTCGTGGTGGGCGTTCCGCGGCAACTGGGCCTCGCGCAAGACGACCTGGCGGCTGGGCTTCTCGTGCGAGGGCGTGGTCCGGCAATGGCTCCCGCAGCGGGGCGACCTGCACGACGCTTGGGTGGGCACGCTGCGCCGCGACGACCCGCGCGAGCCGCGCGGCACGTGGCTGGACACGCCGGTGCTGACGGGGTCGTCGGTGGTGCTCCGGCCGCTGCGCGAGACCGACGTACCGCGGATCGTCGAGGCGTGCACCGACGAGCGGACGTCGTACTGGCTGGGGCGGATGCCGGTCCCCTACTCGGCCGCCGACGCGGCCGCCTGGCTGGAGACCACCATCGAGGGCGCGGCGGCCGGCACCAAGATCACCTGGGCGCTCGCCGACCCCGCCTCCGACGACCTGCTCGGCGCGATCAACATCTTCGACCTGGTGCCGGGCGCGGAGGGCGAGGTCGGCTACTGGGCGCACCCGGTCGCGCGCGGGCAGGGCGTGATGACCGAGGCCACCCGGCTGGTGGTACGCCACGCCTTCGAGGACCTGGATCTGCGGATCGTGCGCGCGGTGGCCGCGGTCGACAACGCGGCCAGCCGGCGAGTCATCGAGGCCAACGGCCTGCGGCTCTCGGGCATCGAGCGGATGGGCACGCAGGTGCGCACCGGGTACGCCGACGCCGCGCGCTACGACCTGACCCGCGAGGAGTACGCCGGGTCGTGAGGCTCACGACGCGCTCGGGCGCGTCCACGGCCTCACGACGCGAGGAGGCAGTCGGGCGGCGACGGCTTGCTAGGGAAGAGGTGCGGTCACCCGCTTGGTCTGGGCTGGCGATTGGCTGCGAGTGTCTGGACACTCACCGCCAATCGACACGCGAGACCAACTGCTCCGGGGCCAGTGGTGGGGCGGAGTGCGGGGCAGGTGCCGGCCAAGACCGAGTTTCCCCGAACCTGCCACCCAGCCTCACGACTCCCAGCCTCACGACTCCCAGCCTCACGACTCCCAGCCTCACGACTTGAGGTGTCGGTCTACAGCCGACCGCAACAGGTCGTCGCCGTCGCCGATCTCCCACAGCTCGGCGCGCAGGCCGACGTCGCGCGCGGCCTCGACGTTGCGCGGCGAGTTGTCGACGAAGAGCACCTGGTCGGGCTCGAGCGCGATCTCGCTCAGGATCAGCTCGAAGTACGCCGGCTCCGGCTTGGCCACGCCGAGCGCGTGGGAGTAGAAGCAGCCGTCCATGCGAACGTCGTACTCGAACTGGGCGTGCATGACGCCGGCGCGGTGGGCGTCCTGGTTGGTCGCGAGATAGCAGCGCACGCCGGCCGCGCGGAGCTCGGACACGAGCGACTGGCTCGCCGGGTGACCCTCCAGCCGACACCAGGCCGCCAGAACCTCGTCGTACCGCTCGGAGAGGCCCCACTCGTCCAGCAGGCCGGGCAGCAGTGTCGGCCATGAGCCCCGGCCGCTCAGGGTGGGGAGCTCGAGCTCCCAGGCCGCGCGCAGGAACTCCTCGGCCCGGTCACCCAGCAACGACTCAAACGGTGCCACCCAGCCGCCCGGCGTCTCCTGGAGTACGCCGTCTGCGTCCCACAGGACCGCCCGGACCGTCATCGGACGCTCACTCGACGCCAATCACTCGACGCCAATCACTCGACGCCAATCACTCGACGCCAATCACTCGACGCCAATCACTCGACGCCTGGTCACTCGACGCCGTGCCGCTTGATGAAGTCGAGGATCTGGTCGGCGAGCTCGGGCCG
>WNGB01005663.1_pt1 | contig 18608 bp, 15 predicted proteins | sample 5400681 | NCBI WGS metagenome assembly WNGB01 (sample SAMN13153367, study PRJNA577476) | soil metagenome | isolation source: 115 cm soil or saprolite under grassland replicate 2 | place: USA:California | collected 2016-06-15 | reverse complement strand
CTGACGCGCCATACAGGCTCGCCGGAGCTGCCTTACCGCGTCCGGGACGTCTTCCGAGCCGCTTGTTCGCTCCTGTACCCGGGCCGCTGGCCGCACCGAGTCCCCATCTGAGCGAGCATCACGGACACCCTCATTGATCGGGCAGAGCAGTGCGATATCAGCCCGCACATGGGCTGCCGCCAATGCCCGATCCGCGTGGAAGGCGCCCGGACCTCACCCGCCGCCTCTGCGAGCAGCACGGACTGGTGTTCCCGATCAACCAGTGACCTCTCGACCCGACAGCCGTGATAGCCGACGACCAGCCCGAAATGGACGCCGCCACCGAAGTTCCACGGAACTCGGGACATCCTCAGTTCGTAGCGCGGAGCTGGTTATGCCGTCTGGCTTCTGGTGTCCTTGACCACCCTGCCGCCCTGGATCACCAGCACCACACGGTCGGGGTCATCGAAGATGGTGGGGTCGGCCAGCGGGTCACCGGCCACCGCGATCAGGTCGGCCAGCTTGCCCGCCTCCACGGTGCCCAGTTCATGGTCGCGACGCAGGATCCTGGCGTTGGTGGCGGTGGCCGACACGATCGCCTCCATCGGGCCGACGATCTCGGCCTTGAGCGCCAGCTCCAGGCCGCGGCGGTTCTGCTCCGGGCCCAGGATGTCGGTCCCGGAGCCGACCGTGACCCCGGCGGCGTAGGCGATCTTGACCGCCTCGCGCATCGCCGCCTCAGCGCCAGCGACCCGCGGTAGGACCGCCTCCGGCACGCCCCAGGCGCGCCACTGGGTGGCCAGCAGACGGATGGTGGTCAGGGTCGGGACCAGCGCGGCACCGGCAGCGGCCATCTGCGCCGCGGTCGGCTCGTCCAGGAAGGTGCCGTGCTCAAAGCACTCCAGCCCGGCCTCCAGGCCGTTGCGGATCGAGGCGACGTTGTGGGCGTGCCCAGTGACGTAGGTGTCACGCGCCCTGGCCTCCTGGACCGCGGCGCGCAGCTCCTCCACGGTGAACTGGCTGTCCTCAAGGCGGTCGGTCAGTGATACGACCCCGCCGGAGATGATCACCTTGAGCTGGGTGGCGCCGCGGCGAAAGGCGGTCCGCGCTGCGACCCGTACCCCGTCCGGCCCGTCGCAGACGATGCTCATCTGCGCCAGGCCCGGGGTGCCCGGGTCGTGATGGTGGGGCAGGAACGCCGGACCGAGATCCCCGTGGCCGCCGGACTGGCACAGCGCCGGCCCGGAGGGGAACAGCCGCGGGCCCGGAATCAGGCCGGCGTCGATCGCCTGGCGCAGGCCACCGTCGGCGCCGGCGACCTCACGGGCAGTGGTGTGCCCCGACAGCAGGCACAGCTCGGCATTGCGGAACAGCTGCGCGGCCGCCACCGCCGGCGGCATCCCCTCGGGGTCGGCGACCGACAGGATCCCCATGTGGGTATGCAGGTCGATCAGGCCGGGCAGGACGGTGAGCCCGGTCACCTCCAACGGCTCGGCACCGCGCGGCCGCTGGCCACCGACCGAGACGATCCGCTCACCCTCCACCACCACCCGCGTGCCGGCGGCCGGGTCCCGACCGCTACCGTCGATCAGCGTGCCCCCCTCCAGCACCAGCGCCATCAGATCCTCCTCGCATCCAGCTGCCGACGACGCGGCCAGCCTACCCACCATCCCCACCCAAGCAAGAAGGAGGTGACACCCGACAGGAGACGGGCAGGTTGAAGCACGCTCGCTCGCAGGAGCGTGCCAGCGTGGTCTGGGTCGTCTGTGGATGGGCACGGAGCCGGCCCACAGACGACCACGACGTGACCAGCTTCCGACGCACCAGTCGGCGCTCCAACACATCGGCTTCGGGCCTGGCGCCGCGACGGTTGATCGGGTAGCGACTGCTGTCTGGTCAGGCGGCCGCCGCGGCCCTGGGCGACACCACGGCGGCAGTCGCCGCTGCGCGCACGCCAAGGGCGCTACACCCGTACACCCCCACAGTGGATCCATGCCCGGGCGTTCACCCCGGGACCGGAGCAGCCCGTCGAGTTCCGTCCCATCTGAGGCCCCCGCGTGCGGGTTGGCTCGATAGAGGATTCCTTCCCGGCGCAACCCCGTGGCACTGGCGGCCCTGGCATGCCTGCTGTCCGCCACCCCCGATCCGCCGCTGATGCTGCTGTGGTGACCGCGTGTGGTAGCGACCCGCCAGAACGGGTGCCGCTCGCGGTGTGGGCGTGCGCCCAGACCAGCCCGCAATACCAGCGCACTGGCCGCTACCTTCCCGCCTCCAGCACCCACCCGGGCAAGATGCTGCCGGAGCTGGCCCGCCGGCTGGTCGCCGAGTACTGCCCATCAGGCGGACTGGTTGCCGACCCCATGTGCGGCATCGGCACCACCCTGGTGGAGGCCGCCGCGCTTGACCGCCGCGCGGTCGGCGTGGAGCTCGATGCGCGCTGGGTCGACCTCGCCCGCGCCAACCTTACCCACGCCCTCCCGCCCGAGCAGGCCGCCCTCGCCGAGGTCCGCCACGGCGATGCCGGCCGACTGCCCGACCTGCTCGCCGATATGGCTGAGCGGGTCGACCTGGTGGTGACCTCGCCACCGTACCTCTGCGACGCGGGGGTGATCGACAAGCCGGGCTGGCACGCCGGCCGCCCGATGTGCCCGAGGGACACGCTGAACTACTCCCGCGACCCCGCCAACCTCGGCCACGCCCGCGGCCACACCTGGCAGTCGGGCATCACCGAGGTACTGGTGGGCTGTGGCTGGCTGCTGCGACCAGGTGGGCTGCTGGTCACCGTGACCAAGAACACCCGCCGGTCAGGACGGCTAAACGACCTTGCCGCCACCACCGTCCAGTTGGCCGAGCAGGCCGGGTTCGGCTACCTCCAACACCTCATCGCGTTGCATGCCGCGGTCCGCGACGGTCGGCTGGTGGCCCGGCCATCGTTTTGGCAGCTCACCCAGATCCGCCGGGCACGCGCCCGCGGCGAGCCAGCCCACCTGGTCGTCCACGAGGACGTGCTGGTATTCACCACGCCCGGACTAACCTGCTTGGGTTCCGATGGCTAAGCCCACCCGTCCCGACCGCACCCCGGGAGGCGACTCGGGGCCTCACCAGTCCTTGCCGCTGTCGGTATGGCCGACCGCGCAGCAGCCCGCCGCGGCGCAGCGGGCCGGCCGCTACCTGCCAGGGTCGACGGCACATCCGGCCAAGATGCTGCCCGCCATCGCCCGCCACGCCATCGGGGCCTACAGCCACCCCGGCGACCTTGTCCTGGACCCGATGTGCGGCATCGGCACCACCCTGGTCGAGGCCATGCACCTGGACCGCGACGCCATCGGCGTCGAGCTGGAACCGCGCTGGGCGGACCTGGCGCGCGCCAACACCGCCCACGCCCGCACCCACGGCGCCACCGGGACTGCCCAGGTGGTCACCGGCGACGCCCGCCAGCTCCCCAGCCTCCTCGACGCCGAGCTGGTCGGGCGGGTCGCGCTGGTGCTGACCTCGCCCCCGTACGGGTCGAGTATCCACGGGCAGGTCACCGCCCGGCCCGGCCGCGGAGTCGCCAAGTATGACAACACCTACTCCCCAGACCCAGCCAACCTCGGCCGCGTCAACCAGGCCGCCCTGCTGGATGCCCTCGGCGAGATCCTGGCCGGCTGCCAAAGCCTGCTCCGCCCGGGTGGGCTGGTGGTGCTCACCGCCCGTCCCTACCGGCAGCGCGAGCAGCTGATCGACCTTCCCGGCCAGCTCTCCCGGGTCGCCGAGGCCACCGGGTTGATCCTGTATGAGCGCAACGCCGCGCTGCTGGTCGGCCTGCGCGGCGACCAGCTGGTGCCGCGACCGTCGTTCTTTCAGCTGGACCGGGTCCGCAAGGCCCGCGCGCGAGGGCTGCCGCTGCGGATCATCGCCCACGAGGACGTCCTCGTCTTCCGCCGCCCACAAACCCCCGCGGGTTCGCGGTAAGCATGCCGGGCCGCTACGCGCACAACCGCGACCCGCAGCTGGCCGAGCTGCTCCACCACGTCACCGAGGAGGGGTGGGGCAACGACAGCGTCGGCGACCTGGACCAGGACGGCTTCCACGCCAGCCTGCTGATCGTGGAGCCCGCCGAGCAGCAGGAGCTCACCGAGGCGTTCGACCACGCCATCCCGGCCGGCAACTGGATCCTCACCCAAGACCAGCAGGGCGTTATCACGGTTGATCAGTATCCGACACCGCAGGCGGCCCGGCACGCCTTCGACCACCTGCCCGACTACGGCATTCCTGGGGAGGAGGACGGCACCATCACCCCGGCTGGCCCGCTCGGCAGCCAGTACGCGGTCGCGCTGGCTGGATCCTTCCTCGGCTACGCCAACGACATGGACCAGGCGACAACGATGCTGCAGGAAGCGATGGACGCCGACCGCTACTGGCCCGACGCCTGGTTCATCAGCGACCACGGCAACCCCCACCGCCTCAACCTCTGGCCGCCGTGACCAGCGGGTCGGGGCCAATGGGGACTAGGCACGGTCACGGCGGCGGTACCGCTGGTCGGTCTCCGACACGACGGCTCACATCGGCGAGTGCCGGGCTGCTCGGTTCGAGGCGGCGGCCATCGCCCCGGCCGGTCGGTCGCAGCCCAGACCGGCTTGGTCACGCGACCAGCCCCAGCGCATCTACACGCCCCACCATCGCGGATCCCGCCGGGTGCTCGCCCGCCAGACACCCACACATCAACCAGTGGACGCCAACCCGGCGGGGGAGTCTCGATGAGGGCTGCTAGCAGGCAAAACACGCCAGACCCGGGTGCGGAATCGAGGTATGGTCCCACCCCCGCCGCACCCGGCAGTGGGGCAGGCCGGCCCACACCGGCTCGAGCAGGAAGCGGGGAGGTGCAGCGATGGCCAACCGGTCACCCGGTCGATCGGTCGCAGGCCCAGACCGCGACCACACCACCCGAGGAAGCGGGTGCTGGCGCGCAGGCCCACCTGGGCGACCCGCTTGCCCGGCTCCCCGAGATGCTCACGGTGAAGGAGGTCGCCGCGATCCTCCGGATCGGCCGCAACCAGCTCTACCAGGCTGTTGCCCGCGGCGAGGTCCGCGCGGTCCGCATCGGCCGCACCATCCGCATCCCCAAGACCGCCCTGCTGGACCTCCTCACCACCCCACCCGCCAAGCCCGGCGCGACGGCCTCGCCGAGGTAACGCCAGGGAGGAGCGCGCAGTGAACGCGGCGATCATCAAACGTGGCAACCGCTACGCCGTGCGGCTGGACCTCGGCCGCGGCCCTGACGGCAAGCGGACCTTCAAGTACCACTCCGGGTATCCGACCAAGCGGGCCGCCCAGCAGGCCAGAACCGAACTGCTCGGCGCACTGGACCACAACAGCTACGTGGCCCCCGATAAGACCACCGTCGCCGACTACCTCCGCGGGCAATGGCTCCCCGGCGTCCAGACCCGGCTGCGCCCGGGGACCTGGGTCGAATACCGCAGCAAGGCCGAGACCCACCTGATCCCGGCCATCGGGCAGGTCCCGCTGCAACAGCTCACCACCGCCATGCTCAACGCCCTCTACCAGCAGCTGCTGGCGAGCGGTACCGGACCCCGCACGGTGCAGTATGTGCACGCCACCATCCGCAAGGCCCTCAATGATGCGGTCCGCTGGGGCCTGCTGGTCCGCAACCCCGCCCACCATGCCTCGGCGCCTCGGCCACGTAGTGCGGAGATGCGTATCTGGACCGCCGACGAACTCCGCCAGTTCCTTGCGTGCGTCCACGGTGACCGGCTGTACGCCGCATGGCATCTTGCGGCCCTCACGGGCATGCGCCGCGGCGAGGTGCTCGGGCTGCGCTGGGCCGACCTCGACCTGGACAGCGGCTGGCTATCGGTGCGTCAGACCCTCGTGGTGGTCGACAACCACCCCCAGGTCTCTGAACCCAAGACGGCCCGGAGCCGCCGCCGTATTGCCCTGGATCCCGACACAATCGCTGCGCTGCGCGCCCACCACACCGCCCAGGCCGCCGAGCGGCTCGCGGCCGGCCCGGCATGGCCGAACCATGATCTGGTCTTCACCCGCCAAGACGGCGACCCACTGCACCCCGAGTACGTACGCCGGCGGTTCGACCGGCGCGTGGCCCGCGCCGATCTACCCCGGATTCGTTTTCACGATCTGCGCCACACGCACGCCACCCTCGCCCTACAAGCGGGTGTTCACCCCAAGGTCGTCAGCGAACGGCTGGGGCATACCACCGTGGCGATGACCCTGGACGTCTACTCTCACGCCATCCCAGCTCTCCAAGAAGACGCCGCCGTCGCCGTCGCCGACCTCATCACCGACACCCTTGTCGCCGAGCAAAGCTGACCGGCGAGGACTGGCATGCGAATGGAGCCGCGCAGGAAGCTGCTGGCTAACGCGGTCGCAGTTTGCCCTGCACCAGCGGCCGAACATTCCACAGCGCCCATGGCAGCGCGCGCTACTCCCTGGAATGCTCGGCGAGATGGAGAACCCGCAGTATCCCCGGGTCAAGCAGGGGCGTTCGGCGAGGACGAAACGGCGCGCTCTTCTTCCCTGTCTGCAGCCGGTGCCGGGGGACTTGGCCTCGCCTTCGCTGGCCCGCCTGGGAGGCCAGTTGGAGAACTTGGCAAGGCGTGGGAACCGTAGGACTACTTGCCCCTGAAGAAGTCGCGGCCGAGGTAGCGGTTGAGCTGCGGAAACGCCGGTAGGCGAGGGCCGTTTCGTGGTTGAATGACACGGTTGTGATTCTCCTGCCGCCGTGTCCGTTGGAGGTCACTGGTGCTGCGCGAGACCGATCCACAGACCACGATCTGGGAGCTGTTGCTGCCCGAGGAGGCCAAGCGGCTGCCCACCGAACTCGCCCGGGTCGACGCTTACCTGGATGACGAGCGCTTCATCGCCCCCTGGCGGGGGCTGTTCTCGGCCCGGCTGGGTCGCCCCTCGGTGCCGGTCGACACCCTGCTGCGGCTGCTGTACCTGAAGCACCGCTACGGGCTCGGCTACGAGACGCTCTGCCGAGAAGTCAATGACTCGATCTCGTGGCGGCGGTTCTGCCGCATCCCCCTGGATCGGCCCGTGCCGCATCCGACCACGCTGGTCAAGCTGGTCCGGCGGGCCGGCCCCGAGGTGATCGAGCAGCTGAACGCCGCCCTGGTCGCCAAGCTCGCCCAGGGCAAGCTGCTGCGGGCCCGCAAGCTGCGGGTGGACACCACCGTGGTGGAGGCCGACATCGACTATCCGACCGACGCCGACCTGCTCGAGCAGGCGGTCCGCAAGCTGGGTGGGCTGGTCCGCCGGATCAAGGACCGTGGCGCGGCCACCAGGACTCGGTTCCGCGATCGTGGCCGTGCGGCCGGCCGTCGGATGAAGCAGCTGGCCCGCACGCTGCGGCGACGCAGCGGGGTGGCAATGGGTGAGGTGGACCGGCTCACCGGCGAGGTCGCCGGGATCGCCCGGCAGTCGCTGAGGCAGGTGCAGGTGGTGGCGGGCAACGCCCGCCGGGCGCTGGCCCGCCGACCCGGTGATGGGCGGCTGGGTCGGCTGGTTGGTGAGCTGGACGAGACGATCATGCAGACCCAGCGGCTGCTGGCCCAGACCGACCAGCGGCTGGCCGGCAACCGGGTGATCCCCGACCGGCTGGTGAGCTTGCGCGACCCCGACGCCCGCCCGATCCGCAAGGGCAAGCCCCAGCATCCAACCCAGTTCGGCTACACCCTGCTGCTGGCCGAGGACGAGCGCGGCTTCATCGCCGATCACCAGCTGCAGCAGGGCAACCCACCGGACGCGCCGCAACTGGTCCCGGCGGTCGAACGCGTGGTGGCGGTCACCGGCCGGGCCCCTGGCACCGTGGTCGGCGACCGTGGGTTCGGCACCGCCGCCAACGACCAGGCGGTGGCGGCGTTGGGCGTCAAGCGGGTCGGGTTGCAACGTACCGGCACGCCCGGCACGGCGCGGCTGGCGTTGGAGCGGACGCGGGCCTTTCGCAGGATGCGTAACTGGCGGGTCGGGATCGAGGCCCGCATCAGCCACCTCAAGCGGTCCTTCGGGCTGCGGCGTACGCGCCTGCGGCGACTGGGCGGTGCCCGCACCTGGGTCGGATTGGGGATCTTCGCCTACAACCTGCAGCGCATGACGGTGGTCGTCGGATGACACCCTAGCCGGACGCCGACCTACCAACCAGCACGGCAGCCGCTCCACCTACCAAGACTTCTTCAGGAGCAAGTAGGACTAGCGCCCGGGCACGCCGATCCTGGTCGTGGGGAGCAAAGTACGATGAGCTCGAGGACGGTCCGCCGGACTACGAACCAGAGGGCCAGCAGCCCGGCGACCCAACCCGCGGCATCACCATCTGCCAGCACCATCTTCAGCATCCCGGGCGGACCTCCAACGCCAAACGGGAGGTGGCCGAACGGCGCCGCCACCGAAGTGGTCCATCCGCCAGCCTGTACCGGTTTGGCCCCAGCACGCCGTGTCTGTGGCGGGTATCTGGTTTAGTAAACCAACCATGACCCTAGACGCTAGGAGGCCTCGGGCCACCCTGCCTGCCCCGATCAGGTCGCCAAGCAGCGTCCTCGCCGACCATAGGCCGCCAGTAAGCGAGCAGGCACCGTGCCATCGCCATCGGCGGGACATTCCGCCTGGCGCGCTTGACTTCTCGGCCGCTGGGTACTTGTACGCGACGCATCCCCTGCATGCGTTCGCGGCTCGGTGCCCACCGCCGCTGGCCCGCTGGGCGATCGAGATGTTCACCGACCCCGGCGACTACGTGCTGGACGTGATGTGCGGGTCGGGGACGACGCTGGTGGAGGCGGTGCTGACGGGTCGGCATGGGTGGGGTGCCGACATTGACCCGCTGGCACGGTTGCTGGCCGAGGTGAAGGCGACGTTTGTGGCCCCAGCAGCGGTGGAGGCGCTCGCGGCCGCCGTCGAGCGGACCCTGACCGGCGATCTTGATGACACCTGGCGGCCTTCGCTGCCGAACCTGGAGCGCTGGTTTCGGGCGGACGTCCGCCGGGATCTTGCCCGGCTGCGAGCAGCGATTATGGCGGGCGCCCCCGAGGACGGGCCGGTGCGTCGGCTCGCCTGGGTGGTGTTCTCGTCGCTGATCGTGGCGCGGACCTCGGTCGCCAACGCATGCGATCTGGTCCACTCCCGCCACCACTACCGCCCCTGGATGGAGGATCCTGATACGCCCGGGCGGTACCTTCGCGCGCTGCGCAGGGCGGGCAGGCTGATGGCCGACTTCGGCGAGCGGCTTGCCATGGCGCCGGGTGCCCCGGGTGTGCCGCGGCTGGTTGGCGACGATGCCCAAGCGCTGTCCGTGGCGACCGGGTATGTGGATCTGGTGTTCTTCTCGCCGCCTTACGTGTCGGCGTTGGACTACCCACGAGCGCACATGTTCGCGGTGGCGTGGCTGGCCGATGTGCTAGGCACGACCACGCCGGCGTACCAGGAGCGGGCCAGGGGCTACATCGGGACCGACCGTGCGGCGCTCGCCCGGGCGACCCGGCAACAACCCTTGCCGCCACCATCGGGCGTTGAGGAGGTGGATGCGGTCGTCGACGAGCTGGCGCATGCCCCTGCAAAGGCTTGGGTGGTGGCCCGCTACTTTGCCGACATGGCGGCGGTGTTCGCCGAGTGCGCGCGGGTGGTCCGTCCAGGTGGGCACGTGGTGTTGGTGGTATGCCCGTCCAACATCCGTCGGATACGGGTGGACACACACAGCCTGTTCGTTGCGATGGCGCCGGCGGCCTCGAAGGGCCGGCTGGTGGTGGAGGACACCTATGAGCGGACGATCCACGACCACCGGCGTGTGATGCCGTACCTGGAGTCGGCATTCGGGGAGCGGATGCGGACCGAGTACGTGCTGGTCCTGCGCCGAGGCCCTGACGAGCCGTCGGCCCAGCCGGCTTCGTGTCCCGGCGAACGGTTGTCAGTCGATCATGCGGAGCTTGGCGGGGGTCGGGTCGACCGCGACCAGCAACGGCCGGGCCATCGAGGTGAAGCTCACGATCGCCTGGCCGGGGGCCAGGCCGGGTAGCCGCTCCCACAGCGCGTCGTCGACCCCGGCGATGCTGGCCTTGAGCCGGCTGATGGTGACCGCATCGTTGATCTTGTGCAGAACGAAGTTGTTGACCAAACCGAGGACCTGACGGGGCAGGTGCTGCGGCAGCTGAGTAACGAACACCAGGCTGAGCCAGCGCTTCCGGCCGCGCTTGGCGATCCGGCTCACCTGCTGGAACAGGTTCGGCATGACGGCCAGCCGCTCTTCGGCGAGGAACTCGTGGGCTTCCTCGATGATGATGAGCACCTTGGTCAGCGGCGCATCACTCTTCTCCGCTGCCTTGTAGGCGTCGTCTTGATGCCGTTGGGTGCCACGGAGCAACTCGGCAATGACGAGGTTGTTGAGCAGAGGACTGTCAGTATCGGACAGGTCAAAGATGGACACCCGTCCCGGGGTGAGCAGCTGGCCGTAGTCCAGCGCGGCGCTGCCAGCCCGGTCAAAGACCTTGAGGCGACGCAGCCGAGAAACGAGGCCGAAGACCTTCCGCCAGGACGGCAGATTGTCGGTGCTCTTGACGGCCACGTCGATGTGCCTGAGCACAGTGGCCCGGTTGGCGCCGATCTCCTTGCTGTACAGCCGGACTTCGTCCGGATCCTCCTTGGCGAGGCGGGCGTGCAGCAGCGCAATGACGTCGTAGAGGTGGGTCAGCTGCATACGCGGGTAGCCGGTGTCGAACTCGTTGAGCTCCAGCGCCTCGCGCTCTTCCTTTTGGTCCCCCTTGCTGGGGTAGACGTTGAGGTCCCTGAGGACGAGCTTGGCGGTGTCGTAGGCCTTCTGGAACCGCTGCTTCTGCGCGTCGTTGAGCTCCAGCAGCTCCTCGACCACATACGGGGAGAGCTGGTCGAACCGTAAGGTGAAGTCGTGGATGTCAAAGTGGTCGGGGTTGCTGGTGTCGTGGCCAACCAGCTTGTAGACGCGGGTGTTTGGCACACCTTCGGGCCGAAGGCCACGCCGGGTCAGCGCCGCGAGCATGGTGGGGTCCTCGGTGGGCTCGTTGAGCTGGGTGTACTCACCCTCGGTGTCCAGCAGCAGGATCGCGTAGCCGTCGGAAGCGGCTTGCCCGATGAGGCGGCTGACCGTGGTCGACTTGCCCCCGCCGGTGGTGCCGAGCACGCCCGTGTGGCGAGGCAGCACGCTCTTCCTGCCCCCTCGACCTTGACCTCGATGGCCTCGTCGCCGGCGGCCACCCCCAGCTGCAGCGTCCCGTCCACGCGGAGCGTCTCGGCAGTCTGGTCGCTGTCAAGGGCGAAGACCGGGCTGTTGGGCAGCGGCCGCAACCGGGGCGGGACCAATGTTCCCTCAGCGGTCTGCTCGCCGAGCAACTCGACCTGCACCCAACCGTGGTATCGGGGCATGAACACCGCGCCGCGCACGGCCGTGGTGACCATCGAGGGGGCATCGGCGCGGAGCCCGTCAGGGGCGGCGAACGGGCCGGCGACCACAATGCCGAGGTACTGCCGCCGGTCGGGGTGGCTGGAGATGCGGACCAGGGACTGGGCGGGTAGGCGTTGCACCGACTCGTATGGCAGCAGCACGGTGATCGTATTGTCCTTGGCGCCCGGGGTGTCGAACATCGTGCGACCGATCGAGCCGCGGAACGCTTCCGGCTCAACCCAGGCGGGCATTGCTCGAATCTCAGCCAGCCGGTCCGGCCGGCCCTGGCCGTCCGGCTCCGGCTGGTCGGTTCGCAGCAGCTTGTCGCGGACCGGGTCGGCGGATACCAGCTGGTCCGGCTCCCGGTCACCGCTGCCAACCGGCTGCTGGTGGCTGGGGGTGGGGGGTTCCGGCCGGCCGCCGGTCGGCGATGGCTCCTGGGGCCAGAGGTGCGGGCTCTCGCCTGTCATGTCATTTCTCCCTGGTGTACCGTTCGGGGAAGTACCGGGTGGGTTCGCCATGCAGGTGGTAGGCGGCCGTGACGGCGTCGTCAAAGGTGTCTGCCCCAAACATCGCCCTGCACGCCGCATCGGCGAGGTCGATCGACAGCGGGAAGCCGCGGTGTTCCTGGAGCGCGGAGTCGGCCATCGCGATGTGGGCCGCAAGGTGCACACAGTCGGCATGGGCGAAGAAAGGGGTGGCGGGGCTGTGCGCGGACGCCCGGTAGACGCCGAGGACGATCTGCGGGCCGATCTCACGCACGAAGCTCTCGGCCTTGGCCGCGTAGCCCTCCTCGTAGTGGCCGCTGCTGACAATCCGGTCCATGGCAGTCTGGGCGGTGCTGATGACGGCATACTCCAGCGGCTGCAGCGCTCCACCGACAGTGAGCAGGACCCGGTCTTTGATCGCGGAGGGTACGAAGACGAACTGCTTGTAGGCGACCAGCTTACGTAGCACCTCAAGCCCCGTCTCGAGGAGCGTCATGTTGCCGGAGCCGGTGAGCAGCTCGTACGGGGCGATGTTGCCGTGCCCCATGCGCCATGCCGCCTTGGAGCGACCTAGCAGCGCCGCCCGTTCGGCGTAGGTCATGATGCCCCGCCGGCCCAACTCCGCCATCGTGTCCCGCCGGTCGTTGACGTCCGTGGCGGCGCGGCTGCGGCGCCGCTCCAGCAGCGCCTTCACCTCCCCCACCGGGTCTTTGGCCACCGCCCGCAGATCACGGCGAAACAGCCGCTGCGAGAGGGTGAGCTCGTTGCCCTGGTAGCTGACGAGACAGATGCCGATCTGGGTGACGGTCATCAGCAGCGTGTCGTGAGTGGCGGTCGTCCCGTCGCAGGTCTCCAGCTCCCCGCTGAACAGAACCTTGCGGTGCACCTCGTCTAGGTCGGCCACCTTGGCGGTGTGTACCCCGGCTTCCTTCGGCGCGTCCTGGGCCGTGCGCAGCATCGGGAACAGGCGATCGCGGACCGTCTGCTGAACCCGTCGTTCCAGGGCGATGGCCGGGCCGACCTCGGCCTGGATCCGCTGGTAGAGCGCCCCGATGTCGACCCCGGCCTGCCAAGTGTCGAGGTTGAGGGTCGTGCTGATCTCCTCACCAGTCGCGGCGAGGTACTCGTCTTCGCTGATCGTGTACGGGGAATCGCTGCTCACGATCTGTCCCTTCTCACCAGGGTGATCGGCTGGCCTCGCCTCACTGTTGGAGCTCGTTTCCTCTGACTTCCAGACGATACGGCAAAACGCGACAGTCGCCGGTAAGTCCCTTCTTGGTCGCCTCGCGGCGACCGTATCGTTCTGCATCATGCTGGCCGGTCGGGTCCTTCCCCGGCGTCGGAGGTGTCGTCACCTGGTCCTTCTGACATCTGATGGTCGGCCGTGGCTCCGGAGTCGCGAAGGTCGAGCAGCCCGAGCAACCCACGCGGTCGGGGCGGTCGCAGCCGCGCCAGCTGCCCGGCGTACCCGGCCGCGGTCGCCAGCGGGAGGCCGAACTCTGCCTCCAGCAATGCCGCCAGCTCCTCGATGGAGTCCAGCCCGGCCTGCTGGGCTCGCTGCAGCACAACCTCCTGCGGGGCCAGCAGCTCCAAGGCGACCCGTTCGGCGTGATGCTCGGCGCGGCCGGCCTGCAGATCACGCCAACGCCCGTCGGGGGTCCGCTCAAGCAGATGGGTGTGCACCCCAATCGGCACGTCGAACGCGGCAGCGTCCACCCGCTCGTCCGCGGTCGGCTCCCGCAACCCATCCAGCACCTCGAGCAGCTCGGGGCGACGACGGGCCACCTCGTGCCGCGGCAGCAAGTAATCGACGATGAAGTGTCCGCCCTCGTGCCCCAAGGTCAGCCGGCGCTGCGCGGGCGTATCTGAGGCATCGACGAAAATCACCCCAACCCCTGCGAAGGCGAGGAGGCAGGCGAGCAGGCGGCGGTCAGCGACCGGCGCCAGCGTGGGCAAGTGCCGCTCCGCCAACCAGCCAGCCAGGCTGCCCACCGTCAAGCCGGGCAGCTCGACCACGGCGACAGGCAGCCCGGTCAGCAGCGGCAGTTCCAGGTCCCGCGGGAACTCACCCGGTGGCGCGTGCTCCCCCCAGAACGTCTCAACCGCACGGGCCAGCCAGCGCGGCAACCCGGTCGTCCCGGTCGGCGGCAGCTCCGCCACGGTCCGCTCCTCGGCCGTGTCGCGGGCCGCCGCCAGCAAGCGCGGCTGCGCCTCGACGTGCTCACGGCCACCTTCAGTCAATGAATGCTGCGATCCGTCCCCCTCACGCGAAACGTGCCGCGGTCGGCTGGCCGCCGCCCCCACCCAGTCAGTCAGCACGTCCACCGTGCGCACAACATTCGCCAGCGCAGCCGGACTGATACCGCAGGCGTCGGCGATCCGCTGCACGTCGAAAGCCAAGTGGTCGTCGCGCCGAGGCATGCGGCACAACGCCAGCCGGGTCAAGGCGGCTCCGCTCACCCCGAGCTGCTCGGCAGGGTCCGTCCCAGTCAGCTCGGCGAAGCGCCGCAGGTCGTAGGCCACATAGCCTGGCAGGTCCCGCAGCCGCTGCGCGGCACGAGCCAGCATCGCGTCAGTCTTGCTCATCGGCCAGTCCCATCCGTTGCAGCTGCTTCCTGATCCGGTCTTTGACGCTCTTCACCTGCCGCCGCTGCTCGGCAAACGGCAGGCTGCTCAACCCGAGGACCGCGGCGGCCACCTCCGTCGACCGCTCGCCCTCGACCCAGCAGCGCCAGATCAGCTCGCGCTCCCGCCGGTCGGGGAACGCCGCCCGGATCCGCCCCCACATCCCGGTGTTCTCCAACACGGGATAGCGGTCGGACGCACCACCCACCGTGTCCAAGAACCTCGCCTCGTCCTCGTTCCGGAGCTGCGACGCTATTTCGACGTTCCGCTCGAACTGCCGCTGCGCCGAGCGGTAGACGTTGATCAGGTCGGCGTTGGCCTGCCAGACCAGCCAGCCCAGCAGCGACGCCCGCGCCGGGTCGTACCGCTCGGCCGCGCGGATGTGTTGCACCAGCGCGTCGACGGCCGCGTCTTCCACCGCCTCCGCCCATGACGCGTCCGGCCACCGCCGCCGCAAGGCCCGCACCAGCGGATCCAGCAGCAGCTCGTACAAGTCCGCCGATGCAACCGGATCGCCGTCGAGCAGCCGCTGATGTGCCTCCAGCACCCGGGCCTGCAACTCGCGCTCGGGCCGCGCGTCCGTCTCGGCGGGCTGCGGCTCGGAGCTGTCGGAGCCGCCCGCATCCGCCTGCACCACGTCCCCTTCCCACAGTCGTCCTGCCACCGGCGAGGCGCTGGTTCGGTCCGCGCCTACCACCGTCTTCCGCATCGGACTGCAAAGTACGACATCCACGACTCGGCGATCGGCGCAGCCGCACGCTCCCGGGTTCCGACACGTGATGTCGCGCTTGCAGCTGATCCCCGGAAGACCACACCGAAGGCAACCCAGGCGACGATCCCACACCACCGCTTTCAGCGAGAGGCCTCATGGCCAAGAACATTGGCAAGGGCCACCGGCGTGGCGAGGTCCGGACCCGCAGCCAGACCTACAGCCCTCGCAACCACACGTACACCAAGCGGAATGCCACTACCGGTCGTTTTATGGACGGCAAACAGGGCCGGCCATTCAAGGGTGTGCGCAAGGAAGGGTGATCGCGTTGGGAGATCAGTGCGCCACCCTGATTCCGGGAGGGATCACCTCAGGTGCGACCGTCGCGGCGCCGATCGTCGCGTGCCCGGCGCGGGCTGTAGGCTCCCTTTGACCGCCGTGAGCACGAGGATGAGACCGCCTGAGTGGATCGGGGACGGGGGCTAGATGGCCGTGTTTGTCGAGGATTGGGCCGCCACCTACGGCTCGCCCTACCTGGTGTGGGAGGACGACACAGGCAACGGCGCGGTAGAACTCGTGGAGGACCGTGAGCTGACCGTTCACCGCGGCGCCGGGCACCTGGACGGCCCGGTGGCGTTCGTGGACGGGGTCCGCCGCGGCGAGGCCACCCTCTACCTGATGGACGGCGGTGTGACGGCCCGGGCGGTGGCGGGCGCCCACGGCTGCGGCGCGGTCCTCGCCGTCCCCGAGCGGCGCTGCGGCTATGACGGTTGCGTGGTGCGCCGCATGGTCATCTGGGGATCGGGGTGCCGCGCGGCCTTGCCGGCTGTGAAGGGCGGCTGGTCGTGGTCGTCGCACTCGGTGGCCAATGACGACCCGGCCGCGCCGCTGCAGGAGTTGCAGCGGCGGATGCGGGAGGCCGAGGGGCGGCTGGCCGAGGAGCTCTGCGACCACGGGTACCTGGCCATTGTTGACGGTCCGCTCAACTTCATCCGGAGCCGCGATCTGCCGGTCGTCGGCTTGGTCAAGACCCACCATCGGGCCCTACTGGCACCTGATCAGCATGCCCGAGTGCCGAGTCTGGCGATGGGAGAGCGGACCTCGCTGTTCCGCAAGCGCGAGGACATCTACTCCGCCTACTTGCGGCTGGCCCCTCGCTCGGCCATGGCCGGCCCCTGGGCGGGCATTGTCCGCATCGAGCTGCCGGCCTCCACCGGGCTGCGGGAGGCGATTCACGTGGCCGACCGGGTTGCGGCCTCCCTGCCGCGCTATGCCGGCGTTGCCCATGTCGACCCTCGGGCGCCGCAGAACCTGCAGCCGATCGGCGCCTTGGAATCCCACCTGCGTCATCTGCTCAGCCATCCCGGGTTGGCGGCCCGTGCCGTACGGACTGCGGTCGCCTGCTTGGACGCCACCCCGAAGGGGAGCACGTCATGACCGACTTTGTGATGGGCGACGGCCAGGGGCCGGACGCCTCCGACGGTAACCAGCTCCAGGTGGTCGGCTTGGTTGACGGCGCCCTGCCCGCTTCGACCCGGCGATTCTCCGTCGTGCTCGAAGACGACGCGGTCGTCCAGCTTGACGACCTGCTCGCCACCAGCCAGGCGCTTCCCGATGGGCGGACCGTGACCCATTACGGCATCGTCGTCGAGGGCACCCGACTCATCGAGGGGGCCAGTTTCCCCAGCGACACCGCGCGCATCGCCCGCGAACAGACCATGCCCGGGGAGACCGCCCGCCGGGTCGACGTCCAGGTGCTGCGCACCGTGCCGGAGCTGTGGCTGGCGCCCGAGCCGGGCGCCCAAGTGATTCGGGCCAGCGGCGCCGGCCGCGCTGAGGCGCTGTTCCTGGACCAGATGGACCAGCCGCTGGCGGTCGGTCTCGATCAGGCCGGCGAGCCCGTCTACGTCGACTTCGCGTTCCTGAACGGCAAGAAAGGTGGTCACGTCAACATCTCCGGCATCTCGGGGGTTGCGACCAAGACCTCCTACGCGTTGTTCCTGCTCTACCAGCTGCTGGAGGCCGCCGAGGGGCGCCGGATGCTGGGGCCGGCCGCGCCGGCCACTCGGGCGCTGGTGTTCGCCGTCAAGGGCGAGGACCTGCTGCAGATCGACCGGCCCAACAACCGCTTGGGCGCCCACCCGGACGCGGCCGCAGGCTGGCGGGCGCTTGGCGTGGAGACGCCGGGGCCGTTCCAGTCGGTCGCCCTGTACGCGCCTCGGGCCGCTGGCGCTACGCCAGGGTCGCTCGCCCCGGATGTGGTCTCTCGCCCTTCCGATGAGGTCGCCGTGTACGGCTGGTCGCCTGCCGACTTCATCGCGCGCGGGCTACTGGAGTTCTGCTTTACCGAGGACGACAGCGCCCGCACTCAGGTCGAGTTCGTCACCCAGCGGGTCCGGCTGCAGCTGGCCCGCTACGCCTGGCCGCTGGCCGGCGAGCCGGGCGCGGTGCTGCTCACCGACCCGCCGCCGGGCTGCGGGTTCAACCTCGACAAGGTCGTGGCCGAACGTCGCACGGATCGGCAGGCGGGAGAGGGGACCCCGATCCGCGACTTCGCCGACTTGGTCGGCTTCCTGGAAGGGCGGGTGCAGGACGAGGACCACGACTGGATGGCCGGTGTACAGTCCGGGACCGCGCTTGCGTTCCTGCGCCGGCTGTACGCGCTCATCCCACGAATCGGGCACCTGATCGTCCCCAACGTGACCCCGGTCACGCTAGAGCGGGCCGCGGTCTCGGTGGTCGATATCCACGGCCTGCACGAGGCCGCCCAGCGGTTCGTGGTCGGTGCGCTGCTCGCCGAGCTGTTCAAGGCCAAGCAGGGCACCGGCCGGGAGCCGTTGCGGTTCATCGTCCTCGACGAGCTCAACAAGTACGCGCCCAAGGAGGGCCGAAGCCCCCTGAAAGAGCTGCTGCTCGACATCGCCGAGCGGGGCCGTTCGCTCGGGTGCTGCTGATCGGCGCCCAGCAGGCCGCCACCTCGGTCGCCCCGACCATCGTGCGCAACGCCGCCGTCAAGGTCGTCGGCCGCCTGGACGCCGGCGAGGCCGCCGAGTACCGGTTCCTCACCCCCGAGGTGCGCGAGCGGGCGACCCGTTTCCTGCCTGGGACGATGGTACTCGACCAGCCGCTCATCCCAGCTCCGATCCCGCTGCGGTTCCCATTCCCGGCCTTCGCCACCAGCGTCGAGGAAGGCGCGATGGACGCCGCCGCCCGCGAACAAGCCGAGGCCGACGTCTTCGGGCGCCTCTAACGCCGATTTTCACTCAGCGAATCGACCCCAACTTCAGGCGTAGTCGAAGCGGAGGCGGCGGCCGCCCCACCAGGGAACGGCGACCTGGGGGAGGTCGGCTTGGCGCAGCACCGGTGAGTAGGTACGCCGGTTGAG
>WNGB01016524.1_pt1 | contig 18612 bp, 24 predicted proteins | sample 5400681 | NCBI WGS metagenome assembly WNGB01 (sample SAMN13153367, study PRJNA577476) | soil metagenome | isolation source: 115 cm soil or saprolite under grassland replicate 2 | place: USA:California | collected 2016-06-15 | reverse complement strand
AGGTAGCCCTCGGGCGATTCCATCTCGCACACCCGATCCCAACGCTCCAGGACTCGGGCGAGCGCCTCTTGCGCGAGGTCTTCTGCCTCAGCGACGTTGCCGGTGAGCAGAAGGGTCGCCCGGACGAGCCGGACTCGCTCGTGTTCGAAGAACGCTCTGAAGTCGCGGGCCTCGGTCTCCGCATCGACCACCGTCACCATCCTCATCATGAACCCTCGAAGGCGGCCGACCGTTCGACGCTCCTTGGGAAGGGAATGAGCCGCTCACCTTCCTGCGTGGGCCGGAGGCCTTCGGGAGCCAGGGGTGTGGCGGAGAACTTCCCCCTGGTCGAACACCGGGATGGACTCGGTTGGCGCGTGATGGAGGCGCCCGGTCAATGGCTAGACCACCCGCGGACGTCCTGCCGTGACGGCCAGTCGCTGGCGCTACGTGGGCATCGATCGGTAGATCACGTGGCCTGGGTTCGTCGGGCCGCCCACGTAGTTGTGGCCCTCGCCCCAGACCATGACGGCCTGCTCCCCGAGCAGGTCGATCCCCTGGTAGTCGCCGTACGGGAACTCGAACCCGTTCTCGTGGGACTCGGACCGCGCCGGGTCGAACTGCGAGACTCGGACGCTCGACTCGGTCCACGACCGACCTCCGTTCGACGACGTGCGGTACCACACGTTCCATCCGTTGTTGTGGTCGAGCGGGGCGCCGAGGCGGTCGTCCATCCAGATCACGCTGATCTTCCCCGCCGCGCCTCCCTCGATCCGCGGAAACAGTGCGTAGCAGCCACCGCCTGCGCATCCGGACGCCGTCTTGTCGTCCGCGCGACCCACGTACCTCCAGTTCGTGGACGACGTGCAGTCCGTGCCCACGGAGCAGCTCGAGAGCTGCACGATCGGAGGGCGCCCCGGCTTTCTCGGCAGGTCGTCCTGCCAGACGAGGTACAGGTTCCCCGCGGCGTCGATGGCGATGTCGTCCTGGGGCCCAAAGTACGCGAACCCACACGAGACGGACGGTGGACAGTGCGGTCCGGCTGATCCCTCCGCCACTCGAGCGAACGTCGTCTCTGAGGTCTCCGCCGCGGTCCTCGACACCTGGTAGATCGCCGCAGTCTTGCCCGTGCAGCTCCCGAAGCAGTCGCCCCACGCGAACCAGGCGTTCCCGGCCGCGTCGAGGACAGCCCCCTCGGGGAACGCCACGTGCGTGTCCTCGAGCACCAAGCTCTCGTTCCACGTCGCGCCGCCATCGTCGGATCGCGAGAGGAAATGGTCCTCGCCCGACGCGTACATCACGTAGACGTTGTCGTCGTGCGCCACCAACCACGGATGGTCGCAGGCCGTGCACAGCGGGCCGTTGACCTTCGTCGTGGTCCAGGTGGTGCCGAAGTCGGTCGACTTCGCCACCAGGACGTCGACGTCTTTCGTGAGCCCGTACGCCAGGAAGCTCACGTACACGTCATCCGTGACGTCGTCAACCGTTATCACGACGTCCACGACGTTGGGGTACCCGAGCCGGGGCACCACGACGAGCGGGCCGAAGGTAAGACCCCCGTCCGCCGACGACCGGACGTAGACCTCCCGCGGGCCGCCGGAGGCGGGGTCGCAGGACGGGTCACCGGGGAAGTGGGCGATCACGACGTATACGTGGCCGTCATGGCGGTGATCTCCGGCTCCCAGTCGTCGCCGCCGCAGAATCCGAGGTTCGTTGCCTCGCCTGGGGTTCCCATGGCGGGTGGGGCGAAGGCGACAACGAGGGTCGCTGCCGTTACGAACGCGAGGACGGATCGGGTCGTGAACGTCGGATGAGCGGTGCGGGATGAGGCCATGTTCTTCCTCCTCTTCCCTGCCCGACCGTCCCGGCGACGCCTCATCGTCGGGGGCCGGACGGCGTCTGGGGCGAATGACAGTAGGCGGGCCCGGGATCGAGCGCAAATCGCGTTCGGTTTCCCACGAACGCCGGGCATCTCGGGTGCCGGGCAATGGTCCGCTGGGTTTGCTCCAGAAGGCGGAGTGCCGGAAGATGTCGATGACATGGCAACCAAGATCTGGGGTCTGTCCAAGAGGGCGGCGAACTACCGACCCGCCTCGAAGCCCGAGGTTCGGTGCGAAGCCTGCAAGTACATGTTTCCGCCCCTAGCCCTCGGTGGATGCAGGCTCGTGCGAGGCGTCATCCAGGCAACGGCCACCTGCGACGAGTTCACCCCCCGCGTCCGGCAGGAAGCCGGCTGAACACCGCCTAAGGTGCCGGCCGTGGGCCACCACTCGATCGGCGATCTGGCCGAGGTCCTCGACAACCTCGGGGTGTTCCGAGCCACCCCCCAGGATCTCGTGGAGCTCTGTCCGTCAGGGTTTCGCCGTGTACCGATCTCGACGGGAGAGGACTACTACCTGTCGATCCAGGGATTCGCCCCCGATCAGATCGCGTACGCCCACACACACCCTGATTCCGAGGAGTGGGTGATGGTGCTCAGCGGTCATGGGGAGGCCCGGTTCGGTACGGACGAGCCTCTCGGGCTCGGCCCAGGGATGGTGGTGGGCCGAGCCGAGCGCCACCCCCACGGGTTCCTCTCCGGATCGCAGCCCATGTACCTGTTGTCCATCCAGCTTCCGCGGCCGGCCGAGGGTTCGACGACGTGGGACGAGCCCGGCACCACCACGGAGCCGGTGCCATGTGGGGGGACCGGAGGCCCGTGCCGACGGTGCCCCCGCTGTGGCGGTCACAGCGCACACGGACCCACGGGCACCTTTCGCTGCGAGAACTGCAGCAACCTCTTCTGATCATGCTGGCGGTACCGGACTCAGCTGAGAGCTGAACCCTCGCTACGACGCAACCGCGCGGCGAGTTCGCGCACGACCCTGGTGGCCAGAACGGGCTCGCTGGCAAGGATCTTCGCGAAGTCGCTCTTGTCCAGCGTGAGACATCGAAGCGGCGACTCCGCGATCACGCTCGCCATTCGTGATCCGGCATCCAACAACGAGATCTCCCCGAAGTAGTCGCCTGCCGAGAGATGCGTCGCCGTCCGCCCACCCCGAACCACCCTGGCTCGGCCATCCAGACATAAAACGCCGAGCCCGGGTCGCCCTCCCGGATGACCGAAGCACCCTTCTCGTACTCCCGCACCCCGGTCACCTTGGCGATGGAACGGAGGTGTCGCTTCGGCAGGTTCGCGAACAAGGGAGCCTCGGTCAATGCCAGTTCACGGCGTGCCCGCTCCTCAGCCGAGATTCGAGCCCCAGGGGGCATCGGAGTGAACGGCCATCCCCGTACGGCGGGGTCGATGCGATCCTCCTTCGTCCCTGGGAGTTCACTACTATGCGTCCCGGATCGGCTTGTGCGCAAGCCGATATCTCTTGACCTGGCCCTCCTACCGGGGGAACCAAGGGGCGGGCAACGAAGTATCCGTGGATTCTCGTCTTCCTGGGTCGGCCTCTTGCTTCAGCGCGTCGCCGACCGTTGAGTCTGGCTCGAGGAGCGTAGGATTGGGCATGCAGTTCGTGATCATCGCTCGGGACGGCATCGATCCCGAGGCCCTGACTCGTCGGCAGGCCCTTCGACCGGCGCACCTCGAGGGTATCCGCCCGTTCGTCGAACGGGGCAACATCCTGATCGGCGGAGCCATCCTCAACGAGGTCGGCAACATGGTGGGTTCCGTGCTTGTGGCGGACTTCCCGACGCGAGAGGAACTCGACGCTTGGCTCGCCGGGGACCCATACGTCACCGACGGCGTCTGGCAGGACGTTGAGGTACGGCCATACCGAGTCGCGGTGGGTGCATGGCTCCATACCGACTAGGTGGTTCGATCCCCGCCGGGCACGAAGAGAGATCGGAGGCGGCTCAGCGCGTGCCGGCGACGCGCAACAAGACGCCGAGGGTCGCCTGGTCGCCCGACCAGTGCTCGGCGATCACGTCTCGACCGGCTTTCCGCAGCACGTGGCGCAGCACGAGGGCCGCCACTATCGCGTCGTCCAATGGCCCGATCACGGGGACGAACTCCGGGACGAGATCGATCGGCGATACGAACCAGGCGATCGCAAACCCCAGCAGGACCTTCGAGCCCCTGGGAACGCGAGGGTCTCGGAGCAGCGCGCGGAACAGCCGAACGAGGTTCGGGAGCAGCGATGCGAGCTGTCGTGCGGCGGTCCGCCGACCCACCACCAGGAGCCCCACGATGGCCATGGCCCACACGCCGACCGCGATCCCTAGGGCGATCAGCAGCGTCCGCATCGTCTCAGCGTAGCCGCCGCCGTTACCCTTGTAGGGCGATAGGCCCGCTCACCATGCTCTTCTCGAGATTCGAGAGTCCTTCGTGGGGCTGGTGTCGCAGGTGCATTCTCCCGGGGTCATCCATGGTGAATGTATGAAGCCGTCCGGGACGTCCACTGAGCCACCTACCGGGCGATGCGCATGCCCGGAGGCAAGGATGGATGCCCATCTCTTTTCATCATCCTTTCATCCACCCACCGCTACGATGGCCCCGGCCATCAGATGGGAGGAGATGGGAGGACAGGATGTGAAACGGCCCAGGTGGATCTCAGGGGTGGCAGTTTCTACGGTCGCCTTCGGGCTGCTCATTGCGGTCAGCACGCAATGCGTCTCATCGGGCGGCGGAGCCAGCTCGCCATCGAGCGCCGCACCTTCGACGAGTGCAGCATCATCCTCGGCGTCGAGCCTGGCGCCGATCCATGGATCGTACTCCCCCTCGATCGACCCCGCGAACTTCGTCACCACGATCGACAACCCCTACTGGCCGCTGAAGCCGGGCACGGCCTTCCACTACGAGGGCGTCCGCGGAACGACCCGGCAGACAGACGACGAGGTCGTGACCCACAAGACGAAACAGATCCTCGGGGTCACGAGCACCGTCGTCAGAGACACGGTGTCCGAGCATGGTGCCCCGGTCGAGCGAACTTTTGACTGGTATGCGCAGGATCGGCAGGGCAACGTCTGGTACATGGGCGAAGACTCCTTCGAGCTGAAGGACGGACATTTCGTCAAGGCGAGCGATTCATGGGAGTCCGGCGTCAACGGAGCCCAGCCCGGGATCATCATGCCGGCCAACCCGCAGCCCGGTGACGCCTACCGCCAGGAGTTCTACCCGCCCGGAGAGGCCCTCGACGAGGCTCGCGTTCTCAGCCTTAACGGCAGCGTGACGGTGCCGTACGGCCGGTTCACCGGCGTTCTGGTCACCAGCGAGCGGAGCCCCTTGGAGCCACAGACGGAACAGAAGTACTACGCGCCTGGGATCGGCGAGGTCGAGGAGCGGGTGGTCGTCGGCCACCACGAGGAATTTCATTTGGTCAGCGTGACGACGTCTTGAGATTACGGTCCCGGCTGAGAACTGAGGGGATGGCCGCTTCGGAGCACAGCCGATAGGCTCCCGACCACCATGCAAGAGCGTCGAGCCGAGCGGGATGCCTTCGCGGAGCGGCTCTTTCGTTCCGCGCTCGGCTATTTCGACCTGCTGTCGATCCGCCTCGGCCAGCGCCTCGGTCTGTACGAGGTCTTCGCGGAGGGCTCTGTGACCTCGCAAGAACTGTCCGCGCGGGCAGGGATCGCGGAGCGCTACGCGCGGGAGTGGCTGGAGCAGCAGGTGACCGCCGGCATCCTGCGTGCCGACGTCCAACGAGAGGACCACACCTTCTCGCTCCCGCCGGGCCACGCCGAGGTCTTGCTGGACGGCGATTCCCTTTCCTACATGGGCGCCTCGGTCTGGCAGCTGCTCACCATCCCCAACGCGTTCGAGAACGTGGTCGAGGCATTCCGTACTGGAGGCGGCGTGTCCCACGAGGCGTACGGTCGGGACAACGTCCAGGGGCAGGGCCTCGGCAACCGGCCCGTCTTCCTCACCACGCTGCCGATCGATTGGCTCCCGAACATCCCGCCGATGCACGAGCGACTGACCGCCGAGCCTCCGGCTCGCGTGGTCGACGTCGGCTGCGGGACCGGCTGGTCATCCATCGCCGTGGCGAAAGCCTATCCGCAGGTCACGGTGGACGGCTTCGATCCCGACGACGTCTCCATCGAGTTGGCGCGGAAGAACACGGCGGTGGAGGGCGTGGCAGACCGGGTGCGGTTCCATCGTGCGGACGCCGCTGAAGTCACGACCGCAGGTCCGTTCGACATCGCGACCGCGTTCGAGTGCATCCACGACATGGCCCGACCGGTCGAAGTCCTCGGCGCGGTTCGTCGGGCGCTCGCTGACGACGGCTCGATGCTGATCGTGGACGAACGCACCGGGGAACGCTTCACCGGCCAGCCCGACGAACTGGAGGCATATTTCTACGGCTGGAGCATCTTCGACTGCCTGCCGACGGGCATGTACGAGCAGCCTTCGGCGGGCACCGGCACGGTGATGCGCCCATCGACGCTGGAGGGCTACGCTCGGGAGGCCGGGTTCACGCGATTCCAGGTGCTCCCGATCGAGCACGACGACTTCCGCCTTTACCTGCTGCGTCCAAAGCCGGGCTGGATATCCGGCCAGATCGGTCAGGGCAGCACGAGGACGCGCCGCACTGGTGGGAGCCCCGAGGCGAACTCGGCCCAGCTGCGGCCGGCATCCTCGGATGCGAACACCTGCCCGTCTGAGGTCCCGAACGCGACGAACGAGCGATCGGGATGGGCATCCAGACAGTAGCTGTCGATGTTGTCGTCGAACCACTCGGGCAGCCCAGTGCGGCACCGCTCCAGCCCGCCGCCGGGGAGGGCTCCACGGTAGACGGCGGCATGGCCACCTCGGGGGCCCCTGGAGGCGGACACGAGCACCGCATCGCCGCATACGGTGACCGCGCGAGAATAGGAGGCCTCCAGGCCCTCGCTCCTGAACGTCCAGGCCTCCCCGCGGTCGGTGCTCATCGCCAGGCCGCCGGCGGACGCCGCGAGCACCAGCCCCTCCGCGGTGGTCACCTGGTGCACGTCGGCGTCGATGTCGATCGTCGGCGTCCAGGTCTCGCCTCGGTCCACGGTGCGCAAGATGCCACCGACGTGCACGTTCACGTAGACCGCCTCGTCCCACTCCGAGATCGACCGCGTGTCGGGCGGGCCGCCCCACGGGGTGTACCACGTGGACCGTCCCTCGGCACGGTCGAAGGCCGAGACCGGTTCGAGGCCTTCACCCAGGACGCGGAACAACCGGGCCTGCGATGAGCCCACCAACACGTCGTCATCCATCGCGGCGACGCACGTGGCGCGGTGGTTCACCATGTCGGCGAGATGGGTCCACCGATCGAGGTCGGCCGTGTGCCAGACCTCGGATCCCTCGATGACCGTCCAGAATTCCTTCCGGCCCTGCGCGACCGTGGTCACGACTCGACCGGCGTGATGGACACGCCCAAGGACAGCCCCATCGCCGAGCTCGTGGAGCCCGTCCGCGGTCGCGACGAGGATTCCCGGCATCTGCTCATCGTCTCACCCCGGCGGGGCATCGCGCTGGACGCGACTGATCACGCTCCGCCTGTGGACTCCGGGCTCCACCGTCCCTGAAGCCAGCGATGCTCCCGGGGTCCGCGCGTCGGACGCGAGGGGAACAGGCTGGCGACGACGCGCGGGATCCGTCGCCTGATCGCCACCGCGGCGTCGAACACCAACAGCACCTGCTCGGCAGGCAGCTTGGGGGCCCACAGCAGGAGCACGTCCTCGTTCACGTCGACCGTCACGTTCCCCGGTAGCCCGAGCAAGGCCTCCATCATCCGCTGGTCCAGGAATGCGACGGCGAAGCGGCCATCCTCGCTCTCCACTCGGAACCGGCGGTGGAACTCATCGAGCTCGAGCCGAACCTCCTGCCCGCCGAGGACGCCTGCCACGTCGTCGACCACGTCCCGGGGAGCCACCCGCAGGCGAGAGCAGGTGAACCACAGCTTCACCGTGGCACACGTGAACCATCGACGAGGGCCCAGCGCGGCCTCATCGCCGGAATCGTGGTACCAGAAGTCGAAGGCGCGAACCCCCTGATCCCCACCGCGGTCCCAGACGACGTTCTCGGTCCCGTGCTGCGGATGCCCGAACATCGGGAACGGCAACCAGGCGGTATCGGGGGAGGGGTCGAGTGGAGCGAATCCGAGGCCGGCACGGCGGCACAGGAGCATGAGCCGCCGCTGTCGATCGATGCCCGCTCGCCGGCGCCACCAAACACCAGCGAGCGCGGCCGCCGTTCCGATCAGGATGAGCCACCTCACCACCGATCCCTCGGGGTCTTGCGGGCCGAGCTTGAACGGCCCAACCGCCTTGGCTGGGGTCTCGAGATCTACGGATCCGAGGTCGAATGGGACCTGGCGTGCGCTCGGGTCTTGGCTCGGTCCCTCTAGAGGGGCTCTAGTGCTGAAACAGCCCGAACGCGCGCCGGGCTTCGGCCTCGCGCTCGAAGATGTGGATGGTCACCCCGGGCGTGTGCCGGATCTGGACGGCATTGCCGTAGCTCGTCTCGATCAGGACGACACGATCGAGCCGATCGATGACGACGACGGCCGAGTCTTCTGCGACGGTATCGACCGCATCGCCCACGGCGAGGACGAACCTCTGTTGGTCGGTATACGAGACCATAGTGCTGTAGCCGAGTATGGGAGGTGCTCGAGCGAACAACGATAGCCCGATCGGACGGTATCGGAATCCCCCGCTTGATGGTGAATCCCGGGCATTTGACCTAAGGCATTCTCAGTGGCTCCTCATCAGGGCACACGATTCGACGCTCGGCGGTTACAGTGTGAAACATGACCAGGCTCACCGCAGGAGATACCGCACCGCCGTTCGAGCTTCTCGACCAACACGGCGGCCGGGTTCGGCTCCAAGACTTCCGCGGGCACACGCTGCTCGTCTACTTCTACCCGGAGGCCGACACCCCCGGATGCACCACCCAGTCGTGCTCGGTACGGGACCACCGCCAGGACCTCGCCGGGATCGGGTTGGACGTGGTCGGGATCTCGCCCGACCAGCCGGACAAGCAGCTCGCGTTCGACCAGAAGTACGGCCTGGGGTTCCCCCTCCTCTCGGACCCGGACCACGCGATCGCCGACGCCTGGGGCACGTGGGGCGAGAAATCCCGCGACGGCCGGACCTACCATGGCATCATCCGGTCATCCTTCCTCGTCGACGGGGACGGACGGATCGAGCGGGCCTGGTACTCGGTGAAGCCTGAGGACACCGTCCCCAACGCCCTCGAAGCCCTCCGGATCTGAGCCCCGCTCCCGCGAGGAGATCGGCGGCCTATCATCCGGCTACCGCCGGTCGAAGGGGGAGGCCATGAAGACCGAGATTCTGTACGCGCCATCGTACTCGCTCGCCATCATCTCCATGTCGAGGGGCGAGATCATCCAGGCCGAGTCCGGGGCGATGGTCAGCATGACCGAGGGCGTCGACATGCAGACCTCGACGAAGGGCGGCATGTTCAAGGGCCTGAAGCGGGCGGCGCTCGGTGGGGAGTCGATGTTCATCAACACGTTTACGGCCGAGCGCGACGCCGAGAGATCGACATCGACACGAAGTGGGGCGGGGCGAAGACGTTCTTCTCAGGCGAGGGGTTCTTCCTCCTCAAGCTGACCGGCACCGGCGATCTGCTGGTCTCCTCGTACGGCGCGATCCGCGAGATCGCCCTGGAGCCGGGCCAGAAGATGATCGTCGACACCGGGCATGTCGTGGCCTTCAGTCAGAGCGTGGGCTACGAGGTGCACAAGGTGGGCGGGTGGAAACAGACCATCCTCTCCGGGGAGGGCCTGGTTGTGCATCTCACCGGGCCGGGACGGGCCCTCCTCCAGACCAGGAGCGCCCACGCACTCGCCGGTTGGCTGGCGCCCCTGCTGCCGACGGGCTCCGACTCTGCGAGCAAAAGCATCAATATCGGCGGCTTCAAGCTCGGAGGATGACCGCAGCGATTCCCCGAACTGCCACATACGAACTTCGAGGAGGTCGACCCGCCGAGGGGTCCGCCTCGTTGTGCAGAAAGGCACTGGTAGCTCTCCGCAGACTCCTCGAAATCCCTTGGTCCGGGGCCCACGGCCTCTTCGCGAGCGGTCCCGCTAACCATTGGATGGATCGTCTCATTTTCCAGCCCCCGATGCGTCGCGTCTCGAGGTCCTGGCGCTCTCGTTGTCGAAGCGGCACATCGATGGGGTAGGCTCGTCACGTGCTGCGCGAGGAAGAAGCCGTGGTCGTCGACATCAAGCCATTCAACCTTCACGGGGTGAACTACCAGGACGTGACGATCACCTACGCAGACCGATCGATCGACCATGCGCGGCTCGGTCCGGAAGGCGTCCCGGAGAACCTCCAACCCGGCGATGTCGTGCTGGCCATGAGGGTCTCGAACATGGTCGTGTCACTGCGTCGTTCCTCCGAACGAAACAAGGGAGGAGCATCGTGATCGCCCGCATCTGGAGGGGAGCCACGCGAGAGGCCGATGCCGAGGCATACGTCGAATACCTTCGCGGTACAGGCCTCAAGGAGTACAGGGAGACGCCCGGCAATGAGGGAGCCTGGGTTCTGTGGCGGGTTGCCGACGGGCGAGCCGAGTTCCTGACCCTCAGCTTCTGGGAGTCGAGAGAAGCGATCGTGGGGTTCGCGGGCGAGGACATCGAACGGGCCGTCTTCTACCCCAAGGACGACCGGTACCTGGTCGAACGCGACGCGACGGTCAGGCACTTCCAGGTGACTGCCGAATAGGGCTCACCCACTCGGACACTCTCGCCGCTGCGGGGACTAGTTCACGTCCCGGGTACGGAACATCACCACGCTCACGGTGAAGAGTGCCGCCGCATAGACGGCGAGCAGCACGAAGGCCTGGAGCATCGTCCGCTGGAACGAGAAGCCAACGTTTCCTCCGGTGATGATTACCGCGGCGTTGTCGGTGAACAGCCAGCGCTGCCATTCCGGGCGAAGGCCTCGAACGAGGTTCTCGATGACGGCGACGTAAGCGAACCCCGCGCCGAGGGCGGCCGCGGTATTCCGACCGATCGAGGCGACGGCGAAGCCGATGACGGAAGCCACAGAGGCCAGGGTCGTCGCTCGCACCGCAACACCGCCCGCCTCGCCCAACCAGGGCCAATCCACGCCCTCGGTCGTCCCTCGAAAAACCGCATCCAGGCCCAGGACTCCTCCCAAGACCGCCTGGAGCGCGATCCCCAAGGCGAACACGGAGACGGCGCAGGCGAGCACCTTGGCCACGATCACGCGGGCGCGCCTGGGCTCCCATGTGAGCAGCGTCGTGATGGTCCCAGCGCGCCAGTCGGCACCGATGAACGAGGCCCCCAGCAGCCAGCCGGCGAGGATCAGCGGGATGCTCGTCCCCTTCAGGACGTCGGGCAGCAAGGTCAATGGGAACCGAGGGTCGGCTCCCACCTCGGGGCTGGAAACAGCGGCGACGATCACCCCGGCGATGGCGATCCCAAGGAGGGCCAGGCCGACCACGATCCTGACCAGGTGCCGAGACCACATCCGACGAAACTCCACGGCGAGGAGCACGGTCACGGCGATGCCTCAGTCGGGGTCTCTCGCGTGAGCTCGAGGAACACGGTCTCCAGGTCCACCTCGTCGGGGCGCAGCTCGGTGAGGTAGAGGCCCCGGTCGGCGAGCGTTCGCGTCACGGTGGCCGCCTCCTCCGGAGGCAGCATGACCCGGATCGCGTGGTCGTCGGGGCTCGCGGAGATCCCGGCCGACCGAAGCGCCTCGAGCCCACCGGCCATGTCGTCGACCCGCAGGATCAACCCCGCGGAGCGTCCTGCCGCGAGCACCTCGCCGACGGGTCCGGAGGCGACACACCTGCCGCGGGACAGGATCGCCACCCGGTCGGCGGTGTGCTGGACCTCGGTAAGGATGTGGCTGGACACGAAGATGGTCCGTCCCTCATCACCTAGCCGCCGCAACAGCTCCCGGACCTCCTTGATGCCGGCCGGGTCGAGCCCATTGGCCGGCTCGTCCAGTATCAGGACCTCGGGATCCTTGAGGAGGGCCGCCCCGATGCCCAACCGCTGCCGCATACCGAGGGAATAGGTCTTGACCAAGTGGTCCGCCCGATCGCCCAGGCCCACACGCTCCAGGACCTCGCTCACGGCCTCGCGGCCGATGCCGTGGAGCCGCCCGAGCAGCTCGAGGTTGCGGCGGCCGGAGAACCGAGGGAAGAACGTCGGTGTCTCGACGATGGACCCGACCCTGCGGATGACGGTGGCGAGGTCCCCCGGCGAGTCGGCCCCGACGGCGCCGTTCGGCCCGAGGAACGCGAAGACTCCTCCCTCGGGCACGACGAGATCCAGGCCGTCGACGGCCAGGGTTCGGCCCTTGCGCCACCCCCGGTACTCCTTCCGAAGGCCCTCCACTTCGATGACCGCCATCCGTGCTCCTCCCGAGATCACGCTAACGCGCCACACGTGACCCCGACACCCATGCCCCCACCACAGGTCACGCCACCCGGCAACCGTCCCCGGCGGATGCTGGCACCCCCAACCCGGTCAGATCAGCCGCGGGGCAGGACGAGCCGCACCGTGGTGCCTCGTCCCTGCTCGCTCTCGGCGGCGATCCGCCCGCCGTGTGACTCCACGAGGGCCTTCGCGATGGCCAGGCCGAGTCCGGCTCCGCCCGAGTCCTTGGCCTTCACGAATCGATCGAACACATGGGGGAGGGCATCGGCCACGATACCCCTGCCGGTATCCGTTACGGTGAAGGCGACGCCATCCGGTGCAGGGTCCACCGCGATGACCACCGACCCCTCGGGGGGTGTGTGGCGAAGCGCGTTCGACAGCAGGTTGGCCAGCACCTCGCCGATCCGAACCGGGTCGACGTCGACCTCTGGAAGCCCTGCTGCAACGCGGGCTTCGACGCTCACGCGGGCATCGTCGGCCTGCGACCGAAAAGCGGTGATGACGTCCTCCACGAGTTGACCCGGCTCCACGCGGGAGCGGTGAAGCCGGAGGGCCCCGGCCTCGGCCGTCGAGAGCGTCTGGAGGTCGTCCAGGAGACGGGACATCACCTTGATCTCTTCGATGAGCGGCTCCAGGTGGGCCCGGTCGGCGGGATAGAGACCGTCGAGCATCCCCTCGGCGTTGCCCCGGATCACCGAGAGGGGCGTTCGAAGCTCGTGGGCCACGTCGGCGAACAGGTCCTTGCGGTGATCCTCGTTCGTCCGCAGGCGTTCGGTCATGACGTTGAAGGACCGGGCCAGGCGGCGCATCTCCGGGGTCCCCCGCTCGTCGACCCGCACGCCGTAGTCGCCGCCGGCGACGCGATCCGCCGCTTCCATCACTTCTGCCATCGGGCCGGCCATCCGTCGTGCCGTCCGTCCCACTGCGGCGATCGCCACCAGCAGCAGGAGTCCGAGGATCGCCGCCGCCGGGACCAGGCCCCGACGTTCACCGAGGCCGAGGACGCCCGAGATGGCGGCGACCGCCAGGGCGCTCGCCAGGAACGTGATCCCGAAGAGAGCGAAGACGATGAGGCCGACACGGCGGAGCAGGTGGCGCGGGGCACCGCTCCACGGACCTCCACCTCGCGGCGGGAATGGCTCGTTCTCCGGCCACCACGGGGGGCGGAACCCTCGCTGACCGGGACCGCGGCCGTGGTCACGCATCGGCGAACCGGTACCCAACGCCGTGGACCGTGAGCAGGTAGCGGGGAAGTCCCGGCGTGGGCTCGATCTTCTTCCTGATGTTCTTCACGTGCGCGTCGATGGCCCGCTCGTACGACTCGAAGGCCACACCGTGCACCGCGTCGAGGAGCTGTCCGCGGGTGAAGACGCGCCCGGGCTCGCGGGCCATGGTTTCCAGTAGCTGGAACTCCGTCGGAGTGAGGTCGACCGGGCGGCCGCCGACCGTCACGCGCATCCGACGGACGTCGACCTCGACGTCAAGGACCCGGAGTACATCCGGCCCGCCGTCGCGGGCGGCCTCTGTCCGGCGAAGGACCGCACGAACCCGCGCAACGAGCTCCTTTGGGCTGAACGGCTTCACGACGTAGTCGTCGGCGCCGAGCTCCAGGCCGACGATGCGGTCCGACTCTTCACCCCGCGCCGTTAGGATGATGATCGGAACGTTCGATGACCTCCGGAGCTCGCGCGCCACGTCCAGACCGTCGCGCCCCGGCAACCCGAGGTCCAGAACCACCAGATCCGGCTTCGATCTCCGCGCGCTGGCCAGGGCGGCCCCTCCCTCTCCGGCCACGATCACATCGAACCCCGCACCTCGAGGTAGTCGCGCACCAGCCGGGCGATCTTCATCTCGTCCTCGACGACCAGGATGGTCTTCATCGGCGGGTCCCGGGAAAGGGTGACGAGGCGGCGGTGCGGAGGCAAGCGCCTCCGCCCCGTCAACCCCATCGTGGGCTCAGACGCTCGCCGGCTCACCGCCCGACGGCGTGTGGTCCCCCTTGCCCTGCTCGTGCTGGCGTCGGTGCCACTCCTCGAAGCGTGTGGGGACATCGTGTCCCCATGGGCCGCCGCGAGAGGGCCCGTGGCCATGCCCGCCCCACCCACGACCCCAGGCGAAGCGGGCCAGGGCGAAGATCCCGAAGAAGAACAACGGGAACAGGAACAGACCGAAGGGGAAGAAGCCGTAGCCCGGCCCGACCACCCGCACCACCTGACCGTCGCGGGCCGCCTCTGCCAGCCCGTGCGTCACGCCCGCGTTGTAGGCGCTGACACCGATGGCGATGCCCCCGAGGATCACCAGGAGCAGCACCGCGATACCGATCCCCCGTCGCATCTCGTTTCTCCTTTCCAACGGGTTCCTTCTGATCTCCAGCCTGCATCCCGGGTGTGAACGAGTCGTGAAGGAGGTTGGGAGGGTTCACGAAGGTGGGCGGAGCGCCTATGCGGGCGAGGTTCGAGGGCGCGCGTAGACGCCGAGATGCCAGACGAACCGCCGACGCTCGCGTCGGATGGGGCGAAACCCAGCAGACTGCACCCGGGCGTCGATCCGATCGACGTCGTGGATGTAGGTCCTGAACCCCTGGAACTTCTTGTCCCTCAGGCGGTACCAGACGTTCCACAACCACGACTGCACCTTGACGTAGGCGCCGCCGAGTCCCTTCGACGGCGGCGTGGTGAACGCGTAGACGGAACCCGCCGCCGAGAGCGAGTTCTCGAGGAGTGCGTCGGCGTCCCGATAGCAGCAGAACACCCGGTTTAGCACGACGATGTCGGCGCTCGGCAGCCGCATCTCCGAACCGTCGCCAACCTCGAAGGACGTGCGGTTCGCCACCCCCCGCTCGACGGCTAGGCGCCGGGCCTCGTCGACGGCCTTGGCCGACAGCTCGACGCCGAAGGCGCGAACCGCGCCCCGCCGCACGGCCTCGATGGCCAGGTCGCCGATCCCGCACCCGACATCGAGGATGGTCCGGTGACGGATACCCGCTTCCTCCAGCCCACGGAGCAACGGGACGGTGACCCCGGCAACGGTTGGTCTCCTCTTCGACCGCTTCGACCAGTGGTCGACCCAGTCGTCGAAGCAGCACTCCCCCTCTTCCTCGTCCACGGCCCGAGTGTAGGCTTCGGCTCAGCGCGAGGCGAGAGGCGCCGGATGCACGTCGAATCGTTTCTCACCCGGGGACTGGGCGACACGAGCTACCTGCTCGCGTTGGGCGACGAATCGGTGATCGTCGATCCACAGCGAGACGTCCGGCCGGTCCTGGCCGCGGCCCGGGCCCGCGACCTGCGCGTCACCCGCGTGCTCGAGACCCACGTCCACAACGACTATGTCTCCGGGGCACTGGAGCTCCGCGCGGCGATCGGGGCGATGATCGCGGGTCCGGCTCGGGCCGGCTATGCCTTCCCCTTCGAGCCGCTCGCCGAGGGGGACGAGCTCTCCCTGGGGACCCTCCGGATCGTCGCCGCCGAGACGCCCGGCCACACACCGGAGCACCTCTCCTACCTGGTGTACGAGGAAGAGGCAGAAGAGCCGACGGCGGTGTTCACCGGTGGCAGCCTGATCGTGGGGAGCGCCGGACGGACCGATCTCCTGAGCTCGGGGGCGACCCTCGAGCTCACCCGGGCACAGCGCCACTCGCTCAATCGGCTGTCGGCACTCCCCGACCAGACCCTCGTCCTGCCGACCCACGGCGCGGGGATCGCGCCGATCAATCGGGCCGGACCGCCGGTCTTCGGAGACGTGCCCGTCCCCCGCGGCCTCGCGCCCTCCCAGGTCGCGGAACGCATCGAGGCCGGAGCGTGGGTGGTCGACGGGGGCGAGCGTCGTGCGTTCGCGGCCGGACACATCCCCGGCTCGATCGCCATCGAGCTCGACGACTCGTTCGCCAGCTACGCGGGGTGGATCGTCCCGTTCGGCGCCCCGATCGTGCTGGTGCTGCCGGAAGACCGGCCGGAACACGAGGCCGCGGTCGAGGCGGCCACGCAGCTCTTCAGGATCGGCTACGAAGCCGTCGACGGATTCCTCAAGGGGGGCGTCGACGCCTGGGTCGAGGCCGGACGGACCGTGCGTTCCTACCCGGTCGCGTCCATCGACGAGCTCGCCACGGCTGTGAGAGAACACCGAGCGAACGTCATCGACGTCCGCCAGCAGACCGAGTGGGACGCAGGCCACCTCGAGGGCAGCACCCACATGTTCGTCGGCGACGTGAACGCGCGGCTCACGGAGATCCTGAGGGATCAGGAGGTGTGGACGGTCTGCGCGACTGGACACCGGGCGGCGATGGCGGCCAGCTTGCTCGACCGGGACGGGATCCCGGTCCGCCTCGTGACTCCCGGCGGGGTCCCCGACGTACTCGCCCGCGTTGGCTCAGCGCGAGGCGCAGAATAGGACCCAGGAGGGCGTTCATGGAGGAGTCGACCGCTCGCCGGATGGCCTGGTCGATCGGGATCCTGTCGATCGCGCTCATGGTCGCCGGCCTGGTCATCATGTTCGTGGACCGCCACGTCATCCTGCCGCAGGTCTCGGACTCCTGGACCTTCTCGAGCGTCTTGGACGTCGTGGTCAACATCGGCGTCCCGGCCATCGGTCTGGTCATCGCGTCCAAACGTCGGGAGAACCCGCTCGGCTGGCTTCTGCTGACAGCCGGGCTTGCCCTCGGCCTGACCACCTTCTGCCGCGCCTACGCACTCTATGCCCTCGTCGTGAACCCCGGTTCGCTGCCGGCGGGACGAGGGTTCGCCTGGCTCTCCAACTGGATGTGGGCCATCCCCATCTCCCTCCTGCCCTTCCTGTTCCTCTTATTCCCGACGGGACGGCTTCCAGCAAGCCGGTGGCGACCGGTGACATGGTTCTGCGGCGCCGTGTTGATCGCGCTCACGGGTGGCGCCGTGGTTCATGCCACGTTGGCGTGGTCGCGGCCGTTCGCGAAGGAGAGTGCGCTCAGCCCCTCGACATTCACTACCACGGCGAACATGGTCCTCATCCTCTCCCTCTTCGCGCTCCCGGTCGCGTTCCTGCTGTCATTCGTGGCGCTCGCTCGGAGGTACGCACGGTCGAGAGGTGACGAGCGGCTCCAGCTGAAGTGGTTCGTCACTGCCGCTGCGCTCGTCGCCGTCACGTTCATCGTGACGTTCCTCACCCACACCGTAGGCGGACAGGTGCTCTTCGATCTCTCGCTCGTCTTCCTGTATGTGGCGATCGGCATCGCCATCCTGAAGTACCGGCTGTACGAGATCGACGTCCTCATCAACCGGGCCGTCGTCTACGGCGGCCTGGCGGCGTTCATCACGGCGGTGTACGTGCTGCTCGTGGCGGTGATCGGCGCGTTCATCGGCGCGACCGAGGGCCTGGCCCTGGTGGCAACGGCGATCGTCGCGGTGGCGTTCCAGCCGGTGCGAGCTCGGGCCCAGGGCATCGCCAACCGCCTGGTGTACGGCAAGCGGGCGACGCCGTACGAGGTCCTCTCGGAGTTCTCCGAGCGCGTGGCGGAGACCTACTCCATCGAGGACGTGCTCCCCAGGATGGCCAGGATCCTGGCCGAGGGCACCGGAGCCGTCCGGACCGAGGTGTGGCTCCGGGTGGGATCAGAACTTCGGCCCGCGGCGTCGTGGCCCGAAGGCGGGACGAGCGCGTCGCCGGTCGCGATCACCGGGGACGCGCTGCCGGCGATCGCCTCCGCCAGTCGCGTGGCCGCCGCCACCAGCGTGGCCCAGGTTCGGCACCAGGGCTTGCTGCTCGGCGCGCTCACGGTCATCAAGCCACCCCTGGAGCCGCTCACGCCGGCCGAGGAGAAGCTGCTCGCCGACCTGGCTTCCCAAGCTGGGCTGGTGCTGCGAAATGTGGCCCTGCTCTCGGACCTTCGGGCGTCGCGCCAACGGCTGGTGGCGGCGCAGGACGAGGAGCGCCGGCGCCTCGAGCGCAACCTCCACGATGGTGCGCAGCAGCAGCTGGTGGCGCTGGCCGTGAAACAACGGCTGGTGGGCGAGTTGATCGACAAGGACCCCGAGAAGGCTACATCGATGATCGCCGAGCTCCAGGAGGACACAGCCGAGGCGCTGGACACCCTTCGCGACCTTGCCCGGGGCATCTACCCACAGGTCCTCGTTGACCAGGGACTCCCGGCCGCGCTGGAGGCACAGATCCGAAGGGCCCCGGTCCCAGTAGACCTGCGGCCGGATTCGATCGGTCGCCACGATCAAGAGATCGAGGCCGCGGTGTACTTCTGCTGCCTTGAGGCGCTTCAGAACGTCTCGAAGTACGCGAACGCGTCGAAGGCGTTGGTCCGGCT
>WNGB01006042.1_pt1 | contig 18613 bp, 16 predicted proteins | sample 5400681 | NCBI WGS metagenome assembly WNGB01 (sample SAMN13153367, study PRJNA577476) | soil metagenome | isolation source: 115 cm soil or saprolite under grassland replicate 2 | place: USA:California | collected 2016-06-15 | reverse complement strand
GCACTGCACCCTGAACAGGTACCAGCTGCGCTAACGATAACTGCACATCACCAGTACCCGGAGGCATATCCACGATCAAGTAATCCAACTCTCCCCACTTAACGTCTGTCAAAAACTGCTTCACCAGTCCGTGCAGGATTGGGCCACGCACGATCATCGGCTTATCGCCCGGCTGCAGCAGAGCCATCGAGATCAGTTTGACGCCGTACGCTTCAATTGGAACTAACTTATTAACATCAACTTCCGGACGCGCTGCGCTCGCGCCGAGCATCATGGGTACGTTAGGACCGTACACATCCATGTCCATAACTCCCACTCGCGCGCCATCAAGCGCTAGCGACACAGCGAGATTAACAGCCACCGTCGACTTACCCACACCGCCCTTGCCGGACGAAATGGCGATGATGTTTCGCACGCCTTCCACCGCGATCTTGTCACCTATGCCTCGGCCTTTCGGAACCTCCGCATCCATCGTGACGGCGACGGCAGTAACTCCAGGCAAAGCGCCAACCAAATCGCGTGCTGCACTTTCCATCTCTGCTTTTACCGGGCACGCAGGTGTAGTCAACACAATGCGGAAAGAAACGAGTCCGCCGTCGATTTTGAGATCTCTAATGAAGCCCAGCGTTACGATGTCTTTGTGAAGGTCGGGATCTTTGATTTGACGCAGTGCGTCGAGCACCAATTGTTCTGTTAATTGTGACATAAGCTTTGGAATTAAGTTTTTGAAAGATTCGCTTAAGCGTAGCTGATCACCAGTTCTTTGACAAACGAGGCGCGCCTATTCCGTCACCTTGCCGAACCTGTTCCCAAAGGTTCCCGCTGGCGTTTCCAGGAGCGTTCTTTGTTGTTCTTTTCGCGGAAGAGAGATCAAGAAAGTGTCCCCAAAAAGGGCAAGGAATCACCAACTGGATGAATCTATGTGGTGGATAAAGTTTTCTAAATCTTCTCAACCACCAACGCGCTGTTTTTAGAACCAAAGCCTATGCAGTTGCAAAGCGCGACCCGGACCTCGGCTTGCCGCCCCTGGTTGGCTACATAGTCGAGATCACATTGTGGGTCAGGTTCGTCGAGATTAATGGTGGGAGGAATTATCCCAGTCTGCATGGCACACAGGGCCGCTGCTAAACCCGCCGCGCCACTCGCGCCCTGCGGGTGGCCAATCTGTGATTTCGTAGCCGACATGGGGGTCTTGATTGCTCTACCATTCAAGGCGAGCTTGAGCGCGCTAGTCTCGATGCGATCATTTAGAACTGTCGATGTACCGTGTAGATTTACATAATCGACTTCCTCGGCTTTGCGATTCGCGTCCTCAAGGGCAAGTCTCATAGCCCGAGCAGGTTCGTCGCCCGACTCCTCCAGGCGCACGCGGTGATAAGCATCACACGTCGCTCCGTATCCGGTGATCTCAGCATAGATTTTAGCACCGCGCTCTTTGGCGTGTTCCAGTTCTTCAAGCACATAAATCCAGGCGCCTTCGCCTAACACAATACCGGAACGGTCCAGCGAAAACGGTCGCGACGCTCGTTGCGGTTCATCGTTCCAATCATTCGTCAATACAGTCATCAGATTGAAGCCCGCGAGAATGCCGGGCGCAATGGGTGCATCAACGCCTCCGCTCAGCATGATATCCTGCCGGCCCAACGCAATGTGTTCGGCCGCGTACGCGATGGCGTCTGTCGAACTGGTACATCCCGTGGAAACAATATGAGAAAGACCGCGCAGTCCAAAAGCCATAGACAACTCGCTCGACAAACCTCCATGTGTTGATGCCGGAATGGTATAAACGCTCGCCTTTGCCGCGGGACCATTGAACCAGTAGGAATATTGCTGCTCCGTAAAAGCAAGACCGCCGCCGCCGGTTCCCAATACCACGCCGAATGCTCGCCGCTGTTCTAAAGACAAGTCGTCTGGCTGAATTTTTGCGTCGTCAAGGGCCTCCCTCGCGGCGGCTAGAGCGAGTGGCACTGTTCTCGGCACGTGTTTTCGATCTTTGGGATTAAGTTGAGCTTCCCAGTTGAAATCGCGAACTTGAGCTGCGATTTTGACAGGCGAGTTTGAGACGTCAAAAGATTCAATTCTTTCGACACCACTCTTACCTTGAATCAGGGCGTTCCAGAACGCGTCGCGTCCGATGCCAATCGGTGTGACACAGCCCAGGCCGCTGATCACCACACGCCGCGGTCGCTTGAAGTTGCTAAACATACGAATTGATCCGACTCATCGAGGCTGACAAGTCGGGTGCGCAATCAGAATAACACCGCGTTTAAGGAATTCGCCAAGCCGCAAAAGCCTCGGGACAGAAAAAACCCGGCGTCATCTCAACGCCGGGTTAAATACGTAGTAGTTTAAGTCTCTGGCAGATTAACTGGCAGGCTCGACTTTAGTGCCACACTCGTTACAAAACTTTGAGCCAGGCTGGACCTGAGCACCACATTTTGCGCAGGGCGTGGATTGTGCTGCCACTTCCATTTTCGCGCCACATTCATTGCAGAATTTTGCGCCAGCGAGATTTGCTGCACCGCATTTCGGGCAAGCACTTTTCGCTGCGGCTGCGCTTTCATTTCGCGTTCCACTTTGTGACTGATTCATCGCGTTTGACATCGCGCCGGCCATAGCATTGCCAATCGCGAAGCCCGCTCCCAACCCGGCGCCCGTTGCGGCACCGCCGCCGCCAGGGTTTTGCGCCGCATCTCGCATCGCGTCTGCAGCTTGAAACTGTGCGTAGCGTCCAACGTCACCAATAACGCCCATCGACGTACGCTTGTCCATCGCAGCCTCTACCTCTGCCGGCAGCGAAATGTTTTCAATCACAAACTTCGTCAAATCCAGACCAAATACTTTGAAATCATCGGCGAGCTTGCCCCGCGTGAATTTGCTAAGTTCATCGTAGTTTGAGGCAAGGTCAAGCGCAGCAATTTTCGACTCTGCCAGTGCATCACTAAAACCGCTCACCAAGGTTCGTTTGAGCTGGCCTTCAATATCCTCGGTTACGAAGTGGGCATTGGTGCCGGCAATCTCTTTGATGAAGGCTCGTGGATCGCTAACGCGAATAGAATAGATGCCGAAAGCGCGCAAGCGAACCATTCCGAAATCCGTGTCGCGCATCATGACAGGATTCGATGTGCCCCACTTTAGATCTGTGAATTGTTTGGTGTTAACAAAATAAACTTCTGCTTTGAATGGCGAATTGAAGCCGTGCATCCACGCGCCGAGCTTGGTCAGGATGGGCGTGTTGCCGCCATCGATCGTGTATAGCCCGGGCGCAAACACATCCGCAATTTGTCCCTGGTAAACAAAAACAACCGCTTGGGATTCACGCACCGTCAGTCGCGCTCCGTTTTTGATCTCCTGACCCTGAACGGGAAACCGGTACAGTAAAGTGTTGCCAGAATCATCGAGCCACTCAATGACTTCAATGAACTGAGAGCGAATGGCATCAAATATTCCCATGTTTTTCTCCTTTGTGCGGCCAATTGCCTACCAACTGATTAATACGGCGAGTTTGTCGCGTAGGTTCACCTAATGAAGCAAATTCCGAAACCCAAACAGAAAGAAATGATTGCACAAAGATGCTTTCGGGGAAAGCTGATTTTAGGATATCAGACTAGTTAATTGCCGGCAGCCTGAGCTTCTTCTCCTTCTTGCCACCAAGCTTGAAGATAAGCAAAACCGTCAATCCTCCGAGGATGTCGATGGCGCTGTCGTAAATCGAAGGAGTGCGAGATGGCACGAAGCTCTGATGAAATTCGTCCAGCAACGCGTAGCTCACAATCAGTAACAGTGCTAATTGAAACCAATATCGTTGAAGGATGGTGTGAGAGGAAGTAACGAAAGCTCGGCGGGCGAGAAACCCGAGCACGGCATACTCAGTAAAGTGTCCAGCCTTGCGCGTTAGGAAATGTACTACTGCCAGTCGGTCCGCGGTAATATTTGGGAAAAGCCAAAGAAGTAAGGGACGGAGCAGCTGAGAAGTATTTGCTGCTGAAAACTCACTCGTTGATGCGAAGGAAATAAACGCGAGCCAAAGCAGTAGCGGGCCATAACGGCAGAGTCGTTGGCGCGTGGAAGAATGTGCTCTTGTTTCAGTCCAACTGAGAGTTTGCTTAGTCATAGAGCCGAACGCAACAAAGGGAAGCCGCGCCCGCCGCTTCCCTTTGTGCTTGATTTGTTAAGAAGAATCGTTGGGCAGTCTGCCCGAGTTTAATTCCCACACTATTGCGCCGCCGCGCCCGACACAACTTCAATAATCTCGTTCGTGATGGCTGCTTGACGCACGCGGTTCATGTTGAGAGTAAGCGAATCAATTAGTTCACGCGCGTTCTTCGAAGCCGAATCCATTGCGGTCATTCGCGCGCCCTGCTCAGAAGCTATCGATTCGAGCAAAGCACGGAATATCTGTGTTTCGATTAGGCGAGGGAGCAACTTTGCAAAGATTTCACCTGGAGGTTGTTCGTAAATATAGTCGACAAGATTCAATGATTGATCCGCAGTTGCGGGCTCCGGGTTGGCAGAAGTTGCGCGAGAAACCGGCAACAACTGCTCCGTTACGACTCGTTGTTGCAACACTGACTTAAACTCATTGTAAATAAGAAATGCTTTATCAATGTCTTTATCTTCGGTGAATCGCCTGATGACGTCTCCAGCAATCTCCAGCGCTTCTGAAAACTCCACTCGACCTTTACCGGTTACTCCGATGTATTCGCCGGCCAGGCTGGCGCCTCTGCGGCGAAAGAAATCCCTGCCTTTGCGGCCGACGGCCAGGATTTGAATTTGCTTGTCAGCATTATCGCGAATGAAAGCTTGAGCGGCTTTTGTGAGATTTGTATTAAAGGCTCCGCAAAGTCCTTTATCCGCAGTTATGAGCACCAGAAGATAACGTTCATCGCCACGCGGATCCAACAATGGATGGCGGAAATCTTCGTCAGTGCGATTGGCAAGCCCACCAAGAACCTCCATCATCTTGTTTGCGAATGGGCGAGCCGTGACCACGCGATCCTGGGCGCGTTTGAGCTTTGCCGCAGATACCATTTTCATCGCCTTGGTGATCTGCTGCGTGTTCTTAACCGACTTGATGCGCCGGCGGATGTCTAAGAGATTGGGCATTAGTCGCGAAGATTATGCTCCGGCGGGAGCCGGCTCAAGTGAAGCCTCTGCTGATCTAACTCCGGAAGATGATTCGGCCAAAGAGCCGCTGGTTTTCTCGGCCCACCTGTCTTTGAAATCAGCCAACACCTGCTTGAGATCCGAGACGATTTCGTCAGTTAAACTCTTCTTTTCTCGGATACCTTGAAGCAAACCTGGGTGAGAGTTTTCAACGAACTTCAGCAGCTCAGCTTCAAAGTTTCTTACATTTTCAACCGCAATGTCGTCAGCATAACCATTGCTCGCGGCCCAGATGACAAGGACCTGGTTCTCCACATTCATCGGTTGGTATTGAGGTTGCTTTAATATTTCAACCAGACGCTGGCCACGCGCTAACTGCGCCTGAGTAGCCTTGTCTAAGTCGGATCCGAACTGTGCAAAGGCTTGTAGTTCTCTAAACTGCGCGAGATCAATGCGAAGGGTTCCTGCCACCTGCTTCATGGCCTTAATCTGAGCCGAACCGCCGACTCTGGAAACGCTATTACCGACGTTAATAGCCGGACGAATGCCGCTATTAAAAAGATCCGCTTCCAGGAATATCTGTCCGTCTGTTATAGAGATGACATTAGTCGGGATGTAAGCTGAAATGTCTCCCGCTTGCGTTTCGATGATCGGAAGACTAGTTAACGAACCGCCCCCTTTCAAGTCAGACATTTTTGCTGCACGCTCCAGCAAGCGCGAGTGGAGGTAGAACACATCTCCGGGATAAGCTTCACGGCCTGGCGGACGACGAAGCAGCAGTGATATTTCTCGATACGCTGCAGCCTGCTTTGAAAGATCATCGTAAATAGTCAAAGCGTGACGGCCATTGTCGCGAAAGTATTCACCCATTGCGGCACCCGAGTAAGGAGCCAGAAATTGCATGGCCGCCGGATCGGAGGCAGTTGCCTTGACGACAATTGTGTATTCCAACGCGTCAAAATCCTCAAGGGTTTTCACTACCTGTGCGACAGTTGAGGCCTTCTGTCCGATTGCGACATAAATGCAAACTACATCTTTACCCTTCTGATTTATGATCGTATCAACGGCAACGGCCGTTTTCCCTGTCTGCCTGTCACCGATAATTAACTCGCGCTGTCCACGGCCAATAGGCACCATAGCGTCTATAGCCTTGAGCCCTGTTTGCAACGGTTCTTTAACTGGCTGCCGATCGACGACGCCTGGAGCAATGCGTTCTATTGGATTATAATCATCTGTAACGATTGTCCCACGATCATCGATGGGATTTCCCAGAGCATCGATGACTCGTCCGATCATGGCATCGCCCACTGGCACTTGCATGATGCGGCCCGTACGCTTAACGAGATCTCCTTCCTTGATTGCCTGATACTCGCCAAAGAGTACTGCCCCAACTTTGTCTTCCTCCAGGTTCAAAGCCAAGCCACGAACGTCGTGGGGGAATTCCAGAAGCTCGCCCGCCATTACTTTCTCGAGTCCATGTATTTCCGCAATGCCGTCGCCGACCTTGATGACGGTGCCCACCTCCATTACCGTAACTCCGGTCTCGAAATTCTCAATCTGCTTCCGAATAATTTCGTTAATCTCGTCCGCTCTAATTGTTTCCATCATTTTCCTCTAAGCTAACCCGCAAGCGCTTCACCCAGTCGTTCAAGTTGATTACGCACCGAACCGTCGTAGATAGTCGAATCGATGGTCGTAACGATTCCTCCCAGAAGCGTATGGTCAATGTCAAAAGTCAACCGTATTCGCTTCCCGGTCATCTCCCTTAGCTTCTCCTCTAAAGACGCCTTAATGCTATCGGACACAGGACGTGCCGACCGCACCAGCGCGTTGACGACGCCGGAGCGTTCGTCTAACACCTGAGCCAACTTCGCATTAACTTGTGCGATGTCAGCAAGCCTCTGGTTCTTTAACAATATCTTAAGGAAATTCGCGGTGGTCAGTCCCACCTTGGTGCGGGTAATCAACGCGTTCAGAACTTTTTGCTTTTGTTCATACGGTACCGTTGGATTGCTGAATGCCTGAAGCAAAAGCTCGTTCCCGCCGATCATGTTCTCCCAGGCCCGCAACTCTTCCCGAACCCGCGATTCTTCACCACGTTCAACAATTACATCCGCCAGGGCGGAAGCATAACGCCTCGCTACAGTTTGTGAACTCAAGCCCCTGTCCTCCCAAGTTCTTCAACACTCAGGTTCGTCAATCTGACGTCATCCTCCACTCCTATTTCCCTATCCAAAATCGCTTCAGCAAGGCGTATGCTCTTCTCCGCGGCGAATCTGCGCAACTCCTGTCTCACAGCCTTGCCAGCGATTTCTATTTCTCTTATCGCTTGCTCTCGCGCTTTCCTGATCTCCTCCTCAGTAATAGCTGCGATTCGCTGCCTCTCCGCCGCGGCTTCCGCCTTAGCTCTTTCCTTTACCTTGGCTACCTCAGCGTCTAAGCCGGCGAAACGCGATTCCACTTCTGCCAGCTTGGCCAGTGCCTCGTCTCTTTCCTCACGGGCTCTGATTAGATCACGCTTGATCGCTTCGCCACGCGCGCGCAGAGCTTCTCGGATTGGATTCCCAAACCGATGATGAAGATAGAATGCGGCACCGATAAATATTACCAGGTTGGCAAACTTCCACAATTCCAAACCCGGGTAGTTCCACCACGGATTCGAACCATCGACCGCCACACCTAAGAACTCGTATGAAGTGGAGATGAAAAGGGGCACGAAAATCGGTCTTAATCCTCTTTGTTAGGCGGTAACCTGTCTATTGCAATTTCTCTGTGTAGAATCTGACGCCCGATAGCCAATGCGATTCCTTCCGCATCCTTCTCTAGCGCCACCCTCATCTTCTCGGCGTCCTGCGCTAGCCTTTCGCGTTCGTCGTGCAGCGAACGAGCAACCTCCTGCTTAACTTCGGCTACTTTTCGATCGCGCCCTTCGGAGGAAGTCGTGCGATCCTTTTCCAGCAACATATAACCCTCGGCACGAGCCTCGCGCATACGCTGTTCGTATCTCAACAGCTTTTCAGTCGCGTTTGCCAAAATCTCTCGAGCTTCTCTCAAACTACCTTTCGTGCGCTTATCTCGATCTTCCAGAACGCGATTTATTGGGCGTAACAAAGTCACGTTTAGAACCACCACCATCATCACGATGACCGCCAGATGGAAGATCAGTGTGCCGTCAGGCACCAATTGAATAGCGCTACTCGAGAAAGCCAAAAGCGGCAAACGCAAGACCCCCAAATAATCCCTTCCGACCAAAAGCGAGCGAGTCTATCATTCGAAAAATAACCGGGTCAACCGCCCCAACCGATATGCCCTTCATACAAGCGGCATTGTGCCGACCAGCCGTCTTACTGTACTTTATATAGCGCGCCCATGGGCCGGTTCGGGCCTAGACTGGCAGCGTAACCGGCGTGACTAGTAATTTGTAAAGCCGATCGAGATCGCTTTGGTTGTAGTAGTGTAGTTCGATCCTCCCCGATTCGACCCCTCGAGACTGAACTATTCGAACCTGCGTTCCAAAAACCCTTCGCAATCTGTTTTCTGCGGCTCGGACATTCGCATCCTGAAAAACTGCCTTCGACGAGCCTTTTGCTTGCGCCCGCGCCGAGGTGCCATGGAGGCGTACGAGCCGTTCAGTTGCCCTCACGGAAAGATCTTGTTCAATTATTTTGCGCGCCAGGCGACGCTGAACAGCCACCTCATCAACTCCGAGCAGCGTTCGCGCATGTCCAGTGGATAGCCTGCCTGATTGGAGCAAATCCTGTAGATCTTCTGGCAAGCGTAGAAGCCGCAGGTAGTTAGTTACGTAGGACCGGTCACGGCCTACACGTTCGGCGATCATTTCCTGCGTCAGCCCCAAAGTATCCATGAGCTTCTTGTATGCGCGGGCTTCTTCAATGGGATTGAGGTCTTCCCGTTGGATATTCTCTATCAAGGCGATTTCGAGAACATTCTCGTCCGAGACGTTACGCAACACAGCGGGCACCTTTGCTAGACCTGCCCGTTGCGCAGCGCGCCATCGTCTCTCTCCCGCGATGAGCTCAAATCTATCTCCCTTTCGTCGCAGCAGAACCGGCTGGACAATGCCGTTCGAACCAATAGATCTCGCCAACTCATCTAACTTGGCTTCATCGAAGATCGTGCGAGGCTGGACCGTGCTGGGATCGATAAGGTCAATCGGAACCTCATTCGTCTCTTCTATCGCGGTCCCCGCACCTTCAGCCGAAAGGAGTGCTCCCAGCCCGCGACCCAAGGCCTTTCGTGTCATGTGCAATAATCTCCTTAGCTAAATGAAAGTATGCTTCAGCGCCTTTGGAATGCGCATCATAAAGCGTAATAGGCTTTCCATAACTGGGCGCCTCCGCCAAGCGCACATTTCGAGGAATTACCGTTTCAAATACCTGTTGCCCATAAAAATCGCGCAAGTCCGAGGCGACGGCGGCCGATAGATTGGTACGTTCATCGTACATTGTCAGGAGTAATCCCTCGATAGTGAGAGCAGGATTGTGAAGACGATGAATTCGTGCCAACGTGTCGAACAATTCCGTTACGCCCTCAAGGGCGTAATATTCACACTGAATGGGTACCAGCAGTGACTTAGCAGCCGTTAACGCATTCAAGGTAAGAAGGCCTAATGAGGGCGGACAATCTATGATGATATATTGATAGGTTCCATCAGCGGCTTCCAGGGCCTGTCGAAGGCGAAATTCGCGCTTTTCTATGTCGACGAGCTCGACCTCTGCCCCGGCGAGATCCTTATTGGCGGGGAGGACGCTTAGGTTCGAGATTTCGGTTTTCAGGATTGTATCGTTGATCGATTCGCCCAAAACGACACAATGGTACACGCTCCTCCGGAAAGTGCCCCGCTGAACCCCAACTCCGGAGGTAGCATTACCCTGAGGATCCGCATCTACTAGCAATACCGGTATTTCCCAACCGGCCAAGACAGCCGCCAAGTTAACGGCAGTAGTCGTTTTTCCGACGCCGCCCTTTTGATTTGCGACCGCGATGATCTTGGTCATCAGTTAGAAGAAATTGCTTGGTTTACATTTAGGCGGGTTAAGTTAACACAAGCCCAGGCGAGTTTCTACTACGTTTGCAGCGAGGACTCGATCGTTTTACGGAACCTCAGCACGTTCGCAACCCAAGCAAGCCGCCGAGGGGACACGTGAAACATTTCATGCCCTTTCACGCGGCAGGTTAGCTGCGACGTACAGCGTGGAGAGTGCCGCAGCGGTAAGGCCGGGAAGTTTTCGTGCCTCGCCAACTGTTCTAGGGCGGGTGCGCTCGAGACGTTCGATCATTTCATGGGACAAGCCCTCCAAGGCACGAAAGTTCAAATCCGCGGGAATACGCGTCGCGTCGCTGTGGCTAAGTCTCTGGATAACTGCCTCCTGAGCCTTGATATAACCGGAATAAAGACTATCCGCCAACGCGGTTTCCAAGTCGACAATGTTAATCTTTCCGGCAGTTTCCTTCGGCAGCAGACGTAAAACTATTTCAGCTGTGATCCCTGGCCGTTTCGCCAGATCTTCCAGGGTTAAGGACTCCCCAAGCTTCAACGAGACCGTTTCCGCGAGCGCAAAATACGCGGCGTCGCATTTCTTCAGGCGCGTTGCCCGCAGAGCCGTCTTAACTTTGGCGATACGCTCTCGCCGCTGCTGAAAACGGTCCCAATCCCTATCACCTACCAGCCCTAACTCGAACCCATAAGCGCCCAATCTTTCGTCTGCGTTATCGTATCTCAGAGCCAGTCGATACTCCGCCCTTGACGTGAAGATTCGATATGGCTCATCGACGCCCTGTGTAATAAGATCATTTACCAAAACACCGATATACGATTCCTCCCGTCGCAGCCTAAATGGTTGACGTCTCTTAACAAAAGCCGCCGCGTTGATTCCAGCCACAAGACCCTGGCAAGCTGCCTCCTCGTAACCTGTCGTTCCGTTTATTTGGCCTGCATGAAACAACCCGCTGAGCCTGTGAGATTGGAGGTCTGGACCCAACTCCCGCGGATCGACAAAATCGTACTCAATTGCGTATCCCGGGCGGATAATCTTAGCTTCCTCGAGACCCGGAATCATTCTCACCAGATCCTGTTGCATCCCCGCCGGCAGCGAGGTTGAAAAGCCATTGAGGTAGACTTCGTTTGTATCGTGTCCTTCCGGTTCCAGGAAAAGCTGGTGTCGTTCCTTGTCCGCAAATTTGACTACCTTGTCTTCTATTGAAGGGCAATAGCGCGGCCCAATCCCCTTGATTTGTCCTGAGTACAGGGGCGACTCATGAAGATTTTTGCGGATAGCGTCGTGAAGAGCATTAGTTGTGTAGCCGATATAGCACTTAACCTGTGGCTGATCTATCCGTTCAGTGGAAAATGAAAACGGAATCGGTCGTTCATCTGCTTCCTGACTTTGAAACGCGCTCCAATTAATCGTCCTTCCGTCCAGCCGCGGGGGCGTACCCGTTTTCAATCTGCCTACAGGAAAACCCAAACGCTTCAGCGCCTGAGCCAGCTCGATTGATGCGGGTTCGCCCGCCCTGCCGGCGGTATACCTTCGCCGTCCTGTATGAACCAGACCGTTCAGGAATGTTCCGGTCGCAATAATTACGGCAGTCGCTTGAATACGCCGTCCATCTTGCATGGCCACACCGAGAACTTTTCGATTCTGCACCAGCAGGTTGATAACCATTCCTTGGCGTAGATCAAGATTCGCCGTGTTCTCCAGCGTGTTCCGCATTTCCCTTCGGTATTGCGCTCGGTCGGCTTGAGCCCGGGGCGATTGCACGGCTGGTCCTCTCGATCGGTTCAAAAGGCGAAACTGAATGCCTGTCCGGTCCGCGACTCGACCCATGATTCCGCCCAATGCATCGATTTCGCGAACCAAGTGCCCCTTGGCGATTCCACCAATCGCAGGATTGCAGGACATCTGTCCGATGAGATCCAGATTGAGCGTCACCAAAGCAGTCCGCGCCCCCAAACGTCCTGCGGCCGATGCAGCTTCACAGCCGGCATGGCCGCCACCGATCACAATCACGTCAAAAGCTTCGTCGAAAACCATGGTCATTTCCCAATACAGAAGGTGCTGAAGATCTCGGAGAGTATATCCTCGGATGTTGTTTCGCCAGTAATCTCTCCCAGGAATCCAAGAGCGTTCTGAAGTCCCACCAGCTGCAACTCTTCGCTCGCTCCTTCCACTAGTGCGTTCAGCGAGTCTTCCAGGGAAGTCTGGCTTCGCAGTAACAGATCATAGTGTCTGCTGTCCGTAACCAGCAGTCCCATTCCTTCCGAATCGACCGCGCCAAACGGAGCCAGTATACCAGTGATGAGATTCTCCAGACCTTCCCCCGTTACCGCGGAGAAGTGCACGCCCGGCGCTAGAGAACCCATTTGCTGGTCCAAGCTCGGAGCGATGGTCAAATCGCATTTGTTAACCACTACCAGATGTTTCGCTTTCGTCGCTTGCGAAAGAACGGCAAAGTCCTCTGGAAGAAGTAGCATCGAGCCGTCGATCACAACCAAGAGAAGATCGGCATCCGCCATCGCACGGTGAGTGCGTTCGAGCCCGATCTCCTCAATCCTGTCACCTGCTTTTCGAATTCCGGCAGTATCGGTCAGCGAAATTGGAATGCCCCGTAGACTCATTGCTTCCGTGATGCTGTCGCGCGTCGTGCCTGCTATGTCGGTCACGATGGCGCGGTCAAGCCGTAGTAACCTATTGAAAACACTCGACTTACCGACATTCGGCCGGCCCACTATCGACACTTTTAGTCCGTCCCTTAAAAGGTGCCCAGTCGAGTAGGTCCCGGCCAGTTCCTTTACCCGCGACATCACCTCTGTGATTTGTCCCTTTATCTCCTTGCGTTCAACTTGCGGCAGGTCATCTTCCACAAATTCAAGCGCAGACTCTAGTCTCACGATTATTCGAATGAGCTTTTGTTTGCAGGGCTGCAGGGCTTTCGATAGTTCACCTCTTAACTGACGCGCGGCTTGCACTGCCGCAGCGTCCGTCCGCGCGTTAATCAAATCTCGCACTGCCTCGGCCTGGCTGAGATTCAACTTGCCATTCTTACAGGCCCGAAGCGTGAACTCTCCAGGACCAGCGAGCCGCGCATTTAAACTTTGAGTCAGATCCAGGAGTGCCCGCAGAATTACAGGTGAACCATGGCAACTAATCTCTACCATGTCTTCACCTGTAAATGAGTGTGGGCCCTGGAAGTAGCTCACCAACGCGTAGTCAACAGGTTCGCCAGAATTGCTGACGAGTTTTTTCAGCACAACCGTATTTGGGCCAGGTGCGAACAGTTCGTCGCGAACGAGGGCGCGGATGATATTGAGGGAGTGTGGTCCACTGAGTCGAATGACCCCAATCGCACTGCGACCAGCGGGAGTTGCGACTGCGACTATGGTATCCATCGCGGTTAAAACGATTAGCCTGGAAAAGGGGACTCTGGCAGCTTACGGAGAGGATTTTCGCGCAACGCGCAGCTTACGCGCCGGTCCGTCTCCGACTGACTCGGTATACAGGTCTTCGCTTTGGGCGAGAGTGAGGTGAATAATTCGCCGCTCATTTGAGTTCATTTCTCCAAAAATAAACGGCAACCCCGTGCTCCTTACGCGATCGGCCGCAAGCTTTGCCATTGCGCGCAACTCCGCTTCCCGCGTCGCGCGAAACCCTTCAACGTCGCAAACCAGGCGCTGGCCTTCGGGAAGCATCCTTCCAAATGCCTGATTCGCGAGGTGCTGCACTGCCTGCAAGAGTTCTCCGCCTTCGACTTGCAACAATTCCGCGTCTGGACCACTCAAGTCCAGTAGGCACTCCGCCGGAGTTTCCGTAATGGCGACACGTATGTTCAGACCTGTACCTTGAAACAGTGACTCAAGGAAGGTGCCGGCGTTACTACAAGTATCCTGCATATTTCGTCAAAAAGTTCTGGTCCAGGTTTTATCAGGCAGGAGCTGGCTTACCCGCTCCATTCTTTTTCTTCGACGGCTGCCGTCCGCGCGGTTCCTCAGGAGGCTGATTCTCACCCTCTGGATGAGTCCATTTGTTGATCAGGAATTGTTGCGCGAACCCTACGATATTTCCAACCAGCCAATAGAGTAGCAGGCCTGACGGCGCGCTCCAAAGAACGTAAAGCATGAATAATGGCATGCCCACTGCCATCATCTTTCGCTGCAAAGGATCCGCTGAGGGCGCCGGGGTAATTAATTGCAAAACGATCATAGTGCCGGCCATTAGGATTGGTAGCACATGTATGAAGTAAGGCTCGGGTGCCGAGAGATCCGGAAGCCAGAGAAAACTTGCTTGTCGGAAATCAAGTGAGATAGTGATAGCTCGGTATAGAGCAAAGAGAAACGGCATTTGAATGAGCAATGGCAGACAGCCGCCAAGAGGATTTCCTTCTTTCATCAAGCGCAACTGCTCGACCTGCAACTCCTTCAGTCGAGGATCGTTTTGCTTCATCCCCTTGATCTTTTCTTGTAGCTCTTTCATGCGGGGCGCTAGCTTTTGCGCCTTTTTCATTGACTTGGAGGAGCGCCATTTCAATGGGAAAAATAAGGAGTAGATGACAATCGTAAATAGAATAATTGCGACGCCATAACTACCGGTCAGCTTTTGAAGCCATTTGATTGAGCTAAGAATAGGCACGGCGAGAGGTCGCGACATCCAGCTGAACCAGCCATAATCGATTAGACCTTCAAGGTCGATACTCTCCCGTCCAACAGCAGCCCGCAGTTTACTGCTCGCCTCTGTGAGCAAGTAGTGATCCTTCGGACCTGTATAAACCGCCGAACGCGCGCCGTCCGCTGGAATGGGGACCCAGGCAGTAATTAAGTAGCGCTTTTCGGGCTTTCCATTAGCAGAATAATCGTACTGTGTAGTCTGAAGCTCGAGGCCTTCCAGTTTCTTCCCGGGGATAGCTACCATCGCAAAATAAGTGTCACCAACGCCTGCCCAGTCCACTGGTCCGGGAATAACCAAGCGGTCAGGGTTGTTCTTGTTTTCATTTATCGCCTGGGCCGTATGACGCTCCACCTTAGCGCCGACAGCAGCCACGGCTTCAGGAGCTACCGAGTAGAAGCTGTAATGTTTGACACCCTGATCGCCTACGCTTGGCCCAACTCTAACTTTTGCCTGCGGCACAACATTATTGCTGCGCTTAATTGTGACCTCAAATTCAGCGATGTAACTGTCTGCATCCAGCACTAAGGTTTTTGCGACGTCTAAACCAGTGGCCTGATCTTTGAGGAGAAACATTATTCGTTTCTTCTGGCCTGCTTGCAGGGTCAACTCCGCGTCACCAGTCCCACTGTCGACGCCCTCTATAGCATAGTTCGTCGAAGTCAAAACAGCGTCTACAGCCGCATCTCCTGTCGCCAGTTGAAGCGGAGCCTCACGGGGTTCCCTTTTCAAGCCCTCCTGTGAAACCAGCTCGAGCGGGACGTGATTCCTCTTGTCTCCAGCTACTGAGTAAATCTCCTGGTTGCTATCCTTGTTCTTTTTTATGATCCAACTGATTGCTTCAGCGCCTTTGCTGTCAAGCTTAGCTTCGTAAAGCGGCGTCCTGATCAGAATCACGCGATGTGGCGTTGTATTAACCGGTGGGGCTTGAGGCCCAGCAGACAAGGGCGATTGAGTCGGGCTCGATGCTGGCGTTGGACTAGCAGTCTGCTGGGGAGTTGCCGGTGTGGATAGAGTTTCTGGAGCCTTCGGCTGTTGCGGTTGGGGAACAAGATAGCTCCACAGAAAGAGGATTGCCGTCGAAATCAGGAGCGCGATTATTAATCTTTTTTGTTGCATTTAGCGTAGCTGCAACCAACAGTTTCTATCGCCTAAATCCTAAGTCCGTCTGACTATTTAACGGGATCGTAGCCACCTGGATTAAAGGGGTGACAACGCAGCAACCTGCGAAGCGCCATGCCGCTTCCTCGAAGGGCGCCATATCGACTAATCGCCTCACTGGCATATTGCGAACACGTTGGAAAGAATCTGCAAGAAGGTGGAAGAAAGGGCGAAATGACGAGTTTATAGAATCGAAGAAATGCTATCAGTAATGACTTCACGGACGTATTACCCACAACGTGTGGGTGTTACTCTCTTCCCTTACTCTCTTCGCTGGACACTCTTGCGACCAGGTTTTCAAATTCTTCGAACGCCGCAGACACTTTGAAAGTGGGCAGCCTGCGTTTCGCATTAATTACCCAGTCGTATTTTTGTAATAAACTGCCTAACCTCGATCTTTTTAAACGAAACGTTTCCTTGAGCAATCGCTTCGCTCTGTTCCTTTGAACAGCATTTCCGAGTGCCTTCCGGGACGCAGTGACGCCGAATCTGTTGTGGGACAAGTTGTTGGGCAAAACAAATGCGGTCATCAATACGCCTTCGTAACGCTTGCCCGTCCGATAAACCTTTTGGAAATCCTTGCTTCCGCGCAGATATACCGTCATGAACTACAACACATTAATAGTGAGAAGGGGTCAGACGCCGGCGTCCTTTTGAGCGTCGTCGCTTAAGGACCAGTCTGCCGGCTTTAGTAGCCATTCTTGCTCGGAACCCATGCGTTTTAGCTCGACGCCGATTGTTAGGCTGAAAAGTTCGCTTAGACATAGCTGGAATTCTCCCTAAAAAGAAAACCGTAAGACTAGCGGTCACCGAACCTTCTGTCAAGAAAGGCAGACCTGTGTCTAGATGATCGTAGAGACTCTGTCTTGGAGAAAATCCTAATCGGTTTGGATTTGATCACAAACTTCGCTAGAGCACTTCAACACGCACCCTTTTGGTCGCACTATTCCAAGCCGTTGAGAAGGCTAATTTTTCGCGCCAGGAGGAAAACGTGTTTTATATTCCGGCTTTCTTGCCTCGGACTGAAGCTGTGTGCTAGTCTCCGCTCATGTTCAACTCACTCCCTGTAAGTGATTGATAAATATAAGCTTAAAGCTTTACTTTAAGAGCCGGGGTTTTCCACAAAGCTGAGGAAAATCCTGTGAATAAGTCTTTTCCCCTGGGCTTAGCAGATGGCTGTGGGAGATTCGTTTATGGGACGTTTTGTCGACGTCGCCCCGAATTCATCCGCACCTGAGACCTTTATTTGAAATTCAAACGAGCGGTGATTATGAGTCTGCTGGAAAGTAATGTCTGGGAGAATGTTCTTCGCGCAATAAAAACCAAACTCCAAAGTGAGAGTTTTGAGACGTGGTTCAACCCCATTCGCTTTGAAGGCATTGACAACTCGCGGCGCCTTATTCGCCTTCGAGCACCAAATCAAGTGGTGCGCGACTGGGTGAACGTTAACTATGCGAACCTGATGGATCAGTCTTTTGGCGAACTCAGTCTGAGTGGTTATTCTGTCGACTGGGTGGTTCCAGAAGAGAATCCCAGTCTCTTAGCGTCGAGCCGTCCATCTGAACCAACCGGTCCTCCAGCCGTGCACGACCCAGCTCCGGCTGTTTCCCCTGGAGATATTCCATATTCTGCATCGGGGTTGGGGGCCGCTCAGGCACCAGCCAAGCAAGTCACCTTTGATCCCGCGCTCAATTCAAAGTACACCTTCGACAGTTTTGTGGTTGGTTCCTGCAATCAGTTTGCGCACGCAGCGTCCCTGGCTGTAGCCGAAGCTCCCGGCAAAACGTATAACCCGCTTTACTTGTACGGGGGCGTCGGACTAGGCAAAACTCACCTGATGCACGCATGTGGCCACGCGATAAAACAGCGCAACCCTCACTTGCGGGTTTCCTACTTGTCTTCCGAGCGCTTCATGAACGAACTGTATCGGTCGGTTGACGTTCTGCTCATTGACGATATTCAGTTTATGGCCGGGAAGGAACGTACGCAGGAAGAGTTCTTCCACACATTTAATACTCTCTACGAACAACAAAAGCAGATTGTGATCAGTTCTGATTGTCCTCCGCGCGAAATCCCAACGCTCGAAGAAAGGCTACACTCCCGATTTGAGTGGGGACTCATTGCCGATCTCGAGCCTCCCGATCTGGAAACTAAGGTTGCCATTCTTAAACGCAAGGCGGAAACTACCGGATTCGTAATTCCCGATGATGTGGCTTTATTTATCGCCGGTAGGGTAAAGAACAACGTAAGAGAGTTGGAAGGATCTCTGATCAGGCTGCTGGCAATTTCATCATTGCGCGGAATTCCTATCTCCAAAGATCTTGCCCGTGATGCAATAAGAAATATAGCAAGTGAAGAGGAATCCGGGGTTATTACTATCGAACAAATTCAGAGGGTCGTTGCCGCTCATTACAAATTAACCGTGGATCAATTAGTCTCAAAAAATAATGCTCGTCAGTTTGCTTTCCCTCGCCAAATCGCCATGTATCTTTGTAAAAAGCTAACTAAACACAGCTACCCGGAGGTGGGGCGAGCCTTCAGAGGAAAGCATCACACAACTGTTATTCACTCTTTTGAGAAGATCCAATCGCTATCTGCTGCAGATCCGGGCTTGCAAAGGCTGCTGTTTGATCTAACAGAGAGCCTGCAAAAGTGACCGTATATTT
>WNGB01005658.1_pt1 | contig 18615 bp, 17 predicted proteins | sample 5400681 | NCBI WGS metagenome assembly WNGB01 (sample SAMN13153367, study PRJNA577476) | soil metagenome | isolation source: 115 cm soil or saprolite under grassland replicate 2 | place: USA:California | collected 2016-06-15 | reverse complement strand
GCCCGCCCGGCTCCCGTTCGTCCCGCCCGGCGCTCCGCCCATCCCTTAGGTGATCATTCGTCGCTTTTCGTGGCTCCTGTGGAAAACGCGGTTACCTGACCGCCGGCGTGCACCTGACCGGTTTTCCACAGGAGCCACGAAAAGCGACGAATGATCACAGAGTTGGAGGCGCGGGGTTGACGATTGTGACAGTTGTACTGTCACAATGGCGCTGTGAATCCGGGACCTCTGGCGGGTGTGAAGGTCGTCGAGCTGGCGGGGATCGGGCCGGGGCCGTTCGCGGCTATGCTGCTGGCCGAGCTCGGCGCGGACGTGATCCGCGTTGAGCGGCCCGGTGGGGGGCTGACGCTGGGGGCTCCTGAGTTCGAGCTCCTGACGCGCGGGCGGCGCTCGGTGGCGCTGGACCTGAAGCAACCCGCCGGGCTGGACGTCGTACGGCGGTTGGTGGCGCGGGCGGACGTGCTGCTGGAGGGATACCGGCCGGGGGTGGCGGAGCGGCTCGGGCTGGGGCCGGAGGACTGCTGGGCGGTGAATCCGCGGCTCGTGTATGGGCGGATGACCGGGTGGGGGCAGGACGGGCCGCTGGCGCAGGCGGCGGGGCACGACATCGCCTACCTCGCGCTGTCGGGGGCGCTGCACGCGACCGGACGGGCCGGCGGGCCGCCGCACTTCCCGGCGAACCTGCTGGGTGACTTCGCCGGCGGCTCGCTGTATCTGGTGATCGGCGTGCTCGCCGCGCTGCACGAGGCGAAGGCGAGCGGCCGCGGCCAGGTGGTGGACGCGGCCATCGTGGACGGCACCGCGCACCTGACCACGATGCTGCTCGGCGGGCTCGCCGCGGGGACCTGGCGCAACGAGCGCGGGGTGAACCTGCTCGACTCGGGCGCGCCGTTCTACGACGTGTACGAGACCTCCGACGGGGAGTTCATGGCGGTCGGGTCGCTGGAGCCGGCCTTCTACGACGAGCTCGTCAGGCTGCTGGGGATCGCGGAGACCGCGCCGGACCGGTACGACCCGCGGAACTGGCCCGAGCTGCGCAAGGTGCTGACCGAGACGTTCGCGACCAGGACCCAGGCCGAGTGGACCGAGGTGTTCGACGGCACCGACGCCTGTGTCGCGCCGGTCCTCCCGCTGGGCGCGTCGCATCCGCACCTGGACGCGCGCGGGGTGTTCGTCGAGCACCACGGGGTCCGGCAGCCGGCGCCCGCGCCGAGGTTCTCACGCACCCCGACCGGCCTCAGCACGCCGCCGTCACGGCCCGGCGAGCACACCCGCGAGGCGCTGACCGACTGGGGCATCGACGACGTCGACGCGCTGCTCGACTCCGGCGTCGCCGTCCAGGACTGATCCCGCTTCACCAACTGAGCTTCACCAACTGAGGAGACCGCGGTGGAACGACACCTCTTCGACGCCGACCACGACGCCTTCCGCGAGACCGTGCGGGCCTTCTGCGACAAGGAGATCGTGCCGCACCACGCCGCCTGGGAGGAGGCCGGCATCGTGCCGCGCGAGCTGTGGGCCGCGGCCGGCGCGCAGGGTCTGCTCGGCTTCATGATGCCCGAGGAGTACGGCGGTGGCGGGGTGCGCGACTTCCGCTTCAACGCGGTGCTGATCGAGGAGATCGCCAGGTGCCACGCCGGCGGGGTCGGGTTCACGATCCACACCGACATCAACTCGGCGTACCTGCTCGACTGCGCGAACGACGAGCAGAAGGCGCGCTGGCTGCCCGGCTTCTGCAGCGGCGAGACGATCACCGCGATCGCGATGACCGAGCCCGGCGCCGGCAGCGACCTGCAGGGCATCCAGACCACCGCGATCCGCGACGGCGACCACTACGTGCTGAACGGCCAGAAGACGTTCATCTCCAACGGGATCCTGGCCGACCTGGTGATCGTGGTCGCGAAGACGGACCCGTCCGCCGGGTACCAGGGCATCTCGCTGCTGGTCGTCGAGCGCGGCATGGCGGGTTTCGAGCGCGGCCGCAACCTGGACAAGATCGGCCTGAAGGCGCAGGACACCGCGGAGCTGTTCTTCGACAACGTCCGGGTGCCGGCGGCGAACCTGCTCGGCGAGGAGGGCAAGGGCTTCGTCTACCTGATGGAGAAGCTCCCGCAGGAGCGGCTCACGATCGCTGTCCTCGCCGCGGCCGCGTGCGAGACCGTGATCGCGTCGACGCTGGAGTACGTCAAGGAGCGCACCGCGTTCGGCCGCCCGATCGGGTCGTTCCAGAACACCCGCTTCGTGCTCGCCGAGCTGGCCACCGAGACCCAGATCGCCCGGGTCTTCGTGGACCGCTGCATCGAGGAGCTCAACGCCGGCACTCTCAGCGTGTCCGAGGCCGCGATGGCGAAGTGGTGGACGACCGAGCTGCAGAAGAAGGTCGTCGACAAGTGCCTGCAGCTGTACGGCGGCTACGGCTACATGACCGAGTACCCGATCGCCAAGGCCTACCTGGACACCCGGATCCAGACCATCTACGGCGGCACCACCGAGATCATGAAGGAGATCATCAGCCGCACGATGGGGCTCTAGGTCTACCCTGACTTGGGTGGGGATCATCTCGCCCGGGTTCTCCGGGAGACGGCGGTCCGGGGCGGACCTGCCGCCGGGCCAGTACCTGGTCGACGACTTCCCCGTGCTGTCGGCCGGACCGACGCCGCACGTCCTGCCGGAGCACTGGGAGTTCACCGTCACCACCGAGACCGGTGCGGTGCACCGCTGGGACTGGGACGCGTTCCAGGCGCTGCCGAGCGAGCAGATCACCCAGGACCTGCACTGCGTGACCCGCTGGTCCAAGCTCGGCACCAGCTGGGAGGGCGTCTCGCTCGACACGCTGCTCGCCGACGTGGACACCGGCGCGGACTTCGCGCTGGTCAGCAGCTACGGCGGCTACACGACGAACCTGCCGCTGGACGACCTGCTCGACGGCCGCGCGTGGGTCGCGTACCTGTACGAGGGTGAGCCTCTCGCACCCGAGCACGGCGGGCCGGCGCGGCTGCTGGTGCCGCACCTCTACCTGTGGAAGAGCGCGAAGTGGGTGCGCGGGATCGCGCTGTCCGACACCGACGAGCCCGGATTCTGGGAGACCGCGGGCTACCACGAGTACGGCGACCCGTGGCGCGAGCAGCGGTACGCCGGCGACTGACCTGGCAGGTCGCAACCGTCGCCGCCGTCCGCGACGAGACCGCGACCGCCAGGACCCTCGTGCTCGACGTCCCGGACTGGCCGGGTCACCTCGCGGGGCAGCACGTCGACGTACGGCTGACCGCGCCGGACGGGTACCGCGCGACCCGGTCGTACTCGATCGCGTCCGCGCCCGGAGGTGACCGGGTCGAGCTCACCGTCGAGCAGCTGCCGGACGGCGAGGTGTCGCCGTACCTGGCGGGGGTGCTCGCGGCCGGCGACCCGCTGGAGCTCCGCGGTCCGGTCGGCGGCTGGTTCGTCTGGCGGCCGGAGCAGCCGGGCCCGGTGCAGCTCGTCGCCGGCGGCTCCGGCGTCGTACCGCTGATGGCGATGCTGCGGACACACACCGCGGCGGGCGCCGACGCGCCGGTCCGGATGCTCTACTCGGTACGACGTCCGGCGTCGGTGATCTATGGCGCGGAGCTGGAGCGGCGCGCGGCGGAGGGCGGGGTCGAGCTCACGCTGGCGTACACCAGGCAGGCGCCGCCGGGCGCGGCCCGGCCGCCCGGACGGGTCGACGCCGGGCTCGTCGCCGCGGCCACCTGGCCGCCGGCGGCGTCGCCGACCAGCTACGTGTGCGGGCCGACGCCGTTCGTCGAGACGGTGGCCGACCTGCTCGTCGGCGCCGGGCACGACCCGGCGTCGATCAGGACCGAACGCTTCGGACCGGGAGGCTCCCGATGAGCGCAGATGCCCCTTCGTACCTGGACGGCAACGCGGCAGCCGGCGCGCTGCGCGAGGTGTTCGCGGTCGACGTGACGGCCGCCGTCGGACGGTGCGCCAGCTGTGGCCGGATCGACGTGTTCGCCGCGGCGCACCTGTACACCCAGGCGCCGGGAATGGTCGCCCGCTGCGCGGGCTGCGACGCCGTCCTGCTCCGGGTGGTGATCAAGCCCGGCGAGACCGTGCTGGACCTGCGCGGCCTGACATACCTGCGGCTGGCGACGCCGTGACGCTCAGGTCCGGCGGGGCTTGTTGGTGGTGCGCCGGACGGAGTCGCGCTGGGCCTCGTTGACGGCGCGCTCGTAGGCGATCACCAGGCCCTGGATGGTGACGGGCTTGAACCGCTCGACCAGCTCCTGGATCCGCTCCGGCGGGCCGCCCGCCTCCCGGTAGTGCGGCCAGACCGTGCTGCGGAACACCTCGGTGAGCTCGTCGGCCATCGCCCGACCGTGCTCGGCGAAGATCCGGCCCGCGGCCCGGACCGCCTCCAGCGGCAGCTCGAGGTCGATCAGGTCGACGCCGAGGTTGAGGTGCGCCGTCGCGACGTTGAACACGTCCTCGTCCGGCGTCGGCTCGACGACACCCAGCGCCACCAGCATCTCGATGTCGTCGTCGGACAGGTCACGCCCGACCCGTCGTACGAGCTGCGAGCGGGTCAGGGTCTCCGGCAGGTCGCGCATCCACGGGGTCAGCAGGGTGCGGTGCAGGGCGATGTCCTGCGGGGTGGCGTCGGCCGGGATCCGCTCCAGGTAGCCCTCGATCGCGGACAGCGTGAACCCGTGCGCCTGCAGTTCGCGGACCAGGTCGAGCCGGGCGACGTGCTCGGCGCCGTAGTAGCCGACCCGGCCGCGGCGCACCGGCGGCGGCATCAGCCCGCGGCTCGCGTAGAACCGCAGCGTGCGCACGGTCATCCCGACGCGGCTGGACAGCTCGTCGACGGTGAGCAGGCCGTCCGGCGGCTCGAGCTCAGCTGACCTCTCGACTGACATGGCGCAGATCATAGTTGTGCGCGCTTGACCGTGACAGTGATGCTGTCAGAATCGAGCGTATGACCAGTAGCGAGGCGTTCATCTACGACGCCATCCGGACACCACGCGGCAAGGGCAAGAAGACCGGCGCGCTGCACGAGGTGAAGCCGATCACGCTCATCACCGGCATGCTGACCGAGTTCCGGGACCGGAACCCCGAGCTGGACCCGGCCGCGATCGAGGACGTCGTCCTCGGTGTCGTGACGCCGATCGGCGACCAGGGCATGGACATCGCCCGTACGGCGGTGCTGGCGGCGGGTTATCCGGACACCACTGGTGGCGTCCAGCTCAGCAGGTTCTGCGCCTCCGGGCTGGAGGCCGTGAACCAGGCCGCGCAGCGGGTCCGGTCCGGCTGGGAGGACTTCATCCTCGCCGGCGGGGTCGAGTCGATGTCGCGGGTCCCGATGGGCTCCGACGGCGGCGCCTGGGCGATGGACCCGGAGACCGCGCTGAACACGAGCTTCATCCCGCAGGGCATCAGCGCCGACCTGATCGCCACCATCGACGGATTCTCCCGCGGCGACGTCGACGCGTACGCCGCCGAGTCGCACGCCCGTGCCGCCAAGGCCTGGGCGAACGGGTACTTCGCCCGCTCGGTGGTGCCGGTGAAGGACCGCAACGGCCTGCCGGTGCTGGACCACGACGAGCTGGTCCGGCCGGGCACCACCGTGGAGACGCTGGCCGGGCTGCCGCCGTCGTTCGCGGCGATCGGTGAGCACGGCGGGTTCGACTCGGTCGCGCTGGAGAGGTACGTCGCGGTCGAGAAGATCGACCACGTGCACCACGCCGGCAACTCGTCCGGCATCGTCGACGGCGCGGCGATCGTCGCGATCGGCACCGAGAGGGCCGGCGAGGCGCTCGGCAAGGCCCCGCGCGGCCGGGTGGTCGCGACCGCGGTCAGCGGCGCGGAGCCGACGATCATGCTGACCGGCCCGGCGCCGGCGGCCCGCAAGGCGCTCGCCAAGGCCGGCCTCGAGGTGCGCGACATCGACCTGTTCGAGATGAACGAGGCGTTCGCCGCGGCGGTCATGCACTTCATGAAGGACCTCGGTGTCCCGCACGAGAAGGTCAACGTCAACGGTGGCGCGATCGCGCTCGGCCACCCGCTCGGCGCCACCGGCGCGATGCTGATCGGCACCCTGCTGGACGAGCTGGAGCGGCGCGAGCTGCGGTACGGGCTGGCGACGCTGTGCGTCGGCGGCGGCATGGGCGTGGCAACCATCATCGAGAGGCTGGCGGCATGATCGAGTGGACTGAGCACGACGGCGGCGCTGGCAAAACTGTCACGCTCACCATGGACGACCCGGATGCCGGCGCCAACACGATGAACGACGCCTACGTCACGGCGATGGGCGCGACCGTCGAGCGGCTGGTCGCCGAGAAGGACTCGATCACCGGCGTCGTGATCACCAGCGCGAAGGACACCTTCTTCGCCGGCGGCAACCTCGAGCTGCTCCGGCAGGTGCGGCCGGAGCACGCTCAGCAGGTCTTCGACATGCTGGAGGAGATCAAGTGCCAGCTGCGCGTCCTGGAGACGCTGGGCGTGCCGGTCGTCGCCGCGATCAACGGTGCGGCGCTCGGCGGCGGCCTGGAGATCGCGCTGGCCTGCCACCACCGGATCGCCGCCGAGGGCTCGTACGAGATCGGCGTGCCCGAGGTGACCCTCGGCCTGCTGCCGGGTGGCGGCGGTGTGACCCGGGCGGTGCGGATGCTCGGCCTGCAGGACGCGCTGATGAAGGTGCTGCTGCAGGGCCAGCGGATGAGGCCCGCGCACGCCAGGTCGGTCGGGATCATCGACGAGGTGGTGCCCACCGATCAGCTGCTGGATGCCGCGTACGCCTGGGTCCGCGGGTTCGAGGGCGAGCCGAAGCAGCCCTGGGACCGCGACGGCTACAAGCTGCCCGGCGGCACGCCGTCGTCGCCGAAGCTGGCCGCGTTCCTGCCGGCGTTCCCGGCGAACCTGCGCAAGCAACTGAAGGGTGCGCCGTACCCCGCTCCGCGGGCGATCATGAGCGCCGCCGTCGAGGGCGCCCAGGTCGACTTCGAGACCGCGAGCCGGATCGAGAGCCGGTACTTCGTCGAGCTCGCCACCGGGCAGATCGCGAAGAACATGATCAACGCGTTCTTCTTCGACCTGCAGGCGATCAACAACGGCGCGTCCCGTCCCGCCGGGGTGCCGTCGTACAAGGCTCGCAAGGTGGGCGTGCTCGGCGCCGGGATGATGGGCGCGGGCATCGCGTACGAATGCGCTCGGGCGGGAATGGACGTCGTACTCAAGGACGTCACCGTCGAGGCGGCCGAAAAGGGCAAGTCGTACTCGGAGAAGCTGCTCGGCAAGGCGCTGGCGAAGGGGCGTACGACGCAGGAGAAGGTGGACGCGCACCTGGCGCGGATCCTGCCGACGGACAAGGCCGAGGACCTGGCCGGGTGCGACCTGGTGATCGAGGCGGTGTTCGAGGACCCGGCACTGAAGAACAAGGTGTTCGCGGAGATCGCCGCGGTGGTGGAGCCGGACGCGCTGCTGTGCTCGAACACGTCGACGCTGCCGATCACCGGTCTCGCCGACGGCGTGGACCGGCCGGAGGACTTCGTCGGGATGCACTTCTTCTCGCCGGTCGACAAGATGCCGCTGGTCGAGCTGATCGTCGGGAGGAAGACGTCGGACGAGGCGCTGGCGAAGGCGTACGACGTCGTCCGGCAGATCCGCAAGACACCGATCGTGGTGAACGACAGCCGCGGCTTCTTCACCTCCCGGGTGTTCGGCACCCTGGTGATGGAGGGCGTCGCGATGGTTGCCGAGGGCATCAACCCGGTGACGATCGAGCGGGCCGCCACGCAGACCGGCTTCCCGGCGCCGCCGCTGGCGATGGTCGACGAGGTCACGCTGACGCTGCCGCTGAAGATCCGCGACGCCGCGCGCGCCGCGGGGGAGAGCGGTGGCGCGTTCGACGACCACCCGGGTATGGCCGTGGTCGAGAAGCTGGTCGAGCTCGACCGCAAGGGCAAGGCCGCGGGGGCCGGGTTCTACGACTACCCGGCCGACGGGCCGAAACACCTGTGGCCGGGCCTGTGGGAGCACTTCGTCCGGTCCGAGGTGGAGGTTCCGTTCGAGGACCTGGGCGAGCGGATGGCGTTCGCGATGTCGCTGGAGACGGTGAAGTGCGTCCAGGAGGGTGTGCTGCGCTCGGTCCCGGACGCCAACATCGGCTCGATCTTCGGGATCGGCTTCCCACCCCTGTACGGCGGCGCGTTGCAGTACATCAACGGGTACGACGGCGGTCTGCCCGGGTTCGTCGCCCGGACCCGCGAGCTGGCGGCGAAGTACGGCTCGCGCTTCGAGCCGCCGGAACTGCTCGTGACGAAGGCCGAGTCCGGGGAGACCTTCGCCTGACGGCGTTGCGTTACTGGCACCAACCTGCATATGCACTATCCGGCCATCGGTGACCCCTTGACCGTCAATTCCTCACGCCGAAAAATTGGTGGCGGCTGTTGCTTTGCAGATTGGGGGATCCGGGGGTTGGTCTCGGGGGAGCCGTGGTTGAATTCTTTGTTTGTGATGCGCGCTTGCCCGATTCGCCTGCGCCGTTCTCGAAGCCGCTGTGGGGCGTCACGCCATTGTCGATGACCGGCTTATAGAGGGGAATGTCATGCGGAACGGAATTCGCGGTTTTGCCTTGCGGGGTGCCATCGTTGCGGTCCTCGCCGCACTGCTCGGCGCGTTGTTCGTCCAGCCGGCGAACGCGGCCGTCTACACCCGCGGCTACGGCTGCGCGGGTACGCAGGTGAAGCGTTGCCTGTGGTTCAACCACGACTCGACCTACAACCGGCTGCGGGCCTACGCCTGGGTCGCCGACGTGGACGGCGGCCGGAACTACAACGTCGCGGTGAGCCGTGTCCACCTGCAGGTCTGGACGAGCTCGGGCTGGCGGGTCGTGTCCAACTCGACCGGCACCGACTACGACGGCTGGCACGCGGTGCGCGACGACGCGCACGGACCGCTGGTGTCGTGCGCGAACGGGTACAGGTTCACCGTTCGCAGCGTCGCGTACTTCCAGTGGCAGGGCGACCCGTCGTTCAGCGGCTGGCTGGCGGGTCCGGCGGCCACCTTCACCTGCTGATCCACCCCCTAAGCGATCATTCGTCGCATCTCGTGGTCCCTGTGGACAACGCGGTCACCTAACCGCCGGCGTGCACCGTGCCGGTTGTCCACAGGGACCACGAGATGCGACGAATGATCGCCGGGTGGTTGGGGGATTCAGGTCTGCTGGTACGTCGGGGTGAGGATGGCGCGGGCCAGGGTGTGGAAGGCGAGGTTGAAGCCGACCACGGTCGGGCTCGTGTCGGAGTCGACGTCGAGGGCCTCGACGTCGATCGCGTGCACGACGAAGTAGTAGCGGTGCGGGATGTCGCCGGCCGGCGGCGCGGCGCCCGCGAACGCCTTCGGGCCGAAGTCGTTGCGGACGTGGAACGCGCCGCCGGGCAGCTCCGCACCCCCCGCGCCCGCGCCCGCGGGCAGTTCGGTCGTGGTGACCGGCAGGTTCACCAGGCACCAGTGCCAGAACCCGGCCGGGATCGGCGCGTCCGGGTCGAAGCAGGTGACCACGAATCCCTTGGTCTCGGGCGGGAAGCCCTCCCAGCGCAGGTGCGGCGACGTGTTGCCGGCGGCATACGCGTGCGCCTCGCCCATCAGCTCGCCGTCGCGGACGTCGAGGCTGGTCAGCGTGAACGAGCCGGCTCGCGGCATCAGCTCGTAGGGGTCGGGTGCGGGTGGACGTTCCAGGGACATGCCGTGATTCCTCCAGCCGTTGTGTGGTGCTGGCGACATTACAAGCCCGCGGGCCGTCGTACGCGTCGGTGAGTGGGAAGATCGGTGTCGCAGCCGCGATGACACATCCGAAGGGACGCCCGAATGACGACGATCGACGACTACCTGGCGCGGATCCAGCCTGCCGACGAGGCCGCCGCGGCGGCTGCCGCGCAACGGCAGCAGGTGCTGACCAAGCCGGCCGGCTCGCTCGGCGTGCTGGAGGACCTGTCGGTCCGGGTCGCCGGGATCGCGCGCCGGTGCCCGCCGGAACTGCCGTCGCCCGCGGTGGTGGCGGTGTTCGCCGGCGACCACGGCGTGCACGCCCAGGGTGTGACGCCCTGGCCGCAGGAGGTGACCGGCGCGATGGTCGCGAACTTCGCCGCCGGCGGCGCCGCGGTGAACACCTTCGCCGCGAACAACGGCGTCGACGTCAAGGTCGTCGACGTGGGCGTGGTCGCGGACGTGTCCGCCTTCGACGTGCTGCACCGCAAGGTCCGCCCGGGCACCCGCGACCTGAGCGTCGAGCCGGCGCTGACCGCCGCCGAGGTCGAGGCCGCGGTGCTGACCGGCCTGGAGTTGGCCGACGAGCTGGTCCGCGACGGCTACCGCTGCCTGCTGACCGGTGACATGGGCATCGCCAACACGACCGCGAGCGCCGCGCTGATCGCCACCTTCACCGGCGCCACGGCTGACGAGGTGACCGGCCGCGGCACCGGCATCGACGACGCCACCTACGCGCACAAGACAGCCGTGGTGCGGGACGCGCTGCGGCGGCACGACGTACCGGCGTCCGACCCGTTCGGGGCGCTGGCGGCGTACGGCGGCCTGGAGCACGCGGCGCTGGCCGGCTACATCCTCGGCGGCGCCGCGAACGGCGTCCCGGTGGTCCTGGACGGCGTGATCGCGGGCGCCGCGGCACTGGTCGCGCAGGCGATCAGCCCGGCCGCGATCGAGTACTGCGTCGCCGGTCACCGTTCGACCGAGCCGGGCCACAGCGTGGCGCTGAAGGCGCTCGGGCTGCAGCCGCTGGTGGACCTCGACCTGCGGCTCGGCGAGGGCACGGGCGCGGTGCTGGCGTACCCGATCCTGTGCTGCGCGGTGCGGGCGCTGCGGGACATGGCGACGTTCGAGTCCGCCGGGATCGAGGAGGCGTGACCGATCCGTACCTGGCCGGCCTGGTGCTCGCCGGCCGCCGGGTCGTCGTGGTCGGCGGCGGTGGCGTCGCCCAGCGGCGCCTGCCGCGGCTGCTCGAGTCCGGCGCGCGGGTCGACGTGGTGTCGCCGACCATCACCCCGACGATCGAGGGCCTACTCGGCGACGAGCGGCTGCGCTGGCTCGTCCGCGGCTACCAGACCGGTGATCTGGACGGGGCCTGGTACGTCGTCGCCGCCACCGACGACACCGAGGTGAACGAGGCGGTCTCGGCCGACGCCGAGGCGCAGCGGATCTTCTGCGTACGCTCCGACGACCGGACCCGCGGCACCGCCTGGACCCCGGCCTCCGGCACCCACGACACGGTCAGCGTGGGCGTGCTGGGCGGCGGCGACCACCGGCGGTCGGCGTCGGTGCGCGACGCCGTGCTGGAGGGACTGCGCGACGGCTCGCTGGCGGCCCGCGACGCGGCGGACAAGCCGGCGGGCGTCTACCTGGTCGGCGGCGGGCCGGGCGATCCGGACCTGATCACGGTCCGCGGCCGGCGGCTGCTCGCCGAGGCCGACGTGGTGGTGGCCGACCGGCTCGCGCCGCAGCGGCTGCTGGACGAGCTGCACCCCGGGGTGGAGCTGGTGGACGCCGCCAAGCTGCCGCGCGGCCGGTCCGCGATGCAGGCCGAGATCAACCGGGTGCTCGTCGACCGGGCCCGCGAGGGCAAGCTCGTCGTCCGGCTCAAGGGCGGCGATCCGTACGTGTTCGGCCGCGGCTTCGAGGAGGCCATCGCGTGCGCCGAGGCCGGGGTGCCGTGGACGGCCGTGCCCGGCATCACCAGCGCCATCTCGGTGCCGGCGGCGGCCGGCATCCCGGTGACGCACCGCGGCGTGACGCACGAGTTCACCGTCGTCTCCGGCCACATCCCGCCCGGCCACCCGGAGTCGCTCGTCGACTGGGCCGCCCTGGCCCGGCTGCGCGGCACCCTCGTGCTGCTGATGGCCGTCGAGAACCTGCCCGCGATCACGGCCGCCCTGATCGACAACGGCCGCCCCGCCGGCACCCCCGCCGCCGCGATCGCCGACGGCACGCTGCCCGGCCAGCGGATGATCACCGCCGACCTGGACGGCATCGCCACCGCGATGGCCCAAGCCGGTATCGGCGCCCCAGCGATCGTTGTCGTCGGCGACGTGGTGCGCGTAGCCGGCGAGCTCGCCGAGTCATGAGCCGGGCCATGAGATTGGCGGTCGAGGACCCCGCCGACCCGCGGCTCGCCGAGTACGTCGACCTCCGCGACGTGAGCGCGCGCAAGCTGCTGGAGGCCGAGCACGGCATCTTCATCGCCGAGGGCGAGAAGGTGATCCGGCGCGCCGCCGAGGCCGGCTTCGAGCCGCGCTCCTTCCTGCTCGCCGAGCGCTGGCTCGACTCCCTGTCCGACATGCTGTCCCGCTGGCCCGGCGTCCCCGTGTACGTCGTCAGCCCGGCACTCGCCGAACAGGTCACCGGGTTCCACGTGCACCGCGGCGCACTGGCGTCGTACCACCGCCGTCCGGACGCCGGTCTCGACACGGTTCTGGAAGGCGCCCGGCGGATCGTCGTACTCGAGGACGTCGTCGACCACACCAACGTGGGCGCGATCTTCCGGTGCGCGGCCGGGCTCGGGTTCGACGCGGTGCTGATCGCGCCGCGGTGTGCCGACCCGCTCTACCGCAGGTCGGTCAAGGTCAGCATGGGGTCGGTGTTCACGTTGCCGTACACCCGGCTGGCCGACTGGCACGGCGCGATGGACGAGCTTGCCGAACGGGGTTTCCGGACCGTCGCACTGACCCCCGCGCCGGACGCCCTGCCGCTCGACGACGCGGCGCGGGAACTGGCGGGGGAGAAGGTCGCGCTGGTGTTCGGCACCGAGGGCGACGGCCTGTCGGCGCACTGGATGGACGGCGCGCGGGTCCGGGTCCGGATCCCGATGCGGCGCGGCATCGACTCCCTGAACGTGGCCGCCAGCGCGGCGGTCGCCTGCTACGCCTTCGGCCCGCGCGACTAGCCGGCAGGCCCGGCCGGACCTGATCGCCGGCACCGGTACGAGCTGCCCGACATCTCGGGCAGCTCGTACCGGTGTGTGGAAAGGTCAGCCGATGACGCGGTGGTCGGCCCAGAACTGGGTCAGGTCCGTGGTGCCGGCGGCGACCTGCGCGGCGGCCTTGAAGTCGGCCGTGGTGGAGACGCCGTACCAGTGGGACTGGGAGTAGGACTTGATCAGGTTCGCCATCGCGGTGTCACCGATCGTGCGGCGCAGGTCGTGCAGGGTGCACTTGCCGTAGCCGTAGACGACGGTGGAGTACCGGCTGGAGTGCTGGTCCCAGTACGCCATCGAGTTCGACAGCTTCTCGTCGGCCGAGGCCCAGGTGATACCGCAGCCGCTGCCCGTCTTGTTGAAGTACAGGTCGGTCAGGTAGTCGGTGAAGCTCTCGTCCAGCCAGGGGTTGTTGTACTCGTCGTTGCCGACGATGCCGTAGTACCACTGGTGGCCGAGCTCGTGCACGGCGGCGGTCGAGCTGGCGGTGTCCATCACCAGGCCCGGGTACTCCATCCCGCCGAACCAGAAGTTGTTGTCCAGCAGTACGTCGACCTCGCCGTACGGGTAGTTCCCGGCGCGCGTGGCGTGCGCGTCGATCGCCGCCGCCGAGGTGGACTGCATCGACGCCGCGGTGGACGAGCTGATCCCGGACACCCAGTAGGTGTTGACCTTGGTGCCGGCCGGCGTCGTCGTCGAGGACGAGCTGAACGGGCCGGACGCCCAGGCGAAGTCCCGCACCTTCGACGCGACCGCGCGCGTGATGGTGTTGGTGCCGCTGGTGGTCTCGGTGGACGTTCCGGTCGCCGGGGTCTTCAGCGAGGTCGGGTGGGTCAGTGTGACGTCGAAGTCCGAGATGAGGGTGTAGAAGGACTCGCCGTTGTTCGTGTACGGGTCCAGGTGCCAGCCGGCCGCGTCGCGGACCGCGAGCACCGGCAGTGCGTTGCCGATGAACGAGTACGAGCCGTCGTGGCCGAACCGGTCCACGCCGTTCGGCACCACGACCTTCAGGTCGAACCCGACGGTGCCGGTCTGCCCCTGGGACAGCGGTGTCGTGAGGGTGACCTTGAGCGCGGTGCAGCCAACCGTGAGCGAGCCGGCGGTGCCGCCGGTCACGTTGGTGACCGTGATCGGCGTGTTCGACGGGCAGGTGCCGTGGTAGTTGTCCCACAGCCGCAGGTACACCTCGGACAGCGCGGTCGAGGACGCGTTCTTGAAGGTGACCGACTCGGTGCCGGTCCAGGTGAAGCCCTGCGAGTCACTCGTCAGGTTGACCGTGTACGCCGGCTCCGACGGGGTGCGGGTCGCGTCCTGCGTGGCCGAGTTGACCGTCCAGCCGAACGTCGCGGTGCCGCTGTTGTTGCCGGGGTCCTTCGCGGTCACGGTCACGCTGGACGTGCCGGCCGTGGTCGGGGTGCCGCTGATCAGGCCGCTGGACGCGTTGATCGACAGCCCGGCGGGCAGGCCGGTCGCGCTGTAGCTCAGGGTGTCGCCCTGCGGGTCCGACGCCTGGATCTGCAGACTGGCCGCGGTGCCGACGGTCGAGGTCTGCGCACCCGGGTTGGTGACGCCCGGGTTCTGGCTGGTGCTGCCGCCGGTGGCGCTGAGCGCGACGTCGTCGACGGCGAAGCTGGTCTGCAGGCTGCTGTCCTCGGTGCCGGTGAACTTCAGCGTCACCGTCTGGCCGATGAAGGACGTCGCGTCGATCGTCCGCTGCTGGTAGCCGGCCGCCGCGTTCACGTTCGAGTACGACGCCACCGTGGTCGAGCCGAGTTGCACGGTGAGCCGGTCGTAGACCGTGCTGCCGGTCTCCTTGGTGTCGATGTGCAGCCAGTACGTCAGCGACGCGCTGGTGCAGCCGGCCGGGATGGTGACGGACTGGCTCAGGGTGTCGGTGTGGGTGCTGCCGTATCCGTCCAGCCAGGCGAGGTAGCTGCCCGAGTGGGAGGCCTCGGTGCTGCCGGATGCGGAGATGACGCCGCTGGTGGCGGTCCAGGGCGTCGTACCCGATTCGAAGCCGGGGTTGCCGACCACGTTCGTGCCGTCGCAGCCGGCGGCGTTGGCGGGGGAGGTTGCGGGACCGGCGACCAGGCCGGCGGCCAGCGCCAGCAGCGCGGCGCACGTCCTCTTTCTCATGGTGTTCCTTCCCGGGCGGGGGGAATCGGCGTTCGCATGCCGAAGTGTTCGGCGGGCGAACACCGGACAGGGGTGCGCAAAGAATGGAGGGCGCGCACCCGCCCGGGCAAGGCGCAAGGCGAAGCGCAAGGGGTAACCCGCCCGCGACGGCGGGTCAGTGCGGGGCTTCGTCGTCCTCGCGCACCGGAGTGACCGGCCAGTCCGCGGGATAGAACTCGTCGAGCTCGTCGGCCTGGGCGAACAGCCGCTTGCGGTACTTCCGCGACAGCCGGTCGCCGAACACGATGCCCTGGGTGTGGTCGGTCTCGTGCTGCAGGCAGCGCGCCACCAATCCGCTCCCCTCGAAGGTCACCGGCGCGCCGGTGTGGTCCACACCGGTCACCTTCGCCCAGTCCGGCCGCACGCACTTGGTGAACGCGCCGGGCAGCGACAGACAGCCTTCCTCGCCCTCGTCGAGCCGGCGGTCCTTGTCGGTGCGCACCTCGACCTCGGGGTTGCAGACGACACCTTCGTGAAGGTTGCCGTCGGCATCGGGGCAGGCGAACACGAACAGCTGCAGGCCGACGCCCACCTGGTTGGCGGCCAGCCCGACACCCTCGGCGGCGTGCATGGTGGCGACCATGTCCGCGACCAGCTTGGCCAGCTCGGCGTCGAACTCGGTGACGGGCTTGCACACCTGGTGCATCACGTCCGCACCCCATCGGGTGATCGGAAGGACGTCTCCGTCGGCAGGCAGCTTCGGCATGCCCGGCATCCTACGACCGCGCGGCTACCGTCCCTTGTTGTGGTCGTCGCGGAAGGCGATCCAGTCCTTGAGCAGCCCGAGATCGTACGACGGTCCGCCGACGCCGACCGTGAACAGCGTCGTGCCGGCGGCGAGCAGGTCCGCGGCGAGCTTGTCCGGGCCGCTGCGGCCGACGCCGGCGGAGCGCTCGATCTCGGCCGGGTCGCGGCCGGCGTCGGCGCAGTGCCGGTCGAGCACGTCGTGCTTGTGCGTGATGGTGGCCGGGTCGCCGAACCCGTGCCAGATGTCGGCGTGCCTCGCGGCGAACTTCAGCGTCTTCCTCTCACCGCCGCCGCCGATCAGCACCGGGATGTCGCGCACCGGCGCGGGGTTGAGCTTGCCCAGCCGGGCCTCGATCCGCGGCAGCGCCGCGCCGAGGTCGTCGAGCCGGCTGCCGGCGGTGCCGAAGTCGTAGCCGTACTCGTCGTAGTCCTTCTCGAACCAGCCGGAGCCGATGCCGAGGATCAGCCGGCCGTCGCTGATGCGGTCGACGGTGCGCGCCATGTCCGCGAGCAGCTCTGGGTTGCGGTAGCTGTTGCAGGTCACCAGCGCGCCGATCTCGACCCGCTCGGTGGCCTCGGCCCAGGCGCCGAGCATCGTCCAGCACTCGAAGTGCTTGCCGTCCGGATCGCCATACAGCGGAAAGAAGTGGTCCCAGTTGAAGACGATGTCGACGCCGGCCTGCTCGGCCTCGGCGACGGCGCGGCGGATGTCGGCGTAGTCGCCGTGTTGCTGCGCCAGCTGGGCGGCGACACGAACCGGGCGGTCGGCGTACGGGCGGTTGGCCTGGGCGGATGTCATGGTGAGGAGAGTAACGAGTGGACAAGGGGAGTGCTGTGGAGCAGGACGACTTCGCCCGGCTGTTCAGGGGCTTCCTGGAGCGGATGCAGCTGCCGGAGCCCGTGGACCGCGAGTCGCTGACCGACAGGCTGCGGGCGCACCTCGGCGCCGACCCGCTCGAGCTGCCGGTGGTCGGCGCGAGCTATCCGCCGTACGACCAGGCGAATGTTCACCTCGCCCTCACGGCCTGGTTCGGCGGCGAGCCGGAGCTGGTCGGCGTGAGCGGGATGCACCGCGGGCATCACACGCTCACCGAGCTGCTGCAGCTGGCCGGCCAGCACGGCGCGTTCGGCGTCGGACCGGTGGACTACGCGAACGTCGCGATCTCGCCGGACGACGAGCTCGCCTGTGTGGACTTCGGGTTCTTCCTCGGCGCCGGCACCGACGGGCCGGTCGCGGTGCTGATGCGCGGGCCGCGGCCGGACTACGGCACGGCGAGCGTGATGGTGGAGGTGCTGGCAGCGTCACGCGACGCGGCCGCGCGGGTGCTCGGCGACCTGCCGTCGCTGATCGCCGAGCACAACGTGTTCCGTGGTCAGGTGATGTCGTTCGAGGGCGGCCAGTTCGGCCCCGGCGTCGGGCCGTTCCGGTTCCACCGCCGCCCGGAGCTGACCCGCGCCGACATCGTCCTCGCCGACGGTGTGCTCGAACGCGTCGAGCGCCACGTGGTCGGCATCGCCAGGCACCGTACGGCGCTGCTCGCCGCCGGGCAGCATCTGCGCCGCGGGGTGCTGCTGTACGGCCCGCCGGGCACCGGCAAGACGCACACCGTGCGGTACCTGCTGTCCGTGTTGCCGGACTTCACCGTCGTACTGCTCGCGGGAACGACGATCGGCCTGATCCAGCAGGCCTGCGCGCTGGCGCGGATGCTGCAGCCCGCGCTCGTCGTACTGGAGGACTGCGACCTGGTCGCCGAGGCTCGCGACTTCCGCCACGGCAACGTGAACCCGTTGCTGTTCCAGGTGCTGAACGAGATGGACGGCCTGGCCGACGAGGCCGACGTCGCGTTCCTGCTCACCACGAACCGGGCGGACCTGCTGGAACCGGCGCTGAGCCAGCGCCCCGGACGCGTCGACCTCGCTGTGGAGATCCCGCTCCCGGACGCCGAAGGGCGTCGCCTGCTGATCGCGCTGTACGGGCCCGACCTGCGACTCGACGAGCGGGAGCTGTCCGACGTGGTCGAGCGGACCGAGGGTACGACAGCCTCGTTCGCCAAGGAGCTGGTCCGCCGGGCGGTGCTGATCGCTGCCGAGCGCGGTTCGGCCGAGACGGCCGGTGACGATGTGCGGGCCGCCGCCGACGAGTTGCTCTCGGACCGCGACGCGCTCACGCGCAGGCTGCTCGGCGACCACCCGGACGAGACCACCGCACTGCCCGCGGGAGCCATGGCCATGCCGACGGTGTATCCGGGCTACGGCCCCTCGTTCACGATGGGCGGATTCATTGCACAACCGCCCGATGAGTGACGCGCCGGGTCACGAAGGCCCGATGAGTGGGTTGAGTGCGGCGGCGCGGGACTCGAGGTAGCGCTGCTCCGGAAGGCTGGTCGTGCGCTTTGCCGCCCTCCGGTACGACGCCTGGGCGGACGGGTAGTCGCCGGCCATCTCCTGCAGGTGTGCGCGGACGGCGTCCAGCCGGTGGTGCTCCGCGACCCGGCTGTCGGACTCCAGACCCGCGAGCAGGTCGAGACCCGCCTGCGGGCCGTCGACCATGGCGAGGGCGACCGCGTGGTTGAGGGTGACCATCGGGTTCGGCGCCAGGCGCTCGAGGATGCGGTACAGGCCGAGGATCTGCCGCCAGTCGGTCTCGGCGGCGCTCGGCGCCTCCGCGTGCACGGCGGCGATCGCGGCCTGCAGCTGGTACGTGCCGATCGACGTGCGGGCAAGGTTGTCCGTGA
>WNGB01005656.1_pt1 | contig 18618 bp, 14 predicted proteins | sample 5400681 | NCBI WGS metagenome assembly WNGB01 (sample SAMN13153367, study PRJNA577476) | soil metagenome | isolation source: 115 cm soil or saprolite under grassland replicate 2 | place: USA:California | collected 2016-06-15 | reverse complement strand
AAGGCGACGGTTACCTACAAGATTGGTACTGCGCCGGCCGTCACGACGAAGGTCGTTCTCGGTTCTCCCGATGCGGCCTCGAAAGGATTGCGGATCCGACCCCTCGATCTGGTCGCATTGGCTCGCGCCACGACCCACGAGAATCAAGGCTCGCTCCTCGATCGCTATCTCATCGACGCGGCCGTCGATGGCCAATCTGGCGTCACCGAAGCGACGGTTACCTACGACGCGGCCGGCACCGAGGCGCTGAGCTTTCCCGAGGCTCTGGAAATAGCGCGCGCGGTCGGCGCCTCGTTCGCCGGCATGCGGCCCCTTCGTTCCGACGACCTGGTGCCGCCCGCGGAATCGTCCGACGCGGGCAGCAGCGAACCGGCGCAAGAGGCGATTGACCTTCTGACCAGCGCCACCGAGGCGCGCGACGCGCTCGATGCCGCTCGGGCCGCGCTCGATTCGGCCATTCAGACCCCGGGCCCAGACCGAGAGACAGCGCTGCGCCAAGCGCTCAAAAGCGTCTCGAGTTACGATCCCGCCGCTTTCCCGGACCCGACCGTCGACGCCGCGACCATCGAGATTGCTGCAATCGCGGCCAGTGCGGAACTTGCACGACGTTCGGCAGCGGCCGGCGTGATCGATACTGCCGGAAGCGGTAGTGGCGATATCGCGAGAACGGCCGTTACCGGTTTCCAGGCCGTCTTCGGACGCAATTTCTTGCCGATGATGGCGTTCACGCCTCGTAACGCGAGTGAGCTCGCTCTATCGCTCGGCGCGCGAGACTCGCTGCTCGTTTCTGGAGATGAACACGCCCCCTTGCAGATGCTCGAGCAGGTCGCGAGGGTCCGCGAGCCGCTCGGGCGTTGCCGCCTCGTGGCGCTGTACGCTGGCGCCGTTGGCGCGCCGCAGCCTCGCATCGAGATCGTTCAGCTCCCCTTCGTAAACGATGAAAGGTGGGTCGGTCCGCGACCGAGCGCCGTCGATCCGCCGCTCGCAGGCCGAACGTCATGCTTGCTGCTCGTTCCGAAAGGCGCCGCCCTCGATCCGACCACGGAGGTTTCGGGGCTGGTGTTCGACGAATGGGTGGAGATCGTCCCCGCTCAGCGGGAAGAAACCGGCGTCGCCTTCCATTTCGACAATCCCGGCGCCGAGGCGCCGCAAGCGGTGCTCGCCGCCGTGCCCGCCGCAGCGGATGGCAAATGGACGTTCGCCCAGCTGCTCGCCACGATCAACGAAACCCTCGATCTCGCGCACATTCGCGTCCTCGAGCCGGAGAACCTCCCCTCCGGCATGGCTCAGGCGCTACCTGCCATCTATGTCAGCCGCCACGCAGAGAAGGCCGTGCCCAGCACCGAATTCGGCAACTTGGAGAAAGACCCGAACATCACCCTTTGACCGAGGTTACTCATGGCGATCCTGCCGTCGATTACAACTTGGAATCGCGTAGAGCCACGCCCGAGGGCGCGCGCGGTGAAAGCGAGCCTGCGTGCGGAAATTCGTGACCCGGCATGGATGCTCGGTCGCCAATGGCAGTTCGGCGAGTTCGCAGGAGAGGACGCTGGCTCGCCGGCGTTCGTCGAGCTGACTTCGCGGACTGCCGAGCTCCGCCAATGGAGCGCGGGATCGGTGTCGGCGTCTTTTGATCCGCGTGCGCCGCTCGAGAGACAAGCCCTGGCGGAGCCACACACGCCCGACCACGCGACACGTGTCGAGCTCGGGCAGGTCTTCTTCCGCATCCTCGACGATCTTTATGGCCAAGCGAATCCGCCCCGCGATCCCAAGACGGTGAAGGATATTTTTCGAAACGTCGCGGTACTGCCGCCGGTGAGTTCCGACCCGTTGAATGCCCTCGAAGAATCGGCGCGTCAGTTCTTGCTCATCGTGGCGGCTCGTTCCGCCGATGGAATCGCCATCCTCGTGCGCGCCCAAGCGAATGACGTTCCTGCCGGCATCACTGCGCCAGAGGACGTTCAGTTGGTCGGACAGGCGTACGTCGAGTTCGTTGCCTGGGTGAAACGCGCGTTCGGAGCGGTGGGCACCGATGCGCCGGCAGCGTGGGATCCAGTGCACCTCGACAATCATTTCACGATCACCGCCGGGCCGGAGGCGGCACCGTCTGCCGTCTTGGCCGCCCAACCCGATGCCGACGGCCGGCTCGAATGGTCCTCGTTCGATCTCCAATCACAATCCGCTGATCCGTTCGCTGGCACGACGGCCGATCCGTTGTTGCGCGTCGTTCCCGCCCATGTCCGGTTCCCGGGCATGCCCGCCAATCGATACTGGGACTTCGAAGAAGGCACGCTGGCCTTTCCCGATGTCGACATCGAAAAACGCGATCTTCAGAAGCTGCTGGTGCTGGACTTCGCCCTCGTCCATGGGGTGGACTGGTTCGTTTTACCCCTCGAGCTACCGGTTGGAAAGATCGCGCGAATCGATTCGCTCGTGGTTCGCGACGTGTTCGGCAAACGTACGACGATCAACCGTGCGGACGATGTCACGAAGACGGCGAGCCCGGCGCGATGGACGATGTTCAGCATCGGGCAGCCGGGCGCCGGGCTTGCGAGCTTTACGATCGTGCCGTCGAGCGCGGGTCCGGGGCTTTTGGCGGGTCCGATTGTCGAAGACGTGCGATTTGCTCGCGACGAAATGGCCAACATGGCATGGGCAATCGAGCGGGCGACCGAAGGGCGACTGGGCGAGCCGCGGCCCGGCTCCGAGCGTGATGCCGCTTTTGATGCCGCAACGGCCTCGCCGCCCACGACAACGGCCGATCCGGACGTCCCACTGAAGTACCAATTGGAGAGTAAAGTTCCCCTCAACTGGATCCCTCTCGTGGCCGTCCCCGACGCGACCCGCCCGCCGGCAATTCAGCTCCAAAAAGCGCGCGTGCTGCGCGCTGGGTCGGACGGCAAACCGGCTGCAGCGCCTCCGCTCGGCAAGATCCTTCGGCCGGAACCTTATCTTCTGCCTGAGGAGGAGATCCCCCGCGCGGGGCTGCGCGTCGAGCGCGTGCTCTTCCGCAGTCGATGGACCGACGGCAGCGCCCATCTATGGGTCGCACGCCGGCGTCGAGGGGGCGCTGGCGAAACGCAGAGCGGTCTGCGCTTCGACGCGGCGCGGCCGAATGAGAAGTGAGGCACCGCATGGATCTACCGTCAATTTGAACAAAGGACCCAACCATGGCTTTGCCCACACCCGAAACGGTTGCACCCGGGATCGCGGCGATCGAGCGCGCGATTGCCCTGCTCGAAGCACGCGAGGCCGCCAAGACGTTCTCCGTTACGAGCGCCGATCAATTCACCGCCGTTGCTGCGGGTGATGTCAGCTTGTCCGTCGTCACATTCTCCGAAGCCGTATTCGCCGTCGGCGATGCCGCGGCTCTCGCCAACGGTATGGCGATGACGTGTACGCAAGCCCTTGCGCTCGCCAACGCCGACGCTTCTGCGGCCGCCGCGGCGGAGGCGCTTACCTACGATCTACCAGGTCTTCCGGGCGCTGCCGCGCCACCTCCGACCGATGCGGGGTTCGACATTACCGCGGGTAGTGCACTTGCCATTGCGCCGGCGACCGCTGACGATGTGCGGCAACTCCTCTTCGAAGACACGCAGGGGACCGTGCGCGCCGTAGTGAATGGCGCGCTCGAGCTCAGCAGCCTTCAGTATCTTGCTCCTTTGCCTGTCTCGAAAGAGGCTCTCGAAGCCGCCACTGTAGCGGCCATCAATAGCGCGCTGATCAAAGCCAAAAACCTGTTCGGGGCAAAGGCCCGGGAGGTGGTCGACACTGCCACCGGCTCGGGCCCTGCGCAACTGCCAGACCTTCGCGCCAAGGCTCTTCTTGTCGTAGAGGATGCCGCGACGCTACGACCTTCGGATGAGCTCTTGCGGGCGCGTCTCGCAAGCTTGGGTTTCGATGTGGAGATCCGCAAGGCGCCGTCATCGATCATCGCCGACGCCAACGGTCGTGCGCTCATCGTTGTATCGGAAAGCGTGCAATCGGCGGACGTGGCGACGAAGTTCACCAATACAACGACGCCCGTCATCGCACTGGAACCTCTGCAGTTTCGCGATCTCAAGATGACCGGGGGCGTCTCGGGCACCGATGAGGGGGAAGCTACTGGACAGACGCAGCTCCAGATCACCCCCGGTCACCCGTTGGCTGCTGGTTTGAGTGGAACGGTGAACGTCACCTCAACGCCGAGCAAGTTCGAATGGGGCAAGCCGGCGGCAGCGGCCATCCAAGTCGCCTTGATTGTCGGCAAAACCAACCAATTTGGTATCTTCGCCTACGACACTGGGGACACGATGGTCGGTGCGAATGCGCCGGCGAGGCGGGTTGGCTTCTTCGCCGGGCAGGACACCCCGGCCGCCTTGACGAATGACGGCTGGCGCTTGTTCGATGCAGCCGTGCGGTGGGCCACCGCTGCCAAAGCCCTCTTCACGGTGGGTTCGACCTCACCGCTGTCGGCAGCCGATGCGGCGCTCAAGAAGCGCCTGGAGGAACGGCATGGGCTCGAGGTCTTGATCCGGCTCGCAAGCAACACACGTACGAACGACCTCGGTGATTTGCGAGTTCACCTCATCTCGGAATCGGTCACGTCTGGCGATGTGGGTACTCGTTTCCTTACGAGCCCGGCGGCGACGGTGAGCTGCGAGCCCTCGCTCTTCGACGACATGAAAATGACGGGCACGGTGCAGAACGTCGATTTCGGCTCCGCGAGCGCACAAACCGAGCTCGACATCGCGGCGCCCACGCACCCGCTGGCCGCGGGGCTCACCGACCGCGTCTCAGTGGTATCGCCTGGGCAATCTTTCGCTTGGGGTAAGCCGGGTCCAGAAGGGGTCAAGATCGCTACCTTGGTGAACCAGTCAGACCGAGCCGGTGTCTTCGCGTACGAGAGTGGTGCCAACATGGTCGGCATTCGTGCGCCGGCGCCGCGGGTCGGGTTTTTCGCGGCCGGCGCTTCTGCCGCGGCTTTTACACCTCAAGGCTTGGCTCTGTTCGATGCCGCGATCCGATGGGCACGACGTCCGCGTGCTTTGCTCGTCGTCGGCTCGCTGACATTGAGTCCGGCGGACGAGGCGCTGAGAAGCCGTCTCGAGCGCGTGTTCGGGTTCGTGGTGGATGTCAAACTGGCCAGGGATGCGATCGACCAGATTGCCGCGGGCAAGCGATTGATCGTCGTCTCTGAATCGGTCACTTCCTCCGACGTAGGCAGCAAGCTGACCACACTAACGATGCCTGTGCTGGTGCTTGAACCCAACCTTTTCGACGATCTGAAAATGACCGGTACTGTTTCGAATACGGATTTTGGGGAAGCCGGCAATCAGACGGATATCGACCTCGCGAACGCAAACCATCCGCTCGCGGCAGGGCTGCCCGTTGGGCGCTTGACCGTTGCCACCAAGCCCGTGGGCTTCGCCTGGGGTAAGCCGGGCACCAGTGCCGTCAAGATCGCTCGAATCATTGGCAACGCCGACCAATGGACAATCTTCGGATACGAGAGCGGTGTAGCCATGGTGGGCATCAACGCTCCCGCGCGGCGCGTCGGGTGGTTCGCCGAGCGCGACACCTTCGCCGCCTTGAGCCAAGCAGGGCTCAGGTTGTTCGATGCGGCCGTGCTCTGGGCGGCGGGTCGTCTCGAGCTTTTCCCTCAGCTCGACGTGGGCACCGTCGTCGGGGGAGTCGCCCAACCACCGGCCATGCAGACGTGGCAACCAGGCGTATTTTATCGCATTGGCGAAGAGGTCATTTTCAACGGATTGATCTACCGTTGTCGTCAAGCGCACACCTCGCAGGTTGGATGGGAGCCGCCGAATACCTATGCGCTCTGGGAGCGCATCGAGCTGAGCGGCATATGGGCTCCCCAGGTCATTTACAAGACAGACGACGTAGTGACGTTCGAGGGTCACCGCTATCGTTGCCTACAGGGCCACCAAGCGCAACCGGACTGGGAACCGCCCAACGTGCCTGACCTGTGGCAACGGATTGACTGAGCCTGATGGGACTCGCGTCCTTGCTCGGCGCGCCCTCTACGCAGAAGAGAGACTCACGAACGCCCCGTGGCATCCTGCGTGTGATGCAACTCAGGGCATCGGAACCGCTCGGAAGAGGCCGGTCACGTCTTTCGCGCTGGAGGCGCTGTCGTAGGGGCCGCCGTAGGTGGCGACGTAGAGATAGCCGTCGGGAGCTTGCGTCCACGAGGAGACGACGGTGAGGTAGCCGAGGCTCTTGTCCGTGGTCATCTTGCCGGTGGCGTCGACGACCATTCCGCGGACCCAGCCGGCGAAGAAATCGCCGAACACGATGACGCCGGTCATCGCGCCGCGATAACGATCGTTGCCGCAATTGCCGTACTGCGTGCCGACCCACACGGCGCGGCCGGGGCGGGCCGAGGTGACCGGGTTGCCATCCGCGGCGTAGGCGTCCTCATTGCCGCCGCCACGCCAGTAGGTGACCGGAGAGACGCAGTCTCCCGTGCAGGGGCCAGAATCGGTGTTCCAGCCGAAGTTCTTGCCCGGGTCGGTCACCACATTGACCTCCTCGTCTTCGTGGTCGCCGACGTCCCCCACGACGATGTGACCATGTGCGTCCATCAAACCTCGCCAGGGCGAACGAAATCCCCATGCCCAGATAGCCGACTTCGGCTTGGGATCGCTGACGAAGGGATTGCCGGGAGCGGGTTCATAGCCGCCCATGGCGGGCTTGCGACTCGGGACGATTTTGAGCAGCTTGCCGAGATTGGAATCGAGGCTCTGGGCGATTTTGCCGCCGGTGAACTCGCCGTGCAAAACCCAGAGATTCCCGGTCGCATCGAATCCCATCGAGCCGATCGTGTGCCAAGAGTTCGTACCGCTGACCCGCTTCCAGTTCATGATGTCCACCGGGTCGGTCATGGCATCGCCGGTGAACGTGTACCGCGATATTTTGGACGAGCTCAACGTGTCGCAATGACCGAAATAGACCAGATGGTTGGTTTGGAAATCGGGATCGAACGCCATCGAAAGAAGCCCGCAGTCTTGCCCATAGGCAACCTGCGCGAGATCGAACGACTTGACGAGTGTGGCCGCGGTGGCGTCAGGACCATCGAGGTGCATCTGATTGACCCGACCCCCCTTCTGCAACAAGAAAAAATCGCTCGTCGTGCCTGGAATGAACCTGATTTCCGTGAGCCCTTCCCGACCGAAGCCTTTACCGTCCGACTCCTTGCCGGCGATCTCGGTTGGAACGCCCATCAGCGTCAGCTGTTTGAACGTGAGCTTGGCTTGCGCTGCATTGGGCTGTGGCGTGTAGTCGCAGGCGCCGGGCATTCCCACACCGCCGCCGCTGCCGCCCGCACCGCCAGTGCCCGCCACGCCGCCGTCGGACATCCCGCCCGCGCCCCCATCACCGGTGCCGCCGGTTCCGGGGTTGCCGGTCGTAACGGAAGAACCGGATGCGCCACTGGAAGTGGTGCCGCCTGCCCCACCTGTGCCGTCCATGGGCTGGCTGCCGCCGCTTCCCTGCGGAAGCGTTTGGTCGGGCTCGGCCGAGCACGATGCGTAGGACGCCGCGGTTACGAGCACGAAGACGGCTGCGATGCTGGTTCTATCGTTGTAAGTCATGGGAGTCTCTCCAGCTCGTCCTTAGGGTTTGAGAGCGGTAATCCACTGGCGAAGCATTTCGACGGCCTTGGCATCGACGACGTCCACTCCGACCAGCGGCATGGGTTTGACCTCCGCGCTGCCCTGCCGCGACACGCCGAGGAACAAGATGCTCTTGGAGGGATCTCCGGGAACGATGCGGTAGCCGCTAGCCGTTCCGACGGTCATCGTCATGATGTTGACGGTGTTCTTCAGAATCTTGTCCCACCGCAGATCCAACCCCGGATAGCGCGCTCCCGGCTCGAGGCGTTCTTCCCCGTTGTGACAGTGGGCACAATTGGCCTGAATGTATTGGAAAACCTGCTCCTGGAGCGGATTCGGATCGGTGATCACCAACCAGGGCTTCGCGGGTGCGGCACTGAGCCAGCCACTGCCAATCACCTTGTCGAGCTGAGCCTGGGTTTGCCCCTGGAGCACCGAGTTCAAGCGGAGCTCGTCGAAGCCGATGATCGGGGTCTTGTTGGCGATATGGCAGTTCCAGCAATCAGCCAACTTGGGGATGTTGTGCGTAATGGTCTTGCCGTCGACGATCGCTTGGCGCGGCGTCCGCAATTTGATGTCGATCAGCTTGGCGGCGGTGCCGCCGGCGTTCCATTCGTAGACGTCGAACGTCCACTGCTCGAAGACTTCGCCGGTATCCGAGACGCGGCGGATGAGTCGCGTTTCGATGGGGATGACCTTACCGGTCGAGTCCCGATAGCTGAACGTCTTCACGAAGAGCGTGCCGACCGGGAAGTTCCAAGCGTCGCGCACGCTCGTATCGATCTTCGCCCCCTTCGGCAGAACCATGAAGCGGCTCTTCTCGAGCCCATTGCTCCAGAGCGCGTGCTTGGGCTCGTAATAGAACGCCCTCGCGTCGGTCATCGTCAAGCTGGGAATGGCGGTGTAAATCCCGACGTCGACCAGATCCTGCGGGAGATCCGCCACTGGGTTATCGAGAAGCGTCGTTCTGCCACCGTCACGCGGTCCCGCATCGCCGGCGTCGCTCGCCGGGGTCCCCCCAGTGCCGGGTGAGCCGGCCGAGGGCATCGAGCCACCGCCGCCGCTACCAGCGGTCCCGCCGCTTCCGCCGGTCCCGATATCCTCGGGCATGGCGTTGTCCGCCGCCGCACACGCGGTGAGCACCGTGAATGCCGCTAGCGCCGCCGCCGCTCGAACGCTTGCCACAAGGAGACCCGACGGAAATACTTTTCTCGATTTCTCAATCATAGGTGGACCCAGACAGACGTGACCCCAGTCAGTCGCCCGAAGGGGGCTACAAAGGTCCACCAATCGTCAATGGTCCAAGCAGAGAGCTCTCGCCCCTCGAGCGAAAGCCGTGACCACCGGCCAATCGTCAGGGCTGCGTGTTGTAATACGCCGCGATCATCTTGGCCCAAGCAGCGCCACCCGCCGCCGTCGGGTGCGGCGGGTTATCGGTGTACTCGCTGCAGGAATGGGCTTCGAACTTCGGTGCCACGGTCACCAGATTGGGGAAATCTTTGGCGGCCTGAGCGATCGCCTGGTCTTCGCCGGCGCTGATCGCGGAGCGGTACGCAGGCGCTTGCGGACAGGGCATGTTGCCCGGGGCGCGGACCCAGGTCATCAGCTCGATGTTCTTGACCGAGGGATACTTGGCCTGCAGATTCTTGATGACCGCGGTGAGTGGCGGGAGCCACTGCTCAAGGGTCGTGTAGTCGAAGTTCGAGAGGACGAAGAAAATGCGATCCGGCAACTTCGGGTTCTTGGTGCACGCGGAATAGATCGCGGTCGCCCAGTATTCGTCGTTCGGATTCGCCCATTTTTCGATGAACCCGTTGTGAACTTGGATGAGTTCCCAGCTGGCGTTGTCGACCAACGACTCGTACCCCTGTTTGTACCACTCACCGGTCGCATTGATTCCAATGATGAGGTTGCACGCATAAGCCACGGAGGTACGAGCGTCGCCCGCGTCGTCGGGTTTGCCGCCGGTGGCATCTTCGGCTGGCCCGCCGGCGTCGCTCGCATCGCTCGTCGCCTCGGCATCGTCGCCCGCCGGCGGTGAGAATTGGTCGACCCCCGATGCGCCCCCGCGGCCCGGGTCATCGGGCCTGCCCGCGTCGTACATCGAGGGAGACGACGTCGACGGCGACTCCGCCGAGCACGCCGCGACCATCAACGACAAACCAACGATGAGCGGGGGGCGACTGAGCATGCGCTACTCCTACATCAGGGCGCCTGCGCGCGGTCCTTCTGCGACGACAACGTAGCCCACGAGCACGATAATGACAATAGCGAGAGCTATTGACGATTCGTGGTCCTTCTCGCCCGCGTGAAGACACTGTGAGCAAAAAGGCAGTCGCTCACCCCTCGATTCAGCGAAACACGTAGACGCTCGTGATCTGCCGGGCGAGCGTCTGATCGCCCCACCTCCACACCTCGCGGTTGTCGGGTGTCAGCTCGACGAGGTGCGGCTGATCGGGCTGCGGCGTGATGTGTCCGAGCCAATTGGCCACGACGAAGTTGCCGTTGGGCAGCCGCACGAAACCGGAGAAGAAATCGAGGAAGGGGAAGTTCGCCTTGCCCCCGACGGTGTTGACGACCTGACCCGCGGCATCGATTTCGAGGACGGTCGCCGGGTCACCGGTCGTCGCGTAAGCGCCCCCACCTTTCCGCCAAAAGACGGCGTAGCCCTTGGTGCCGGGGCCCATGTTCGCTTGCCAGAGCACGTCGCCCTGCTTGTCGATCTCGAAGATGTTCTCGCGTTTGGAGAACCAGTAGTGGCCGCCATGGGGATTTCGATTGATGGCGCGAAGATCGGGCCCCTCCGGAAGGGGAATCGTTCGGACCGTGCATCCGGACGCATCCAAATTCGTAATGTTGCTGACGATTCCGAGCGCGGTCGACTTGTTCGGTAAACGGTTCGCGCTCGTAACACTGACGAAGCCGGCCTGCTGTCGCAAGAGCGTGCCGTCGGCGAGGTCGAGCTCCACGAACCCGGTGTTCGTGCTGACGAGCACGGCCTTGCGGCTTTTCGCGGTGCAATTGGGGACGATTTCGATGGTGCGCGGGGAGTTGGCCGTGGTTCCGACTTTCGCGCTCGTCCAGTTTTTGGAGGGATCGAATTCGTTTACGTAATTCACGACATTGCGGCCATTATCCGTCGCGATGAACTCGTGGCAGATCGCGTCCGGCCCCTTGGGGCAGGTCTCGATCCCAGCGTCCGCCGGGTCGCCCTCGGGCTCACAACTGTCGCAGCTCTCCGGCAGCTCGGCGGCTTCCAGGGCAGAGGGATCTGCGACTCCCGGTTGATCGGGACCTGCCTCGGCGCCACACGCGCCAAGTCCCAGGACAATCAGTCCCACGCACGTTCGTTGCCACGTCGTCGTCACTTCGCTCGACAGTCCCGATGTATTCCAGTCGCCCATCGATTCCTCCTTGGCCGAAGTCGCGGCGCAGCGGTCGTTGCGCAGCGTTCCTAGACCTGACAGACGCCATGGACATCCGTCGCAAAGAAATCACGAGGTGTGCAGGCCACGTTGGACCATGAAGGCGACTTCTCTCCCCATGTTGACGGGGGTGACCTTCGTCGTGCGGTGAGCGCGGGCCCATACGCGAAAGACCTCGTCGACGAATCCTTGACCCACCTCGAGAACACCCGAAAAATCCAGGATCGCCTCGCCGAAACGCTCGAGACCATGCGTCACCCGGCGCGCTTCGGACCGGGAGATGAAGCGATCACCTCTCGTGAAGAGCTTGATCACCACTCGCGTTTTTCGGAATTCGAAATCGACGGTGTATTCGTCGAACACGTCTGCCAGCGTGCGCGGGGGCGCGAGGCTAGCTTCGAAACGCACGCGTGTTCCACGGCCTTGATGGCCCCGCCCGACCGCAACGTCGTGCTCTCGGTTGTCGACAATCCACCTCAACCCACTTGCATCGATCTCGAAACGATCGGCGACTTTGGACGTGAAAAAGATCCCTTCGCCGGTGTGAGCGGCCGGCAAAGTCGTTACCTTCCCTTTGCTGAGCTCCTCCAGCGCTTCCAGCTCGGAGGACAGTCCTAGACCGCGGCGCAGATGCTCGAAAAGGCCGATGCCTTCGTCGATGACTTCGAAAGCGAGCCCGCCGTCGACTCTCTCGAAACGGACCTCGACTTCATCGGACCCAGAGTGCTCGATCGCGTTGTTGAGCATCTCGGTGAATGCGTAGTGAAAGATGGATCGAGGCTCCCGGTCGAGCGATCCAATCGCCGGGTATTGGTTCGCGAGGTCGTTCCAGACACGATCCTCGGCGATGACGCTACGTGGGTAGCGCCGTTTCATTGGGAGCGTCGCCGCATGTCGATAAGTGACGGCTCGACCGCGACCTTCGACGATGAGGTCGCCACTCTCGACCAATGCTGCCAGATGTCGATGCGCCGCTTGTCGCGTCACCTTGACTGCTTTGGCGACTCGGCCCGCACTCAGTTTCGAGCCGTTGGCAAACAGCTCGAGGACGCGCTGGCGGACGGACGGTCGCGACATGCGTGAATCGTAAACCATCCAAGACAAATCGTAAACTATGACGGGCGAATCGTAAACGACGTACCGAGCGCGTGGGCGATCGCGCGTCTGCCGAGCTGCCGCCGACGATCGTGCTCTGCTGTAGCGCACTTCAACCACTGTGCCGAATTCCGCACCCACGTCGGGTGTGATCACAAGCCGCCGCTGCCGCTTGCGTTTATGTTGTCGAGGTGATGAGAGATAGACTTCGGCGCATGCGAAAGATCCGAGTCATCGATTCTCACACCGAAGGGGAGCCGACGCGGGTCGTGCTCGAGGGGGGGCCGAACCTCGGAACGGGAAGCCTTGCCGGGCGCGTCGAGCAGCTGCGTTCGGAGTACGACCACTATCGCTCCGCGATCGTGAACGAGCCGCGCGGTTCGAGCATCTTGGTCGGCGCCCTGCTCTGCGAGCCGGTGGATCCAAGCTGTTCGGCAGGCGTCATCTTCTTCAACGATGTTGGCTACCTCGGAATGTGCGGACACGGAGTGATGGGGCTCGTGGTCACGCTCGCTTACCTCGGGCGCATCGCGACCGGTCAGCACCGCATCGAGACACCGGTCGGCGTGGTAACCGTCGAGCTGCACGGCGATGGGCGGATCTCCGTCGCCAACGTGCCGAGCTACCGTTTCGCACGCGCCGTCCGTGTCGCCGTGCCCGGATTGGGATCGGTGACCGGCGACGTCGCCTGGGGGGGGAACTGGTTCTATTTGGTATCGGAACACGGCCAGGTTCTGTCGCCTTCCAACGTCGAGACACTGATGGACGTGAGCCGCCGGATCCGCGAGGCACTGAAGAACGCCAACATCCGCGGCGAGGGAGGCGCCCTCATCGATCACGTCGAGCTCGTATCGCCGTCACCGGTGGCCGGCGTGCACAGTCGGAACTTCGTCCTGTGTCCCGGCTCCGCCTTCGACCGCTCCCCCTGCGGGACCGGGACCAGCGCGAAGCTCGCTTGCCTTTACGCCGACGGCGAGCTCGCGCCCGGCGCGGTTTGGCGTCAGGAGAGCCTCCTCGGCACCGTGTTCGAGGGGCATTTCGAGCTCGACGAACGGCACCCCTCGCGGGTGCTGCCGACCATCACCGGGACCGCCCACGTCACCGCGGAGACGACATTGATCTTCGCCGACGGCGACCGGTTCGAATGGGGAATTCGCGACGCATGGGGAAAGATGTTCTGATCATCGGAGCCGGCATCGTCGGTCTCTCCATTGCGTACTACGCGGCGCAGAAGGGACATCGCGTGCGTGTGCTCGACCGCGGCACTCCGGAGACCCTCGGCTGCTCGCACGGCAACGCGGGGATGATCGTGCCGAGCCACTTCGTGCCGCTCGCCGCGCCGGGCATGGTCGCGCTCGCGCTGCGCTGCATGGACGATCCGGAAAGCCCCTTTTATTTGAAGCCGCGCCCCAGCGCCGACCTCGCTGCGTGGGCGTGGCGGTTCTTCCGATCGGCCACGGACGAGCACGTGGCACGCGCGGCGCCGCTGCTCTCTGCCGCGCATCTTCAGAGTCGCGCCTGCTACCAGCGATGGGCCGAAGACTGGAACGAAGACTTCGGGTTCGCGGCTCGTGGCCTTTTGATGCTCTGCAATACCGAGCGCGGCCTCGAGGAGGAAGCGCGAACGGCCGACGCTGGACGGCGGCTCGGCATCCCGTCGTGCTTGCTGTCGGCGCACACGGCGAGCACGCTGGAGCCAGCCTTGCGGATGGATATCGCAGGCGCGGTGTATTTCCCCCTCGATTGCCATCTGTCGCCCCGGTTGCTCATGGAAGCACTGGTGCGGCAGCTGGCGAGAGCCGATGTCGAGCTCTCGTGGGGTACCAGCGTGGAAGGTTGGCGCGAGCGAGACGAGCGCATCACTTCCATTCGAACGAGCAGGGGAGACATCGAGGCCGACGAATACGTTCTCGCCGCGGGGGTCTGGTCGACGAAGCTCGCACGCGATCTGGGGCTGCGTCTGCCGATGGAGGCCGGGAAGGGCTATAGCCTCACGCTCGCCGCGCCTGCTCGCCTTCCGCGCCTGTGCGCCATCTTGTCCGAAGCCCGCGTCGCGATGACGCCGATGGGCGAGCGGCTCGTCGATGTGCTCGCCGCCAAGAGCGGGGCGCGTTGTCTTCAATCAATTCCCAACCGGCGTCGAGGTCTGTGCGGCCATGGTGCACGGCGGCCCTTTTCCCGCATCGTCGGACGGCCGCAGCACGTCGGTCGGCACGCGGGCGATCGAGCGCTTCACTCGCCTGGTGGCCTTCCAGAACGCTCCGGCGACTGTTCTTCCGCCCGAGCTTCGCGATGACAACGCACGCGGCATCCTTCGCATGGTGAACGGGCAGTGGACGTCGGAGGCTTTGGTCAGGTGAATGAATCGGGTGGCTCGCGCTGGGCAGCATCGCGCCGGCTCTCACGAAACTCGCCGGGTGCGAGCCCCACCGTCGCCCTGAACTGACGCGTGAACGCACTGTGGTCGCAATAGCCGCAGGCGTGGGCAATGTCGGCAATCGGCCGATTTCCTTCGGTGAGCAGCTTCGAAGCCGCCTCGATCCGCGTTTTGATGAGAAGCTGCCGCGGCGTGAGAAAAAACACCCGCTTCACCAGCCGTTCGAATCGATCGAGCGATAATCCGACGTCACGCGCCAGCATCTCGAGGCGCACCGTTTCGCCGTAGTGCTTTTGCATGTAGTCCACGACGCGCGCGAGCCGCCGGTAATCGGCGTCGTGCTCGTCGGGTCGGTGCAGATCGCGCGAAATCCCGATCAGGCCGATGGACGACCCGCTCGCGTTGCAGAGAGGCGTTTTGAACGTGAGACACCACCCCTGTCCGCGACCGGGGTAAAGGTGCAGCTCGAGCTTGTCCCGGATCTCGACCCCCTCGCGCAGCACGAGTTGATCTTGCGCCGTGTACCCCGCGCCGAGCGGTTTGGGAAAGACCTGTTCGGCGGTCAGACCGAGCAACTCGTCGCGGCGTTGGATCCCGCATCGCGCGAGCAACGTGTCGTTGACGCGCGAATCCCGCCCCTCTCGGTCCTTCGCGAAGAAAACGACGTCCGGAAGTTGGTTGAAGAGTTTCTCGATCAGCGCCGGATCGGCCGTCCAGCGGGGAACACCATGCTCAGAGGCCATACTTTGCTTTGAGATGGGTCTCGAGCCCCTCGAGATCGCTCGCCGAAATCGGGCCGCGGACCGCGATGACCTCGGCTACGTGGCCATGCAAGGCGTGAAGCACTGAGGGTTCGAAGATGTACCCGCCGATGTACGCGGGTTTTCCAAAAGCGCTGACGTCGATATCGGCAATCGAGGTGTTCACGCCGTCGCTCGTCCCATCCAGGCGCACTTCGAGGGTGCTCCTTTCCTTCCTTCGCAAGCCGACGAGATGAAACCTCTGATCGTTGAGCCCCCTGGTCGTCCCGATGACCCCTACCCGGGTCGGCTCCGGGACCCATCCGGGCGACGCGATGGTCCCGGTGAGTGCCGCAACCGTGCTCGACGAGGCATCCGTGTCAGTCATCCATGCGTTGCCATTGAATGATACGCCATAGAATGGGGCTGCCGACGACACCTTATTGAAGAAACAGGCGTAACCGGTAAATTCGTTCGGCGAAGGTGGATTCGCGTACTCGGCGACGACCTCGATGAGAAAGTCGTCTCTTCCCCACTGTAGCGACGGGGCATCGGCGATCGGAAGATAGCTCGTCGATACGTCGAACTTGACGGCGCCATGCATGTTGGGGGCGGCGCTGCCTTCATAAGTGGGAGGGGGCTGCATCGAGGCTCTGGCATCGTTGCCGTAACCGGACCAGTCGGGCCAGGTCGTGACGTTTCCTCTTTCGTCCTGATGCACGTTCGAGCCATCCAGCCACAAGACGAGCGACGAGCCGCGGTCCCATGGCGACCATTTCACCTCACGTTCGTTCCCCGCGTCGACAGCGCTCCCGTCCGCAACGCTCGAATCGGCAGACATTTCGACGTGCGCATCCGTCGGATGCTCGTCGCTCGGCTCGGCGGAGTCCTTCTCCTGCGGGCCAGAGCTCGCCTCGTCCGACCCACCTTTCGGCGGGACATAGTTGATCTCGTCGATCCCGACGATTCTGCCGCAGGCGGCACCCGAAAGCGGCGATCGACGATGAAGCGGGAACCAATCGAAGCAAGGAATTAATCTCGTCCCTTCTTGCACACCGCCGGCCTGCGTTCAAGTTACTTCAGGCCCGTGAAGTAGCGAGGTACAGGATTCTCAAAGAAGGAGCCGGCCATGGCGAAAAAGCGAACTCCGAATGCTACTTGGGCGAGCCTCTTGCTCATCTCCAGCGGTCTAGCCCCGAGCCTCGGGTGCTCGTCGTCGACGGGACCGATCGTGTCGATGGCGTCCGGTTCGAGTGGCGCGGGTGGGGCAGGTTCGCAGACGACCGGCACGAGTGGCGCGGGAGGCACGGGCGGAACGTCGGGTGCAAGCGACGCCGGGTCCGCAGGTTCGGGCGGTGACACTGGCGTAGCCTGCAGCGAAGAGACACCGGCGGGCGCGGCGATGTGCGGGACGGGAAACAGCTGTCATCTCACCTCCTGCGGTCCTCCGCCGCAATATGGCTGCTTTCAGGCAGGCACGGTGAGCGCCGGGGGAGCCTGCACCAGCAGCTCCGCTTGCACTACGGGACTGTCCTGCATCGGGTACGGTCCCAATCTCAGTGTTTGCGAAAAGCAGTGCGCCGTCGACGCCGATTGTATGAGCGGTCGTTGCGCCGGGTACACGACCTGTTCCAAAGCCATTATCGGGCATTTCTGCTTGCGACCTTGCTCTGACGTCACGGCGGCCGGCGCCGCGGCATGCGGTCCCGGGTTCAAGTGCGACGGCGCCTGTCTAGGTCAGACATCGAGCCCGGTTTGTGTCGGAGCGGGCACCGCTCGTTCGGGGTCGTGCATGAACACGGCGGATTGTGCTGCGGGCTATACCTGTCTCAACAGGGCACTCGACGGCGGCATCGCCGGGGCGTGTACCCAGCTCTGTACGGTCAACGCGGACTGCGCGGCAGGAATGTGCACCGGGAACATCAGCTGCGGCGGCGTGGCGGGTGGAGTCCACTTCTGTCTCTAGCCTGCTCTTGGGTCGCCCCCCACGCGTCCGGATGATATCCTTCGTGCATGAAAAGCAGCTTTTCTTGCATGTCGAAACCACTCGCATGGGGCTCTCTCGCAGCAGCGTTCGTCGTCCTTCTGTCCGCCAGCTGCGGCGGCTCCGTCATCGCGGAGAGCGACAGCACCGATGGTGGTACGAGTGCGAGTGGATCGGGCGGAAGCGCGGGCGGCGCCACTGGATCCGGCGGCACGGGGGGCGGGGCAGACTTCGGCTCGTGCTCGCGCAACAGCGATTGCATGGTGCGCGCGAAGTCCTGCTGCGGCGCATGCGGGGTGGCGACGCGCCAGGACTTCGTCACCATCAATGGCGCAAGCGCGAGCGCCTATGCAGATATTGTCTGTAGCGGCGGCATGGGCTGCCCAGCCTGTTACATGGCCGGGGATCCCAACCTCCTGGCGACATGCAACGGCAGCCGATGTGCGCTTGTCGACCTTTTGGCAGAAGCATTGACGGCGTGTACCACTGGTTCCGACTGCCGCGTCCGCACCAACGAGTGCTGCGAGTGTAACGGCAAAGTCGATCGGGAGCACCTCATCGCCGTCGCGAACAGCTGGGAGGAAACGTTCCACAAACTCTTTTGCGACTCGGATTCCGTATGCGGCAAATGCGTGCCGATCTACCCGCCGGAGGCGACGGCGGCGTGCGACAACAACCACTGCATCGTGAAGTATTCGAATTGACGAGGCATTTGTACGTATTTGCGAAGATGCCTCGACGAACATGGATCTGGCCACGCTGCCTGTGAACGGCGTCCCCCTCGATACCTTCACGTACGTGGCGGTGACGTTCGACGAAACGCGCCTCAAGATGTACCGCAACGGAACGGAATCGGACTCCGAACCGGCCATCGCCTCGATGCCCGACACCGACGTTCCCCTCGTCGTCGGCGAAGGTTTCGCCGGTACGCTCGACGAGCTCGCGATCTACGAAAAGGCGCTTCCCGCCGACCGCATCGCCGCGCACTACCGCGCCGGCGCTGGCGTCCCCTAGCTTTGCGCTCACACCGGACTGGCCGAACGTTTCGGTGGCGCCACCATATTTCATCCAGACTTTCGCGCCCCCTTCGTCCCCGTTTCCGGTGCTTCGTAGGGGCGAAAGTCAGTGGACGTGCCGAACGGTCGGTGCCTAATACTACTGCGGGGGATTTGCCGTCCTGAACTGGCGGCGACGGGCTTCGACGATGGGGGCGAGATTTGGTTTGTGGCATGTCGGACAGCGAGGAGCCAACAGGCCAGCACGCGAGCGATCGCGAGGCGAGCGGTGATGAAGGAATCGGGGAAGTGCCGTTCAGGCCGCGCACGAGACCGTTCCGGTTTGAGTCGACCGCTTCGTCGCGGGGGGGAAATGCCGCACGCGTTCG
>WNGB01013166.1_pt1 | contig 18622 bp, 11 predicted proteins | sample 5400681 | NCBI WGS metagenome assembly WNGB01 (sample SAMN13153367, study PRJNA577476) | soil metagenome | isolation source: 115 cm soil or saprolite under grassland replicate 2 | place: USA:California | collected 2016-06-15 | reverse complement strand
GGGCGCACCCTCATCTCCATAAGACGATCCAGGCAGGCCAGGGCCAACATCAATGGCCCGAGGATAAGAATTAATAAAGATCGAATAAGTACAAAAAAACTGCGCTCCGGTCGTACCCCGCAGCCCCGTCCATTCCGTCAGACGGTCGGCAGAGGCAATTGCCATACCTTCTTCTCCACCACGTGACGCGACTGGCTGATGCGGCAAATGTGGCCGAAGTCACACGTCTGCGTGCAGTGCTCCGAGCGCGGCTTGAGCGGGAACTCGCCGCCGCGGATCTTGCCGACCAGCGTCGTCACCCACGCCTGCAACTGCTCGCGCACCTTGCGCCACGCCTCGGTTTCGTCCAGCCACGTCAGATGCTTCGGATAGGCCGGCAGCGCGACCTTCGGCCCGGTGTCGGTCACCAGCCAGTATGCCAGCCCCAGCGGCCGGGCTGAACGATCCGCCAGCACCACCTCCTGAACAGCGAGGGCGTACAGGGTCAATTGCAGCCTTCGGAACTCCTTCAAGTCGCCGCCGGTGTAGTGGCTCGAGCGGCCGGTCTTGTAATCGATGATCCAGAAGCCGACGCCGCCGGTGGGCAGTTCGGCGACGTCCACGCGGTCGATGCGGCCGCTGATGCGAATCTCGACCCCGCCGCCGGCGATGACGAGCGGACCGTGGACGGCTTCGCCGTCGCAGCTGGGCATGCCGAAGCCGACCTCGAAGAACTCAGGCCGCGGCCGCACCCCATGCGGCAGCCACGGCTCGACGAACTTCTGCCAGTGCGGCCGGTAGCGCGTCGCCACGCGCATGAGGCGCTGTCCTTCCAACCGCCACAGCACCTCGCCGGCGGGACTGGAGCGGGTGGCGCACTCGTCAACGGCTTCCTCCAACTGTTCCATTAACTGGGTATCGACGATCTCCGATGGCGCATGAATGCCAGCCTGGTGCAGCTGGGTATGCAACCGCGACAGCGCCCGGTGGAAGGCGAGGCCGCGGTCGGTGCTCTCGATCTCCTCGCTTGGCTCCTCGAGCGGCTCCAGGCGGAGGACGTTGCCGAGGTAGAACTTGAACGGGCAGGCGATGTAGTTCTCCAGGGCGGTCGGGCTGAGGATGCGCTCCGGGGCGAACGCCTTCGCCGCCTCGGCGATGATGGCTGGATCGCGCAACAAACCGTCATAGGGATTGTGCCCGCCGCTGTGGAAGCGCTGGCGGGCCAGGTCGGCGGCGTCGGCGAGGTTGGCGGCCAGATCCGGAGGAAGCGCGTCCAAGCCCACGGGCCGCGGCCCGTGGGCTTGCGACCCTGTCAAGGCGACCTGCACGCGGGACTCCGCCGGCGAGAGCGGCACGTCGCGGTCGTAGCCCTCGATGAGCATGCGCCGCCTCTCGGTGGGGATTGCACCAGGGGCGAAGCAGTCGCGCACGCGGACCAGGAACGAACTCGGCAGCAGTGACTGCCCCTTGTCATCGAGGGCAGGGTAACTGAGCACCAGGCGGCGCTGGGCTCGCGTCACCACCTGATAGAACAGCAGCATCTCGTCGGGCATCAGGTCGCCCAGCACGGGGAAGTCCAGCCCTGCCTGGCGGAACACTTGCCGCTCCTGTTCGTCGAAAAGCGTGTCGGGGGCGGTCAAGCGTGGGAAACTGCGCTCGCCCAGCCCCATGACGAAGACATACGCGGCCTCCAAAGTGCGCGCCAAGGGGGCTGACAGGACGCGCACTCGCCCTGAGCCGCGCGGCGTGCGCGCCAGGCCGGCCTCGGCGGCGAGAGCGGTCAGGATGCGGTGGAACTGGACACGATCGACAATGCGGCCGTGCAGCCGGCGCTCGACGACCAGCCAGCGCTCGAGTTCGTCCCACAGCCGCGTTAAGGCCGTACCGTCGCGGTCGGACTCCGCGGCCGTGCGGCTGATGCCGAGTTCGTCGGCGAGGCGGCGCAGCCAGGCGGCGTGTTCGGCGAGCGGGGCGCGCTGCGGGGCGTGGTCCCAGGTGTGGAAAAACTGTTCGAGGAAACTGCGGCAGCGAACGGCCAACTCGTGCTTGCGCTTGCGGCGCGACCCCTCGGCTTGTTCGTCCTCCAGGGCGGGGGGCGGGTTCTCGGCCCAGCGACGAATTGCCCGCAGATAGGTCTCGCGGCCGCGCGGTTCGCCCAGCAGGCGCAGCAGGGCTTCACTGTGCTGGGCGATGGCGGGGCAGTCACGGACCGCTGGCCAATCGGGGCGGAAGTAGCCGCTGCGCAGCAGGGCCGTCACCGCGGCGAAAGGCCAGTCCTCGTCGGGCAGACGCAGGACGCGCAGCAGGGTAGCGACGGCAGGGTTCCGCAGCAACGGCTCGGCGCCCTCCACGTCGAGCGGAATGCCGTACTCGCCGAAGACCTCGCGCAGCAAGTCGGCGTAGGGCAACACGTCGCGCACGGTGACGAGGATGTCGTCGGCAGGCACCCCTTGCAGCAGCAGAAGCCGAATCTGCCGGGCGACCAGGCGCGCCTCGCCGACGTTGCCTGGGGCCTCGAGGAACTGCAGGCCCGTAGCGTCGGGGGAACGTACTACCTGCTTGAGCGGTCGGAAAAGTTCACGTTCGAGGTGAGCCAGCCCGGCGGGCAGTTCGGGTGAGGGGGCGGGAACCAGCCGGATGACTTCGGGCCGCAACGGCTGCAGACGAAGGAGGGTGGCGCGCGGCCGGGTGAAGAGTTCTGCACGCTCGTCGCCGGCATCGTCGGGCAGCGTCAACCACAGTTCTTCGGTCCATGTCGCCAGCGTCTGCAGGATTTCATGCTGCGTGCGCGTGAAGTCGGTGAAACCGTCCACGAAGACGACCCGAACGGCCTCGAACGGATGGCGAGCGCCGCGGCCGAGAAGATCGCGCGCGTACCAGAGACGACCCTCCGGATCGTAGAGTTGATGGCTAGTTAACCGCTCCTGATAGGCGGTATAAAGCAGGGCGCACTGCTCCTCCTTGCGCGTGCCGGCCTTGGCATTTTGCTTCGGCTCGGCTCGACGGGCAACGGCAGCGGCAAATTGTTCGGGCCAGATCTCGTTCTGCTTCAACTCGGCGAGCAGGGTGAAGACCGATTCGCCGAAGCCGCGTGTGTCGATGACGCCGTGAAAGTGGGGGAGTTGCCCCTTGGCGTGCAATTCGGCGACGAGATCATCAGCGAGCAGGCGGCGCTGGACACGTGGGAGTGGTCGCGCGGTGGGATCGTCGCAGCGGATCACCTCGTCGGCGAAGTCCTGAAAGGTGAGCAGATTCGGGGCGAGGAAACCCTGCCCGTCGTTGGCAAGGCGCTGGCGCACAGTGAGGGCGGCGCGATGCGTTGGGGCCAGCCAGAGGGCCGAACCCGGGGCAGCGCGCACGGCGGAACGGTAGCGCTCCAGCAGACGCTGCGTCTTGCCGGAGCCAGCACGGCCACAGAGGACGGACACGATAGCAGGCACAGTCGCCACCTCAGCGAGCCAGGCGGAATGAAGCCGTCTTCACTATGTCGTTCATCGAGGGACGTGACTATAGCAATTGCCGGCAACAGTGCTGGCGGGGTAAAATGCTACTGTAAGCGTTCACGAAGCGCCAGCGATGCGCGACACACTGCTCAGATGGCAGGCAGTTTTGGGAGGGGCGTCGTGTTTCTCGTCAAAGATACGCGTCATGGGGCAACCTATCTCGTCTTCACCTGGAATGATCCGCGGAAGGACGGCTACAAGGGAAATGTGATTGAGGGTGTTAGCCTCGACTATGACATGGAAGCGGTGCACAGCTGGCCGGATGGCGAGGCCCGCCCCGAGGCTTGCGTGGGGCGAAAGCCGGACAAGCCGAAGCACTACAAGGTATTCAAGTACCGTAGCGACCGGCGCGCCGCGGGGTATCAGCCGGTTGCAGGTACGGCTGTTGTGTTCGGCTCCTGGTCCGATTACGTCAAGCTCCATCCCGATGTGGACTATCTGGTGAAACTTGACGCGGACAAATGGTTCAAGCATCTCGACGATCTTGACGAAGTCTCCCGCCTCCGCCGCCGTGAGCGCGAGCAAGAGCCGGACTTGCCGGCGGGGAAAAGTCGAGACGAAGTGGCCGCCTGGGTGGCAAAAACACACCTCTTCATTGATCACGGCATCCGCGAAGTGTGGTACTTGCCGCGCGGAGCGCCGCCCGACGAAATTCGCTTGTTGGAGTTGAGCGACCGCCTCGCGGGCCCTGAGGGCAGGACGGAAGCAATCGACTTCGGGCTGGAGGTCGAAGGGGCGTCCTTCCACTTGCTCGTTGCCGACGTCAATAGCGACCAGTTGGAGCAGATCAAGCAGGATCCCTCACAGCTGCCGCCGGGGTGGTCCCTCGATGGGAAAGGAGTCTGGAGGCGCGGGGCATGACGCCATCCCAGCGGTTGTTCCTCGTTCAAGCACGCACGGACTTTGTGGTCTTTGAACTGCTCCAGAAACAGCGCGACCTGCCAGCGTGTCATGCGCTGCACTACCTACAAATGGCCACCGAGATGCTCGGAAAAGCCTACTTGTGGAAACACGGTCTTCCCAAGAGTACGCATCGTGCGTTCGTGGGCTTCCTGAAAAGTCTTGCCAAGAATCGGAAAGCACAGAAGCAACTGGGCTATGAGAAAAGGAATGAAAGCTGGAAGCGCTCGATCCAGAAAAGCCTCGAACTGGCCCAACGGATCGAAGATCTCGCGCCAGCGCTGGCTCTCGATGCTCCGAATCCAGAGTATCCCTGGCCCCGTGCCGCCCCAGCGGAGACACCTGCGGAGTACACCTTTGGGATTTGGCAGCAGTTGCAAACCCCCGAGGGGCGTCAGTTCCTCCACTTGATCAGCCGTCTCTTCACGGCAGCCGATGCTTACCTCTGATGGGTACTTCACCAATGTGGTGGCGACTGTATTGGGGAGGAACTGCAAGTGAACGCCAGCGACCCCAACGGCCTCGTGAAAGGCAACTGGCGGATCGGGCCGCCTACCCGTAGTTACCTCTTGCGACCGACCGCCGGCAAAAGCCTGGCCCACGAGGGGCAAAACCTCCAAACGGGCGAAGCGGTCGGTATCCTGCTGCTGCGCCCGCCCTGGCATCAGAACCCCCGCGTCCGTGCCGACTATCTTCACGGCGCCGCCCTGCTGCGCCGGCTCGATCATCCGCACGTGGTCAAGATCCACGACATCATCGACGACGAGGATCTATTCGGAATCGTGTGCGAGCCGCTCTCCGGCACCAACCTGCATCGCCACGCGCGCTACGGCAGCGTCATTCCCACGGAGGCCGAGGTCGCCCGGATCATGTTCGAGATCGCCTCTGGCCTGCAGCACGCTCATGAGCGCGGCGTCCGCTTTGGCAATCTGAAGCCCACGAACGTCGAGATCTTCCCCGACGGCACCGCCAAGCTGTTCGCCTTTCCCAAGCCGCCGCATCAGTTCACCTCGTTCCTGGATGCGGCCGACTATCTCGGTTATCCCGTCTATCACGCTCCCGAAAGTCTTCGTTGTGAGCCCATTGACGAGCGCACCGACATCTACGGGCTGGGGATTTGCGTCTATGAGGCGATCGTTTCTCAGCTGCCGCCTCAGATGAACGGCAACCTGGGGGTCGAGTTGCGCACCCTGGCGACGCGCGAATGGCCGGCGCCGGCCGAGATTGTGGAGGAGATCAAGGATCTGAAGCGGGTGCAAGGGAGTTCGGCCCCGCTCATCAGTTCGGCCCGATTGTTGGAGGTCATCACCGGCGCGTTCCCCGCGCCGCTGGCGGCGCTGGCACAGGCGCTGGAACGCGACGACCATCTGCTGGCCCAGAAAGACAAGCTGCTCAACCTCGCCAACGGCCTGATCAGCTACCTGGGCTTTCTGGCGGCACAGGGCCAGAACAAGCCCCTGACGCGCGAATACGCCCGCCCGTCGCTGGGCCACTGGGTCGGGCTGCTCCGCCAGGCCCTGCAGGGAGACGACCCGGTGGGCTGGCCGCTGGATGAATTCCGCCGTCAGCGAGCGAATAGCGCCGAGCTGCTCAAAACACTGAACGAGGTGTTGCGCCTGCGCAACCGCATGGCCCACGCCCCAGCCCCAGAGGAAGGAGCCCTACTCCATGACTGGGTGAAGCAGATGACCGCGTGCATCCGCCGGCTGTACAAGGGCCTATTAGCTCTGGCGAGTTACTCGCTGGTGGTGATCGAAGACCTGGACTTTCAGGGAGACCATTTCGTGGTGAGTTTGCGGCGTCTCGACGGCATCGGGGAACACGCGGCGGTTGTGCCGATCACGTCCACCCAGCCGTACACCAAGGGACGGGTCTATCTGGCGGCCGCCGACGGCTCCCGCCTGATTCCGCTCTATCCGTGGGTGGCTTTTGCCCGTTGTCCGTTGTGCTTCCAGCGCGAACTGTTTTTCTATGTGTCGGTGGAAGAAAACCAGGCTCACTACGTCACTGCGGACCGTGGGCACAGCTGGTCTTGTGAGACTCCCCCCGAACTCGCAAAGAGGTTCGAGGCGTAACTGCCGCCGCTCGCCGGGGCTGTCGAACAGACTTCGCCCGCTGCAGGCCGAGGCGTCTGGAGGTTCTTGTGGCCCACATTGTCACCATCGTTTACACGCCCGCGGACGTTGAACGACGACCGGAAGACCACTTCGCCCGCGTGCCGCTTGCGAGGGCCGTTTTGTTGGAAGGACACGGCATCGCGGGCGACATCAAGGGACGCAACGATAGCCGCCAGCTGAACGTGATGTTGGTCGAAACGGTAGAACAGTTGCGCGCAGAAGGCTTTCGCACCGCACCTGGGGAACTTGGCGAGCAAATTGTGATCGCGGGCCTCGAACCGGACACCGTTGCCGCGGGAGTGCGGCTCCGATTGGGAGAGACGGCCGTCATCGAAATTATCTACCCAAGGGTGCCGTGTAGTCGGTTCGCTCGCATTCAAGGTCACCCCAAAGATGCTGCCCGGGGGAGAATTGGGTTCATGGCCCGTGTCGTGCGCGGTGGCGAAATCTCCGTTGGCAACCCGGTGCATCTCGAACAACCGACGAGCGACGGTTAAACCTGTGAACCGGAGGACGGGACCAGGCGGCCGAACGTGTTGTCCCTGGTCACCGACGATCAACGGGCCGACACCATCGGTTCGATATCTTCCCCACAACGGTCGAACTGGTGGGCGGCAAGGTGCCTGCCGGGGTGGACGGCAAGAGCCTGTTGCCGGCGCTGCGGGGCAACCAGGCCGGCGTGCGCGACACCGTCTTCCTGGCTTACAAGGACGTGCAGCGGGCGGTCCGGCAGGGCGACTGGAAACGGATTCGCTACCCCAAGGTCAACGTCACGCAACTCTTCAACCTGCGCGAAAACCCGCACGAGCTGAAAAACCTGGCCGACGTCCCGGCCCAGCAGGAGAAGGTGCGCGCGCTGATGACTCTGCTGGCCCAGCAGCAGTTGTACCGGGACACGGCTCCGCTGACCGTGCAGAGTCCGCAGCCGGCGCAGGTGGATGAGGCCTTTTTTAGAGGCAAAAAGGGCAAGATGAACCCGAAAGACTAATACGGAATCGCCTTGGCGGTTCTTCCTTGACCAACCCGAAGCGTCAGCGAGGACCGTCCTCGCTGACGCTTCGGGTTGCTGTTGACCACGAACCACCAAGGCCATTCCGTAGAAGAGGCTGTAACTTGGTTGGCGAGCGGCGCGGCGTCAGCCCGCCGGTAAGGCCACACCGGCGGGCTGACGCCGCGCCGCTCGCCTTTTCGTTAGTGCCTCTACTTGCGAAACTCGCTGCTTGCTGCTCCCATCCGCGGCCTGATCCGCTGGGAGTCCGGGGAGAAATGGGGCTCAGGGGCTTCGGCGCACAGCGGGACCATGTCGGCCGTTCGGCATCGTGTTACGCGAACCAGCGTCGCCCTATTTCCCTTCGGCCGGGGTCAGCAGCGCCGCGATGTCCTCCCACACCTTGCGGCACGCCTCGCGTTCCTTCGCGGTAAGGCGAGCCAGGGCCTCCGGATCGCGCAGCCCTGACAGGGCGCGCGTTCTCCGCCAGAGTTGCAGGGTGCTGACGGCCTCAGCGGACGCTTGCGGAACGTCCCCGGCGAGCTGCGTTTCCCAGTAAGCGAGGCTCATCTGCAGCCATCGTAGCGACTGCTCCCGCCATTCAGTCCGCTGCCGCTCGTCGTACTGAGCGGCATCCGCTCCGTGACCGCAACCAGCCTTCGCCGCGGCACAGGCAGCGTTGAACCACTGCAGCGCGCTCGCCTTCTCATCAAGGTTCAGTTCCCCGGCCTTGCCCGTGAGGGCGGTTTCAAAGAGGCGCGCGGAACTGCCATAGAGCTGTTTGTTGTAGCACACCTGGGCATAGCGGAGGCAATGTCTGGCAGGAGGGGGGGCCGAGTTGTCCTTCAGAATGGCCGGAAGGGCCTTGTCATACGCGACCAGGCTTTCCGCCTGCTGCAGCGCGCGGGTTACGCGATTCCGCCAGAGCGGATCCTTCGCCAGATCCTTCGCGCGCTGATACTCGACGAGGGATTCGTGGAAAAGGCCGGCCCGTCGCAGGGCGTTTGCGAGTTGACAGCGCGTCTCCACATCGGCAGGCAGGAGTTCGACCGCTTTCCGAGACGCGGCGACCGCCTCCGCAAAGCGCTCCTCGTCGAGCAAGGCACGCCCCAGGGCGTAGAAAGCGGAGGCATGCTTCGGGTCGAGCGTGGCTGCCTTTTGAAACGCGGCAATGGCCTGGGAGTTCTCCTTGAGTAAGTAATGGGCCGAGCCGAGATTGTAGAAAGCAGGAGCGAGCGAACTGTCGAGGTGGGTCGCCTTCTTGTAGGCGGCAATCGCCTCGCGGAGCCGCCCCTGGTGGACCAGCGCATTGCCGACGTTCAACCGCACGCCCGCGCTGTCAGGGCGCACCGCCTCCGCCGCGGTGAGGAAGCGCAACGCCTCTTCCCATTGGGGCGGCTGAACTCTCCCATAGTGGACCGCCAGGTAGTGGTTGATCCAGAGGTCTCCGGGATGGTCATGGTGAGCTTGTCGCAGCAGCGTGACGGCCCGCTGATGCTCGCCGACGTGTCCCAGCGCCTCGCCCAGTTGTCCCAGGATCACCGGCGGTAGGGTTGCGAGTTTGTCCGAGTCGGCCAGGGCCACGAGGGTCTTGCGATCACCTTGCACCACCGCCTTGCGGACCTCACACCGAAAGGCGTCGGGGTCGGCGGCCTGCGCGACCGCGAGCACGCGTTCCCAACTCGCTTTTCCACCCGGATTGTACCGGCGGACCTGCGCCCAGAAGGTCATGGCCGCGGCCAGAGCCGCCCGCGCCGACGGCCGGAACCGCTTGGCGACCTGCTTAGGGGTCAGGGTGTCCAGTTCGATGCCCTGCTCCTCCCGAAAGGCTCGGCTGAGGGCGGCGTCGAGTTCGGGCGCCTTGATACCCTCCGTCGGGAAGGGCTTCCGCAAGCGGATGGCTTCCATCCGGGAGAGCAGCCGCTGGCCCCGCTCCTCGGCGTCCAGTTCGGCGGTCAGCTCGCGAACCTGCTGCCGGAACTCGTCCAGCCCCTCGGCGCGCTCGAGCAGCCACTCGGCTTGCCGGGCATGGTCGAGGGCCTGCGCCGGCTGGCCGCCTGCCTGAAGGGCGATCACCTTGCCGAGCAGTTCCTGCACCTGCCGTGCTGTGCGGTCTCTGCGCAGGGTAGCGGCGCTTCGTTGGGCGGCCCGCTCCAGTTCCCACCAGATCCAGCCGCCGGCCGCCAGCAGGGTTGTCAGCACCACCGCCGCCGTCAGCAACGCCACCGCGGGCCGGCGCTTCACCCACTTGATGACTCGTTCGGCGGTGGAGGTCGGGCGCGCCCGGATCGGCTCCCCGGCGAGGAAGTGACGCAGATCCTCCGCGAGCGCCTCGGCACTCGCGTAGCGGCGGGCAGGCTCCTTGTGCAGACATTTCAGGCAAATCGTCTGCAGGTCGCGCGGTAGTTTCGGTTGCAGCTGGCAGGGCGGGACAGGCTCCGCCGTGCGCACCAGTTCGAGGATTTCCGTTACTGTCGCTGCCTGGAAAGGGACACTGCCGGTGAGCAACTCGTAGCGGATCATGCCGAGGGCATACACGTCGGTAGCGGGACCGACCCGAGCCGCCAGGCCCCCGGCCTGCTCCGGCGCCATGTACCGGGGCGTCCCCAGCAGAGCCCCCGTCCGCGTTGGCTCCCCGGCTCCATCGAGTAACTTCGCCAGCCCGAAGTCAGTGATCTTGGGAACGCACTCGCTTAGCGGCGGTTCGTCCGCGCGGTTCGCCGAACCCCGGCTAAACGACAGCAGGACGTTCGCGGGCTTGAGGTCGCGGTGGACGACCCCCCACTGATGGGCACAGTGAATGGCACTGGCCAGCGTCTCGACCAGGCGAGCGGCGTCGTGCGGGGTCAGACCGACGCGGCCCTGCGCGTGCCAGCGGGCCAGCAGGTTGTCCAGGCTGGGGCCGTCCACGTACTCCATCGCCAGGAACGGCAGGCCGTCCGCCTCGCCGATCTCGTGGATCTGGACGATGTGGCGGTGTTGCAGCCGGGCGGCGGCCTCGGCCTCGCGACGGAAGCGGGCGCGCTCCCCCGGGCCGGCATGGGCCCCGGCGAGGATCATTTTCACGGCGACGATCCGGTTCAGCGCGACCTGCCGGGCCTTGTATACCACGCCCATCCCACCGCGCGCGATCTCCCCCAGCAGTTCATAGCCGTGGAGTTCCCCGACCCGGATAGTCGCCGGTGCCGGGGACGGGACGGTATGACTCACCCCGCCTGGGGTGACATTCGCGAAGAGTCGTTCGAGGTGGTCGTGGCGGTCAGGGAAGCGCTCGTGGTACTCCTGCGGCGTGGGAACTTCTCCCTGGCGACGGCGGCATTCCAGTTCCGACAGCAGCAATTCCGCCCACAACCGCGAGCGCACCGGTTCGTCCACGCGGGCGAGGTACTCCTCGATACGCGGCCGCTCGCCCGCGCGCCAGGCGGCCTCGAAGGCGTCGCAAAGCTGGTCGATGAGATCGGCGGGCGTGATCTCGGAGGATAGGGGTGGGGTGCTCATGACATCGCGCTCTCCGGCCACCGTGTGCGCTCGATGCACCGCCTGGCGGTTCCGGCGCATGCTTGATTGTACCCGCGAGGCCAAGGGGGCGTCATGAAAAAAGCCTGTCGGGTTGGCCACGTCGTTTGCGTGAGAAAGGTAGAGGGCCGACGAGCAAGCGGCTCTCGGCACAACCATCCCCCGCGATACTGCAGGATTTTTCACGATGACCGGCGAAATCCTCGAAATCACGTTCCGGAAGAATCACGATCAACTGCGCGGGGTCGCCCAACCGCAGAGCTACAGGACAACAGGCCATCCTCTGCGCGGTCCCGAGTGGGTGAAAGACCGCGTGCCGAACGATCCCGTGGCATACACGATGGCGAAGACCATCCCCCTCGAGGTCAAGGTGAAGGTTGAGCCGGCCGGCAAAGGCTTCAAGCTATTTGGGATCAATAATAGCTCGTATCTCAAGTTTGAGAGCGAGGCACTGGTTTCCACCGGAGTTCCTAAGTAGCCACCACCCCCTCGGGGCTCGGCTCGGGTGTTGAGGAGCACTGCGCGCCGCCTCTGCCTCAGCGCTCCATCTGGGGGCATGCCGCTACTAGAGCGGCAGTCATGCCGGGTGAGCGGCCCGTGGCCATCCCACACTCGCGAAGGCGAGGCGACGGCGACCTTTGCCAGCGCGGTTGCTCCCAACACATTCCTTCGCGAGGTGCCGCTCACGACAACCGTGAGCAGCTCGGCCTGTGATCGGTCCTGGCAGATGCGGATTTGTCTGGTGCGCATTCCTCACCGTCGCGGACGGGCTTGCCGTGCAGCAGGCGCTCGGATTGACCCACAGCAGTTCGCTCAAGGCAGCGGCGTCCCGTCGATCCGTCTTGCGTTTCTTGCGGTCGTCGGGCTGGATCAGAATCACCTGGTGGCAGCGGTAGTCGCGGAGCATGCGAATCAGCCAGTCATTGAAGCCGCAGACCTCCAGCACGGCCACGAAGGGCTCCCCGCCGCGCAGCGTGGAATCGGTGCTCACTCCCGAGCTGGCGCCGTGATCGAGCCTGCCCACTGGCCCGACAGGTAGACTGCCACCTTGACCGCGCCGGTGGCCGTGTGGTTGCGGCCGTCAGCGATGGTGGACGTAAAGTAATCCGCGCCGGTGAAGCCACTGTTGGCGCATTGGTGACCGTGTTCGGGCTGGCCGAGCAGTTAACCGTGACGCCGCCGACCGGACCCGAAGCGCTGCTGGTCGTCCGGGTGTGACTCGGTCCTCGCTCCAAGCAGGGCGAGGGGGAAAACCGAGCCGTGGATTGCTGGCGGCGGCGCTGAGGTAGGCGCTTCTTTTCAGGCCGTCGGTGGCGTTGCAAGAAAACAACCGGCTCTCCGCTGCTTGTGACCCCTCTATCTATGTGGCAAGCTGCTTCGATTCACAGGGGACCGCACGATGGGTGAGGCCGTATCCGGCCGCTGTGGGAGGGGCAGGTGGGTGTCAGTCTGCCGGGCCGATTAGCACGAACGGCGCCCAGAAGTAGGGGGCGGACCAGTCACGGTCGCGGTGAGCACGCACTTGCCGCCGGGCCTCTTGCAGCGCCCGGGCGTAGATTCCCCGTCGGTCGTCCTTCGCAGCACCCATTACCTTCGCGAAGAACACCTTCATCAGTTCGGCCGTGGCCTCGTCATCCACGCCCCAGTGGCTGGCGACCACGCGGCGGGCGCCGGCCGCGAGGAAGCCGCCACTCAGAGTGACCCCCGCCTCCAGCGGCAACTGTGGGCCGACGTTGGTGACGCAGGCGCTCAGCACGGCCAATTCGCACTTGCGCAGCGGGAGCGCGTAGATCTCGTGCAGCGGCAGGAAGCCGTCATCCTTCTCCGCCCCCTCGCCTGGCGCCAGCGCCAGACCCCCGAACAAATTACGGAAGTGCATGTGAGCGATGCCGTGGGCGGCGATGTGGACGACGTGCCGGCCCGATAGTTCCGCCAGCAGTGCCTCTTTCGTCGCCTTTGGGCCGCGCAGGGCCTTGACCTGGTCGCGAGCGAATAGCCGTTCGAGGCTCTCGGATTCCGCCCTGGTGCCCGGAAGCAGGGGGAACGGCCCTGGCAGCTTGGAGAGCATTGAGCCTGGGACGTGGGAGAGGTCGGGCAGAGCCGGCCGCTGCACCTTTGCCTCCTGGCCTGCGCCCTCCTTCGCTTGTGGGTATGCCGGGTCGGCCACGGTCAACAGCGACTTCAGGCCGTTCGGCGCCGCGGGCCGGCGCTCAGCCAGCAAGGCCAGGATCGCCACCGAGGGAGCGTAGGCGAGCGGCGGCAACTCGTCGAGGACGTAGGACGAAGAGCGCCCGGCAGGCAACAGCAGGGCCTCGAAGGGAAGTTTGTGCAGGGCCCCGTCCGGGACGATGACCAGACAATCGGGCTTGTGGGCCTCGATGCGTTTGCGGGCCGCCGCCGGCAGCAGGATCTCCCCGAGCAGATCGGTCCGCTGCGGTTGCAGGGACGGTACGCCGGGCCTGGATTGGAGCTGCAGGCCGCGTGCGGGCCGGAACTCCGGGTGCGCGATCTGTTCAAGGTAGTTCTCCACCAGGGCGCACAGGACATCCCGGCCCAGCCGGACGGTGGGCGGCTGCTTCCCGGAGGCGGGTAGCTCGGGCTGCTTCTCCCGCTTCAGGACGATCTTCCCCCGGGTCCGCGCCAGGACGTCCGCTTGTACCAGCGAAGTTGGCCGGGCGATCCCAGCTGCAATGTCTGCCGGCACCCACAAACGGAACGCCTCCGCCGGGGCCGACGGGTCGCCCAGCAGCAGCAGATGACTCTGGCGCCGGCCGATGTGGTAGACGAGTAGCAGTTGCTTCGGACCGAGGGACCGGCGCAGATCCTTCAGATCGTTCGCGGTAAACTCCTGCCGTGGCAGGTTGCGGTAGGCGACGGAGGCGTTCAGCAGTTCGCGGTAGACCGTCGTGTACTGCTCCTGCTTCCTGTCCAGTTCCGCGAGCAGGTCGGGCACACTGTTGGCCCCCTTTTTATCCTCCAGGACCTCCGGGGAGGTAAACTGGGCACGGGCACGAAGGGCGGCGATGCTCTGCCGCAGTTCCTGCTCCTCTTGGAGCCACTGTTTCTCTTGCTTCCCTTGCAGGCCCTGGAAAAGATCGACCCCGGCCAGCAGCAGTTGGTCCAGCAGGCTGCGGCTGCGGCCGCGTGCGGCGGCCACGACAGCATCGGCCACACGGCCGTCGCGCAAGCTCCACTCCACCAACTGCTCGAACGCCGGCTCGAACTGGGCGAAGAAGGTGGCTCGCTGCTGGCCGTCGCCGTAAATGCGCAGGCGGGCTTTTTCGGCTACCGCGATGGCCCGGTCGAGCAGCTCACGCTGGGAAAGCCCGCGGGCTTTTCTCCTGTAATGCCTTCGCTTCCTCGTAGAACTTCGCCGCCTCATCCCACCGGCTCTGGCACTCGCGCAACACGCCCAGGTAATTCAGGGTGCGCGGCCGCAAGGGCGACTGCTTCCCCTGGAGTTCCGCCACCTTGAGCCACGCCTCTTCCGCCGCGGAGAAGTCGCGGCGGAGCAGGTAGAACAGGGCCTGGCAGTGCCTGGCCGTGATCATGAGCGTGACCTCGGGCCTGTTGTGCTTCTGGCACACAGCCAGCACCCTGTCGGCCAACACCTTGGCCTCATCGAATTTTCCCTGGGAGACGAGCAGCGAGGCCCGCGCGGCGTCCAGAGCGGCAAAGCCGAAGGTGTTCGTGTCAGCGAAGCGCTCGTAGGCCTTCTGGGCCTCCTCGCAGGCCTTCTGGGCCGCTTTCGGGTCGCCCTGAGCCTTGTGCAGCAGGGCGATGTTGAGCCACAGGCTGCAGCGCTGCGGGGCGGCCGCGTCCCCCAGTTTCGCACAGCGAGTCACGCCCTCGTGGAAGTGCCCGATGGCCACGGCATAGTTGCCGTCCAGGGCAGTACACGTGCCGAGCAGGTTGTACGCATCGACCAGCAAGAGGTCGTCGGCCAGGCGGTACTTCTCGTACAAGGCGAGACAGCGGTGGGTCGCTTCCGTCGCCTTGCGCTGGCCGCCGGTGGCCAGTTCGGCGACGGCCAGGTTGAGCAAGGCGGGCGGGAGGTCGATCAGATTGAGCGGTACTTGCTTCTCCAACTCGACGACGACGCCGTCGAGCAGCTCGCGCGACGGGGCGTACCTGGCAAGGAGAACCTGCAGCCGCCCCTGTTCGGCGTGCAACCGCGGCTCAATCAGGCCACCACCCCACTGCCCGGCAGAGTCCTGGAGCAGCTGCAGCGCGCGGTTATACTGGCCGGCGCGCTGATGCAACACTTGCAGTTTCCAGAAGGCGGCCAGGGCACCCGCCAATTTGGGTCGTGGATGTCGCTGATCTCCCAGGACGCTGCCATAATCCTGAATCGCCTGCTGCCGCAGGAGCGTCGCCTCTGGGAGCCGGTCCTGCCGCTCCAGCACGTCGGCCAGCTCGCAGGACAAGTCGGCACGGGTAAGCGGGTCGTCGGCCGCGTACTTCCGATGTAGCTCAAGTGCTTCCTTCAGGTACTTTTCCGCATCGGCATGGCGTTTGGCGGCCGTCAGGTGAGCGGCCAGCTGGCGCAGGGTGTCGCGCTTGCCGGCCGGGTCCGGTTTCTGCAACCGACCAAAGTCCGATACCACTGGTTCGAGCCACTTGATGGCTTCCGCAGGCCGCCCCTGGAAGCGGTAGCTGTCTGCCAGCCGGCGAGTACACTCGATGCGCAGCGGCAGGGTGAGTTGCTGGCCAGCATCGCCCAGCTGCGTGCGGGCGAAGGTCTCGACCTCCCGCCAGGCCTGGGCTGCCCGGGAAGCGGCGCCCTGCTTTTCCGCCGCGAGGGCCAGGTAGGTCAAAGCAGTAATCTGCTTGGCGGGCGGCAGCGCGGCGCCCTTGAGATCCGCCAATGCCTGTCGCAGGTACGGTTCGGCGTCGGCGTAGTGCCCCAGGGCGAGGTGCCAGCGACCGAGGTCGAGGGCCAGCGCGCGCGCCCGGACCCCATCGCCGATCTTGCGCAACCAGGCGTCGTACTGCTTCCCGGTCTGGATGGCCTGGTCCTGCCGGCCCACGCGCACGTAGATCGCCAGCAGTTGGTCGAAGCAGCGGTGACGGTCGGCACCGGCTGCGGTGGTCAGGGCCTGACGGTACAGCATCGCCGCGTCGGGCAGCTTGTCCTGCCGGTACAACTCATCGGCCCGCTCTAACGTCTTCGCGAGGGACGCCCCACCTGCCTGCGCGGGCGCCGACTTGGGCGGCACACCCACACAAAGGACGACACCGAGACTCAGGACGAAGAGACGCTCCGCCGTCGGCATGCTGGCGTTCATCTGAGCCAACCCTCCCGCACTCTGAGTGGCTGGACAAAACACTGGGGGACAGCGCTCTTACCAGCCCGAAGCGTGAGCGAGGGAGTAGCAGACTCCCTCGCTCACGCTTCGGGCTGGTATGGGTCTTGTCCCCCCGCACTATGGCACTACCCGGAACTTGAGCACCGCTTCCGCCAGGGCCGCCTCACGCCGCAGCCGGATGCTTCCCCGTTGCCGCGCCCACTGGCCACGGTGGGCGTCTGTCTTGAAGAGCAGAAACGGGCCAAAGCTCTGGCCCCTGTCCGGATCCCACGCGCGCGTTGAGGCCTGGACCCAGACCCAGTCGAACGGCGTCTCACCGTCGCACAGCGCGGCATGGGCGGGTGCCAGGGGCACCAACCGCTTCTCGCCCTTGCGGAACTTGTGGTCCTTCTCATCCTCGTTCGGGACAAGCTGAGTGACGCTGCCGTCGCTGTTGATCGACCAGATGCCCACGTAAGCATCCTCAGCCACCTTGACCCGGAACCTCAAGGCTTCCTGCGCCCGCAGCTGGAGGATCCCATCGTCGCCTGGCCTGATTGCTTTGTCGTCCTTGTCGAGCATCTCGACCTCGAGCCCGAAGTCCGCGCGCAGTTTCTCCGGGGGCTGCCTCCATTCGCCGGCCGGCCGCCTGGCGGCCACCACAAACCACACCGCCGCGGCGAGGGCAGTCAGAGCGACTGCCGCCAGACCGATCCGCGTCCGGCGTGACCGGCTCCCGCGCCCACTCGTGGAGCGGTCGAGGGGACCGATCAGCGTTGAGGACAACGTCGTGGACTGCCTCGAAGGTGGCAGGCTGCCGCCGGCCGATTTCTCTGCGTCGTCCTGCGTGTCTTCCTGCAGGGTGTCGCGGAGTGCCTTCCCCAACGCCTCGGCCGAGGGGTAGCGCCGGGTCGGATCCTTCTCCAGACAGCGCAGGCAGATGGCCTCCAGGGCCGCAGACGCCTGGGGGTTGATCGCGCGCGGGGGCGTGGGCGTCTGCGTCGTGACGTGGACCAGTACCTCGCTCGGAGTCCGTCCCCCGAACGGCGCCTGCCCGGTCAGCAGAAAGTAGAGGACGCCACCCATACTGTAGACGTCCGTCGCCGCGCCGATTGCCTCCGGATGGCCCAGCGCCTGCTCGGGCGACATGTAGGCCGGCGTGCCCAGCACCTGGCCGGTGTGCGTCAGGCGGTCCGCTGGCCCCTCCGCCGCGAACTGGCAGGCCAGGCCGAAGTCCGTCACGCGCGGCCGCCCCTGGCCGTCAAGCAGCACGTTCTCGGGCTTGAGGTCGCGGTGGATGATGCCGTGCCGGTGAGCGAAGGCGACCGCCTCTGCCACCGCCGACAGCCAGGCCACGGCCTGCCGCGGTGCCGGCAGCCCGAGCCGGCTCACTACCTCCCGGAGGTTGTCCCCTTCGACATAGGCCATGCTGTAGTAGGGACAGCCTTCGTGCTGGCCGGTGGCGTAGACGGCCACGATGTTGGGATGGTCCAGGGCGGCGGCGGCCTGGGCCTCGCGGTGGAAGCGCCGCGCCGCCTCCTCGGGGAAAAACCCGCCGGCGCGGATCATCTTCAGGGCGACGATGCGGTTGAGGCCGACTTGCCGGGCCCGATAGACCACGCCCATGCCCCCGCGAGCGACCTCCTCCAGCAACTCGTAGTCGCCGAACAGTGCCGGCAGAGCACGGGGCGGCGTCGCGCGGGAAGGCAGAGTGGAGCCAGGCCCAACCGCGGTGTGCGTTCCCGCAGGCCCTTGCACCTTGGGGAGCGCCGCGAGGGCGCCGCCTAACCAGCGGCGGTCCAGGTTGGGGAAGCGCTTCAAATACTCCTCCGCGTCCGGCGTCTGGCCGGCTCGGTGTTGATACTCGATGTCGATACGGACCAACTCGCGCAGCAGGGCCAGGCGCATCCGGCCCAGAGGGGCGGCCTCCTCGAAGGGGGGCTGGCACTCCTGCTGTGGTTCGGGTGTGAGGTAGTCCTCGATCGAGGGCCTGGTGCTGCCGGCCGTTTGCCAGGCGTTCTCGAACCGGCCGCACGCCTGCTCCAGTTCCAGGACCAGGGGCAGTGGCAGCGACTCAATCGCCTTGCATTCCGCCTCCGCACTCGCCAGGGGAGGCGACGCCGCGCCCAGGTCGTCACCGGCCATCCTGTTGTGCGGGCGGGAGGTAGCAGGCACGGTGCCTGCCGGCTGGCCCACCTCGGTCTTTCGGTCCGTGATGACAGCGAGCTGGCCGTCAGTTCCCGGGGGCGGTGTCTCCGCCGATGCGAGCGCGTCCGGGGCTCGTTGTGGTGGCTTCTTCATGGGAGAAACACCTCCGAGAACGGGCGAAGG
>WNGB01006758.1_pt1 | contig 18622 bp, 20 predicted proteins | sample 5400681 | NCBI WGS metagenome assembly WNGB01 (sample SAMN13153367, study PRJNA577476) | soil metagenome | isolation source: 115 cm soil or saprolite under grassland replicate 2 | place: USA:California | collected 2016-06-15 | reverse complement strand
GGCCGGCCGCCGCCCGAGCGTGGCTCCTCGAAGCGGAGCCAATCCACCGCGATCACGAGCGCAGCGGTCCCCGAAAGCACGAGCGTCCTAACCACGTGCCGCCTCCGCGACCGGCTCTCCCTCGAGGCAGGACCGCAGGTCGTCGCCCGCCCGCGCGACCGCGACCGGAATGCCGGCCGCTTGGAGCCGGAGCAGCTCCGGCTCGGGCCTGCTCCCCCTGCCGGCGAAGCTCGCCGCGCCGACGTAGACGAGCGAGACCCTGCGACGTGAGAGGGCGCGCTGGACGAGCCGGTCCACCAGCCCCGGCTCGAGACGGGCCGTCACGACCGCAAGCTCGAGGGCACGCGCGGCAGGACTCTCCTCCTGCGCCAGCAGACGCTCGACGGGAGTCCGACCGCTCGGCTCGACCGCGGCGAGCAGCTCGAGCGCCCGCCGCCAGTCCGCCGCCGGCGAGTGCACGTGCTGGACCTCGCGCCGCTCCGAGTTGATGACGAGCACGGCTCGCCTCCCGCGCCGCACATAGGCGTCGACGATCAGCACCGCGATCTCGTCGCGCGGTGAATCCTCCAGCTCCTTCACCATCAGCCGGCCGCGTCTCGCAGTCGAGCGCCAGTGCACGCGGCGCAGCGACTCGCCCTCCTCGTACTCACGGACGCGGTGGAGCTCGAAGCCGCTCTGGCGTCGAAGCAGGAGGCGCCGGCCGTCATGCGACCGCGCCCCCGTTTCCGAGAAGAGACGTCCAAGCCGCTCCAGCCGCGGATAGACGAGGAGGGCGCCAGGGCTCGGGAGTGAGACGATCGCCCGCTCGAGCCCGAATGGATCCGCGAGCTCGGCGCGGACGTCCTCGAAGGCGTAGCGCCCTCGAGGAACACGCTCGAGCACGTAGCGCACCGTGAGCCGGCGCCCGTTCCGGCGTAGGAGATGACGCTGCTCGCCGAAGCGCCCGACACGCTCGACGAGGGTCACCGAAGCGGGCAGGACGCTTCCCGTCGCCTCCAGTTCGACGACGACGGGAACGGCGTCCCCCTCGACGTGCTCCTGGTCACCCCATCCCCGTCGAACCCGAAATGGCCGCTCCGCCAAGCGGATCCACACCCATGCGACCGCGACCACCAGTAGCAAGCCCGTGGCGACCGGATAGAGCGGCTTGGAGCCGAACGCCCAGGCCGCCAGGTAGACGCCCAAACCGAGCCCGAGGATGAAGCGCCCGCGCCGGGTCAGCATTGCACTAGACCGGCACGGGTGTCTTCTCGAGCGTCTCGCGGACGATCTCTTCGCCGGTGAGTCCGCTCGAGCGTGCCTCGGGGGCAAGAATCAACCGGTGGGCTAGGACAGCGATCGCGACCGCCTTCACGTCGTCCGGCTCGAGGAAGCTGCGTCCCGCTGCCAGAGCGCGCGCCTTCGCGACGCGGAGCAGCGCGATGCCGGCGCGGGGACTTGCACCCAGGTACAGACGCGAGTCGCCGCGAGTCGTCCGCAGGAGCGCGACAACGTACCGGTTCAGGCTCTCCTCCACGTAGATGTCCTTCGCGTCCTCGGCGAGGGAGACCGCGTCGCCCGCATTCGCGACCGGCTCGAGAGCGTCGAGGGGCGGATCTGCCGTCTGCTCGGTGAGCATCTTCGCTTCTTCGGAAAGCGGCGGGTAGCCGATCGCGATCCGCATCGTGAAGCGGTCGAGTTGCGCCTCCGGCAGCGGATACGTCCCTTCGTACTCGATCGGGTTCTGCGTCGCCATCACCATGAAGGGCCGCGCCAGCTCGTACGAGACGCCGTCGATCGTGACCTGCTGCTCCTGCATGCACTCGAGCAGAGCGGACTGCGTCTTGGGCGAGGCCCGGTTGATCTCGTCGACGAGGAGCAGGTTGGCGAAGACGGGTCCCGGCTTGAACTCGAACTCGTTGGAGCGTTGGTTGAAGACGTTCACGCCGGTCACGTCGGACGGCAACAGGTCGGGCGTGAACTGCATGCGTGAGAACGAGACGTCGAGCGAGCGCGCGAGCGCCTTTGCCAACATCGTCTTGCCCACGCCCGGAAAGTCCTCCAGGATCAGGTGACCCTCGCTGACGAGACAGAGGACGCAGAGCCGAAGTGTCTCCTCGGGCGCGTGCAGCACCCGGGCGAGGTTGTCGACGACCGTGCGGATGGTCTCGGCAGCGGCCGCGGTCTCGACGCGTTCGCTACGGGGCTCGCTCACGCAACAGCTCCTCAGCCGTATCTACGATCGCCACAGCGATTTGGTCTTTCGGAGCCTTGGCCACGCGGCGCTCGCCCGTCGGGCTCACCAGGACGACCTCGTTGTCGCTCGCGTCGAAGCCGACGTCGTCACGCGAGACGTCGTTGTAGACGACGAGGTCGACGCGCTTCCGCTCCAGTTTGTCGCGCGCGCGCTCGAGACCCTCGTCGCCGGACTCGGCCGCGAACCCGACCAATACCTGGCCGTTCGCCCGGCGCTCTGCGAGCGCGCGCAGAACGTCGGTCGTCGGCTCCAGGGTCACCTGCCAGACGTCCTCGTCCTTCGGGCGCTTGTCCTCCAGCGGATCCGCCGGCCGGTAGTCGGCGACGGCAGCCGCCATCAGGATCAAATCGGCGTCTGCGTGGGCGAGCGCGGCCTCCAGCATGGACTTCGCGGTCGGCGTCTCCACGAGCTCGACCCCGCGTGGCGCGGGGATCGCAATGTTCGCCGCCAGCAGCGTCACGTCCGCGCCGCGCTTGCGGGCCTCCTCAGCCAGCGCGACCCCCATCCTGCCCGAGGAGCGGTTGCCCACGAAGCGGACGGCGTCCAGCGGCTCGCGAGTTCCGCCGGCTGTGACCAGCACGCGACGGCCTGCGAGGGAATCGCTTTCACCCAGCAGCTCGCGGCAGCGGCGGAAGATCTCCTCCGGCTCCGCCATCCGTCCCACGCCCCACTCGCCTTCCGCCGTCTCGCCCCCGCCGGGGCCGACGATCTCGGCCCCGCGGGCACGAACGGCCTCGAGGTTCGCCTGGGTCGCCTGATGCGCCCACATGCGTGGGTTCATCGCCGGAGCCAGGAGGGTTGGACCGCGGTGCGCCAGCGCTGCCTCCGCGACGAGATTGTCCGCGAGCCCGTGCGCAAGCTTCGCGAGCGTGTTGGCCGTCAGCGGGGCCACGACGAGCAGGTCGGCGCGAGTCAGGTGTGCGTAGAGATCATCCGACGGCGGCCGCCGTGCCAGTGCGAAGAAGGTCTCGGCCCGCACGAACCGCTCCGCACCGGGCGTGACGAGTGGAATGACGTCGTGGCCCCCCTTTACGAGCAGCCGGACGAGCTCGCAAGCCTTGTAGGCGGCGATCCCACCGGTGACACCGACGAGGACACGAGCCATAGGCGAATTCTGCCCTAGCCGCTTCGTCCTGACGCCAACCAAAGGCCGGAGACTAGTGGGAGCGAAGCCACACTAGTCTCCGGCCGAACTGACGCGGGCGGGGACGCCGCAGGCGCCACCGCCCGCGCGGAAGCCAAGCTCCGCCAACCGGGCCCCGTGAGAGTGCGCGGGCTCGGCCCGCGCACGTTCCCCGCGAAGCGGGCGTACCCAAGTACAAGTACGCGATTACTTCGGGTACTTGTACTTCAATTTTCCCTCGGAGACTTCCTCGAGGGCCATGGTCAAGTAGTTCTTCGAGCGCGACTCGACGAGGGGCGGCGGTGCCTGCTCGAAGCCGATGCCCTCCCCCAGCTGGTGGTGGTAGTCGTTGATCTGGCGAGCCCTCTTGGCTGCGACGATCACCAGTGCATAGCGGGAATCGACGTTGTTGAGGAGCTCATCGATGCGGGGATGGATCATGGGCGGCTCATGGTACCTGCGGTCTGCAACTCCCGACGGACGATGGCCGTCATCTCGTTCGCGGCCCGCTCGACGTCGTCGTTGACGATCGCGTGGTCGAACCGCTCCTTCTGCTGTTGTTGCTTGCGTGCGAGGTCGAGCCGGACCTGAATCTCACCGGAACTCTCGGTCGCGCGCTCGCGCAGACGGCGCTCGAGCTCCTCGAACGTCGGCGCGTCCACGAAGATCGTTACGGCGCCCGGGATCGTCTCCTGCACGCGTCGTGCGCCGTCCGTCTCGAGATCCAGCAGCGGCACCTTTCCGTGGGCGTGGATGCGCTCGATCTCCGAACGAAGCGTTCCCGAGCGAGCGCCCCACGGGAGGTCGACGTATTCGAGGAACTCCTCGTCCTCGACGAGCCGCTCGAATTTCTCCTCCGTGATGAACCAGTACTCGCGTCCATTCTCCTCGCCGGGTCGCTGCTCCCGGGTCGTGGCGGAGACGGCGAGCTCCAGCTCGGGCATTCGCTCCAGCAGCAGCTTTTCGAGGGTCCCCTTGCCGGCACCCGAGGTGCCGGTGACGACGACGACCAGCGGCCCGGCCTTAGCAGCCGACGCGTTAATGAGTTCGATTGGTTCGACCGGTCATTTCAGACGGACGCGCGAGCGCAGCTCGCACGTCCTGATAGCGGCACCGCAAGCGGTGCCTTAGCGGTTGAAGAGGCCAATCAGCTCAGAACGCTGGCGGTCGGAGAGGCCTCCCACCGTCTTCGACTGGCTGATCCTGCACATGTTCAGGAAGCGCGCCGCCTTCACCCGCCCGAACTTCGGCACCGCCATCAGCATGTCGAAGACCTTCGCGGTCGACACGTACTCGGGGGGGTTGCTAAGGATCTGTTCGATCTGGACGCGTCCGTCCTTCAGATCCTTCTTCAACCTCGCACGACGGACGCGGATGTCGTTCGCTCGCTTGAGTGCTTCCATGCGTTGATCGAGTGAGCGAATCGGTGCCTCGGCCTGGGTCTTGGGCGACGCCGCCATGAGCGCCGGAGTCTAACAAGCGACCTGCGACGGTCAAGCGCCTAGGTTTTGCCGTTCTGAGCAGGTCTTTTGGGACTTACTCGCTCGCCCTTTCGTCGAGGGTTGTCCCAACGGACAACGGCTCTTCGTGCGCGAGTGCGTATACGTCGTCATGAGAGTTCCATCCGCGCTCCTCGGTTGCCGCGTGCAACTCTGCGCGGACGCGCGCGGGTGCGTCCGCGTCGGCGAAGAGCACGGTTCCGAGCGCGACGTGCCGCGCACCGGCGGCGATGAACTCGAGCGCGTCGAGGCCTGTCTGGATTCCACCCATGCCGACGATCGGCATCCCGGTCGCCGCGTAGCAGGCCGCCACCGAAGCGAGGGCGATCGGCTTGAGCGCAGGCCCTGAGAGGCCTCCGTAGCCCGGGCCGAGCACGGGTCGGAGCGTCCGTGTGTCCAGTTTGAGGCCGCGGACCGTGTTCACGAGGGAGAGCCCGTCAGCGCCGGCGGCTTCCGCTGCGCGTGCGATCTCCGCGATGTCAGGGACTGCCGGCGAGAGCTTCGCCCAGAGCGGCTTGCGCGTCGCGATCCGCGCGGCCGCGACGATCTGCGTCGTGCTCTCGACAGGTGCTTCGACGTTCGGACACGACACGTTGAGCTCGATCGCGCTCACCGCGGCGTGGTCGTCGAGGCGCAAGCAGATCTCAGCGTAGTCGTCCGTCTCGAAACCGCCGACCGAGACCCACAACGGGACTCCCAGCTTCTCGAGTTGCGGAAGGTTTCTGGTGACGAAGCGGTCGATGCCAGGGTTGGCAAGGCCGATCGAGTTGAGCATCCCGACGTCGGTCTCGGCGATGCGGACGGGCGTATTGCCGTCCCGCGGGAGCGGCGTCACGGTCTTCGTCACGAACGCGTCGAGGCTGCGCGCGACGTCCGGTGCGGTCAGCGCGTCGAGGCAGCCGGAGGCGTTAAGCAGCACAGAGCACCGGTCCTTCGACGCAGAGACGCTTCAGCTCGCCGTCGATCTCCACCGCGCAGCCGTAACAGGCTCCGTACCCGCAGGCCATCGGCGCCTCCCAGGCGAGTTGCGCCTCCGGGGCGATTCGGCGCACCGCTTCGAGCATCGGCTCGGGCCCGCAGGCGAGCACGCCCATGCCGGAGGGGATCAGTTCGGTCACGCGCGTCGGCTCGACGCAGCTCTGAGCGTTCGGAACGAGCTCAGCCGCCTCGGCGTGCCAGGCGGAACGGAACCCGAGCACGGCCGGGGGCCGCCCGAGGGCCTCGGAGAGATACGGCAGCGGCGCGATCCCGATGCCGCCCCCGACGAGCAGGGGCCGCTCGACGTCCAGGCGAAAGCCGTTGCCGAGTGGGCCGAGCACGTTCAGCGTGTCATCGGGCTCGAGGGAGCAGAGCGCCCGAGTCCCGGGACCAATCGGATCGATCAGGAACGCGAGCTCGCGCCCGGGCGCAAGGCACAGGCTCATCGGTCTCGGCAGCAGTCGACCGGGGGCCTCGAGCATGAAGAATTGGCCGGGCACGCCGGGCTCGAGCCCGCCGCGCCGGACCCGTAGCAGCGTGTACGGCCCGAGCTTCTCGTTTGCGACGACGCTAAGCCGCTCGCGTCTCACGTTCGATCCGTTCCTGCAGCGACAGGGACTCCTCGCTGCGCGCGTTCGCGATCGCGTGCACGGCCGCCGCGGCGCCGGACAAGGTGGTGATGCACGGCACCCGGGCGACGAGCGCGGCCTCCCGGATCAGGTAGCCGTCCGTGCGGGCACCGGATCCCTGCGGTGTGTTGACGACGAGATTGCAGCGACCTCGACGGATGAGATCGACGACGGTCGGCTCGGCGCCGTCCTCGGTCACCTTCCTCACGCGCTCGACCTCCAGCCCCGCGGCGGCGAGGGTGTCGGCCGTTCCGGACGTGGCGAGGAGGTTGAAGCCGAGGTCCGCGAGTCCGGCGGCCACGTCGACCACCGCCCGCTTGTCCGGGTCGCAGACGGAGAGGAACGCCGTCCCCGCGATCGGCAGCGGCCGGCCCGCCGCCCGTTCCGCCTTCGCGAACGCGCTCGGAAGATCCGCGGCGCTCGCCATCACCTCTCCGGTCGCGCGCATCTCGGGCCCGAGCACCGGATCGGCACCGGGGAAGCGCGCGAACGGCAACACGGCCGCCTTCACGGACACGTGTCCCAGTGACTGGCCCTCGGTCAGGTCGAGGTCGGCAAGGCGTGCGCCGGCCATAACCCGGCATGCCGCCTGCACGAGGTTGACTCCCGTCGCCTTCGACGCGAAGGGCACGGTCCGCGACGCCCGTGGATTGGCTTCCAGGACGTACACCATCCCGTCCACGACGGCGAGCTGGACGTTCAGGAGCCCGACGACCCCGAGGGCGCGTGCAAGCGTCCGGACGATCGAACGAATCTCGGCGTCGTCTGGTGCGCTCAGCGACGGAGCCGGCAGCACACACGCCGAGTCGCCCGAATGCACGCCGGCCTCCTCCACGTGCTGCATCACCGCACCCACGTACGTCTCCTCGCCGTCGGAGACGGCATCCACGTCGATCTCGGTCGCACTCTCGATGAAGCGGTCGATCAGCACCGGCCGCTCGACCGCACCGAGATCGCCCGCGGAGTAGCAGACGCGCATCGCACGGCCGCCGAGGACGTAGGAAGGCCGGATCAGCACGGGATAGCCGATCCGCTCCGCGACGTCCCGTGCTTCTTCCGTGCTCCTCGCGATCCCCCACTCCGGACACCGGATGCCGAGCCTGTCCAGCAGTGCGCCGAACCGCTCTCGGTCCTCCGCGAGGTCGACTGCGTCGAACGGCGTGCCCATGATTCGGAAGCCCTCGGCCTCGAGCCCGCGCGCGAGCTTGAGCGGCGTTTGGCCGCCGAACTGGATCGCAACACCCTCCGGCCGCTCCCGCCTGCATACCGCGAGAACCTCCTCGAGCCGGAGCGGCTCGAAGTAGAGGCGGTCGGAGGTGTCGTAGTCGGTCGAGACGGTCTCCGGGTTGCAGTTGACCATCACGGCCTCGTAGCCGAGCGCGCGAAAGCTCTGCGCCGCATGCACGCAGCAGTAGTCGAACTCGATCCCCTGGCCGATCCGGTTCGGGCCGGAGCCGAGGATGACGACGCGCGGCTTGCTTGCCGTCGGCGGCGCTTCGTCGGCCTCGCCCCACGTCGAGTAGTAATAGGTCGAGGCCGCCTCAACCTCGCCGGCGCAGGAGTCGACGCGGCGGAACACCGAGTGGACGCCCCAGGACCGGCGGCGCGCACGCACCGCTTCCTCCGAGGTCTGGCACGCCGTTGCGATCTCCGCATCCGACCGGCCCGCGCGCTTCAGCCGCAGGAAGTCGTCCGCGACGAGGGCCTCGAGCGACAGCCGGTCGCGCTCCTCGGCGAGCTCTTGATGGAACCACGGGTGCGCCGCCTCCGGCAGCGGCCACCGCTCCTCGGTGTCGAGCTCGCGCGAACGCTCTGCCTTGCGGAACGCCTCGACGAAGGAGCGGCCAATGCCCATCGCCTCCCCCACCGACTTCATTTGTGTCCCCAGTGTCGTGTCGGCACCGGGGAACTTCTCGAAGGCGAAGCGCGGAAACTTGACAACCACGTAGTCGAGCGTGGGCTCGAAGCTCGCAGGGGTCGTGCCCGTGAGGTCGTTCGGAATCTCGTCGAGGGTGTAGCCGACGGCGAGCTTCGCGGCGACCTTCGCGATCGGATAGCCGGTCGCCTTGGACGCCAGCGCAGAGGAACGCGAAACGCGCGGGTTCATCTCGATCACGCGCAGCTCACCGGTGTCGCGCTCGCGCGCGAACTGGATGTTCGAGCCGCCGCACTCGACGCCAACCGCGCGGATGACCGCGGCCGCTGCGTCTCGAAGCTCCTGGTAGGCGTGATCGGAGAGCGTCATCTGCGGCGCAACCGTCACCGAGTCGCCCGTGTGGACGCCCATCGGATCGATGTTCTCGATCGAGCAGACGATCACGACGTTGTCCTTGCGGTCGCGCACGACCTCGAGCTCGAACTCGTCCCAGCCGCGCACGGACTCCTCGACAAGCACCTGGCCGATCGGGCTCTCAGCGATGCCCAGCTCGACCTGACGGTGGAGCTGAGGGAGGGTCTCGACGAATCCACCTCCGTGACCACCGAGCGTGAACGCCGGCCGGACCACAGCCGGTGTCGCCAGACCCGCGAGCTCGGCGATGTCGGTGACGATCTTGGAGCTCGGAACCTTCAGCCCCACGCTTCGGACCGCCTCGCGGAAGAGCTCGCGGTCTTCCGCACGCCGGATCACGTCGAGCGGGGCTCCGATCAGCTCCACGCCCAGGTCCTCGAGCACCCCGTGCAGCGCCAGCTCCTGCGCGAGGTTGAGGGCCGTCTGGCCGCCCATGGTCGGAAGCAGCGCGTCGGGACGCTCGCGCGCGAGGACGTCGGCAACGCCGGCGAGATCGAGCGGCTCGAGATACGTGCGGTCGGCGAAGCCCGGGTCGGTCATGATCGTCGCCGGGTTCGAATTCACGACGATCGTGCGAAAGCCGTCCTCGCGGAGCACCTTCAAGGCCTGGCAGCCCGCGTAGTCGAACTCGCACGCCTGGCCGATCACGATCGGGCCGGAGCCGATCAGACAGATGGACTCGAGGTCAGGCCGCCTCGGCATAGGCCACCTCCTCGACCCAGCGCTCGATGAGCGGCCAGGCGTCGTGTGGGCCCGGGCCCGCCTCCGGATGAAACTGCACCGATCGCGCGTGCTCCAGCGGAAAGTCGAGGCCCTCTACCGTGCCGTCGTAGAGCGACACGTGCGTCGCCTCGCGCGCCTCCGACGGCGCGACGGCGAAGCCGTGGTTCTGGCTCGTCACGAGCACGCGGCCCGTCGTGCGCTCGAGCACGGGATGGTTGGCGCCGCGGTGCCCGAACGGAAGCTTGAAGGTCTCGTGTCCCGCCGCGAGCGCGAGCAGCTGGTGCCCGAGGCAGATGCCGAGGATCGGCCCGCGGCCGAGCAGCTCACGGATGACGGCAATCTCGTCTGCGAGTGGCTCGGGATCGCCCGGCCCGTTCGAGAGCAACACTCCGTCGAAACGGACGAGCTCGTCCGCGGTCGCATCGTGAGGGAAGACCGTGACGGCGGCCCCCGCGCCCGCAAGGCGACGGAGGATCGAGCGCTTGCACCCGTAATCGACGACCGCGATTCGCGCGCGGCCGGCCTCGGAGTACACGAACGGTCTCCGGGTCGAGACCTCGGCGGCGAGTGCGCGCCCGCTCATCGGCGGCTGTGCGCGCGCGACCGAGATCGCTTGCTCGACCGATCCGTCTCCGGCCGCCACCACGCCGCGAAGGGCTCCCGACTCGCGCAGCTTCAACACGAGCGACCGCGTGTCGATCGCGGTGAGCGCGACGATGCCGCGTTCGTGGAGCCAGTCCGTCCACGCGGGCCCGCGCGCCTCGCGCATGAGCACGGCGCGGGCATGAGGGCGCGCGGACTCGGAGCGGCCCTCCGCAACGCCGTAGTTGCCGATCATCGGCGCCGTGAAGCAGACGATCTGCTCCGCGAAGCTCGGATCGGTGACGATCTCCTGGTAGCCGGTCATCGCGGTCGTGAAGACCGCCTCGCCGACCGCAAAGCCCTCGGCGGCGACGGACTGTCCTCGGAAGACCGTGCCGTCCTCGAGCGCGAGGAAGCCAGTCACGCTCCGTACACCAGCCTGCCTGCAGCGATCGTCGCGCGCACCTTGCCCTTGACCGTCTCGCCCAGCAGCCACGAGTTGACGGAGCGGGACCGGAACATCTCCTCCGTGATCCGATAACTCGCGGTGAGATCGAGCAGGACGAGGTTGGCGGGCGCGCCGACCGCGATCCGCGGCGCGTCGAGGCCGTAGGCGCGGGCCGGCCCTGCGGACATTCGCTCCAACAGCGCCACGAGCGTGACGAGGCCGGGCTCGACGAGATGCGTGTAGAGGGCGGCGAAGGCGGTCTCGAGGCCGGTGACACCGAACGGCGCCGCCTCGAAGGGGACCTCCTTCTCGTGACGTGCGTGCGGGGCGTGGTCTGTCGCAATCGACGTGATCGTCCCGTCCTTGAGTGCCTCGATCAGCGCCGTTCGGTCCGACGCGGCGCGAAGCGGTGGGTTCATCTTGCGGTTCGGGTCGAGGGAGCGCACGGCCTCGTCCGTGAGACAGAGGTGGTGCGGCGTCACCTCGGCGGTCGCGTCCACGCCTTCCGCGCGTGCCCTGCGCAGCGCCTGAACCGATTCCCACGCCGAGAGATGCAGGAGGTGCAACGGCTGCCGCTCGTATGCGGCGAGCGCGAGGTCGCGCTCGACCATGAGGCTCTCCGCGACGGAGGGGTAGCCGGTGAAGCCGAGCTCCGCGGAGACCTCGCCCTCGTGCATCTGCCCTCCCCGGGACAACGTCGGCTCCTCGCAGTGGAGCGCGACTCGGCGCCCGGTCACCGCGCTGTACTGCAGCGCACGACGCATCAATCCGGCCGAAGCGATGGGAACGCCGTCGTCCGTGAATCCGGCGGCGCCCCCATCCGCGAGCTCACCCATCTCGGTCAGCTCGGCGCCGGCCTGGCCCTTCGTGATCGACGCCAGAAAACCAACCGGGATCTCGGCGTCCGCACGTGCGGCTTCGACGAGCGACCCGAGGGTCGCAGCCGAGTCGACGACCGGCTCGGTGTTCGGCATCGCGAGGATCGCGCAGTAACCCCCCGCGGCCGCCGCAGCCGTACCCGAGGCGATCGTTTCCTCATCCTCCCGTCCGGGCGTCCGCAGGTGCACATGAGGATCGACGAACGCGGGTGCGACCACCAGGCCGCCCGCATCGATCACGCGATGCGCGTTCGTCTCGAGATCGGCGCCGAGCGCGGCGACGATGCCGTCGTCGACGCGCACGTCCATCGTCCCGTCGACTCCCTCGAGCGAATCGATCACACGCGCGCCGCGGACGACGATGTTCTCCTTCGGAGCGTCCTTCGCGAACAGCATCACGCCACCTCCAGCACGGTCTCGGTCTTGACCTCGACCGGCCCGCTCGTCAGCAGGTCGTAGAGGACGGCCATCCGTGTGACGAGGCCGGCGCGCACCTGCGTCTCGATCAGCGCGTCGGCGTGGTCGGCGACGAGCGGGTCGATCTCGACGCCGCGGTTCATCGGCCCGGGATGCATGACCTTCTGACCGGGCCGCAGCCGCTCCGGCGTGACCCCCCACCGCGCCGTGTACTCGCGCAGCGAGGGGACGTAGTTCGCCCCCTCTTGCATCCGCTCGCGCTGCATGCGCAGCACGTAGACGACGTCCGCGGCGGCCACCGCACCGATGTCGGTCGTCGCCTCGCAGCCCATCGTCTCGATCCCGCGCGGTAGCAAGGCGGGCGGGCCGATGAGCGTGACTTGCGCTCCCATCAGTGCGAGTGCCTGGATCAGCGACCGCGCCACCCGGGAGTGGAGGACGTCGCCGACGATCGCGACGTGCAGGCCCTCGAGCCGGCCGAGCTCTCCCCGCATCGTGTAGAGGTCGAGCAGCGCCTGGGTCGGATGCTGGTGCTTTCCGTCACCCGCATTCACGACGTGCGCATCGGTTACACGCGCGACAAGATGAGGAGCCCCGATCTGCGGATGGCGGATCACGATCACGTCGGGGTCGTACGCGCCGAGCGTGATCGCCGTGTCCTTGAGCGACTCGCCCTTGTCCACCGACGAGCCGGTGGACTTGATCGACATCGTGTCCGCAGAGAGACGCTTCGCCGCCAGCTCGAAGCTCGACGAGGTCCGCGTCGAGGATTCGTAGAAGACGTTGATCACGAGCCGGCCCTTGAGCGTCGGCAGCTTCTTCACCTCGCGCTCGAGGCTGCGCTCGAACGTGCGCGCAGTCGCCAGGAGCCGCTCGACATCGTCGCGGGTGACGTCCCTGATCGAGATGAAGTGGCGCTTGGGCGGCGGCGCGGGTGGACGCAGATCTTCGCGCATGACGCGGATCTCAGCCATCGTGGGCACTCCTCTCCTCGGGCGCTTGAACGAGTAGGACGCTGTCGACCTCGTCCACTTCCACGAGCTGCACCTGGATGCGTTCGTCACGCGAGGTCGGGAGGTTCTTGCCGACGTAGTCGGGGCGGATCGGCAGCTCGCGATGGCCCCTGTCGACGAGGACGGCCAACTGGATCCGCTCAGGACGGCCGTAGTCGAAGAGGGCCTCGATCGCAGCGCGGATCGTCCTTCCGGTATAGAGGACGTCGTCGACGAGGATGACCGTCTTCCCTTCGAGCGGGAAGTCGAGCGCTGTCGAGCGGACAACCGGTTGCGGATGGCGCGGAGCGTCGCCGCCGCGCACCTGAACGTCGTCGCGGTAGAACGTGATGTCCACCGCGCCGAATGCGGGCGCCTCACCGGCGCGTTCCTCGACGAGGCGGCGAAGGCGATGGGCGAGCGGGACTCCTCGGGTCTGGATCCCGACCAGTGCAACACGCGAGAGATCGGGGTTGGCCTCGATGATCTCGTGCGCGATCCGCGAGAGCGTCCGCCGAAGCGCTTCGTCGTCCAGGAGGACGGTTCCCGCCGGGACCTCCACCGCACTCATTCCGCAGGCGGGATCGCGGGTATACGGGCAGACAGCTTCATTCGACTCCTTTCCGGCCTCACTGGACCGGGTTAAAGGGGTTCGGTCGCGGGGGAGCCTAGTGGATCGGTCGGACGACGATGTCGAGGCCCGCGCGTCCCGCGCTAGGGCTCGCCGACGATGTCGTCGGGCTCGGTCATCGCCTCGATCGCGTCCTGCGCCTGCTCCACTGACGATTCCGGGACGGAAACGGTCACCGAGTCGTCCTCGCCGTCTGCGAGCTCCGCCGCGATGCCCGCGGACCGCAAGATCTCCTGGATCTCCTCCGCCTCCGTCACGTCGCCCGCAACGGCGACTCGCACCATCTCACTCATCGCGGGGCCGATGATATGGGCTTTGGCTCGGGGCGGTGGAGGGCGCCTCCCTTGATCAGCTGCGGTGATCCGCGCTCCGCGAACGGCACTTCGACCAGGTCGAAATCGCGCGGCACGACCGTCTCGGGAAAGATCTCCCGCGCCTCCCTGGCGATCTCCGGGCCGAAGTAGCGGTTCGAAAGATGGGTCAACGCCAGGAGGCCGACGTTCGCGCGTCGCGCTGTCTCCGCCGCCTGCGCGGCGGTCTGGTGCAGCGTCTCTTCCGCGCGATCCCGCTCCTCCTCGGAGAAGGTCGCCTCCGTGACTAGCACGTCGGCGCCCCAGGCGGCCTCGACGATCTCCTCCGACGGCGCGGTGTCGCCGGTCACGACGATCTTCCTCCCGGCCCGCGGCGGGCCGAGGACCTGCTCGGGCGTCACCGTCCGTCCGTCGGCGAGGATCACTTGCTCGCCGCGCTGGAGCACACCGCGCTCGGGCCCGTTCGGAACCCCGAGGGCGTCCGCGCCCTCAACGTCGAAGCGGCCCGGCCGCTTGGCTTCGATAAGCGACCAGCCCAGCGACCGCACGCCGTGAGACACGCCGAACGTGGCCAGCCGGTAACCGTCGCGCTCGAGCACGTCGCCGGGCTCGAGCTCGACGAGACGCACCTCGTACGTCAGCTTCCCGACGACCCGCTTGAGCGAGCCGAGCAGGTCGACGAGGCCGCGGGGTCCGTAGACGTCCAACGGCAACTCGCGTCCACGCAGGGAGAACGTCTTGAACATCCCCGGCAGACCGAGCACATGGTCGGCGTGAAAGTGGGTGACGAAGACCTCGGGCAGCTCGACGAGCCCGACCGACGAGCGCAGCAGCTGCCGCTGCGTGCCTTCGGCACAGTCGAAGAGGAGCCGTTCCCCGCCCCGACGGACGAGCAGCGCTGCGGGAGCGCGCTGGGCGGTCGGCATCGAGCCGGCGGTGCCGAGGAAGACGACGTCGAGATCCACGGCCCGATTCTAGGTTTCACCCCCTCAAGTCACGGCTCGGCTACGCCGATAGCGGGTCTGAGGACGAGATGTCTTCTCATGTGGCATCAGGGGTCTCGCGCGGATGGGCGGTTCACCGCTCCGTCACGTTGCTGCGCGTCTTCCTCCTGTCGAGCGCGGCGATCCTCTTCGCGGGAGCGGTTCTCCTCGGCTCCATCCTGACGACGGCCCTCCGTCTGCAGGCCCTTGCCGACACCCGCACGAGCCTCACCCAGTACGTCGACGGCGTCCTACGGCCGCAGCTCGTGCGCGGCGATCGAATCCACGTCTCGCCGCACCTTCCGCTTCAGATCAAGGCCCAGCTCCGCCGGCAGCCCGACATCGTGACCGTAAAGGTATGGCGGCCCGACGGAATCCTCGTCTGGACGAACCGCGCCCCCGAACGCATCGGACGCAAGTTCCCGCTCGACGGCGATCTCGGCGAGGCGATTCGTGAGAACCGCCCGCAGGCCTCGCTCAACGACCTCGACGAGGAAGAAGACGCGGCGGAGCACGCCGCGATCGGGCACGGACACATCCTCGAGGTCTATGCACCGCTGCAGAGCGCCGACGGCAAGCACGCAATCGGTGCCTACGAGATCTACGCGAAGCCGCAGCACACGGAGAGCTTCATCGCCTCGCGGAAGCGCCTGATCTGGTTCGCAGTTCTGGCCGTCTTCGCCACGCTCTACGCCGCATTGGCCTTCCTCGTCCGGAGTGCGTCGTCGACGCTGCGGCGGCAGGCTTCGACACTCCAGGCTCGCTCGCGAGAGCTGATGGATTCGTACCGGCGACTCGAGGAGAGCTCCCTCGAGGCGATCGAAAGTCTGAATGCGACCGTCGACGCGAAGGATCCCTACACGGCGGGACACTCGGCACGCGTGCAACGCATCGCACTGGCCGTTGCCGAAGAGCTCGGCATCGCACGTGAGCGCCTCGACGCCGTGCGCTTCGGCGGTCTCTTCCACGACATCGGCAAGATCGCTGTTCCGGACAGCATCCTGACGAAGGCGGGCGCCCTCGACAACGACGAATACGCAGTCGTCAAGCGCCACCCCGGCGACGGCGCCGACATCGTCGGGCACTTCAGCCGTCTGCACGACGCGGTCCCGCTCATCCGCCATCACCACGAGCGCTGGGACGGCAAGGGGTATCCCGACAATCTCGCCGGTGACGAGATTCCGGCGGAGGCCTGCGTCGTCGGGCTCGCCGATGCGTGGGACGCGATGACCACCGACCGTCCGTACCGCCCGGCGTTGACTCTCGAGGAGGCAGCCGCCGAGGTACGCCGGTGTCGCGGGACGCAGTTCTCGCCCGAGGTCGTGGACGCATTCTTCTCCGCCTTTCGGCGGCACCCGGCCGTCTTCGAGCCGGACGAGCCGGACGAGCCGTACGAGATCGCCGCCACCGCCTGAACCGGCGGTAGGCTCGCCGCGTGGGGAGCGCGAGCGGGCTGAACGTGACGGTCTGGGGCGAAGGCGAGCCGGCTATCTTCGTTCACGGAAGCTTCGGCTGGGGCGAAGCGACGTGGCTCGAGCAGCGGCCGCTCTCCGACGCCTATCGCCTCTTGCTGATGGATCGCCGGGGGTTCGGAAAGAGTCCGGCGGACGGCCGCGTGGACTTCGACCGCGATGCCGACGACGTTGCCGCGCTCCTCGAAGACGGGGCGCATCTCGTCGGGCATTCATACGGCGGCGTCGTGTCGCTGTTGGCCGCGTCCCGTCGCCCCGACGCGGTCCGAACCCTGACGGTGATCGAGCCGCCTGCACTCGCCCTGGCGCGCGGCCATCCCGCCGTCGAGGAGCTCATTCGGCGGATCGACGCAGCCGGTGCGGAGACCGCCGATCCGAGCGAATACCGCGCCCTCTTCCTGCAGGCGTTCGGCTTTCCCGCCGAGCCCGCGCCGCTCGAAGGGCTCAGCCTCGAGGCGGCTCGCTCGTCCATGAGCGAGCGCCCGCCGTGGGAGGCGGAGATTCCGCTCGACGTTCTTGCCGCTGCGGGCATACGCGTCCTCGTCGTGAGGGGGGATTGGTGCCCGGCTCCCGATACCGCGCGCGAGCGCGCCGGTGCGGCGTTTCACGCCGTCTGCGACGTCCTCCGGCAACGGCTGGCCACGGAGAGCGCGATCTTCCCGGCCGCGCACAGCCCGCAGCAACTCGGGAAGCTCTTCAACGACCGGGTGCGGACCTTCTGGGAGACGGCATGACCGGGGACGTTCGCGAGCTCATCCGGCGGGAGATCGCACCGGCTGAGCACGAGGTGATCCGCGAGCTCTGGAAGCGTCACTCGATCGCCGAGGACCAGCGCGACCTCCCCGGCCTCATCTCGACGCTGACGGAGGACTGCGTCTACGAGCTCGTCCAGACCGGTCATCGCTGGGAGGGCCATGATGGGGCAGCTCGGTTCTACTGACCGACATCGTCATCGGCCCGCAGGGAGTCTGCGAGGAGGCGGACGTGACCGGGACGCACGAGGCGGACTGGCTGGGCTTCCCACCGTCCGGGGAGCGCCTCTCGTGGAAGGTCGTGATCTTCTTCCCGTGGGACCCTGAGCGCCGACTCTTCCGCGGCGAGAAGGTCTACACCGCAGGCCTCCCGCTCTCAGGGATCTAACTACTACTAAGGACCTATCCCGGTAGGGCATGAGCGAGTCGGGCTGCGTGGGCTTTCTTGAAGGCGATCAGTCCGCAGGCGAGTTGGAGCAGGGCGAGGTGGTTCTCGGGTTTCTTCGACCAGCGGATCAGGAGCGCGCGGTTGCGGTTGAGCCAGGAGTGGCAGGCTTCGACGACCCAGCGTCGGGCGCGCCAGCCGGGTCTGGAGCGTTTCAGTTCGAGTTCGTCGCTGCGCCGACGGATGTCCGGCGTGAAGCCGCGGCCGAGCGCGAGCTCGTCGACCCATGGGTAGGCGTAGCCGCCGTCGAGACAGAGGCGCTGCGGATGCTCGGCGGACGGCTCGGGCCGGTCGATCGGCACCGAGTCGAGCGTCGGCGCTAGGAGCTTGGAGTCGTGGCGGTTGGCGCCGTCATGCGCCACCCCGATCGGGATCCCCGCTGCCTCGCAGAGAAGCGTCGGACCGGTCGCCTGGCCACCGAGCGGCGCCTTGCCGGTCGCGCCGTCACACGACAACCAGGCCCAATCGATCCCGATCGTCTCGTCGTAGTCGAGCAGGCCCTGCCGCCAGATCTCCTGGAAGACACCGGCCTGCTCCCACTCCTGGAAACGTCGGTGCGCCGACGACGACGAACAGATCCCGGTCGCATTCAATGCGTTCCACTGCATCCCGGTGCGAAGCACGAGCAGGATCGCGTCCATCGCATCCCGGTCCGACACGCGCGGGTTGTGACAGCCCAACGGATGCGCCGGCCGCGGCGGCAACAACGGGCCGACCCGCTCCGACAACCAATCCGGCATCCGCCAGCCGTCATCGCTTGAGACCAGACCCATCGAAGCCTCCCTCGTTGATTTCAGCAACGAGGTCGGACTTCGCTATCCCGGTCCGGGTCCCTGCCTAGTAGCGGGTTAGGCCCTTTAGTGGTTGATGGGTTTGTTCGCGGCTCGGCTCTGTGGCGATCGTGAGCAGATCGGCGTGGAGCGCGGCCGTCGCGCTGGCGATGATCGAGTCGCTGTTCCAGGCGTTGCCGTCGATGTCTGAGACCACGCCACCGGCTTCTGTGACGAGCAGGCTTCCGGTGGCGACATGGATCGCCGACGTCCAGAACAGAACGTAGGCGGCGACACGGCCGGTGGCAACGTAGGGAAGTGCAGGCGTGGTGCGAATTCGACGCCTTCAAGCTCGAATGCTTCATGAGATACGCGTCCGCGAGCGGCTCGGCGAGGCGGCCGGCTTCAGCTCTCCTCAGCGCGCGTCAATGCGCGAATCAGATCGGCCTGTCGCGGCCAACCC
>WNGB01005655.1_pt1 | contig 18622 bp, 17 predicted proteins | sample 5400681 | NCBI WGS metagenome assembly WNGB01 (sample SAMN13153367, study PRJNA577476) | soil metagenome | isolation source: 115 cm soil or saprolite under grassland replicate 2 | place: USA:California | collected 2016-06-15 | reverse complement strand
TCACCGAGGAACGCCTCCAGGTCGGCGCGGCTCGCCTCCTCCAGCCGCTTGCCCCGGGCGGCGAGGAAGGCCTCGGCCTGCCGGACGCTCTGCAAGTAGGAGGCCAGCGTGCGCTCGGAGCGGTTCTCCGCCTCCAGGTGCCGCCGGAACGAGTGGAGCAGCGTGATCGCCGGGATGGGCTGGGCCATGCCCGGAAAAGTAGCGCAGTGATCCTCTGTTCAAGCGTTATGCGCTGTACCGAGGGCGCCCAGAGAAGCAAGATGACCAGCGTTTCCGCTGGTCAGGTAAGGTGTGGTGGGCCTGCCAGGACTTGAACCTGGGACTTCATCCTTATCAGGGATGCGCTCTAACCGCCTGAGCTACAGGCCCATGGTGCTGTCGCACCTGCTCGGAGGCCGTTGGTGAGCCTTCTGCGCCGGGGCAATGTAGCACAGCGCCGAGACGCCTTCATCCCTCTGGCGTGCCGCCGAGCTCTGCCTGATCGCCCGGCGCTAGACCGCCTGGCAGGGTCCGGCTGTGGCCCCGGAACTCGGCCAGCACGGTGCCGTCGGCGCGGCGGACGGTGACGTCGTAGACGCCGCTGCGGCCGAAGCGGCGCCGTTCCGTCGCCTCGGCGACCAGCTCGTCGCCGAGACGGGCCGGGCCGACGAAGACGACGTCGCAGGCCGAGGCGACCGTGACCACGCCATAGGTGTTGCAGGCGAACGCGAAGGCGGTGTCGGCCAGCAGGAAGACGTAGCCGCCGTGGCAGATGTCGTGGCCGTTGATCATGGCGTCGGCCACCTGCATCCGGGCGGTCGCCCGCCCGGGGCCGACCTCCTCGATCCGGATGCCGAGATGGCGCGACGCCCGGTCGGCCTTGTACATCGCCTCGGCGGAATGCCGGGCGAGCCCGTGTGGATCCGGCTGCACGTCACCTCCTCGGAAGGACGCGGCCCGTCATGGAACCGCTTCCGGGAGGATCGCGGCCGCGCGGCCGGTGGGCAAGCGGCGAGGACGGGCGCCGGTTTCGGGTTGGTCGCCGGGGCGGGCTAGGCTTGCGGGGCGGGCGGTCCACGGGTAAGGGGTGCTGGTGCAGGAACGGGACATCGAGTCCGTGCTGGTCGACGAGGAACGGATCAGGACCGGGGTGGCAGAGCTGGCCGCCAGGATCTCCGCGGACTACCGCGGGCACGACCTGCTCCTGGTCGGGGTGCTGAAGGGCGCCGTGGTCTTCATGGCCGACCTGACCAGGTCGCTGACGGTGCCGCACGAGATCGACTTCATCGCGGTGTCGTCGTACGGCTCGGCCACCGAGACCTCCGGTGTGGTCCGGCTGCTCAAGGACCTGGACAGGGAGATCGAGGGCCGGCACGTGATCCTGATCGAGGACATCGTCGACACGGGGCTGACGCTCGAGTACCTGCTGGAGACGCTGCGACCCCGCCGGCCCGCCTCGCTGGAGGTGTGCGCGCTGCTCTGCAAGCCGGACGAGCTCAGGGTCGAGGTACCCGTGAAGTACAAGGGCTTCGACATCCCCAGCGTGTTCGTGGTCGGGTACGGGCTGGACTACGCCGAGCGCTACCGCAACCTGCCGTTCGTTGGCACCCTGCGGCGCGAGGTCTACCACCGGAACGGCGCCGGCTAGGCCATCCGCACCTCGTGCAGAGCCCTCCGCGGCGCCCGTTGCTCAGCAGGCTCCCAGTACGGCGTCGAGCGGCCGAGGTACCTGGGCAAGGTCGAGCGCTTCGACGAGGAAACGCGCGTAGTGGAGCTTCCGACGGTCGGCGCTGCCCATGAAGCGCCGCAGCTGCCCTTCGATTCCTTGGCCGCGCCACGGAGGCTGCATCTGGAAGGTGCGGAAGGCTCCAAGATCGCCGTGGGCGTCAAGGACGGCCTCGACGGAGACGGGCCCCAGCGCGCGGATCAGCTCATCCTCCAGGTCTGTGACACAAACGTGGAAGCCCAGCCGTTCCATGTCCAGGCGAGTGAGATGGGTGCCGAAGCCAGCGCGTTCGAGGTTGCGCTTGAACACTTCCTCCTCACCCACGTCGCAGAGACCGGCCAGCCTCGTGTCCGAACCTCGGGGGCCGAAGCGAGCCAGGTAGCGCCCGATCGCTTGCGCGCCCCCGATCGGCACGACCAGGACGCCCTCGCTGTCGAGATTGCGACCACGACGTGTGGCGAGCGTCTCGAGCGCGATCTGGTCGCTGAGTCCCTCAACGAGCGCGATCGCACGAGCATCGTCCACCCTCGCAAGCGCCCGTCTCGTCGCCGGCGGCCCCGCATCCGGCACGGTTTCCACCCGCACGCGTCGCCGGGGCTTCCGACGTCGATCGCCTACGCCGCTATCCATCCGGATCCCCAGGGAAGCTCGACGATTGCGCAGCTGCCGCAACCAGCTTCGCACAGCGGGTCGACCTCACGGTTGGGCGGGTCGGTCGCGCAGCCGCGAGCTGGAGGTGTACGCATCTGCTCCCGCCCAGGTAGCGTTCCCGGGAACGACCTGGACGGCCGACAGGAGGGAAACGTGGACGTCGCGACCGCGCTCGACCGGCTGCCAAAGGTCGAACTGCACTGCCACGTCGAAGGGACGATGCGCCGGCAGACGGTCGTGGACCTGGCCAACAAGAACGGCGTCGGGCTGCCGACCTCCGACCCGGTGGAGCTGTACCGCTACACCAGCCTCGACACCTTCCTGGAGATCTTCTGGCTGGTGCAGTCGACCCTCGGCAGCCGGGAGGACTGGGCGCGGCTGGCCTACGAGAGCATCCTCGACGGCGCCGCCCACGGCCTCGCCTACCGGGAGACGTTCTTCACCCCGGCGAGGCACCTGGCCGCCGGCCAGGACCTGGCCGAGATCGTCGCCGGGCTGGCCGAGGGGCTGCAGGCGGCCGAGGCGGAGACCGGCGCAACGGCGATGCTGATCGCCGACATCGACCGGGCCTTCGGCGGCGCGGCCGGCCTGCAGATGGTGCAGCGGCTGGTGGAGCTGCGCCGGGAGGGCAGCCCGGGTGTCGAGCGGGTCATCGGGGTCGGCCTGGACTCGACCGAGCTCGGGGTCGACCCGACCGTCTTCGCCGAGGCGTTCGAGCTGGCCGGCAAGGCGGGGCTGCACCGCACCTCCCACCAGGGGGAGGAGACCCCGCCGACCCACATCCGGCTGGGGCTGGACGTGCTCGGCTCCGAACGGATCGACCACGGCCTCTCCAGCCTGCAGGACCCGGAGCTGACCCGGCGCCTGGCCGACGAACGGATCCCGCTGACGGTCTGCCCGAACTCCAACGTGCTGATCGCCAACGCGGTGCCGCGCCTGGAGCTGCACCCCTACCGGCACATGCGGGAGGCGGGGCTGCTGGCCACGCTCAACACCGACGACCCGGCCCTGACCGACCTCGACCTCGGCCGCGAGTACCGCTCCTGCATGGAGGCGTTCGGCTACCGGTGGTCCGACATGGTCGCGATCGCGCTGGACGGGGTCGAGGCGACCTGGCTGGACACCTCCGACAAGCGCGAGCTGCGGGCCAGGGTGGAGCGGGAGGCGGCCGAGCTGACCGCGGCGCTCGACCAGGCGGGGTAGGGGCGGCTAGCCGGACCCGTCGAGGCCGACGATGTGCTCCGGGCGGACCGGCACGCGGGTGAGCGGGCGGCCGCTGGCGGCGCGGATGGCGGCGACGATCGCCGGGGTGGAGGAGATCGTCGGTGGCTCGCCGACGCCCTTGAGGCCGTAGGGGGAGTCGGGGTGGCCGAGCTCCAGCACCTCGGCCCGTACCGGCGGCATGTCGAGCACGGTCGGGATCAGGTAGTCGGTGAACGACGGGTTGCGGACCTCGCCGCCGGCGACCTGGATCTCCTCCATCAGCGCGAGCCCCAGCCCCTGGGCGATGCCGCCCTCGATCTGACCCTCGACCGCCTGCGGGTTCATGGCCCTGCCGACGTCCTGGGCGGTGGCGATCTCGACCACCTTGACCAGGCCGAGCTCGGTGTCGACGTCGACCACGGCCCGGTGGACGGCGAATGCGTACGCCAGGTGGGCGTCGCCCTGGCCGGTCTCCGGGTCCAGCGGCATGGTCGGGCGGTGATGGTGCTCGCGGGTCTCCTCGACCGCGTCGGCGCCGAGCAGGTCGGCCAGCCCGATCAGGACCGCCCCGGGGTTGACCGGGGGGGCGCTTGCTGCCCTCCCGGTCGACAGGACGAACCCACCGGCGAGGGCGAGGCCGGCGGCGTCTCGGCCGAGCTTGGCTGCTGCCCGCTCCAGGACCCGCGCCCGCACCGCCTCGCAGGCGGCCTTGACGGCGCCGCCGGTCATCCAGGTCTGGCGGGAGGCCGAGGAGGAGCCGGCGGAGCCGACCTGGGTGTCGGCGGGCAGGACCACCACCCGCTCCACGCCCAGCTCGGTGCGGGCGATCTGCGCCTGGACGGTGACCAGCCCCTGGCCGACCTCGGCGGCGGCGGTGTGCACCTCCGCCTGCGGCTCCCCTGCCACCACCGAAAGCCGCACCCTGGCGGTGGCGTAGTCGTCGAACCCCTCCGAGTAGGAGACGTTCTTGAAGCCGGCGGCGTAGCCGACCCCTCGCCGCACCGCCTCGCCGTGGGTGACGTTGGAGACCCCGCCGGGCAGCTCGCGCAGGTCCAGCGGCTCGGCGCGCCGCTCAGGGGGTAGCGGCACCGCCCGCAGCCGCCGCAGCATCTCGGCCACCGGCGCCGGCCCCTCGACCCGCTGGCCGGTGGGCAGGCTGCTGCCGGTGTCCATGGCGTTGGCGATGCGCAGCTCCACCGGGTCCATGCCGAGGGCGTCGGCCAGCCGGTCCATCTGCGACTCGTAGGCGAAGCAGGTCTGCACCGCCCCGAAGCCGCGCATCGCCCCGCACGGCGGGTTGTCGGTGTAGACCACGTAGCAGTCGATGGTGGCGTTGGGCACCTGGTAGGGGCCGACCGCGAAGCAGGCGGCGTTGGCGCAGACCGCGGTGGAGCTGGAGGCGTAGGCGCCGCCGTCCAGCACGATGCGGGCCTTCACGTAGACCAGGCGGCCGTCCGAGGTGGCGCCGTGCTCGTAGTGGAGCCGCCCAGGGTGCCGGTGGACGTGGCCGAAGAACGACTCCTCCCTCGAGTAGAGGATCTTCACCGGCCGGCCGGTGCGCAGCGCCAGCATGCAGGCGTGGATCTGCATCGACAGGTCCTCGCGGGCGCCGAAGGCCCCACCGACCCCGGCGAGGGTGATGCGGACCCGTTCGGGCGGCAGGTCGAGGCTGGCGGCGAGCTGGTCGCGGTCCACGTGCAGCCACTGGGTGGAGACGTACAGGTCCACGCCGCCCTCGCCGTCGGGCACGGCAAGGCCGGATTCCGGGCCGAGGAAGGCCTGGTCCTGCATGCCGAGCTCGTAGGTGCCTGCGACCACCACCTCGGCGGCGGCGTCCTGCACGCCGCGGCGGATGGGGATGTGCCGCAGCAGGTTGCCGCCGGGGTGCAGCGGGGGAGCGTCCTCGGCCATGGCGGCCTCGGCGTCGACCAGCGGCTCCAGGACCTGGTAGTCGACCGCGACCCGTGCGGCCGCCCGCCTGGCCGTCTCCGGGTGGTCGGCGGCCACCAGCGCGACCGCCTCGCCCTGGTAGCGGACGTCCGGGAAGGCCAGCACCGGCTGGTCGGCGATCTCGAGGCCGTAGGTCTTGCGGCCGGGCACGTCCTCGTGGGTGAGGACGGCGAGCACTCCCGGCGTGGTGAGCGCCTCGGCGGTCTCGATGGCGCGGATCCTGGCCCGCGGGTGGGGGCTGCGCACGGTGGCGCCCCACAGCATCCCCTCGGCCCACAGGTCCGAGGAGTAGGCGAACTCGCCCTTGACCTTGAGGGTGCCGTCGGGGCGGCGGACGCTCTCGCCGACCCCGCCGGTGACCGACCCCGGCGGCGCCAGCGGCGAGGGACGGGTCCGGCTCACGACGCCACCTCCCGTTTGACCGGGGCACCCCTTCGGGGTTCCCCGGACCCCTCCGCATGCTCGAGCAGGCGCGCCGCCGCCGACCGGGCCGCAGCGGCGATCTCGGCCTCCGAGCCGCTGCGCAGCTCGCCGCGTTCGACCACCGGACGGCCGCCGACCAGCAGCAGCTCGACCGGGGCGGGCGGGCCGAAGACCAGCGCGGCGACCGGGTCGGCGATGCCGGCGTGGCCGAGGCCGTCGAGCCGCCACAGCGCGACGTCGGCGAGCTTGCCCGGCTCGAGGGAGCCGATCTCTCCCGCCCGTCCCAGGCAGCGGGCGCCGCCGACGGTGCCAAGGGCGAGCGCCTGGCGGGCGGTCAGGGCGGCCGGCCCGCTCCGCAGCCGGGCCGCCAGCAGCGCCTGCCGCAGCTCCGGGCCGAGCTGGCCGGCCTCGTTGGAGGCGGCCCCGTCGACCCCGAGGCCGACCGGCGCGCCGGCGGCCAGCAGGTCGGCGACCGGGGCCACGCCGGCGCCGAGGCGGGCGTTGGAGCTGGGGCAGTGGGCCACGCCGGTGCCGGTCTCGCCGAGCCGGCCGACCGCGGCCGGGTCGAGGTGGACGCAGTGGGCCAGCCAGACGTCGTCGCCCAGCCAGCCGAGGTCGTCCAGGTACTGGACGGGGGTGCGGCCGAACTGCTCCAGGCAGAAGCGCTCCTCCTCGACCGTCTCGGCCAGGTGGGTGTGCAGGCGCACGCCGCGCCGCCTGGCCAGCTCGGCGGCGTCCAGCAGCAGCTCGCGGCTGACCGAGAAGGGCGAGCAGGGCGCCACCGCCACCCGCACCATCGCCTCGGGCGCGGGGTCGTGGAAGCGGTCGATCGCGGCCTCGGTGGCGGCCAGCACGGCGTCCCGGTCCTCGACGACCTCGTCGGGCGGCAGGCCGCCGCGGGAGCGGCCAAGGTCCATCGAGCCCCTGCAGGGGTGGAAGCGGATGCCGAGCCCGGCGGCCGCCTCGACCTCGGCGGCGAGCAGGTCGCCGGCCCCTGCCGGGAACACGTAGTGGTGGTCGGTGGTGGTGGAGCAGCCGGAGGTGAGCAGGGCGGCCAGCGCGGCCCGTGCCGCCGCCGCCTCCAGCTCGGCGTCGAGCCGGGCCCAGACCGGGTACAGCTCGGTCAGCCACTCGAACAGGGTGGCCTGCTGGGCCAGGCCCCTGGTGAGCCACTGGTACAGGTGGTGGTGGCAGTTGACCAGTCCTGGGGTGGCCAGGCAGCCGCTGCCGTCGATCAGCCGGGCGGGCCCGGAGCCGCTGGGACACGGGCCGGGACCGACGTCGACGATCCGACCGCCCTCGACCACCAGGTACCCGTTGGCGTGCTCGGTGCCGGCCGTGTCGACGGTGGCGACCGCGCAGCCCTCGATCACGAAGCGGTCCGGGGCGTTCACGGCAGCACCTCCATGCGCTCGGCCGCCAGCCGCACCGCGTCGAGGATCTTCTCGTAGCCGGTGCAGCGGCAGAGGTTGCCGGCCAGCGCCTCGCGGACCTGGGCGTCGCTCGGCCGCGGCTCGCGATCCAGCAGGTCGTGGGTGGCCACGATCAGGCCGGGCGTGCAGAAGCCGCACTGGACCGCGCCCGCCTGCACGTACGCCTCCTGGATGGGGTGGAGCTGGTCGCCCGCTGCCAGCCCTTCGACGGTGACGACCTCGGCGCCCTCGGCCTGCCCGGCCAGGACCAGGCAGGCGCAGACCAGGGTGCCGTCCAGGTACACCGAGCAGGAGCCGCACTCGCCCTGCTCGCAGGCGTTCTTGGAGCCGGGCAGGCCGAGCCGCTCACGCAGCACGTACAGCAGGCTCTCGCCCTCCCAGAGGTCGTCGGCCACCCTGGCCTCGCCGTTGACGGTGCAGGTCAGCCGCATCTCACGTCCTCCCGTCTCACCGGGGCACCCCCCTGGGGTTCCCCGGACCCCTCCGGCCGTTGCGGTACTGGTCCCAGGCCCAAGCGAGGGTGCGCCGGGCGAGCACGCCCAGGGCGTGGACCCGGTAGGCGGCGGTGCCGCGGACGTCGTCGATCGGCCTGGCGGCCTGGCCGGCAAGTTCCCCGAAGCGTGCCGCGACGGCGTCGGCGAGGGCCGCCCGCGACGCCCACAGGCCCTCCTCGTCGAGCACGCCCTCGAGGAACCGCTCGGCCTGGACGGCCCGCAGCGGCGTCGGCCCGGCCGAGCCGATCCCGGTGCCGACCCGGCCGTGCTCGGGGTCGAGCGCGATGGCGAACGAGCAGACGGCGATCACCATGGCGTTGCGGGTGCCGACCTTGGCGAACTGCTGCGGCCCCGCCGCGGCGGGGACGTGGACGGCGGCGATCAGCTCGTCGTCGCGCAGGGCGCTGCGCTTGGGGCCGGTGAAGAACTCGCCGACGGGGATGCGGCGGCTCCCGGCCGCCGAGGCGACCTCGACCTCGGCGCCCGTTGCCAGCAGGGGCGGGTGGCAGTCCCCGGCCGGCGAGGCAGAGCCGAGGTTGCCACCGACCGTGCCCCGGTTGCGGATCTGTGGCGACCCGACCGTGCGGGCGGCGATCGCCAGCCCGGGCAGCGGGCCGGCCAGCTCGGCGATCGCGCGGCTGTAGGTGACGGCGGCGCCGACCCGCAGCCGCCCGTCGTCGCGGTCCCAGGCGGCCAGCTCGGGGATCCTGGTCAGGTCCAGGACCGCCGCCGGCCGGCCGCGGTCGAAGTTCAGCTCGACCATGACGTCGGTGCCGCCGGCGATCGGCAGCGCCTCCGGCCGCTCGGCCTTGGCCTGGAGCGCCTCCGGGAAGCTCCTTGGCTGCAGGAAGTCCATCACGCGCCTCCCTCACGCCCAGGCGGGACCCGCCGGCGGGACGCCGCCGCGGAGCACCGTCCCCTCGATCAGCCCGAACGGGCGGTCGGTGGCGACGAACACCTCCCGGTCGTTGCGGAGCCCGTAGGGGGTCAGGTCGACCGGCAGGTGGTGCTTGTTCGGCATCGACATGCGGATCTCGGCCACCTCCGGCCGGGCGGCGAGCACCGCCTCGCCCATCGCGTACAGGGTCTGCTGCAGCGAGCGGCTGTGGTGGCCGGCGAAGGTCTCCAGCAGCACCCGGCGCACGTCGACGGCCGCCTTGGCCCAGTCGACCTCCAGGCTGGCGTAGCGCCAGCGGGCGGTCACCACGGTGGCGAGGATGCGGTCGCCGGTCTCGGCCAGGGTGGTGTAGCGGTCCTTCAGGAACCCCTCGAAGCCGGACCCGGTGGTCTTGAGCACCAGCAGGTCCGCGAGCCCTGCCACCACCCAGGCGCCGGACCGCTCCCGGGTGACGGTGGCGGTCCGCCGGCCGCCGCCGGCGCCGACGAAGGCGTGCGGGTGGGGGGCGCCGGCGACCTCGATCCGGGCCCACGGCTCCTCCACCAGGTGGACCCTGGCGCGGGTCACCGCCGGCACGGTGTCGGCGAAGTGGCCGGCCAGCCGCAGCCCGAACGCCTCCGGCTCGGCCACCGGCTGCTCGCCGGCGAAGGCGTAGACGGTGCCGCGCATGGTGTCGGTCGGCAGCACGGCGGCGTTGTCGCCGGCCAGGTGGGTGGCGGCGAAGTCGCCCTCGAGGGCGACGTCGACGGTCAGGTCGACCAGCTCGTGGCGGTCGGCGTGGCGGGCCACCCTGACCAGCCGGATGCCCGACTTGCCGTAGCGGTTGTGGCCGAGGACGGCGCCCATGCGGCGGTCAGCTCCCCCGGTAGGTGGTGTAGCCGTAGGGGCTCAGCAGCAGGGGGACGTGGTGGTGCTCGGCGGGGTCGGTCACCTCGAACACGACGGTCACCTCCGGGTAGAAGCCGGGCTGGCCGCGGCCGGCGAACCAGGCGCCGGTGTCGAACCTGAGGCGGTGCACGCCCGCCAGGATCTCGCGGCCGTCGGGCACCAGGCCGGCGAGCCGGCCGTCCGGGCCGGTCACCCCGGTGCTGACCCGGGCCCAGCCGCCGCTCTGCTCGAGGACCTCGAGGGTGACCGGGACCCCGGCCGCCGGGCGGCCGGTGGCGGTGTCCAGGACGTGGGTGGTGATGGCGTTCATGGTCGCAACAGCTTCTCCAGACGCAGGCGGGTGATCTTGCGTTGCTCCCCGGCGGCCACCCGAAGCTCGGTCGCCGGGTCGTTGCCGAGCCGCTGGCGCAGCGCCGCCAGCATCGCCGCGGCCGACTGGCCGGTGGCGCAGATCAGGAAGGTGCGCCCGAACCGCTCCTCGTAGACACGGTTCCCCTCGGCGAGCTCGGCCAGGGTGGCATGGTCGGCGGTGGCCACCCCGGCCTGCTCGCCGGCGGACCAGCCGGCGGCGGCACGCTCGCCGATCCGGGGGTGGGCGGCGAAGGCCTCCAGCCAGTCTTCCTGGCCGAGGGCGGCCCACACCTGGTCGGCGTCGGCGGCCATGGCGTCGGCGTCCGCGAACGGGCGGCGCTGCGCCATCCCCGCCGCCCAGGCGGTCGCGCCGCAGCAGGCCAGCAGCTCCGCCTCGGCCTGCGGCGCCACCAGCGCGTTCAGCCAGTCGACGCCCCAGCGCCGCCAGCCATCGTCGCCGACCCGGCCGAACACCCGCAGGCGGCTGACCCCGCCGTCGGGGTGGATGGCCAGGCGCACGTGGGTGGCCGGACCCTCGGCGGCGACCGGGAAGGCGTGGATGGCGTGCGGACCCAGGCGGCTGCGGGCCACCATCGTCCACCAGCCGGTCTGCGGCGCCTGATGGCGGCCGCCGTCCGGTGCCAGGCACGCCTCCACCGTGCAGCTCTCCGGGTGGTTGCCCTTGAAGTGGGTGGTGGCCACCTCGACCCGCTCGACCACCGCCTCGGCGGCCAGCCGCACGACCACCCAGTCGTGGCCGGGGCCGCGCCGCCGGCGGGTCTCCCAGCCCTCGCCCATGTCGGCGGCGTCCCCCGGCATCACCAGGTTGTGGCGGGAGGAGAAGAACATGTCGCTACAGTCGACCGCCTCGCCGCCGTTGGCGGCGGCGGCCAGGTCGAACGCGCCGCCGGCAGGGCCGGCCAGGGCGCGCAGGTCGGGCAGGGGCTCGCCGTGGACGCGCAGCCGCGCCACCCCGCCGTCCGGGTGGATGTTGAGGCGCACGTGGGTCACCAGGACCGGCGCGTCGACCGGCAGGCGCTGCTCGGCATCCGGGGCCAGCTCGGTGCGTGGCAGCAGCTCCACCCAGTCGCCGGCCAGCCCGTCCAGCGAGCAGGCCTGCGGGTGGTTGCCCTTGAAGTGGGTGGTGTCCACCACCACGCCGCGGACCACCCCCGGCACCCCGAGGCGGACCACGCACCAGTCATGCCCCGCCTCGCGGCGCCGCCTGGTCTCCCAGCCGTCCACCCACTTGCCGCGGTCGGTGTAGCGGCCGGGCACCGACACCGCCGCGGCCGGCTCCAGCAGGCGCTCCTTGGGCCCGAAGAACTCGTCGTTGGCGGCCACCGCCATGCCGCCGAGCCGCTTGGCGGCGAGGTCGAGGAGCTCGAACGCGTCGGTCACGCTGCCTCCTCGCGCCGCAGCAGCATCCCGAGCGGCCGCTCGGCGAAGCGGCCGCCGTCGTAGACCTTCCGGCCCCGCAGCCAGGTCGCCAGCACCACCCCGCGCAGCATGCGTCCAGCGTACGGCGTGACCGGGTGGCGGTGCTGGAGGCCGCCCGCCTCCACCCGGAAGACGGCGTCGGGGTCGAACAGGACCAGGTCGGCGTCGCGGCCCGCGGCGATCGCGCCCTTGCGGCCGGCCAGCCCGACCAGGCGGGCCGGGGCGGCGGCCATCCAGCCGGCCAGCTCTGCCAGCGTGCGGCCGCGGGCGCTGGCCTCGGTCCAGACCACCGGCAGAGCGAGCTGCAGGGACGAGATGCCGCCCCAGGCCGCCAGGAAGTCGCCGTCGTCCAGGCGCTTGCGGTCGGGCGGGCAGGGCGAGTGGTCGCTGGCCACGGTGGCCACGCTGCCGTCGCCGAGGGCCGCCCACAGCCGCTCCCGGTTGGCGGCCGCCCGGATGGGCGGCGCGCACTTGTGCACCGTGGCCCCGTCAGCGACGTCCTCGGCGGCCAGGCTCAGGTAGTGGGGGCAGGTCTCGGCACTCACCCGCACCCCGTCACGGCGGGCCCGGCGCAGCGGCCCGAGCGCCTCCGCCGACGACAGGTGGACGACGTGGGCGCGGGCGCCGGTGCGCCCGGCCAGCTCGGCCACGGCCGTGACCGCCTCCACCTCGGCCAGGTCGGGCCGGCTGTCCAGCCAGGTGCGGTAGCGGCGCGGGTCGGCGCCGGCCCGCTCGACCTCGGCGGCGGCCGCCGCCAGCGGCCCTGGCGCCTCGGCGTGGACCAGGGTCGGGACGTCACGGGCGGCCAGCGCCGCCATGGCCGCCTCCAGCTCCGGCAGCTCGACGGGTGGGAACTCCTCCACCCCGGAGTCGGCCAGGAAGGCCTTGCAGCCGAGCACCCCGGCGTCGGCCAAGGCGGGCAGCGCCGCCAGGTTGCCTGGGACGACCCCGCCCCAGAAGCCGACGTCGACGTGGCAGCGCCCGGCGGCCGCGGCCCGCTTGGCCAGCAGCGCCGCCACCGTGGTGGTCGGCGGCAGGCTGTTCAGCGGCATGTCGACCACGGTGGTGACCCCGCCGGCGGCGGCCGCCCTGGTGGCGTGCCCGAAGCCCTCCCAGTCGGCCCGGCCCGGGTCGTTCATGTGGACGTGGGTGTCGACCAGCCCCGGCATGACCACGGTGTCGCCCGCCTCGACCAGCCGAGCCCCGCTGGGCACCACGTCGTGGCCGGCGACCCTGACGATCCGCTCGCCGTCGACGTGCACCGCGGCCGGACGGATGCCTTCGGCGGTCAGCACCCGCCGGCCGCGGATCACCAGGTCGACCATGCCCCGCGCCGTGCTCAGTCCACGCCCAGCAGCCGCTCGACCGGGTCGATGGCGAAGTAGACCAGGAACAGGAGCGCGATGATCCACAGCAGCAGCCCCGGGTCGCGCCAGCTGCCCCTGGCCGTCTTGATGACCACGTAGGCGATGAAGCCGGCGCCGATGCCGTTGGTGATCGAGAAGGTGAACGGCATCAGCACGATGGTCAGGAAGGCCGGGATGGCGACCTCCAGGTCGTCCCACGGGATCTGGGCGACCTGGGTCATGAGCAGGAAGCCGACCACCACCAGGGCGGGCGCTGCCGCCTCGAGCGGGACCACCTCGACCAGCGGCGTCAGGAACAGCGCCACCAGGAACAGCAGGGCGGTGACCACGCTGGCGAGCCCGGTCCGCGCGCCCTCGCCGACCCCGGCGGCCGACTCGATGTAGGTGGTGTTGGAGGAGCAGGAGGCGGCGCCGCCGGCGGCCGCGGCGACGCTGTCGACCAGCAGCACCGGGCCGACGCCCGGAAGCCGCCCGTCCTTGTCGAGCAGGCCGCCCTCGTTGGCGACGCCGATGATCGTGCCCATGGTGTCGAAGAAGTCGCTCAGCATGATCGTGAACACGAACAGCACCGCCACGATGACGCCGACCTGGGCGAAACTGCCGCCGAGGCTGAAGGCGCCGAGCAGGCCGAAGTCCGGCGAGCCGACCAGGCTGTCCGGGAAGCTGGGGACGGTCAGCGCCCACCCGGCCGGGTTGACGTTGCCGGCGGCGTCGATCCTCGGCCCGACGTCGACGATCGCGTTGAGGAGGATCGCGAAGGCGGCGGTGACCACGATGCCGATCAGGATCGCGCCCCGCACCCTGCGGGCGAACAGCACGAACGTGAGCAGCAGACCGACCACGAACACGACCGTGGGCCAGCCGATCAGGCGGCTGCCGACGCCGAGCTGCACCGGCACGGAGGTGTTGGCCGCGTCGGGGATGCGCCGGACGATGCCGGCGTCGACCAGGCCGATGAAGGCGATGAACAGGCCGATGCCGACGCTGATGGCCTGCTTGAGCGCCAGCGGAATGACGTCCATCACCCACTGCCGCAGGCCGGTGAGGACCAGCAGGGTGATGATCAGCCCCTCCAGCACCACCACGCCCATCGCCGCCGGCCACGACATCTGGGCGGCGAGCTGGAAGGCGACCACGGCGTTCAGCCCGAGGCCGGCAGCGATCGCGAAGGGGTAGCGGCCGACCACCCCCATCAGCAACGTCATGGTGAAGGCGACCAGGGCGGTGGAGGTGGTGAGCTCGCCGAGGTCGAGGCGCTGGCCGTCGACGTCCTGGGCGGAGCCGAGGATGAGCGGGTTCAGGACGATGATGTAGGCCATCGTGAAGAAGGTGGCGAGACCGCCGCGGACCTCACGCTGGACCGTCGAGCCGCGCTCGGAGATGTGGAAGTAGCCGTCGAGCCCGGACTGGCTGCGAACCTCAGTGGCCATTCGCGGATCCTCTGCCCGAGAACGGATGCAGGCTGGAAGTTCATCGCGGCCCGCTCGCCGTGTCAACGCGGCCGCTCTGGCAATCGAAACGGAAATCCCCGAGGATCTGGACGAGCGCACCGGTACGGTCGTGGTGGTGAATGACGTGGACGCGAAATCGGCCGCCTCGCTGCTGGGCAAGGTGGACCCTTTCAGCGGGCTCGACGAGGTGGCCCGCCTGGCCGTGGTCCAGCGTGCTGGCCGCCGGGTGGTCGCGCGGGGCCAGATGGTCTTCTGGCAGGACGAACCGGGGGACACGATGTTCGTGCTGCTGGACGGCGCGGTGAAGCTGGTCGTCTGGTCCAGGGAGGGGGAGCTGATGGAACTGGTTCGGTTGGCCGCCCCTGCGGCCTTCGGCGAAGTGGCGGTGCTGGACGGCGGCCCCCGCTCGGCCTCGGCCGAGGCGGTGGAGCGCTCCACCCTGCTGGTGGTGACCCGAGCCGAGCTGCTGCGGCTGCTGCGCTCCGAGGAGCAGGTCGCCGAGGCGCTGCTGCGCTCCCTCGGCACGATGGTGCGCCGCACCACCCGCCAGGTGACCGAGCTGGTGTTCCTGAGCCTGCAGGGGCGGGTGGCGGCCAAGCTCCTGGAGCTGGCCGCCCAGGCGGGGCCGGGCGCCGAGCGGACTCGCCGGGTCACCCAGGTGGAGCTGGCGACCATGGTCGGCGGCGCCCGCCAGACCGTGAACCAGGCGCTGCGGTCGCTGGAGGCCCGCGGCTACATCCGCACCGCGGGCCGCGCCTTCGAGATCCTCGACCGCGAGCGGCTGCAGCGCCTGGCCGGCGGATAGTCCTCAGAGGACCGGTCAAGTACCCGCGGCGCGCATGCTCCGGGCGCGGCGTCGGCGTAGCGCACGCAGATGCAGCGCCGATACTTGACCGCCCCTCTGGGTCAGCGCCACTCCGACCGGTGGTAGACGTAGACGCGGTGGACCGGCGGGAGCGCGGCCAGCAGCAGGATGCCGGCGAAGATCAGCGCCACGACCGGCGGCTCGGCGCCCCGGGGAGCCGGCGCCGTCCGGGTCTTGGCCACGCCCCGCTCGACGGCGGCGACCGGGTCGCGGTTGACGCCGGCGTTCGCGGAAGCGGAGCTGAGCGCGGTCATCCCGGCCACCAGCAGCACGGTGGCCAGGCCGAGACCGGCCAGCAGCAGGGTCAACCTGGTCACGACGCGGACTGCCATGCTCCTCACCCTCCTTCTCGGCGCCGGCGCGTTCGCGGCGCCGCTTCGAGGATCGCCGGCGGCGGCCGTACGGGCAGTCCAGGCGACGACACCCGGACTGTCGGGTTCCTGACGGATTCGCCGATCGGAGGTTGGCGCCGCGCTGGGAGGCCCTGCGCGCGCTGTAAGATCCGCGCCGCCGTGAACCTTCAGCACAGGGCCGCCCTGCTGGCGCGAACCGAGCTGTTCCAAGGGGTCGACGAGGCCGCGCGCCTGCGGATCGCCGCGGGCGCGGCCGAGCGGGTGGTCGAGAAGGGCCAGACGGTGTTCGTGCAGGACGAGCCGGGCGACCGGATGTTCGTGGTCGCCGGCGGTGCCGTGAAGCTGTACGTGTCGTCCCGGCAGGGCGACATCGTCGAGCTGGTCCGCCACCACCCGCCTGCGGCCTTCGGGGAGGTCGCGCTGCTGGACGGCGGCCCCCGCTCCGCCTCCGCCGAGGCGGTGGAGCGCTCCACCCTGCTGGTGGTGACCCGAGCCGAGCTGCTGCAGCTGCTGCGCTCCGAGGAGCAGGTCGCCGAGGCGCTGCTGCGCTCCCTCGGCACGATCGTGCGCCGCACCACCCGCCAGCTCACCGACCTGGCCTTCCTGAACCTGCAGGGCCGCGTCGCCAGGCGGCTGCTGCTGCTGGCCGACAGCGCCGACGGCGCCGGCGCGCGCGGGGTCACCCAGGGCGAGCTGGCGGCGATGGTCAGCGGCGCCCGCCAGACCGTCAACCAGGCGCTGCGGTCGCTGGAGGCCCGCGGCTACATCCGCGCGGCCGGCCACGCCCTGGAGATCGTCGACCGCCAGCAGCTGGAGCGCCTCGCCGACCAGTGACCCGCCATGGCACGGGAAGGTGGCATGTCGGCGGCATGACAGCCTGCCTGTCAGCTAGCTGACAGCCCGCGGCACCCGTACGCATTTCGATACCGCTCCGGCGAGCCTGTGGCTGGCCTCGCCGGTCCGCCCTCACCGCGAGGGGCTCTGCGAGGTGGAAGGGGGTGGAAACGGGGATGCGGGTGCCCGCGACCGGGCTCGCCGCGGTGCTGTCCCTCTACCTCGCCCTCGCGCTCGCCTACTCCCGGCTGCAGCGACGCTTCGCCGACCCGAGGCGTGCGGCCACGCCGGCGACGGGCGGCAGCCCACGTCCGCCGAGCGTCGACGTGATCGTGCCCTGCTACAACGAGGAGCCGGCGCTGCTGGCCGCCTGCCTGCGCTCGCTGCGCGGGCAGGACTACCAGGGCGAGCTGGCGGTCTGGGTGGTGGACGACGGGTCGGGCAACCGCGCAGATCTGCTCCCGGTGCTGGAGGCGGAGGCCGACCGTGCCTGGCGGGTGGTGCTGCTTGACGGCAACCGTGGCAAGCGGGAGGCGCAGGCGGCCGCGCTGCGGGAAGGCCGCGGCGAGCTGGTGGTGACGATCGACTCCGACACCAGCGTCGCGCCGGACGGGATCCGCAGGATCGTGGCGCCGCTCGGCGACCCGCGCGTCGGCGCGGTGACCGGCGACCTGCGGCCGTCCAACGCAACGGCGAGCTGGCTGGCGCGCCTGATCGAGGTCCGCTACCGGCTGCTGTTCGAGCGGGAGCGGGCGGCACAGGGAGCGTTCGGGGCGGTGCTGTGCTGCGCCGGCCCGTTCTCGGCCTACCGCCGCCGCGCGATGGAGCAGGTCTGGCCGGACTACATCGGCCAGCGCTTCTGGGGCGGCCGTCGCGTCTTCGGCGACGACCTCAAGCTCACCAACCTGGTGCTGGCGGCCGGCCACCGGTCGGTGTACGAGCCGACCGCCAGGGCCGCCACCAACGTCCCGGCCACGCTGCGAGGCTTCGTCCGCCAGCAGCTCCGCTGGAACCGCAGCTTCTACCGCGAGCTGCCGCAGATGCTGCGGCTGCTGCCCGGCCGCGGCGGCTACCTGGCGCTCGACCTCGCCGCCCGCACGCTGCTGCCGCCGCTGCTGGCCGCCGGGCTGGCGATAGCCGCGACCGACGTGCTGCGGGCGCCCGCACGCCTGCCCGCCGACGCAGGCGCGCTGGCCCTGATGGCCCTTGCCAGCGTCGACCTCGGACCCTCCCCGGCCAGGCCGGCCGGGCGCCGCTTCGACCTGCTCTACGGCCTGGTGTTCGTCGGCCTGCTGCTACCGGCCCGGCTCTGGGCGGCCTGCACCCTGTTCCACAACGGCTGGGGCACCCGGAAGCTGCGCGCCGCTCAGCGGGGGATGCTGGCGAGCAGCCTGCGGGCGTTGCGCTCGCCGGCCTCGTTGCCCTTCTCCCGGTAGAGGGAGACCGCCCGCTCCAGCTCCCTGGCCGACTCGCCGCGGCGGCCGCCGAGGCGCAGCACCTCGGCCAGGTCGACGTGCGCCTCGGCCCGCGAGTCGAGCTGATCGGTCTTGTCGGCCATGTAGACGGCTTCCCTCGCCCATCGCTCCGCCTCCTCCGGCTCGCCGCGGCGCGCCAGCACGATGGCGCGGATCGAGCGCCACTTGACCTGGGCGTCGAGCTGGTCGGCGGCGGCGATGCGCTCGCAGGTCCTGGTGCTCTCCTCCGCCTCCTCGCTGCGTCCCCGCAGCAGCAGCACCCTGGCCAGCATGGCGGTGACGGTGGCGCGAGGGCCGGTCCCGCCCATCTGCTCCAGTTGCCGGTAGCCGTCGCGGAGCGTGTCCTCCGCGGCGGCCAGGTCCCCGTCGAGCACCTCGATCAGCGCCAGGGAGATGCAGTCGGTCGCCTGGGTGAGCGACTCTCCCAGGTCGACGGTGATGGCGGTGGCCGACCGCAGCAGCTGCCTTGCCTCCTCCAGGTTCCCCTGCAGGGCGGCGACCCTTGCCAGCACCGTGAGCGCGGTCGCCTCGAGGCTGCGCATGCCGCTCCGCTCCGCCTCGGCCAGCGCCTCCCGGTTCCGCCCGGCGACCTCCTCCAGCGGCGTCGGGCCCCAGTAGAGGATCAGGCAGTGCAGGCCGAGGATGGTCGCCTCCCAGTAGGGGTCGTCCGCCTCACGGGCGAAGCCCCTGGCCCGCTCGGCCGCGGTCCCCGCCAGGGTCAGGCGTCCCCTGGTCCAGTCCAGGTAGGCGAGCAGGTGCCAGGCCTTGGCGAGCCCGAGCCGGTCGCCGAGGCGCTCGAACACCGGCATGGCGAGCTCGATCTGGTCCCTGCCCTCGCGCA
>WNGB01005654.1_pt1 | contig 18626 bp, 14 predicted proteins | sample 5400681 | NCBI WGS metagenome assembly WNGB01 (sample SAMN13153367, study PRJNA577476) | soil metagenome | isolation source: 115 cm soil or saprolite under grassland replicate 2 | place: USA:California | collected 2016-06-15 | reverse complement strand
GACAACGGCGCGCCGGGTCTTCGCCCGCATTACCACGCCGGGTATTACGCAGCGTTCGTCATTGACCCGGACGGGAACAACGTCGAAGCGGTCTTCCACGGGGACCGCCAGCTGCCAGCCACGTGACGCTCGCTTGCGCGAGCGTCCTCTCCCCCGACCTAACCAAGAGCGAAACGGGCCGCCTGGTATGGAGCGTTTATGGAGCCCAGCGGGCGCAATCAGTGGCAACCGGTCGCAGACGCACCGCGGCCAAACCCCAAGAACAGGCCAAATCCGTAGGTGCCATGACGCTTTCAGAAACATGTCAAGCCCCATGGTCCACCTCCTTTGCGGCGTGTTGGTCTAGCGTTCCGTTATCAGGCAAACGAGCGCGGGCGAGACGTAGAAGCGCTGGGCGGTGGCGCGGACGCCGTGGCCGCCCTTGAGCACAAGGATGCGGATCTCCTCATTGCGCGCCTGTTTGGAGTGCGCGACACTACGCCGTAGCGCCTCCGACAGGACCGTCGGCCGTTGGCGGTAGGACACCATCAGTTGCTTAGCCGCCGAGCTGTGGACGATGCGTGCCTACCGACGATGATGGCGACCCGCAACCTCCGCCTCCAGTCGCGTGCTTCAGCATCCGCTTCATTTCTCTCCGGGTCAAACGGCCTATTGCGGTTCACCAACAAAGAGGCTCGAGGGGTCATGATCGCCACGCCGTCCATGCGACATAGGCTCCGATTCCGCCAGAGCAAGAAGCGCGAGTCCCTGCGTTGGAGTAGACCTCACCCCGAGCGCGACACGCCATCCAGTAGTGCCGCCGAGTGACGGGGCTGTAGACGTAGATGTCGAAGCGGCCAGGTCCCCAGCGCATGATGTTGCGCATGGCCTTGACCGCGACCCTCCGTGCAAACGGGCAAGACGTGTGACGACTCACAGTGACGTAGCCGTTCCAGCCGCTCCGATGGACGGTGCAGCTTCGGGCAGTGTTTGCCGAAGCCGTTGCGGTGGCCCCGGCTGCTAGCCCGAGCGCGATTGCAAATGTTGTCACTGCGATTCTCATATTCCTTCCACCTTCTTGGGAGGTCGTAGCCGACGGCAGCGTCGCGGCTGCGTTCACCAACGAGCCTGGTTCTTGATGCTGCTCTCGCCGTCGTTCGAAGAACGATGGTATTCGCCTCCACGCGGAACGGCTATGGCACGAAGGTGTCAACTAGGCGCGAAAACGGCCTCTAGCGGCAGCATTGCCAACTTCGTCGCGAGCCAAGCGAGTCGGCATGCGCCCGGCATGATTCGAACATGCGACCTCTGCCTCCGTGCTACGCACGTGTGACGCCGACGTCGGTCAGATGCGCCCACTCTGCGTCGTCAATGTCGCGCACGCGGCAAGCGAAGGACTCCAGCTGGCCGTCCTGATCGGCGCCTTCTTCCTGCTTGCCGCAGGCGCCGTCGCGCTGCTGGCCCGCAACACCCGTCAGTCCGGAGAGCTCGAGGAGGAACCGGCGCTCGAGCTCGCGGCCTAGACACGCCTTGGGGGAGCAGGCCAGGCGCCCCTCCTCCACAACGGCTTGAACTCACTTCCCCATCCTTGCCGGACGGCTGCCACGGCTTCGAGGCGCGAGTGCACGCCGAGCGCGCGCAAGAGGTGACGGACGTGGTTCTTCACCGTATCGGTGCTCAGGTGAAGTTCCTGCGCAATCTGCTTCGTCGATCGCCCATGCTCGAGCAGGCGAAGCACCTCGACCTGACGGGGAGTGAGATGCGCCGGGGGCGCGCTCGATTCCTCCTCGTGCCCGGTCAACAACCCGAACACCCCGACCACCCGGTCACCGCCCGCGAGCGGCACTGCGCTGATCTCCACGCCGACGCGGGTCCCCTCGCTCGAGATTAGGACGCCCGTCGTCTCCGTCGCGGAGACGGTTCCGAGTACCTTGCGCGCGAAGAGCTCGCGTGCCCGCGTCCGGTCCTCGGGCCCGACCACCTCGGTGAAGTGCCGGCCCTGCACTTTGCCGAGCAACCGCTCTGCGGCAGGGTTAAGCCAGCGGACGACGCCGTCAGTGTCGAGGACGTAGCTCGGCACGGGAATGCCGGCCAGAGCCTGTTCGACGTCGCCGCCTACTGCCAGCCCCCCAACCTCCTGGCTCATGCTGAGAGTCTTATCGAACAAGCGCCCGGCTGTCACTCTCCCCGCCGCCGCGAGCGACAGACACTGCCTCCGGGAATCTCGCCGCTGGGACTCCGAGTGCTTAGGGGGATGGGGTCGGCCAGCCTCGGCTCGGGGTCGGATGGGGATGGGCTGAAGGGTCGGATTCGGAGTCTTCCTCGCGAGGGAGTTTTCTGTCCTGAGCCTTGATGCCACGATCCATGCGCTTGAGGGCGGCGTCGATCCACACCCCTAGCGTCTCTCTCACCACTGTCAGTTCTACCGTTGCAAGGCCGTGCCCGTTCGGATAGCCAGCCTCGGCCAGTAGCCTTTTGGCCTCCTCGAGGTCGTGCATGAATCCGACCCGGTGCCCGTGCCCCGGCATCGCCGGCGGAAGCAAGCCTCCCCGCCGAGGAACTGCTCCGTGGGCAGGAGCCAGGTCTAGCTCGTCAGATATTCGCCGGAAGAACTGATCGCCGTTCGTATGCCAGTGCAAAACGCGAGTGGCCTGCAGTTCCATAACCAGTCCAAATGTCCTGTGGCCGAGAGCCCGTTTCGGGCCGGGTCAATCACCAGCCACCGCTCACTCGCGCAGCTGACGGAGCGCCTGCGCGATGCCCTGGCCTCCCTTCAGCACCGGTTCGAACAGGTCGCCGTGCCGCTCGACCCGCTCGAGCGCTTCGCGCATGCCGAAGTCGCGCGGCCGTACTTTCTCGCCGAGCTCCTCCCAGTGCAGCGGCGTCGATACCGGTGCCCCTGGCTTCGGGCGCACCGAATAGGCGGACGCGATCGTCTTGCCGTGCCCGTTCTGGCGGTGGTCGACGAGCACGCCGCGCCGCTTCTTCTTCAACCACTCGGTGGTGACCAGGCCCGGGTTCTCGGCCTCCAGCCCGCGAGAAACGCGCTCGGCGAACTCATACGTGTCCCTGTAGGAGGAGCGCCGCGTAATCGGCACCAGCACGTGGATCCCGTCGGCGCCGCTCGTCTTCACGTACGAGCGCACCTCGAGCCGCTCCAGCGCCTCGCGCACGAGGTGCGCGACGCGGATCGCTTGGACGAAGCCATTCCGCGACTCGGGCGGGTCGAGGTCGAAGACGACATAGTCGGGCCGCTCGGGCTTGTCCACGCGCGAGTACCAGGCGTTCATGTCGATGCAGTTCATCTGGACCATCCATACGAGCGCGGCGGGCTCGTTGACGAGCGTGAAGTCGACGAGCCGCGAGTCTCCCCCGCGCGGCCAGGTGCGAAAGCGGCGCGTGGGGATCCACGGCGGCTTTCCCTTTGGCGCCTGCTTGTGAAAGTACGCCTGGCCGCGAATGCCGTAGGGATAGCGCTTGAGCGTGAACGGCCGGCCGTGCAGGTGCGGGACGATCACCTCGCCAATGTCGACGTAGTACTCGGCGAGGGCGCGCTTGGTCACGCCGTCGCGGGGAAAGAGGACGCGATCCGGATGCGTCAGCCGGACGCGGCGGCGGCCGATCTGGATCTGGTCGCTCATCGGGAGAGGCGCGTCCAGGCAAGCTCGTGTCGGAGCGGCAGCCGGTAAGGTCCGGCGAGGAGCGGCCGCACCCGCGCGAGCAGCGCCTCGCGCTCCTCGGGGGCGAGCGCCGCCAGGGAGCTCGTTGTCGAGTAGAGCGTGAGCAGCTCGTCGGCGCCCGCCGTCAGCTCGCCCTCGTCGCGCACTCGGTTGAGCGGCTCGAAGGGTGAAGCCGCGAACGCGTCGGCGAACGGCCGCCGCCGCTGCGCACGGAAGCGCTCCCAGGGCTCCCTGAGTAGCTCCAGCGCCCCGTCCGGCAGGGGTGGCTCGGTCTCCCACCAGTGGGTGGAGACGATCGCGAGCCCGCCGCGGGGCCGGAGCACGCGCGCGAGCTCCGCGATCGCGGCCGCGGGATCGAACCAGTGGAATGCCTCGCCGACGAAGACCGCGTCGACGTTCGCGTCCTCGAGCGGGATCGCCTCGGCGCTACCCGGGAGCGCCGTGCCGTGCAAGGCGCGCATCCGTTCGTCCGGCTCGACCGCGACGACGTGCGCGCAGCGGCGCTCGAGCTCCCGCGTCAGCCGCCCTGTGCCGGCCCCAAGATCGAGCACGGGCGCGTCCGCGTCGAGCTCAAGCACCTGCTGCGCCTGATTGAGGAGCTTCTGCGAGTACGACGGCCGAACCCGGTGGTACGTCTCGGCGACATTGCCGAAGCTGAAGCGGAGCTCAGGCAAGCCGCGTCCAGTAGGCGACGGTCGGTACGGCCGTCGCACCTCTCCGGGCGGGCCGAGTTTGCGCAGCCGCTCCGCGAGAGCGGCGCGGTCCTCGCATGGCTAGGTGCGCGATCGAGCTCACGGAGAGCATATTCGCAATCCAGCGCTCGCGATCGCTCACGACCTCCCGCTCGAGCTCGTCTTCTTGCAGCTCGTTGCGCAGATCAGGCACTTCGTAGATGGGGCTGTGAAGGATTCGAACCTTCGACCTTGGGATCTCCGGGAATCTCGCCGATGGGACTCTGGCGGAGGGCTTTAACGATGCAGGCGTCCGACGAGGCTGGGTCGGCGTGACCCTCTCGCGCCTCTCGCCGGAGTCCCAACGTTCACGGGGGTGGGGCCCGCGGCGCGCTCTCGGGACAGCTGCGTCCAGTCACGCTCTTTGGCCTGCCTGGCGAGCTAAACGTCGCGCTCGACGGCGTGCTCGCGCTTGTGCAGGCGCCGCAGCCGCTGCGATTTGAGGGTGCGGCCGGTGAGCAGCGTGGCCAGCGCGCAGGCAAGGAAGCATGCGGCTCCGAGTGCGGTGTTCCAGTTCGCGGCGGCGAGATTCAGCAGCGAGCCGGTCGAGGGAACGAGGTAGCCAGCGATCGCCGAGATCCCGAAGAAGATGCAGCCAAGCAGGTTGATCGACGGCTCCCACCAGCTCGGATGGCCGCGCGCAGGCAACCAGCCGTGCCGCGCCGAGGCGCGGTAGGCGATCGCGCCTGAGACCAGGAAGCAGATCGATCCGAACGCGTCAGGGCGCCAAACGAGCCTGTTGTAGTTGGAGTTGGACAGGGATGTGTGCAGCGCCTGGTAGGTCGTCACGTTGAAGAACAGGGTGCCGGCGGACTGGATGATGGCGGCCCACCATGCCGCCCGGCCGGCGTGCGACGAATGACGCTCGGGGAACGCCGTGAAGCTTTGCAGCGCCCCGCCGGCTGTGAGCTGCCTGAGCTCGTCGTGGCCGGGAAGGTGAAAGCCCGTCGTCGAGCGGACGTACGAGTTCGACGAGGCCGCGGACGCGCTCCGGTGCGTGGGAGAAGGGCACGCCCAGGGCAAGATCGTTATCACGCCGTGAGCACCGTTACGCTTGCCACATGCGCATCTGCGCCGCATGCGGGACCGAGAATCCGGAGCAGGCGCGCTTCTGCCTGAATTGCGGGGCCGCACTCGCCGCGACGGAGTCGCCGTCCGCCGCACCGCCGAGCGAGGAGCGCAGGGTAATCACGGCCGTCTTCGTCGATCTCGTCGACTCGACCGCGCGCTCCGAGCAGCTGGACCCAGAGGACGTCAGAGCAATGGTCGCGCCCTACCACGTGTCTGTACGGAGCGAGCTCGAGCGCCATGGCGGCACGTTCGAGAAGTTCAGCGGCGATGCAGTGCTGGCGCTGTTCGGAACACCGAAGGCGCACGAGGACGACCCCGCGCGCGCCGTCAGCGCCGCGCTCGCAGTGCGCAGCTCGATCGCGGAGCTGAACGCGGAGGACGAGTGGCTCGACCTCCACATCCGGATCGGAATCCATACGGGCGAGGCGCTCGTCATGCTCCGTGCCCGTCCAAGCGAAGGCGAGTGGTCGGCCGCCGGCGACGTGCTCAACACAGCTGCACGAATCCAGGCGGCCTCGCCGACGGACGGGATCCTGGTCAGTGAGCAGACCTACTTGGCGACGAAGGACGCGTTCGACTTCTGGCCAGCCGAGCCGGTGCAGGCGAAGGGGAAATCGGCGGCGGTATCGGTCTGGGAGGTGGTCGCCGCGCGCGACGGTCCGGCTGCACGGCCGCTCGACGAGATGCCGCTCGTCGGCCGCGAGGCGGAGCTTGAGGAGCTGTCGACGTTCTGCGACTCCGCTCTCGACGCGCGACACGTCGGTATCGCGACTATCCTCGGCACGCCGGGAATCGGAAAGACCCGGCTGTTGCGCGAGATCGTGCGGCGGCTCGAGCAGCGGTGCGATGTCCACTGCGGACGCTGTCTGTCCTACGGCGAAGGGATCACGTACTGGCCGGTGGAGGAAATCGTCAAGGACGCGGCGGGGATCCTCCACGACGACGATGCCAAAGCGACGGCGGCGAAGCTGGCCGCGCTGCTCGAAACCCTGGAAACGTCGAACCAGGACGAGCTACGCACGATCGCCGCGGCGGTCTCGAACCTCGTCGGGGTGGAGACAACCCCGCTCGGAACGTATTCAGCGGCGGAGATCGGCAAGGCAGAGCTGCACTGGGGAATCCGACGCCTACTCGAGTTGCGCGCCGCGCGCCGCCCCACGGTCATCGTGCTCGAGGACCTTCACTGGGCCGAGCCAACCCTCCTCGAGCTGCTTGCCTTCGTGGGCGAGAGCACCGTCGGCGCGCTACTCGTCCTGGCAACAGCCAGGCCCGAGGCGAAGGAAAAATCTTCGCCGATCTTCGTCCCCGACGGCAGCCGTCGCGTGCTCGAGCTCGAGGCGCTCAGCGAAGAGGCGAGCGTCGCGCTGATCGCCGAGCTAGTCCCCGAAGGTGTCGAGGTCCCCGTCGACCGGGTGCTCGAGGCAGCCGGGGGAAACCCGCTCTTCCTCGAGGAGACGGTGCGCATGTTGGCCGAGGCCGGAGCGTCGGCCGAAGGTGAGGGGCTACCGATTCCGTCGAACCTGCAGGCGCTGATCACATCGCGGCTCGACCAGCTCAGGCCGGCCGAGAAGCGCCTTGCCCAGAACGCGTCCGTGATCGGCACGACGTTCTGGCCCGGCGCGATCGCGGAGATGAGCGGGATCGAGAGCGAGCTCGAGCATGCGCTTGCCGAGCTGGTGCGCCACGACCTCGTACGCCGGCGCGGCACCTCGCGTATCGCCGGCGAGCGCGAGTACGAATTCAAACACGTCCTGATTCGCGACGTTTCCTACGGACAGCTTCCGAAGAGCCGCCGCGGCGTGCTGCACCGTCGCTTCGCCGAGTGGATAACCCGGCTCCCGGCCCCCGAGGACGAGCTCAGCGAATTCGTCGCCTACCACCTCGAGCAGGCGTGCCTCACGGCGCGGGCCGTCGCCCGCCCGCTCGAGCCGCCTCCGATCGAGGCAGCCACGGAGGCGCTGGCGCGGGCAGCAGCGAAGGCGGAGCGACGCGAAGGCCACCGCGAGGCCGAGCGCTTCTACGCACGCGCGCTCGACCTCGCCGAGGAACCGCAGTCACGGCTCGAGCTGCGCCTCAAGCGCTGCAGGTCCCTCACATCGCTCGGCGAGCTGCGCGTCGCGAATGACGAGCTACTCGAGCTGGCCGAGGAAACGCTGGCCGCCGGCCGAGAGGACCTCCGCTGCGCGACCCTGATCGCGCTCGCGAACATCGAGTCCAAGCAGGGACGCGCTTCGGACGGTCGCGACCACGTCATGGACGCGCAGAGGTTGGCCAAGCACATCGGCGACCGTCGGCTCGAGATCCGCGCCCGCTACGAGTCCGCCGACCTTCGAGCCTGGTTCGAAGGCGAAGACCGCGAGACGATCGAGGACCTGCGAGCCGGCCTCGCGATCTCGGAGGAGCTGGAAGACCTTGCGCTCCGAATCGAAGGCCACATGCGGCTCGGTTTTCTCCTCTTCAACCTCGGCCGGCTGCGAGAGGCGGAGCAGCACCTGGAGCGGTGCGCCGAGCTCGCGAGAGAAATCGGTGATCACAAGGACGAGGCGCGCGTGACGTTCCTGCTCGGACTGGTTAAGCACTACCGGGGCGAGCGCGCTGAGGCGGGGCGTCTCTCCCTCCAGGCCTTCGATTGGCTCGCGAGAACCGGGGACAACTACTTCCAGATCCAGAACCTGCGGGCGCTGGCGCTGTACGCGCTCGCCGACGACAGGCTCGAGGAAGCCGAGGACAGACTCCAGGAAGCGGTGCCGCTCGCGCTGGAATCCGGCGGCTGGCTCGTCCTCGAGATCTATCGATTGCTGGTCGAGACGCTCGTTCGCCAGGGGCGTCTGGCGGAGGCGAACCGCCTGACCGAGTTCGCAGCCAGGAACGTCCCGGAAGAGGACGTGTACGCACGCGCGGCCCTTCTTCTTTCAGAGGCGAGCGTCGCCGCCGCCGAAGGCAACGCCGAGACCGCCCTAAGTCGCTACCCGGAGGCGCTCCTCCTGCTCGAGGAGCAGCGCCTCGTCATCGATCTTGCCGAAGCCCGCCTTGCCTTTGGACGAGTGCTCCGCCGTTCGGGACGACACGAAGAGGGGAGGACTCAGTTCCAGCACGCGTTTGAGAGCGCGGCTGCGATGGGAGCGCAGGCGCTGATCGCGCAGCTCGAGCGGGAGCTGCCTGAGATTGCGACCCCGACTGCGACCGGAGGTCAGTCGACGGCGAGGCGATAGGCGGCGGCGCCGACGTTGGGACATTCGCGAGCAAGACGACGAGCGAGAGGCAGTCATTGACCGTTCCGCTCGTCAGGTGGAGGTCGTTTGCGCCCGCCGAGAGGAATGACGTCATGTCGAACGACTTGACGTCCCAGAGGTCGCCGTTGAAGTTGAACGGGCCGGCGGGCGTCGAGTCGCCCTCGAAGATGTGTCCCGCGGGGACGAGCGTGCCCCCATTGAGCAGGAGCGCGTCGTCCTCGTAGGTCTGGCCGTCCGAGACGACGAAGTCGAGGCTCGCGCTGCCCGCGCCCGGGTAGGGAACGCCGGTGAGTGTCTCGTCCCAGCCAGCCGGGTCGTACGAGCTCGCGTTGTTCGAGTCGTTGCCGTTCCAGAACACGACGTTGCGGTCGTTTCCCGCGTTGCCGTCGTCGTAGAACACGATCAGCGCGACCCCGTTGATCTCTACGTCCGCCGACTTCCGGAAGTTGCTCAGGGGGTACGTCCCGTCGCCGCTAACTAGCGAGGTCACGTCTGCGCGATAGGACTGGCTGTTTGGATACGGCTCGCCGGGCGTGATATCCCAGCAGTTGCTGCTCGCGAAGCCGATGTTCGTCCCGGTGATCGGCGTGTCGTTGAAGGTCACCGCCGCGTTCGCGGTCGGGTCGGTGGAGTTGGTCGGCCCGTTCCAGAAGAGGAGCGCCTTGGTCACTGTCCCAGTCACACCGGTGACGGTGATCGAGCCGGTGCCGTCGCCGCGCATCCCTCCGAATCCGAACGCGCCCACATCGGTGTTGGAGACCGAGGTCTCGTTCGGCGCCGTCGTGGTGCACTCCGTTCCGGAGCACGTCGTCTGCGCGTTGACGTCGGAGCCGACCTGACTGTTGAACGTCGTCTGACCGTCGACGGTCGTCTCCTGCGTGGCGGTGCAGGTTCCGGTCGTGGTGCAGTTCGCCTGGAGGAGGTCCGTCTGGTCCTGATGCGTGTCGTTTGTCAGAGTCGAGCTCTGGTCGACGGTGAAGACGTTTGCGAGGTTGGAGACCTGGAGCGAGCAGCAGCGCACCGGTCCGTACTGGATCTGGGTCGTGTTCGGGGGCAGCGAGTTGTCCGAAGTGGACTTCTGAGCGCGCGCGAGCAGGGTCTCGGTCTGGTGCACGTCGCTCGTGGCGACGCCGGTGCTGGTCTGGTTCACGATTGTCCGGAGGCCGCCCTCGGGTGAGCTCTGCGTCTGGGAGACCGGCCCGTTCGGCGTGAACGCGGTTGCGGTCAGGTTGCTCGTCTGATCGACGGCGGACGTGTTGGCACCCGAGGCAGCCGGCGTGCTCTGGTTCTGCTCGACGTCGATGAAAGCGTTGGGACCGGCCGCGGTGGCGTTCTCGTTCTGCGTGACGCTCGCCGATCCGTTCGCAGTCTGAGCGATCGTCTGCGACTGCGTCAGGGGATTCGTGGAACACGAACCGCTCGGCGTGGCGCTCTCGACGAGGTTGTCACCGTAGGCGGAGTCCTGAGTAATGGAGATCGTCTGGTGCGCGTTCAGAGCCGCGGTGACCGGATTGCCCCTCGTCGCCACACTCGAGGTATTGAGGACCAACATCTGGCGGACGCACGCCGTGTTCCCATTGGCCACGCTCGCACCGCCGGTCGCCTGCTGCACGATCTGCGCCGTCTGGGAGGCGTTCTGAGTGAGCCCGGTCGTCTTCGTCGCCGTTTCGACAACGATCGCTTGGTTGTTCGCGGTTGCGCTCGTCTGGCTGATCGAGCACGACTGCGTGATGCCGGTCGTCCGCACGCATCTCGCGACGTTCGTGGAAAGCGCGGACTGGGTCGCCTGGACGACGGCGCAGCTCGGCGTCGAGCAGCGGAAGACGTTCTTCCCCCCGGCCGACGCAACCTGGACGACAGGATGCCGCGTCGAGGTGCACCTCCAACCCCTACCGGGGCAGTGCGGTCCAGCGTAGTTGCGGATCCCTCGCTGGATGACGACCCCACGCGGACGGACGTGGATCGCCCGCAGATAATGGAGCACCGCCGCTCTCGACGAGACGTCGATCTTGCTCGCGGGCCGCGACGGAGCGGTCGAGGCGCCGGAGGCGGAGACCAAGGTGAGGGCAGCCAAGAGAGCAGTGCCCAAGCCGAGCTTCACTTTAAGCTGCACGCGCCGTCCTTCCTTGCCGCCGCCGACAGTTGGTGGGGGAGCCTACGGGAAATTGGTGCGCGTGTCTAGTGGGATCTGCCGCGCTCTGATGCCCGCGCTCTGCCGCCGGTGGAAAAAGTTGGAATTTTTTTTTATACGCAACGTCCCATTCCAAGATCCTGGCTTGAAAAGGGGTCCTCAGGTCTCGGAAAGTGCCTGCAGACCGACATCTCTTTGTTGCCTTAATAGGCGGAATCTGCGGTTCTGAATCGAGAGCTTTGCGGCCCAACGGCGTCGGGTCGTACGCGAGCGCCGGCGCGGGGTGCCGGATGTCTTCGACCGTACGCAGAGTGCGCGGATTGGCCCACGCTTCTGTTCGAAAGCGTGATCGCATGACCAGGTGCGGTGTCTCTTGGGCCAAACCGTGACCATTTGCTTGCTTATCGTCTTGTGAGCGATCTGCCTGAAGACGAGTACAAGTGCCCGCGCTGTGGACTCGCCTTCCCAGACGAAGAGCATGCTGATGAGAGCACGGACTGGGTGATCATCGGCGAGGGCGCGGCCGGCGCGCTTGCGGTGTAGCGCGGTCGGTGGCGCTCGGCTCTGCCCCCGGACTCTCTCCTGCTCCAGCGCCGACTTGCGGAGCGCAGGGGAGCCGCCTACGTTCGTGGGCGTGTCCAGTAGAGGTCGGTTCAGGAGAACGGCGCTTGACGTCGTTTGGAGAGGGGTCGAGGCGCTCGACCCGGGAAGCCTGCAGCAGCTCCTCGCGGAGTTGGCGACCGAGGTCGGCCTTTCGCTCGAAAGAGCCAGAGACGGGGCGAGAGTTACAGGCGGAGGCTGGGCAGACGCCGCGCAGGGCTCGTCCCCAGGGAGAAGAGCATGCGCCTGGCGCTGCGCTCGGCGGCCCTCGCGCGTACGAATCTCCACGCGAGCCGCGCGAGCTGAAGCGCGATCCCGAGCTTCACGACGGCCAGCAGGATCGGGTAGAAGTCCGCCGCCGCATAACTCGGCGTCCCGATGTGCCGGCCGAGGTCCATCCTGTCGATGAGGCTGCGGCCGACGAGCTCGGCCGCGAGCGCGAGCAGCGCGAAGGCGGGGCCAGCCCAAAGCGCTGATGACGGCGCGCGCGCGTCATGGCTGCCTCTGTAGTTTTGCCCTAAGCCGTGGCGGCCAGGAGCGCTTCCCCTTCTCGGACGTACCTGATCGCGCCGACCGAGCGGTAGAACTCGAGCGCCCGCTCCACCTCCGCAGCCGAGCCGGAGCGGAGCCTCGCATAGGCCTCTTCGGGACGGGCCCCGATCTGGGCGTAGACGTCGGCCGCAAGGAGTGGCTCGGCGGCTGCGATCGCGGTCGCTGCCTCGATCCAGGGCGTTGAAGGGACGGCCGCGAGACCCTCTCGGAATCTCGCCTCCGAGCCAAGATCCCGAGCAAGCCAGGCAGCCTCAGCCAGGCCGACATGGCGAAGCGGATCGAGGACTTCGACCCATGACTCCATGAGCTCGCCCCACACCTCTTGCGCGCGCCCGCGCTCGCCTTTCCGCTCCAGAACGTAGGCGGCGAAACGCAGCGTCGGAAAGACCACCTGTGGGTCCTGCGCAGCCCGAGCGAGCTCGAGCGCCCGCTCGACGTCCTCGACTGCACCCTCCTCGCCCCGGGCCAGCCTAATAGCCCCGCGGTGGTAGTACGACTGCGTCGCCATGTAGTGAACCGAGCCCGCCTCCGCGCCACTGATGAACGAGTCGGTGATTTGCAGCGCCTCGTCCCATCGGCCTCGCCAGTACAGCGATTTGATCAGGTTGCCCTCGACCTGCCGGATCGCCGCCGCGTGGCCGGCACTGCGCTCAGCCTCCAACGCGGCTTGCTCGGTCTCGAAGACTCGATCCAGCTGGCCCAGCCCGCCGAGAACGACCCCGAGGTTCAGCAAGGCGCGCCCATGTGCGTGCATGTTCCTTGCGGCCGCGGCGAGGCTGATCGCGCGCTCGAGGTCCTCGATGCCCCCGCGATCGCCGATGTTCACGCGGGCGACGCCGATCGTGGCCAGGGCCTCTGCCTGAAACGATTCGATCCCGAGCTGCTCGGCCATCTGTCGGGCTTCGCGGCCGACCTTCACGGCAGTCTCAGCCTTCCCCGCGAGCATGCTCGAGCGGGAGAGCTGCCACAGCACGTATGCCTTCGACCGTGACGGCGGCAGGCCCTCGACGAGAGTGAGCGCTTCTCTCAGGTGCTCGGAAGAACGGCTGGAGTCGCCTTGGTACCAGTAGATGTTCGCGAGCAGGACATCGGCCTCGGCCGCGAGCTCCCTGTTGCCCCTGGCAACCAACGAATCCCGAGCCTCGAGCGCTCGCTCGGCGATGCCGGCCGCGCCCGTCCACCACGCTGCCTCGGCGGCCCGAAGGAGAAGCTCGGGCCGCTTGGAATCATTCGGTTGCGAGAGTTGGAGCGCAGCGTCGAAGAACCTCGCTGCAGCGTCCATGGCGGTGAGCGCGTAGGCGCGCTCGCCGGCGTCGCGCAATGCGAGCTTCGCGCGTTCGGCGAAGATCGCCGTATCCTCTCCCGCTGCTCTGGCGTATTCGAGTGCCTGGAGGTAGTGGTGGGCAAGGAGCTCCGCCCGCTCTTCGCCTCGCTCTGAGCCGAGCGATTCGATCCATTCCGCCGCAGCGCGGTGCTTCGCGGCACGGCGCGAGCGAGGGATCTGGCCGTAGGCGACATCCTGGACGAGAATGTGCCGGAACGCGTATTCGGTCTCACCTGCGACCGTCGAGCGCTGCTCCCGACGCACGAACTCCTTCCGCTCGAGGGCGTGGAGGCGCTCCTCGACCGTCCAGCGCGCGAGCCCCGTGATCTGAGCGAGGGCGCCCACCCAGACGATCTTCCCCACGACCGCCGCGTCCTGGATGATGTCCTTCTCCTCGACGCTTAACGCATCGAGCCGCGCGGCGATGATCCCCTGAACCGACTCCGGAAGCTGGGTTTCGGTCGACCCATCGAGGCCGCGATCCTGGAGCATGCGGACGTACTCCTCCGCGTAGAGGGGGTTTCCGCCGGCACGGGCGAGCAGGAGGGACTGGACGTCCGCCGGCAGCACGGCCTGGTCGAGCAAGGCTGCGAGCAGGCGGGCGGTCTCGGTCTCTGTGAGGGGCGAGAGCGAGATCGTGGTCGCGCTGCGCTTGCCGCCGCCCCAGTCAGGACGGCGCTCGAGCAGCTCGGGACGCGCCGTGCACACGCACAGGAGCGGGACGCCGCTGGCCCATTCAACGACGTGGTCGACGAAATGAAGCAACCCGTCGTCCGCCCACTGCAGGTCCTCGAAGACGAGCACGAGCGGGCGCCGCTCGGCGAGCGCCTCGAAGAACTTCCGCCAGGCTGCGAAGACCTCGGCTCGCCTGTCTCCGGCCAGCTCGACCTCTCCGCCCAGACCGATTAGTGGATGGAGGTGGCCGGTTACCCAGTCGACATCCTCAGGATCGGCGATCACCTCGGCGACGGCGCTGCCAAGCTTTTCCCTTGCCTCCTCTGCGGAGTCGGTCTCGAAGATCCCGGCGTGGCTCTTCACCATCTCGACCAGCGCCCAGAAGGTGACTCCCTCCCCGTACGGGAGCGAGCGGCCCTGGCGCCAATAGATCAACTCGGGATCGGCGTCGACCACACCGCTGAGCTCGGATACGAGCCGCGACTTCCCGATGCCGGGAACCCCCACGAGCGTGACGAGCTGCGATGCGCGCTCGCGACGCGCGCGGGTCAGAGCGTCAGTCAAGAGGCCGAGCTCTTCGCGGCGTCCGACGAGCTCCGCCGGCCCGCGCTGCTCGACGTCGACGCCGAAGCGCCAGCGGGGCGCCGCCGCCTCCCAGACCGGGATCGGCTCGGCCTTGCCTTTGGCCTCGATGGGCTCTACCTCGCGGTACTCGATCGCCCGCTCGGTTGCGCGGTACGTGGTCTCGTCGACGAGGATGCCGTTCGGCGGCGCGGCCGACTGGAGGCGCGAGGCCGTGTTGACGACGTCGCCGGACGCCATGCCCTCCCCTTCTGCCGGCCGGGCGCCGAGGGCGACGAGCGCCTCGCCGGTGGTGAGGCCGACCCGGACCTGAAGGCCTTCCTGGCCCGCGATCCCGTCCCGAATGGAGATCGCCGCCCGCACCGCGCGCTCGGGATCGTCTTCATGCGCGGTGGGCGCGCCGAAGAGAGCCATGACAGCGTCGCCGATGAACTTCTCCACGGTCCCGCCGTAGCGCTCGAGCTCGGACTTGACCCGAGCCCAGTAGGGCGCCTGGAGAGCCCGCACTTCTTCCGGATCGAGCTGCTCCGCCTCGGAGGTGAAGCCGACGAGGTCGGCGAAGAGGACCGTGACCACCTTCCGTTCCTCCCGAACGGCCGGCTCGTTGCCGGTGAGCGCTGCGCCACAGGCCAGGCAGAACCGAGCCCGGTCGGGATTCTCCTCGCCGCACTGCGGGCAGGCCGTCATGGCCGGAGTGTACGACGCGCGTGGCTACAATCTCCCTTCCGGGGGTGCTCCGCGAATCTCGCCCGCTGGGACTCCTAGGCTCAGGGCGTGCGTCGAGAATGAGTGTTCCGGTCTAGGGGCCAACAACGGGGCGACAAGACTGGGACGCCTGACGCTACGTCGAATCCGCGTGCGGAGGTTCGACTCCTCCCGGGGCCACTCCAACGAGTCGGAGTCGCTACGTCACGACGTCGCGAAGCTCCTCTAACCGTGGACGTACCTGGGCGACCATCGCCAGGTTCTTTTTGCGCTCGTACCGTTCGAGCGCCTGCTCGAGCGCGTCGGCGGCTTCGCCGGTCCGACCAGCGGCGGCGAGCACCTCGGCCAGATCGCACAGCGCGTCACCCTGGAGATTGAGCGCGTCCGTGTTCTCAATGATGGCCGTCGCCTCACGCGCAAGGCGTTCGGCTATTACATGCTCTCCGCGAGACGCATGAACGAGCGCCGCCACTTGCCGCCAGAGGCCCTGCGTCGCAACGTCGTGCTCGTCGCAGAGCCGGCGGCCGAGCTGGGCAAGCGGCTCGGCCTCGTCATGGCTACCGAGTGCCGACAGCGACCGGGCAAGCTTCGTCACATAGGTTGATAGTTCCGCACGGCGATCGCGCTCTTCGAGCCAGTCGCAATGCTGGCGAAAAAGGCGAGCCGCATCCTCGTGATCACCGGCGAGGGACGCGACCTCGGCTGGCGAGGCCATTAGGTACTCCCCGGTCAACTCGCGGAACCTTTCGCCCGCGACGCGTTCGATCTCCCATGCCTCCTCGAAGCGACCAAGCATCGCGACCAGCTCGGCACGACGCATAAGCGTTCCCGGACGTGGATTCGCGGGCAACAACTCATCAAGTGCCTGTAAAGCCTCGTCTGCCGGCGTAGGCCCCCAAACAAATGCCATGTCAAGCCCCAGTAAGTTCCCGGCCGGTAGGCCGGCAAGCCGCGAGTGACGAATCGCCTGCTGAGCCGCAAGCGCCTTGTCCCAAAAACGCCCCTGGAACGTGGCCACGTCTCCGAGTCGAGCCCAGGCTTCGGCGAGTCCAGCGTGGTCGCCTGCCTCCTCGAGTCGCGGAAGCGCCGCGCGGGCCAACGCCGCCCAGTCGTCGAAGGCAACCTCGCCGGACAACGCCCGGTACCCAGCCGCAACACTGCGTGCGAGTGATCCCCCCGCTTCGTCCCCGACCCTGCTCGCCCGACCGGCTGCGGCCTCTGCGATCTCGGCCGCTTCGTGAAGACTCTTCTGGACGCGCGTGAAATCAAGCTCCAGATGGACGTCGAGGTGAAGCGGCCGCGTGAGCTCGAGCGCCCGTTTGAGCAGTGGCGCGGCGGCGCGGTGGTCGCCGCGCCAGAGCGCGCGCCGGCCACCGGCGGCGAGCCGGTCCCCGGCGCGCTTGGCGAGCTCGGGATCTAATTGTCCGAGTTCAGCCTTGTAGCGGGCGGCTTGGTCCAGGTGGAAGGCGAGGATCTCGTCCAGCTCGACCAGATCGGGGCCGCGATCTTCCAGCCAGTCGGCGAAGCGCTCGTGCAGCTCGGCTCTGGTTGCCTTGGGGAGAGAGTCGTAGGCAGTGTCTCTGATCAGCAGGTGACGGAAGCGGAAGGCGTCCTCGGCCGGGAGCCGGGGCTTGTCGGGACGGATCAGCTCCTTCCGCACGAGAGCCGCGAGGCGCTGGGTGACGTGGTGGTCCTCGGGAGCGAGAGCCCGGACCGAGCCGCGGTGAAAAACCTCCCCTTCGAGCGCGCCACGCTCCAAGACGGAGCGCTCCGTGCTTTCGAGCTGGTCGAGGCGAGAGGCGAGCAGCGCTTGCAGGCTGGGCGGAACGGTGACTCCGCCGTCGGACTCCCGGGCCATCGCCAGCATCTCGGTAATGAACAGCGGGTTGCCCCCGGCCGCACGGGCGATCTGCTCGCGCTCTGCCGCCGGAACCGTCTCGGGGAGCAGCGAGTCCACAGCGTCCTGGTCGAGCGGCTCGAGCCGGAGTGCCACTGGCCATGCGGGCCGGCGCTCGCTCAGATCCGGGCGGGCCATGCAGAGAAGCAGGATGGGCGCCTGGGAGGAGAGAAGCGCGACCCCTTCCACCAGATCGAGGAACGTCTCCTCGCCCCACTGGATGTCGTCGAACACGCACACGAGCGGCGAGCGCTCCTCCAAGAGCTTGCGGAACGCCCAGGCGATCTCCTCGGCGCTCGTTCCCTCTTCCGTCTCCCCCAAGAGGGACCGAAGCGAGGCCGCTGCGGCCGGATCGGAGGGCAGTGAGTCCAGCTGCTTCAACACCTCCACCACCGCCCAGTAGGTGATTCCCTCGCCGTAGGGCAGGCAGCGGCCGCCGACGATCGGGGCCTCGACCGAGTCGAGGAACTCGGCCGTCAGCCTGGACTTGCCGACTCCGGCATCCCCGACCACGGTTACGAGCTCGCACCGTCGCTCTTCGAGCGCGCGCTGCCAGGCTCTCCGCAACCTCTCCAGCTCGTCTGACCTGCCCACGAACTGCATCTCGTGCCGGCGCTCCGGCGCTTCGTGGACCGTGATGAGCCGGAAAGCGGGTACCGGCTCTGCCTTTCCCTTCAACTCCAGCGCCTCTACCTCTTCGACCTCGACCGCCTCGCGCACCAGCTCGTAGGTCGCCCTGCCGATCAGGACCGCGCCGGGAGCTGCGGCCTGCTCCAGGCGGGCGGCGACGTTGACCGCGTCGCCGGTCGCAAGGCGCTCCTCGGTCCCGGTCACGACCTCGCCCGTGTTGAGGCCGATCCGGGCTTGGAGGCCGAGCTCGGGCAGGGCTTCGCGCATCTCCACCGCGGCCCGGCAGGCGCGGAGGGCATCGTCCTCGTGCACCTGCGGGACGCCGAACACGGCCATGACCGCGTCGCCGATGAACTTCTCCACCGTTCCGCCGTGCGATTCGAGGATCGCCTTCATGCGCTCGAAGTAGCGGGCAAGGAGGGCGCGAAGAGCTTCCGGGTCGGTCGACTCGCCGAGCGCGGTCGAGCCGGTGACGTCGCAGAAGAGGACGGTGACGGTCTTGCGCTGCTCCCGCGACGCCGCAGGCTTGGTCAGCTCCGCGCCGCAGTGAGGACAGAAGGGGAAGTTGCCCTCTGACTCTCTCCCACAGCTCGCACAAACGAGCACGCCTCAAGGCTAGACCCTTGCTCAGTGGATGGCAAAGAGAGGGGCGCTGAACGAGCGTGCGGCTGCGGCCATGTGGAAGACTCACGCTTCGGGTTGCGCCATCACACCGCGGCTCACGGCCCTTCCCTTGCGCCCGGGATGGGAGGCCCCTCGATCGCGAGCTTCCGAGCTAGCCAAGCGAGCTGATCGCGGTAGGCCCGCGCATTCAGGGCGTGTCCCGCTGCGTACCA
>WNGB01009235.1_pt1 | contig 18628 bp, 10 predicted proteins | sample 5400681 | NCBI WGS metagenome assembly WNGB01 (sample SAMN13153367, study PRJNA577476) | soil metagenome | isolation source: 115 cm soil or saprolite under grassland replicate 2 | place: USA:California | collected 2016-06-15 | reverse complement strand
AGCTGGTCGTCCTTTGTGGAGGAGAGCTGGTCGGCATACCCGTCGCCGTTGATGTCGCGCAGCGCCTGCTCGGTGCGGCTCGCACCGGTGGTGAAGTCGCCGCCGGGGTTGATGACGATGCAGATCGCGACCAGGGCGAGGCAGATGCCGAAGGTGAAGTAGACGCCGCCGCCGAGCGTGGCGTTCCGGTCGCCGTTGATGCCGCTCAGGCCGCCGTTGAAGGCGACCGGCGGCTCGAAGCCGTTGCCGGTGTTCAGCGCGACCGTGACCGGGCTGGTGTCGAAGACCCGGTCGAGCAGCCCGTCGCCGTTCATGTCCATCAGGCTGCTCGACGTCGAGCTGGTGCCCTGGCTGAAGGAGGCGCCGCCGGCGAAGCCGTAGAAGTCGGTGTTGAAGCCGATGTTCACGGCGGCGTTCGTGCCGCTGCCGCGGTTGATCGGCGCGGGGTTGCGCCACTGCTCGACGGCGCCGAACCGGTAGCCGAGGTTCAGCCGCGCTCTGCCGTCGGCGTAGACGCGGTCGGGCAGCCCATCGCCGTTGATGTCGAGCAGGTCGAACGCGCCGTCGGACCGGTGCCCGCCGAAGCTGCCGCCGAAGCCGAGCGGCGGCATGTCGTTGCCGGTGTCGGAGGTGTTCGCGGCCACGTCGGCTGGCGGGCTGTCGAACCCGCGCCCGGTGGAAATGGTCTTGGCGGCGCTGCCGGCGTTGAAGTTGCCGGAGACGTTGCTGCTGCGGCGAACCGCGCCGTCCGGCGTCGACCCGCGGGTGCCGCCGAGGCCGCCGGTCGGGTCGGTGTACTGGATGCCGTCGGCGCCGACCACGTCGGGGAACTGGTCGCCGTTGAGGTCGAGGAAGTCGACCTGCCCGGTGGTGTCACCGGTTGCCACGCTGCCGCCGAGGCTGCCGATCCCGCTGCCGACGCTGCCGGTCAGCGATATCTGCTGCGACCGGGCCATCCGCGGCACGGCGGTGGCGCCGGCGAGGCTGGCGGCCTGCGGCAGGCTGACCGACTCGGTGCCCATCCGCGAGCTGCTCGCGCCGGTCGCCGTGACGAAGGAGTGGTCGCCCGAACCCCAGCGCCCGGTCTGCGGCGTCGGGCCGAACGGCGCGATCTTCGGCGGGTCGACCCGCGGGTCGGCGGCGAAGGAGTCCTTCTGCGCCTGCGGGTCCACAGTGGACGGCAACTGGTCGCGGAAGTGCTCGTCCAGCACCAGGTCGCCCTGCGCGATCGGCGCGGTGGCCCGGGTTCCGTTGCCGTTGTAGCCGATCGCGGCCCACCCGCGGTACGGCTGGGCGAACGCGCCCTCCTCCGCGGCGCTGTGGAACGCGCTGGGCACCGGCGAGGAGTCCACCTGCACCGACTGGGCGGTCAGGAAGCCGCGCAGCTTCGGGTCGGTCGCGCTGAAGTCGAAGAACAGGTCGTCGTCGGCATGGGCGTCGACGCTGAACGCGCCGGGCGCGCTGACCTGGCCGGCGGCGATGTCGAAGAACCGCTTTGCCAGCAGCTCGCCGCGCCGCTTGACGGTGAACGCCACCCGGGCGGTCGGGTGCGCCGCGCCGAAGTCGAACGACAGCGAGGGCTCGACGCTGACCGGCCCGTCCTGCGTGACGTGCAGGAAGCCCTGCGGCGCGCTCAGCCCGTCCACCGGGTACATGTCCACGTTGTACGGAGGGTTGACCGCCAGGGTCGGGTTGCCGTTCGCGTCGGTGAGCCGGTCCACCCCGTCCGCGGCGGTGTAGAACGCGCGCGGCACCCAGTCGAGGTGGCCGAGGTCGATGGGCGAGTCGGTCTTGATCCGCCACCGCAGCGTCTGCCCCTGCTGGACCGCGACGTCGGCGGCCACGTGGATCGCGCCGGTCGCGCCGGCCGCCAGCGTCTGCTCGAACACCGTCGTGCCGTTGCGGGTGATCACCGCGGTGATGTCGTCCGTCGTTGCCGCGCCCTTGTGCAGGTCGCCGTCCAGGTGCATGGTCCCGGTCACCGGCACCGTGAGCTGGGTGCTGCGGCCGCCGAGGGTGAAGTCCTGCGACGCCTGGTAGCGGTAGGCGGGCAGGCCGTTGACGTCAGCGGTGGCCGGCGCGCCGGCGTAGCTGACCGACGGGTCCCAGGCGACCTCGTCCAGGCTGCCGTCGGAGACCGACTGCACCCGGAAGTACAGCCGGTCGCCGCGGCTGACCGCGACGGCGTCCACCCCGGTCGGCGTGTGCTCGGCGTCGTCGCGCGCGCCGATCCGCTCCGCCCACAGCTCGCTGCCCTCGTGCTGGATGGTCACCCGGACGCCGTCCGCGCCTGCCGAGGCCGCCCGCGCCGCGCTGGTCTGCGGGGCGAGCCGCACCGGGCCCCCGACGGCGACAACGCCGTCGTACGGCGCGACCCAGCGGCGCACGGTGTCCAGCAGCGGGAACGAGGCATCCAGCCGGGCGCGGTCGGCGGCGAGGTCGCCGAATACGCCGCTGCCGTCCACGGTGCCCGACCCGACCGGCACCGGGGTGTCGGCGCTGATGCCGTAGACCGGCACGCCGCCGGCGCCGACCCGGCCGAACAGCACGGTCGAGCCGTTCACCAGGTCGCTGATGCCGTCGCCGTTGACGTCGCTGAAGTACTGGTCCGTCGTGCTGAACGTGTTGACGTAGTCGAGCTGGGCGGCCACGGCGGACAGGTAGCCCTCGACGCCGAGGGTCAGGGTGTTGCTGCTCTCGCCCATGATGCCGGGCAGGTTCAGCCGCGCCGCGTCCGCGGCGAACCGCGGCTGGCCGCCCGGGCCGGACAGGTTCTTGCGGTACCACACCGAGCCGCCGTCGCGGAACACCTTGTCCGGCAGGCCGTCCGCGTCGACGTCGACCAGGGCCAGCAGGCCGCGGTCGTCGCTGTGGGAGAACCCGACCTTCACCCCGACCGAGCCCGACTTCGACGACGTCGTGCCAACCCCGACGTAGAGGTGGCCGCCGCCGCCGGTGCTGGTGTTGGCGTTCAGCGCGCTCGCGTCGCCGGCCCGGTCGCCGGCCAGGTTCAGCGCGCCGCTGCTCAGCCCGTCGCCGGGCGATGTCCAGCCGGTGTGCTCGAACGCCTGGTAGTTGCCCTGCGCGTCGCGGATGTCGTCGTAGTAGTCGAAGCGGTGCGTGCTGAACAGGTGGCCGTCCGCGTCGTACTGGTTGATCGAAGACAGCAGCGTCTTGAAGAACGCGCCCGTGGTGTAGTCGAACCGGTACCGCCGGATCAGGCCGCCGTCGAGGGTGACGTCGACGCGGCGCAGCAGGTCGGCGGTGACGCGCTTGAAGCCGCCGCGGGCGTCGATCGTGGTGTCGGCGCGGCGGCCGGGCTCGGCGCCGCCGGCAACGCCCGGGTTGTCCACCTGGGCGTAGTGGTAGCGCATCAGGTTGCCGTGCGCGTCGCGCGCCTCGCGCAGCGCCCACAGGAACACGTTGCCGCCAGCGTCGGCCAGGGTGGCGTCCGCCGCCGGGCCGGAGCTGCCGGCCACCGCGCCGTAGAACCAGTGCGTTCCGGCCTTGTCGGTGACCTCCCAGGTGTAGCCCGCCGGCCCGGCGCCGTGCCGCACGATCCGCGCGAACCCGCCCTCGACCCGGGTGTGGAACACCTTCTCCGCGACGCGCGCCTGCGGCGCGGTGCGGTGCGCGACCGGTGTGAGCTGGTCGCCGTTGAGGCTGTAGGTCTCGGTCTCCTGCCCGGCCGAGTACCGCGGCACGCCCCACCGGGTGTCGATCGTGACCGCCGGCAGCGGCAGGTCCCAGCCGAGGCCCATCCAGCCGTTGCCGCCCGCGGAGTCGTAGGACACGGCGAGCTGCGGCTGCAGCCCGTTGCGCCCGGCGGGCAGCTCGAGCGGGTACGGCAGCCGGTTGTCGCCCTGGTTGTTCGGCCGCGGCGGGGTGAGCAGGTTCAGGTTGGCGCCCGGGTCGGCCGCCTGGATCCCCTTGATCGAGTTCGGGTTGAACGAGGCGCCCTCGGGGTGCTCGGGCACGATGACCGTTGCGTTGATCATGTCGGTGAAGTGGTCGGTCAGCGACGTCACGACGTGGTTGACCTCGTCCACCGACACCCGTTCCAGCGGCTGCCAGCAGGCCGCGGCGTCGTCGTAGAAGTACGTGTAGATGTCCTGCGGGGTGAAGTCCGGGTCGATCAGCGACGGGTCGTACGGCAGGGAGACCGTGATGACCTCGGCGAACGTCATCGGGTGCGGGGTGAACCGGTAGCCGCCGCGCGGCTTCGCGGTCACGTTCGTCATGCCCGCGTCCAGCCGCGGCACCTGGCCGACGCCGAGCGGGGTGATCCCGATCCCGACCGGCAGCCGCACCGCGGCCGGCTTGACCACCAGCTTCGCGCCGGCGTACTCGATCGTCCGCGGACCGGCGTCCGACGGCTGGACGATCACCTGGTACGCCGCCTGCGCCGACGTGTCCGATGCCGGCTGCGACGTGCCCGGCGCCGTCAGCGTGCCGTCCCCGCACGAGGTCAGCGCCGCGAGGCCGAGGGTCGCCGGCGCGCCGGTCGGCTGCTCCGGCCGCGATGCCGTCACCCCCGAGGCGACGAGGGCCACCAGCGCGGCAATGGCCACCAGCCTGGCGGCTCCGCTGCGACGGAGAGCGGGCAGATCCCAGCGAACCGCGATCGTTCTCATCGCGCCATCCCGGAGGTGAGGGGCAAAGGTGGCCAAGACTGGCGAAGGCAATCTAATGCCGCGGTCACGCCGGCCGGACCGGAAATCCGGCGGCTCACCCCACTCCCACCCGCTCGGACCAAGGCCCGCCGGGTCGCACGCGGCCACTGCCGGTCAGGCGGCGGTTACACCGTCATTCGGCGACGTGCCGCCGGGCCGTGGATACCGCGGCCGCCAGTTCGGCTAGATCGCCTCGAAGGAGGGGTAATCCGGTCGCCACATGGCCTGGTGGACCTGGTGGACCGGATTGGTCAGCGTCGTATCGGCGAGGCCTTCGGCGGCGGCGGCATGGGCGACGGCGACAGCAACGGTCGCCGAGACCATCCGCAGGTCGGCAACCGGCGGCAGCAGCGGTGCGCCGGGTGTGCCGACATCGGACAGTGAGGCGACGGCGTCGGCCGCGGCCGCGATCATGCCGCGGCTGATGCGGCGCGCGTGCGAGACCGTCACCCCCAGGCCGAGTCCGGGGAACACCAGGGCGTTGTTGGCCTGGGCGATGCGGTAGGTGCGGCCGGCGTGCTGCACCGGTGGGAAGGGGCTGCCGGTGGCCACCAGCGCCCGGCCGTCGGTCCACCGGATCAGATCCTCCGGCGTCGCCTCGGCTCTGCCGGTCGGGTTGGACAGCGGCATGATGACCGGCCGCTCCACCTGCGATGCCATGGTCTTGACGATGGTCTCGGTGAACGCGCCGCGCTGGGTGGAGGTGCCGATCAGCATGGTCGGACGCACCCGGGCCACCACCTCGGCCAGGCCAATGCCACCGGCGCCGCCCCGTGTCCAGTCGGCGACCTCGGCGGCCGGCCGGGCGTAGCGGGCCTGGAAGTCGTACAGCGCGGCGGCGCGGTCCTCGGTGAGCAGCCCGTCGCGGTCCAGGGCGTGGAAGCGACCGGTGGCCTCCAGCGGCGGCAGCCCTTCGCGGATCATGACGTCGCGGATCATGTCGGCGATGCCGAGGCCGGCTGTCCCCGCGCCATGGATGACCACCCGCGCCTCACGCAGCCGGCCGCCGGTCACGCGGCCCGCGGCAAGCGCGGCGGCCAGCACCACCGCGGCGGTGCCCTGCATGTCGTCGTTGAAGGTGCAGCACCGGTCGGCGTACCGGTCCAGGATCCGCCGGGCGTTGCTCACCCCGAAGTCCTCCCAGTGCAGCATCGCGTGCGGGAACAGCTTCGTGGCGGCGGTGACGTAGCCGTCGATGAGCTCGTCGTAGCGCTGGTCGCGGACCCGGGCGTGCCGGTTGCCCAGGTACATCTCGTCGGTGAGGAGGCCGAGGTTGTCGGTGCCCACGTCCAGCACGACCGGGATGACCCGCTCCGGGTGGATGCCGGCCGCGGCGGTGTAGAGGGCCAGCTTGCCGATGGCAATGTCGATGCCGCCGACGCCCTGGTCGCCGATGCCGAGGATGCCCTCGGAGTCGGTGGCCACGATCAGGTCGACGTCATCCGGACCCCTGCCCCAGTTGCGCAGGGACTCCTCGACGTCCCCGGGGTGGTCGATGGACAGGTACACCCCATGCGGCCGGCGGTACTCGTGGCTGAACCGCTCGATCGCCTGCCCCACGGTCGGGGTGTAGACGATGGGCAGCATCTCCTCGATGTGGTCGATGAGCAGCCGGTAGAACAGCACCTCGTTGCGGTCGCGCAGGTGGGCCAGGTACACGTGCTTCGCCAGATCGGTCGGCTGGCGCCGGTACTGCGCGTGCACCCGGCGCAGCTGCGCCTCCATGGTGGACACCGCGGACGGCAGCAGCCCGGTCAGCCCGAGCAGGCTTCGCTGCTGTTCGGTGAACGCGGTACCGCGGTTGAGCATCGAGTTGGTGAGCACCGCGTTGCCGCGGGCCCGGACGTGCACCACGAAACCGTCAGGACCGCGGACCAGCTCGTATGGTTTTTCGTACATCGCCGCTACTTCCTCGGCAGGTACAGGTCGGTGATGGTGCCCTCGAATGCCTCGGCGGCAAGGCCGACCGTCTCCGACAGCGTCGGATGGGCGTGGATGGTGAGGCCGACGTCGGCGGCGTCGGCGCCCATCTCGATGGCGAGCGCGACCTCCGCGACCAGTTCGCCGGCGTTGGGTCCGACGATGCCGCAGCCGATCACGCGTTCGGACGCATCGTCGAAGAGCAGCTTCGTGAGGCCCTCGTCGCGGCCGAGCGACAGCGCGCGGCCGCTGGCTGCCCATGGGAAGACACCCTTGCCGTACTTGATACCGGCGGCTTTCGCCTCGCCTTCGGTGACGCCGACCCAGGCGACCTCGGGGTCGGTGTAGGCGACCGAGGGGATGACCTTGGCATCGAAGTAGCTTGCCTTGCCGGCGGCCACCTCGGCAGCGACCCTGCCCTCGTGCATCGCCTTGTGGGCGAGCATCGGCTGGCCGACCACGTCGCCGATCGCGAACAGGTGCGGCACGTTGGTGCGCTGCTGCTTGTCCACCGGGATGAACCCGTGGTCGTCGACCACGACCCCGGCGTTCTCCGCCCCGATCGCGGTGCCGTTGGGTCGGCGGCCGACGGCCACGAGGACCCGGTCGAACACGCCGCTGGTCGGGCCGTCCGCGCCGTCGAGGCTGACGGTGAGGCCGTCGGAGCCGGGCCGGACCGCGGTGACTCCGGTCTTGAGGTGGACGTTGTCGTACCGGGCCCGCAGCCGCTTGGCCAGCGGCGCGACGATGTCCTTGTCGGCGCCAGGGATGAGCTGGTCCATCAACTCCACGACGGTGATCCGGGCGCCGAGCTCGTGGTACACGCACGCCATCTCCAGGCCGATGATCCCGCCGCCGATCACCAGCAGCCGGTCGGGTATGCCGGCCAGGTCGAGGGCGCCGGTGGAGTCGATCACCCGCGGGTCGTCCTGCGGGATGAACGGCAGCCGCACCGGTTCCGAGCCGGCGGCGATGATCGCCTGGTCGAAGCTGACCGTCGTGACCGCGCCGTCCTCGCCGGTGACCTCGACGTGGTTCGTCGAGCCGAACCGGCCGCTGCCGCGGATCGTGGTGACCTTGCGTTGCCGGGCCAGGCCGGCCAGCCCGCCGGTGAGCCGCCCGACGACGCCGTCCTTCCAGCCGCGCAGCCTGTCGAGGTCGATCTGCGGCGGGCCGAACACCAGGCCGTGGTCGGCCATCTCCCTGGTCTCCGCGATCACCCTGGCCGCATGCAGCAGCGCCTTGGACGGGATGCAGCCGACGTTGAGGCAGACGCCGCCCAGCGTGGGCCACCGGTCGACCAGGACCACCCGCTTGCCGAGGTCGGCCGCCCGGAACGCGGCGGTGTAGCCGCCGGGCCCGGCGCCGAGGACCAGCACCTCGGCGTGCACGTCGCTGCGCGCCGTCGACGGCGGCCTGGGCGCGGGCGCCGGAGCCGGTGTCTCCCGCTCGCCGATGCGCAGGTCGACGATCGGGTGGCCCTCGGAGACGGTGTCGCCGACGCTGACCTTGACCGCGGTGACGGTACCGGCGACCGGCGCCGGCACGTCCATCGTCGCCTTGTCGGACTCCAGCGTGATCAGCGGATCTTCGGCCGCGACGGTGTCGCCCTCGGCCACGTGGACCTCGATCACCGGGACGTCGGCGAAGTCACCGATGTCGGGCACGGTGACCTCGATCCGGTCGTACACCCCGCTGGCCGAGCCGTATCCCGCCGGTTCGCCCGGGGTCGGATGGGCGTCCTCGTGCACCCGTTCCTTCGGCCGGCCGGCCGGGCCCTCGGCCCGCAGCATGATGATCGGGGTACCTTCGGAGACCCGGTCACCGATGCTGATCATGACGTCGCCGACGGTGCCGGCCGCCGGCGCCGGCACGTCCATCGTCGCCTTGTCCGACTCCAGCGTGATCAGCGGATCTTCAGCCGCGACGGTGTCGCCCGGCGAGACGTGTACCTCGATGACCGGCACGTCGGCGAAGTCACCGATGTCCGGGATTCGGACCTCCAGGTCGGCCATGACAGTGACCTCGAATCAGAGGATGAGCCGGCGGACGTCTTCGAGCAGGTGGCACAGCTGCCGGGCGAACCGCGCGGCCAGCGCGCCGTCGATCACCCGGTGGTCGTAGGACAGCGACAGCGGCAACATCAGCCGCGGCCGGAAGCTCTCGCCGTCCCAGACCGGCGCCATCTTCGCCCGTACCACGCCCAGGATCGCGACCTCGGGCGCGTTGACGATCGGGGTGAAGCCGGTGCCGCCGATGCCGCCCAGGCTGGAAATGGTGAACGTGCCGCCCTGCAGGTCGGCTGCGGACAGCTTGCCCGCGCGTGCCCTCGTCGAGACATCCCCGAGCTCCCTGCTCAGCTCGGTGATCCCCTTGCCGTCGACGTCGCGGACCACCGGGACGACCAGGCCGTCCGGCGTGTCCACGGCCACCCCGATGTGGTAGTACCGCTTGACGATCAGGCTGTCCTTCTCCGGCGAGAGCGAGCTGTTGAACTCCGGGAACTGCTTGAGGGCCGACACTGCGGCCCGCATCAGGAACGCCAGCAGGGTCACCCGGTAGCCCTCGGCCTTCGCGGTTGTGTCGAGGTCCTTGCGGTAGGCGTCGATGTCGGTGATGTCGGCCTCGTCGTCGTGGGTGACGTGTGGCACGTTGAGCCAGGAGCGATGCAGGTGCGGCCCGGACAGCCTCTTGATGCGGGACAGCGGCCGCGTCTGGACCGGACCGAACTTCGCGAAGTCCTGCGCCGGGATCTCCGGGATGCCCATGCCCTGCACGGGCGGTGTCACCGGCGCGGCCGGGCCGCGCAGGTATGCCAGCAGGTCGTCCTTGCTGATGCGGCCCTTGGGACCTGTGCCGTCGACCGCGGCCAGCTCGACGCCGAGCTCGCGGGCCATCCGGCGAACGCTCGGGCCGGCGTGCAGGCCGGTCACATCGCGGTCGGCCCGGGCGCGGGCGACGACCGGCTCGGACGCGGGCGGCGGAGCGCTCGGCGGGCTGACCGCCACCTCCGGCTCCTGTTGCTCGACCAGCGATGGTGGCTGCGCCCGGGCCCCGTCGCCGGGCTCGACGAGCACGAGCAACGATCCCTCGCTCACCCGGTCGCCGACCTTGACCGGGACATCGCTGACCACGCCGGCCAGCGGGGCGGGGACGTCCATCGTCGCCTTGTCCGATTCCAGTGTGACCAGCGGGTCTTCGGCGTTGACCCGGTCACCGGACTTGACGTGCACCTCGATGATCGGCACGTCGTGGAAGTCCCCGATGTCGGGGACCGTGATCTCGGTTACCGCTGCCATGTCACCACCCCCTGTGTCACTACCCTTTAGGCCCTGGCCGGGTTGGGTTTGTCCGGGTCGATGTCGTACTTGGCGATCGCCTCGGCTACGGTCGCCGCCGGGATGGTGCCGTCCGCTGCGAGCGCGTGCAGCGCGGCGACGGCGACGTAGTGCCGGTCGACCTCGAAGAAACGGCGCAGGCTGCGGCGGTAGTCGGAGCGTCCGAAGCCGTCGGTGCCCAGCACCGCGTAGCGGCCCGGCACGAACGCGCGGATCTGGTCGGCGAAGGCCTTCATGTAGTCGGTGGCGGCCACCACCGGCCCTGGCGGCCGCGCGCCGAGCTGCGCGGCGACGTAGCTTGGGCGCGGGGTTTCGGTGGGGTGCAGCATGTTCCACCGTTCGGTGTCGAGGCCGTCGCGGCGCAGCTGGGTGAAGCTCGGCGCGCTCCAGACGTCGGCGGCGATGCCGAAGTCGGCCTCGAGCAGGTCGGCGGCGGCGAGGACTTCACGCAGGATGGTTCCGCTGCCCAGCAGGTGCACCCGCGGGCTGCCGTCGGTGTGCTCGGGCCCTTCGCGGAGCAGGTACAGGCCGCGCAGGATGCCGTCCGCGGCGCCCTCGGGCATCGACGGGTGCCGGTAGTTCTCGTTCATGACGGTGAGGTAGTAGTAGACGTCCTCCTGCTCGGCGTACATGCGCCGCAGCCCGTCCTGAACGATGACGGCGACCTCGTAGGCGAACGTCGGGTCGTAGGACACGCAGTTCGGGATGGTCGCCGAGATCAGGTGGCTGTGCCCGTCCTCGTGCTGCAGGCCTTCGCCGTTGAGGGTGGTGCGACCGGCCGTGCCGCCGATCAGGAACCCGCGGGCGCGCATGTCACCGGCGGCCCACGCGAGGTCGCCGACGCGCTGGAAGCCGAACATCGAGTAGAAGATGTAGAACGGGATCATCGGGGTGTCGCTGCTGCTGTAGGAGGTCGCCGCGGCGATCCAGGACGACATCGCCCCCGCCTCGTTGATGCCCTCCTGCAGCATCTGGCCGGTCGTGTCCTCCCGGTAGAACATCAGCTGGTTGGCGTCCTCGGGCTGGTAGAGCTGGCCGGTGCGGGAGAAGATGCCGAACTGCCGGAACATGCCCTCCATGCCGAAGGTGCGCGACTCATCGGGCACGATCGGGACCACTCGCTTGCCTATCGCTTTGTCGCGCAGCAGCGTGTTCAGCACCCGCACGAACGCCATCGTGGTGGAGATCTCCCGGTCGCCGGTGCCCTTCAGCTGGGTGTCGAACGCCGACAGTGGCGGCACCTCCAGCGGCTGCGACGTCCGCCGGCGGCTCGGCAGGAAGCCGCCCAGCGCCTGCCTGCGCTCGCGCAGGTAGCGCGACTGCGGGGTGTCCTCGGCGAGAGTCAGGTACGGCAGTTCGCCGATCCTGTCGTCCGGGATGTCCAGGCCGAACCGGTCGCGGAACGCCCGCAGGTTGTTGTCGGCCATCTTCTTCTGCTGGTGGGTGATGTTCTGCCCCTCGCCGGCCTCGCCCATCCCGTAGCCCTTGACCGTCTTGGCCAGGATCACCGTCGGCTGCCCGGTGTGGCCGGCCGCGGCCGCGTACGCGGCGTAGACCTTGTTCGGGTCGTGCCCACCGCGGGTCAGCGCCCAGATCTCGTCGTCGGACATGCCGGCGACCAGTTCGAGCAGCTCCGGGTACCTACCGAAGAAGTGCTTCCGCACGTAGGCACCGTTCTTGGACTTGAAGTCCTGGTACTCGCCGTCGACGCACTCCTCCATCCGCTTGAGCAGGATGCCGCTGGTATCGCGGGCGATGAGCGGGTCCCAGTTGCTGCCCCAGACCACCTTGATCACATTCCAGCCGGCGCCGCGGAAGACGGCCTCCAACTCCTGGATGATCTTGCCGTTGCCGCGGACCGGTCCGTCGAGGCGTTGCAGGTTGCAGTTGACCACGAAGATCAGGTTGTCCAGCATCTCCCGGCCGGCCAGCGAGATCGCGCCGAGCGATTCCGGCTCGTCCATCTCGCCGTCGCCGAGGAACGCCCAGACGTGCCGGTTCGCGGTGTCGGCCAGGCCCCGACTGTCCAGGTACTTGAGGAAGCGCGCCTGATAGATGGCCATGATCGGGCCGAGGCCCATGGATACGGTGGGGAACTGCCAGAAGTCGGGCATCAGCCAGGGATGCGGGTACGACGACAGGCCGTTGCCGCCGACCTCCTGCCGGAAGTTGTCCAGCTGCTGTTCGGTCAGCCGGCCCTCGAGCAGCGCCCGGGCGTAGATGCCGGGCGAGGAGTGGCCCTGGATGTAGACCAGGTCCCCACCGTGGTGCGCCGACGGCGCGTGCCAGAAGTGGTGGAAGCCCACGTCGTAGAGGGTGGCCGCGGACTGGAAGCTGGCGATGTGCCCGCCCAGCTCGGTGGACTCCCTGTTGGCACGCAGCACGATCGCCACCGCGTTCCACCGCATGATCGAGCGGATGTCGTGCTCGATCGCCCCGTCACCCGGATGTCGCTGCTCCCTGTTCGGCGGGATGGTGTTCAGGTACGGCGTGTTCGCCGAGTACGGCACGGCGACACCGTTGCGACGCGCCTCGTCGTTCAGCTCGTCCAGCAGGAAGTACGCCCGGTCGGCGCCGTCGAACTCGAGCACCGCGTCGAGCGACTCCCGCCACTCCCGGGTCTCGACAGGATCGATGTCGTTGGCCATCTCCGCCTCCCTGCCGTTCATGCGGACAGTAGCGTGCGTTCGCCTGGTGGACGGGCCGGGCCGGTGACCCCGGGCCAACTACTGACGTGCCGGCGGGATCGGCGGACCGGTCCCCCACCGGTACTCCACCTCGGGGCGGCCGGTCCGGCCGTACCGCGGGCTGCGCACCGCGCTGCCGGACTCGGCCAGGTGCTCCAGGTAGCGGCGGGCCGTCACCCGGGACATGCCGCACCGGTCGGCCACCTCCCCGGCGGACAGTGCACCGGCGCCGCTCTGCAGCGCTCGGGTGACCGACTCGAGCGTCTCCGCGGCCAGTCCGCTGGGGAGAGTCCCGGTGTCGACACCACGCAGCGCCGCCAGTGCGCGGTCCACTTCGGACTGGCCGGCGGCCGGGCCGGCGCCGGCCAGCGTGCGCCGGTAGTCCGCGTACCGCTCCAGCTTGTCCCGCAGGGAGCGGAAGGTGAACGGTTTCAACAGGTACTGCACGATGCCCTGGGACACCGCCGAGCGGACGGTGGACAGGTCCCGGGCGGAGGTCACCGCGATCACGTCGACGGCGCTGCCGGCCGCCCGGATGGCCCGGCAGACCTGTAGGCCGTGCAGGTCGGGCAGGTTGAAGTCGAGCAGCACGACGTCGACCGGCCGCTCCCGCAGGAACCGCAGCGCGGCGCGGCCGTCGTGCACGACTCCGGCGACGGCGAAGCCGGGGGTGCGTTGCACGTAGCTGCGGTGCGCCTCCGCCACCACCGGATCGTCCTCGACCACCAGCACCGAGATCACGGCGTCTCGACCGCCTCGGCGGGCCCGGCCGGCAGGGCACCGTCGGCGGGCAGGGCACCGTCGGCGGGCAGCCGGATGGTGAAGACCGCGCCGACGTCCCGTCCGACCTCGATGCTGCCGCCGAGCCGGCGCACCACCTGGCCGACCAGCGCCAGGCCCAGGCCGCGCCCATGCGGCCGGTTGGCCGGCTTGGTCGACCAGCCGCGCTGGAACGCGGCCCGCGCCGAGGCCGGGTCCAGGCCGGGACCGGTGTCGGTCACCCGGATCAGCAGACCGGCGCCGTCCGCTCGGACGCTGACCGTGACCCGGCGCGGCGGGAGGGCATCGGCCGCGGCGTCGATCGCGTTGTCGACCAGGTTGCCGACCACGGTGACCGTGTCCCGAGCGCTGATCGGAAGCGCGTCCACGGCGGTGTCCTCTGCAACCACGAGTTCCACCCCGCGCTCGCCGGCCTCGGCCGCCTTGCCGAGCAGCAGCGCCGAGAGCACCGGGTCGCCGACCGCGTGCACGACCCGGTCGGTGAGCCGCTGGGCCAGCTCCAACTCGGCGGTGGCGAACTCCACGGCCTCCTCCGCTCGCCCCAGCTCGATCAGGCTGACCATGGTGTGCAGCCGGTTCGCTGCCTCGTGCGCCTGTGACCGTAGCGACTCGGCCAGCGCCCGGGTCGAGTCCAGCTCGCCGGTGAGCGCCTGCAACTCCGTCGAGTCGCGCAGCGTCGTCACCGTGCCCAGGGTGTGTCCCGCCCACACCGCCGGTGTCTGGTTGACCACGAGCACCCGGTCGCCGGCCAGGTGCAGCTCGTCCTCGGCTGGCCGGCCGCTGGACAGGACCTCGCGCACCGACGGGGCGAGGTCGAGCCGGCCGACCTCGGCGCCCACCACCCCGTCCACGGCGGCGGCGCCGTCCGCGTCGTCCGCGGCGGCAGCGCCGAGCCCGAGCAGCCGGCGGGCCTCGTCGTTGACCAGCTGCACCCGCCGGTGCAGGTCCACCAGCACCAGGCCTTCGCGGACCGAGTGCAGGACGCTGTCGTAGTACTCATACATCCGGGTGATCTCGGCCGGGCCCAGGCCGTGCGTCTGCCGGCGCAGCCGCCGGCTCACCAGCACCGCGCCGGCCAGCGCCACCAGCAGGGCGAGCAGCACGAACAACAGCACTGCCGGCAGCCGCCGGGCGAGCTCGCGGCCGATCGTCTCGGTGGTGATGCCGACCGCGACGAGCGCCACCACGCGGCCACCCGGCGCGATGACCGGCGCCACCGCGCGGACCGACAGACCCAGCGTGCCGGCGTAGGTCTCGGTGAACGCCCGGCCGGCCAGCGCCGGCGCGATCGTGCCGATGTACGCCTTGCCGATCTGTTCGAGGCTGGGATGGGTGAACCGGGTGCGGTCCGGCGCCATGATGACGACGAAGCTCACCCCGGTCTCCCGCGTGACCCGGTCCGCGTACGGCTGCAGCTCGCGGCTCGGGTCCGGCCGGCGTATCTGATCGAGCACGAACGGCGAGGCCGCCACGCTGAGGGCCAGCGCTAGGACGGTGTCCCGGGCCCGCTCCTCGGTGTCCCGCCGGGTCTGCAGCACCACGCCCACCGCCCCGGCGAGGACGACCAACGTCAGCAGCAGCACCTGAAGCGCCAGGAGCTGCCGCGCCACACTCCACCTGCCCGGGCGCACCTGTCCAGTCTGCCGCCGAGGTGAACGTAATGAACACAACGGAGACGGCTCGATGCGACGCCGCTGATGCTTCATCGCAACATCCGCCGGACGAGCCGGCGGAGCCGCGCAGGAGGAACGATGTCAGCTCACCTCGCCGACCGGCAGACCGGCCCGCCCACCGCGGGCGGCCGACACCGCGACCGCACCCACTGGCTCTACCTCGCCGTGATCGCGGCAGTGGTCGCCGGCATAGTCGTCGGCCTCGTCGCGCCCGGCGTGGCGAAGGACCTGAAGCCGCTGGGCACCGGCTTCGTCAACCTGATCAAGATGATGATCAGCCCGGTGATCTTCTGCACGATCGTGCTGGGCATCGGCTCGGTCCGCAAGGCCGCCAAGGTGGGCAAGGTCGGCGGGCTGGCACTCGGCTACTTCCTGGTCATGTCGACGGTGGCGCTGGTCATCGGGCTGGTCGTCGGCAACCTGCTGCACCCGGGATCAGGGCTGCACCTCACCGACGCGGCCCGGCACGCCGGCGCGACCGCGGCCGCCGGCGCACCGCCGAGCGGCGCGGTGGACTTCCTGCTCGGGACCATCCCGACGACGCTGGCCTCCGCGTTCACCTCCGGTCAGGTGCTGCAGACGCTGCTGGTGGCGCTGCTGGTCGGGTTCGCGCTGCAGGCGATGGGCGAGCGGGCGACGCCGCTGCTGCGCGGCGTCGGCCACCTGCAGCGGCTGGTCTTCAAGGTGCTGGCGATGGTCATGTGGGCGGCGCCGATCGGCGCGTTCGGTGCGATCGCCGCGGTTGTCGGCTCGGCCGGCACGGCGGCGCTGAAGAGCCTCGCGATGATCATGCTCGGGTTCTACCTGGCCTGCTTCCTGTTCGTGATCATCGTGCTCGGCACGCTGACCCGCCTGGTGACCGGCCTCTCGCTGTTCTCGCTGCTGCGCTATCTGGCCCGGGAGTTCCTGCTGATCGTGTCCACCTCGTCGTCGGAGGTCGCGCTGCCGCGGCTGATCGCGAAGATGGAGCACCTCGGCGTGAGCCAGCCGGTCGTCGGCATCACCGTCCCAACCGGCTACTCGTTCAACCTCGACGGCACCGCCATCTACCTGACCATGGCCTCGTTGTTCGTGGCCGAGGCGATGGGCACCCCGCTGTCGGTGGGCCAGCAGGTCTCGCTGCTGCTCTTCATGATGATCGCGTCCAAGGGCGCGGCAGGCGTGACCGGCGCCGGCCTGGCCACCCTGGCCGGCGCCCTGCAGTCGCACCGCCCGGAGCTGGTCGACGGCGTCGGCCTGATCGTCGGCATCGACCGGTTCATGTCCGAGGCCCGGGCGCTGACGAACTTCGCCGGCAACGCGGTGGCCACCGTCGTCATCGGCACCTGGACCGGCGAGTTCGACCGGGACCGTGCCCGCCGGGTGCTCGCCGGCGAGGACCCGTTCGACGAGGCCACCGGGCTGGACGAGGAGGCAGCCGAGCCGGTTGTCGCGCGGTATGCACCGGCCCCACCGTCGATGGCTTCCGAATCCCGGCCGGAGCGCGATCTCACCCCAGCCTGACGATCCGGCACACCACCCGATGGGCCCGACCGGCCACGTCCGGTCGGGCCGGTCGGGCCGGTCGGGCCGGTCGGCAGGCTGTACAGCGGGCCGGTTTTGTCGGCGGGCGGTGGCAGGATGCCGGCATGACGGTGACGGCACGGCTTGACCTGGCCATCTTCGATTCGGCCGACACCGAGAGGGTCGGCTCGTTCTACGCCGCGCTCACCGGTTGGGACGTCGTGCGGGAGGACGCCGACCGGTACGGGTTGCGGACGCCGGATGGCCGGGAGATCGAATTCCAGCTCGCGCCGGACCACGTCCGGCCGCAGTGGCCCGGGCAGGAGCACCCGCAGCAGTTCCACCTCGACCTGCAGGTCGACGATCACCGGGCCGCGGCCGAGCGGGCTGTCGAGCTCGGTGCCACGTGGCTGGCCGACCGCCCGAACTGGGTAACCCTGGCCGACCCGGCCGGCCACCCGTTCGACCTGTGCCACAAAGACGGCGTCGGCCCGGTGATGGACCTGTTCGCCGTGACGATCGACGCGCCCGATGCGTCGGCGCTGGCCCGCTTCTACGCCGACCTGACCGGCATGCAGATCAGTTACGACGGCCCCGAAGGGGCGCTCATCACCGGTGACGGCAGGAGCGTCATGTTCCAGCAGATCAGCGGCTACAACCCGCCCCGGTGGCCGGACCCGGCCTACCCACAGCAGGCGCACCTCGATCTCATCGTCGACGACCTCGACACCGGCCAGGCGCGGGCGCTGGAGCTGGGCGCGTCTCGGCTGCCCGGCGCCGGCGAGCGGTTCCGCGTCTTCGCCGACCCGGCCGGCCACCCGTTCTGTCTGATCGTGTGAACCAGGGCTGCGGGCAGAGTCAGCGCCGGCCAGCAACGCCGGCCGCCGGCCGGCGCCGTGCCGCCGGTGACGGCCTGCTGTGGTGGGGGCTAGCTCGTATCGGACCGCCACTTGATCGAGCAGCCCATGCTCGGGGTGTGCGGCTCGGGCACCGGTTCGCCGGCCAGCACGTGCTCGATCGCGGCCTGTAGCCGGTCGCCGGTGACCGGCCTGCCGTTGCCGGGGGTCGAGTCGTCCATCGCGCCGCGGTACGCCAACCGGCGCTGCGCGTCGTAGAGGAAGAAGTCCGGCGTGCAGGCGGCGCGGTAGGCGCGGCCGACCTCCTGTGTGGTGTCCAGCAGGTATGGGAACGTCCAGCCGGCCCGGCGGGCCTGCTCGGCGAGCCGCTGCGGCCGGTCTTCCGGATACGCCTCGGCGTCGTTGGTGCAGATCCCGACCACGGCCGGGTCCGGGTACTTGCCGAGCAGCCGGCCGAGGTCCGCCTCGACGTGCCGGACGTACGGGCAGTGGTTGCACAAGAACATGACCAGCAGCGCGGGCCGGTCGACGAGGTCGTCGCGGCGGACCGTCGCGCCGGACAGTTCTGGCAGCGCGAAGTCCGGGGCGGGCGTGCCGAGCGGGACCATCAGCGAGGAGACAGCCATACGGCAAGCTTATGGGCGGCGTGGGCGAGGGTTGAGGAGCCGGCGATGGGCATGATCAGCGCGGTGGGCCTGGTGCTGCATCCGCAGCGGGACTGCGCGAGTTCGATGGCGCTGATCGGCGACTGGGCCCGGGGGCGCGGGGTGCAGGTCTTCGGGCTCGCCGACGACCTGGCCCGCATCGACGGACCGGCGGTCGCGGTCGAGCCGGAGTCTCTGGCCGAGCGCACCGATCTGGTCGTCAGCCTGGGCGGCGACGGCACGATGCTGCGGGCCATGCGGCTGGTACGCCACAGCAAGGTGCCGGTGCTCGGGGTGAACCTCGGCCGGCTCGGCTTCCTTGCCGAGATCGACCCGCCGGACCTTGCCGAGGCGCTGTCGGCGATCGACGAGCACCGGTTCACCGTCGAACCCCGCTCCGGCGTGCAGGCCTCCTTCGGCGGCACCGACACGGCCGCGTTCAACGACATCGCGCTGGTCCGCATCCCGGGCCTGGGCTCCAGCGCCGCGGTCGCTCTGCGGGTGGAGGGCAACCCGTTCGTGCGGTACGCCGCCGACGCGGTGATCGTCGCGA
>WNGB01005649.1_pt1 | contig 18633 bp, 15 predicted proteins | sample 5400681 | NCBI WGS metagenome assembly WNGB01 (sample SAMN13153367, study PRJNA577476) | soil metagenome | isolation source: 115 cm soil or saprolite under grassland replicate 2 | place: USA:California | collected 2016-06-15 | reverse complement strand
TGAGGAACTGGATGTCGCCGCGGCGGAAGTCGATGTCGAGCGCGCTCTCCTCGACGGTCTGCCGATAGACTTCGACCGCCTCCTTCTGCGCCGGCGTGAACTTCGGCACGCCCGGCAGCTGCTGCGCCTTGTCGATGACGGCGCCGACGCCGGTCGCGCTGAAATAGCCGTCGGTGAACGAGAAGATCGGCTGCTTGAAATACGGCAGGTCGCCCGCGCTCACCTCCCCGCTGCGCGAGCGATAGAAGTCCTCGGTCAGCACCTTCACCAGGTCGGGTCGCCTCTCCAGCATCCGGTTGTAGACCGTCACCGAGCTGGCGATGCGGCTCGCGCCACCGCTCTTCGAGCCCTGCAGGCAGAGCAGCCCCACATAGTCGCAGCCGTCGGTATGAAAGCGCATCTCGGCGCGGGTCATGTAGCCGCGGGTGTGCGGATCGCTGTAGTCGCCGCCCAAATCCTTCACGTGGCCGAGGATGTGGCCGAGCTTGTTCTGCGACATCGTCGTCCCGAGCCACGAGCCGAGCCCGATATAGGCGATCGCGGCCTCCTCGCGGTCGAAGCGGTCGAGCGGAAAATCCTGCATCATGACGATGCCGCGCCCGTCCATCAATTCGCGCCGCACATCGGTGAGCACATCGCCGAACGCCTTGAGCGAGAAGCTCTCGCGGTTCACGTCGACCACCGCCACGCCCCGGCGCCGCACCGCCGCGATGCCCTCGGCGAGCTCATCGGCGTCGCGCTCGCTCATCTTGTAGCTCCAGCGCGACACGTCCGTGAGGCTGTCGGGCGACCAGCCGGCCGGATCGACGACCGGCTGCATCGGCGCGGCGGGACGCCGCGTCGCGGTCTTGAAGCTGCGGAAATCGCCCATCGTTTCCTCCTCTATTCGAGGACTTCCTTGACCTTCTTGGTGAGCTCCGGCGGCGCCGCGTAGATCGTTGCGATGATCTTCTCGGCCTCTTCGCCGGTCACCGGATCGAGCAGCAGGTTCTGCTTCTGCGCCTCGGCCAGGAAGGCCTCGTCCTTGATCGTGGCCTCGAACGCCGCGCGAAGAACCCTCACGCGCTCGGCCGGCACCTGTTTCGCGACGATGAACGGCCGCCCGAGCTCGCCCGACCCGTTGAGCACGTCGAGCAGGTCCTTCTGCTCCTGCGACGACGCCAGCTCGTTGACGAACGGAACGTTCGCCGCCATGTCGGCCGGCCGCTTCGGCGAGAACCGCACCAGCGCGTTGATCCGATGATTGACGATCCAGTCCTGCGGGATCGCGGTCCACGACCCGCAATTGCCTTCGAGCTCGCCGCGCTCGAGCGCGAGCCGCTGCTCGTTGCTGCCCGGATAGCCGGAGATCTGGCGCACCGGCGCGAAGAACACCTTGCGCAGGATCGCGCCGTTCACATAGGCATTGGAGCCGCGCGCCGTGTTCCCGATCAGGAATTCCTTGCGCTTCATCATGTCGTCCCAGGTCTTGATCCCTGTGACGGTCGCCGCGTAGCAGATGCGGATGTCGCGCAAGAGCGTACCGATCCACTGGTAGTCCGAGAACCGAACTTTGTAGGTCTCCGGCGCCGCGATGGTCTCGAGCACCAGCCCCGGATCGAACGCCGTGATGACGGTGCCGTCCTTCGCCGCATTGGCGTCGAGGTGGCGCACCGACGTCATGCTGGCGGCGCCCGGCATGTTCTGCACGATCACGGTCGGCTGTCCCGGAATGTGGCGGCCGATATGGCGGGCGACGAGCCGCGCGTATTGGTCGTAGCCGCCGCCGGCCGAATAGCCGACCACGATGGTGACGGTCCGGCCGCGATAGAAGGCGTCCTGCGCGGTCGCGGGCGATGCCGCGGCGAATGCCCCCGCGAGCATGGCGAAAACCAACCGACCGCCGGCATTCATGGCGCTCACTTATTCTCCTGTGACACGCCTTTATAGAAGCGGCGCCGGGCGGGGGTCAAACCACGCCCGGTTGCGCTCAGCCAGCGAACTCGATCGCATCCATGCCGCGCTCCTTGTCGGTCACGAACAGCACGCCGCGGTCGTCCTTGTAGACATCGTTGGTCAGCGGCGCCTTCACGCCGTCGCCCGGCTTCGGGATGAAATAGCCGCGCTCCTTCGGATTGGCCGGATCGCTGATGTCGATGATGCGCAGACCGGCGGCGAACCAGGTGACGTAGAGCAGGCAGTCCTCGTCCACCTTCTCGCGCAACTGATGCGCGCCGAACCGCGCCATGTTGCCGTCATAGGGCGAGGCCGAATGCGGCACGTGATGGCTGTACAGGAGCTTCGGCTTCGTCGGATCGGTGACGTCCCAGGTGCGCAGCGGCGCATGCGGCTTGCCGGCGTCGGGGCCGCGGTGACCGCGCTCCTCCTCGGTCGACACCGCGATGCTCTTGCTGCCGATCGGAAACGGCACCTTGAGGAAGGTGTGCGTCGGCTCCGGGAACGCCGGGTCGTATTCGTAGCGTGATAGCGTGCGCGGCTTGTTGATGTCGCTCACGTCAATGATCGAGACGCCCGACATCCAGCAGCCGGCATACATCTCGCTGCCGCAGCGCATGGCGTGGTGCAGGCGATGCTCGGTGCGCTTGGGGTGCGGCGTGTCGCCGGCGGCCACATTCTGGTTCTCCATCCACCAGCGCCCGACTTCGATCGGCTTCGACGGATTGCGGATGTCGTAGATCACCAGGATGTTGCCGATGAAGCCGTCCATCTCGGTCGACATGTAGGCGTAGGTCTCGTCGACGTCGAAGCGGTGCACGCCCTTGCCGTGAGTCTTCACGAAGGTGATGAGCTTCGGATTGCTCTTGTCCTTGATGTCGTAGATGTGGAAGCCGCCGACCGGATAGTCGTGGCGCGTGCCGGCGCCGTGTCCAGGCTCGTACTCGGAATTGACCAGCATGATGTCGCCGACCACGCGCACCTTGTGCGAATGTGACGACGGATGCGAGGTCATCAGCTTGCTGACGATCGTCGGCTTGCGCGGGTCGGAGACGTCGAGGATCGTCGTGCCGTCCGGCTTATGCTGGTGACCCACGAAGGCGTATTTACCCTGGACCACGACCTGCCCACCGCCGGGAAGCTCCATGCGGCTCAAATGGCGCACGTTCGCCGACGCGCGCGGCGCGGTGCCGGCATTGTCTTCCGATCGATGGAGCGTCTCGGTCATGGCAGTCTCCTCACGTTTGTTCTGTGTCGTAAAACCGTAGCCTGCCCGCGCTCGGCCAGCAACGCCGCTGCAGCGTTCTTGTCGCAGCCCGGACCTCATTGCGCCGCCAACAGCCGTTGTGCAGGATAGCCGCCAAAGCCCGTGGCTTCGCTACGGGACCATCACGGGATGAAACGAGGGGATCGACCCATGCGCACCACCAGCCGCTTGTATCTGAGCGCGGCCGCGATCGCGATCACGCTGGCACTGGCAGGGCCACCCGCGCAACTCGACGCGCAGACGCCGGCGATCAGCATCGGAGCGACCGATCTCGGTGGCATGGTCAGCGGGCCAAACGGTCCGGAGGCCGGCGTCTGGGTGATCGCGGAGACCAGCGACCTCGGCACCAAGTTCGCCAAGATGGTGGTGACCGACGATCAGGGCCGCTACGTCCTGCCCGAGTTGCCGGGGGCCAAGTACAAGGTGTGGGTGCGCGGCTATGGCCTCGTCGATTCCGCCAAGGTCGACAGCGAGCCCGGCCGGATGCTGAACCTCACCGCCACGCCTGCGCCCAACGCCGCCGCCGCCGCGCAGTACTACCCGGCGATTTACTGGTGGTCGCTGCTCAAGATCCCCGAGAAGGGCGAATTTCCCGGCACCGGGCCGCAAGGCAACGGCATGCCGGTCACCATGCGGAGCCAATCGAATTGGCTCGCCGGCATCAAGACAGACGGCTGCATCTCCTGCCACCAGCTGGGCAACAAAGCGACGCGCACGATCCCTGAAAGTCTCGGCAGTTTCGATTCGTCCTATTCGGCCTGGGTGCGGCGCCTGCAGTCCGGACAGGCGAGCGAGACCATGGTGCGCAACATGGGCCGGCTCGACACGCAACGTGCCTTCACGCTGTTCGCCGACTGGACCGACCGCATCGCCGCCGGCGAAACGCCATTCGAGAAGCCGCAGCGGCCGCAAGGCGTCGAGCGCAACGTCGTCGTGACGGTGTGGGACTGGGGCAGCCCGAAGATGTACCTGCATGACGAGATTGCGACCGACCGGCGCAGGCCCTCGACCAACGCCAATGGCCCGATCTACGGATCGCCGGAGTGGAGCACCGATCTCGTGCCGGTGCTCGATCCGGTCAGCCACAAGACCTGGGACATCAAGGTGCCGGTGCGCGATCCGAAGACGCCGTCGTCGCGCAACGATCCGATGTTCGGCGCGTCGCCGTATTACGGCGACGAGAAGATCTGGGACAGCCAGACCTCGCCGCACAATCCGATGCTCGATCACAAGAGCCGCGCCTGGTTCACCTCGCGCATCCACGGGCCACAGACCGCGACGTTCTGCCGGAAGGGCTCGGATCATCCGTCGGCCAGACTGTTTCCGGTCGAACGCGCCGGTCGTCAGCTCTCGATGTACGACCCGAAGACCGAGAACTTCACGCTGGTCGACACCTGCTTCAGCACGCACCATCTGCAATTCGACAGCAAGAACCGGCTGTGGGCATCGAGCGGCGTCGGCGGCAACGGCAACGGCGACGTGGTCGGCTGGCTCGACCTCGACAAGTTCGAGGCGACCGGCGACGAGCAGGCGTCGCAGGGCTGGACGCCGATCGTCCTCGACACCAACGGCAACGGCAAGCGCGACGAAGGTTATGTCGACGCCAACCAGCCGGTCGACGCCACGAAAGACAAGCGCGTGGTCGCCGGCTTCTATGGCATCGCGCCGTCACCTCTCGACGGCACCATCTGGGGATCGGTGCTCGGCTTCCCCGGCATGGTGGTGCGCCTCGATCCGGGCAACGATCCGAATACCGCGCTGTCGGAAGTCTACGAGGTGCCGTTCCCCGGCTATTCGCCGCGCGGCATGGACATCGACACCCGGGGCGTCGTCTGGGTGCCGCTCGCGAGCGGACACATGGCGAGCTTCGACCGCCGCAAGTGCAAGGGTCCGCTCAACGGACCAAGCGCGACCGGCAAGCATTGTCCCGAAGGCTGGACGCTCTATCGCCTGCCCGGGCCGCAGTTCCGCGGCGTGACCGAGCCGGAGACCGGCAGCGCCGAGGCGAGCTACTTCACGTTCGTGGACCAGCACGACACGTTCGGGCTCGGCAAGGACGTGCCAATCGCCACCGGCAACAATTCCGATTCGCTACACGTCCTGGTGGACGGCAAGTTCATCCAGTTGCGGGTGCCCTACCCCATGGGGTTCTTCGCCAAGGGCGTCGACGGGCGTATCGACGATCCCAATGCCGGCTGGAAGGGGCGTGGCCTGTGGTCGACCTACGGCAATCGGACACCATTCCACCTCGAAGGTGGTAAGGGGACGCGGCCGAAGGTGGTGAAATTCCAGTTTCGCCCCGACCCGCTCGCGAGGTGAAGTAACCTCTCGGCGACGGCCGCACCGATCTCGGCCGCAGGATTGTTCTCAAAAGTGGCGCCGGGCGCCGGCGAACTGAACGCGCGTTCATGTGACGCGCTCGTACCGCCTTAACCTTGGTGCCAAGCCTTGTGCCATGCGCACTTCTGGATGTGAGGCAGGGGCAACACCCAACCCTCATGCAGTTGTCATCGATTCTGGCTCATAATTAATCGGCTTCTTGCACATGGCATGAAACCAACCGATGTGCTCCAGCGACAACTTCTTTGGTTGCCGACCCTGCCCATTGAAGCTACGCTTGCCGGCGCAAGCACGGAAAACAGCCTCAAGAAGCAGTAGTAATGCCGGCTGACGCGGGTGGACCGCGGCGGCACTAGCGGTGGTGGACATACGGCGGTGATGTTCTGTATGGGAGCGTACCATTAACCGACTAGAGCAAAATTTCGTTGCTCGGCGAGGTATTGTTCTGGCCCTGATCGAGTCCTTGCGGCTCCATCAGTGGGCAAAGAACCTCCTCATATTCGTGCCGCTCGTACTCGCCGGCAAGAGCGAGAGCATCGAGGCGTGGACCTCGTGCCTCTTGGGTTTCATCGCGCTCGGCGTGCTGGCGTCCTCGACCTACGTCGCCAACGACCTGTGGGATCTCAAGCACGACCGCGCGCATTGGTCGAAGCGAGAGCGGCCGCTCGCGCGTGGCGACCTGCCGGTGTCGGTCGCGCGGCTGGTGGTTCCGGTCGGTGTGGCGCTGAGCCTCGCCATCGCCATCAGCATCGATCGCGGCGCCATCTGGACGCTGCTGATTTACGTCGCGCTCACGCTCGCCTACTCGCTGCGGCTGAAGCGCGTGCCGATCCTCGACGTGTTCCTCTTGGCCGTGCTGTTCACGCTGCGGCTGGTCTACGGAATCCAGCTTGCCGCCGTTCCGGCCTCGCCATGGCTGCTGGTGTTCTCGATGTTCATTTTCACGTCGTTGTCGCTGGCGAAGCGGCAAACAGAGGTGGGGCGCAACGGCGCGCTCGGCCGCGACCAGGTCAACGGCCGCGGCTATGTAGCCAAGGATTCGCCGCTGCTGTTCGGGCTCGGTTCAGCCACCGCCGCCGGCGCCGTCCTCATCATGATGCTCTATCTCATTCATGAGGCCTTTTCCGCGACGTTCTACAAGAGCCCAGTTGTGCTGTGGTGTCTGCCGGCCATTCTGTTCCTGTGGCTCGGCCGCATCTGGCTCCTGGTCGGGCGCGACGAGGTCGACGACGACCCGCTCTGGTTCGCGCTGCGCGACAACGTCAGCCTTGCAATGGGCGCCGCCATGGCGATCGCATTCCTGGTGGCTTGGCAGCTGTGAGTCTTTGGAATAGCCGATGGATTCCGCATCGCCGACGCGGCGGCTGATCGCCAATCCCATTGTCGTCTGGCTGGCGTTCGGACTTGCGGGTGCAGCGATCCATCTTGGGCTCTGGCAATTCTCCGAGCCGGGCGAGATTTTCAGCGACTTCTTCAAAGCCTACTACCCGGCCGGGCAGGCGGTTCTGTACAGCGGCCCGAATCCGCCCTGGTCGTCAGCCGAAGGCGCCGCGCTCACGTTCGTCAACCTTCCGATCCTGGCCTGGCTGTTTGCTCCGCTCGCGCCATTGAGCGAAGAGAGCGCGCCGTGGGTGTTCCTGGCGTTCGGCATTCCGGCGGCGCTGACCGCTTGGGCACTGCTGGCGCGGATTGCCCGGCTCGATGCCAGGAACGCCGCGCTGCTGCTGTTCATCTTTATGATCAATGGCCCAATGGTGAACAGTCTGCGCGAGGGCAACACCACGCATTTCCTGCTGTTGCTGCTGGTGATGGCATTGCTGTTGTGGCGCGCTGACTGGCAGTTTAGCGCCGGCTTGGTGCTCGGCTTTTGCGCCATCTTCAAGCTGCCGCTCCTGCTCTACGGTGCCTATTTCGTGCTGCGGCGGCGCTGGCGCGTCGTCGCCGGCGGCGCCACGATGATGGCGGCGATCGTTGCGCTGTCGCTCTGGTACTTCGGGCTCGCGATCAACATCGGCTGGTATCGTTTCTGCGTCGAGCCGTTCCTGCACGGCGTGATCCCGGCGTTCAACGTGCAGTCGATCGACGGATTTCTGTTGCGGCTGGTGACCGGCGATTCGCTGTTGCGCGAATGGATGCCCATGCCATTGCCGGTGACATACAAGATCGTGCGGACGATCCTGTTTGCGGCGATCTTCGGCGGCACGTTCTGGCTGATCTGGCGCGCCGAGCGGCTCGAACCCTTGCCGAGCGCATCCGGCACGCTGAGCGGCCGCGATCTGCTCGAATTCGCGCTCATTCTCAATCTGGCGCTGGTGTCGAGCCCGGTGTCATGGACGCACTACTATCTGCTGCTGCTGTTGCCGTGGACGCTCTATCTCGGCGGGCTCTTGCCCTTGCCCGACGACGCGACCACGCGCTGGCTGATGTGGGGAAGCCTCGCGTTCACGACGCTGCCGGTGCTGATGCCGACCCTGCACCCGAGCTTCACGGCGGAAGTCGTCGCGCGCACGATCGTGTCGATGTGGCTCTACGGCGGATTGCTGATGCTGACGGCGCTTGCCCGCGGCGCTTGGCGCGCCACGCCGCACAACGCGCCGGCGGCAACGCCGGCGAACGCGACCGCGTCCTAAGCGTTCATTCCGATGCGGTGGCTGCCGGCGTCGGCGTCGCGACCGCCTGACGTCCGCCGGGCAGCGCCTGCAGCCAGTCGCGCAGTGCCAGCGACAAGAGGTGCGCCGCATGCCGGTTGCCCTTCGCCGACATGTGGCCATAGGTCTCGTCGCTGTGCATGTAGTATTCCTTCATCGAATACGGATCGACCACGATCATACGCCGCAGGAACGCGAATTGGTCGACCACGCGCATGCCCATGTCCTGCGCGCACGCCAGGACACGCTGGGCGTGACGCGGGGGCTTGTCCGCCTCAAAGATAATGCCCGCGTAGTACTGCATGAAAAGGAGCGTGCGGATGCCCTCCCTGTCGGCCTGCGCCTTCAGCCGCTTCAGGAGCCGGCAGGTCACGTCGGCCTCGTCGAGGTCGACCTTGCGGTAGTGCACCTCGGTGCCCGTGCTGTACCAGAAATTCGGATTGAGCCGCGCCAGAATGAAGTCCGCGGTCGCGAAATAGCCGAGCCCGTCGCGCAGCTTGTAGGCGGCCGCCGTCAGCGCGCCCTGCGCCCGCGGTTCGAGCGGCTCCGGCGGATGATAGCGAAGCGCGTCATTCTCGACCGTGAAATAGGGCTTGGGCGCACCGAATACCGAGTGGCCCGCCCGCTGGATATCGGACTCCAGGAAGCCGACGATCAGGATCTTGGGCTTGACGATCGGCAGGAGCTGCTCGGCCCGCATGACGATCTGATCGGTGCCATAGCCGCCGACGCCGGCATTGACGACCGGAACGCCGGTCATCGTCTCGAGCACCGCCGGCCAGCTCTCTTCGTCCTCGACCTCCCAGCCCTCGGTGAAGGAATCGCCGACCGCAAGCACCGCGCCGGTGCGCACGGTCGTCTCGGTGAAGTTGCGGCGGATGCCGTGATCGATGGTCTCGAAGCCGTCGATGTCGGTCCAAGGCTTCAAGGACCAGCCAATGACCGGATCGAAGACCGCGCGTTCGCCCAGCCGGTTGGTCGAAACCTGATCGATGCGCCAGTTGGTCAGTTTGAATACCGGCAAACCCGCCGCGACCCGGTATCCGGCCTCGATCAGGACCAGCGACACCGCCAGCGACACCATGAGCAATGCAAGGTTGGCGAGGGGCGAGGCCGCCCGCGCCGCCAGTTGAGCTTCGGCCTCACCGCTTCGATCTTGCATGCCTGTGCTCCTCTGCGGAGGACTGCATTTACACGGATCGAAATGCCATCCGGCCATGGACCGATTGTCGCATGCACAACGTTTATCGTTTATGGTGGCGATGTCTTCATGGCGGGATCGTGCCGGGTCGTCCCAGGAACGATTTGGCCGCTCGCGCATTGAGCGTTGGCCTAATTTTCTGATCACGCAAATGTCATGGCCCGCACCCTCATGCCCCGCCTGAGCCCGTGGCACCCGTTGACAGGCCCGGATTCCGGGCCACATGCTCGGGTGCCGGACGATTCCTGGAGCCGCAGGTGAGATTCACACGAGGATTCGGACGATGCGCCGCGCTGGCCTGCGTGGCGATGCTTTTGGCTGCCGCGCCGATGGCCGCCAGTCACGCGCAGAATTCTCAATTCAAGGGCTGGGCCGCGGTATCCCGGGAGTTGTCGACCCGCCTCGCCCCGCCCGGCATCGCGCTCAATCTCTACCAGTTCGTCCCGGCCGACGACCTCGATGACCTGCTCGGCACCTGGTACCGGTTCGGCGACGAGCACACGTTCCAGAACGGCTCGCCCAACTCCGTGAGCATGGTGATCTGGCGCGTCGCCCTGTCGGGCTTCGCCAAGAGCGTCGCCGGCTCCTGCCAGACGCCGCAGCTCGAGTTTCACCAGCAATTCATGAAAACGTTGCTGACGCTCTGCCGCTGGCCCGCCGCCGAAGCCAAGGCGGACGCCGTGATGCTGGATTTCTGGTTCAGCGTGATGGGCTACAACGCCCCGGAATCCGAATACGTGGCCTGGCGTAATTTCTTCCTGACGAGCTACGCGAAGCGGCCGGCGGCCGAGACCATCGATGCCATGACGCTCGCCATCACCATGAACCCGTATTTCCTGTTGCACCGGTGACGGAAAGGATGACTCCGTCCCGCCGCGACGTCTTGAAGATCAGCCTGGCCGGCGCCGGCACGCTATTGCTGCCGGGCGCGGGCTTTCTGCAGGCGGCCGAGCAGACCGACGAGCCGCACTTCTTCCTGATGATCGTTCTCAACGGAGGGGCGGACTCCTCCTACATGTTCGACGCGCGCCCGCTGTCGATGACCAAGGCTGGCAAGATCCAGAACTACCTCGGGCAGGAGCCGGCGCCCTGGGTCGGCCGCAACGGCGTCAATGCCCTCGCCACCTCGCTGATCAAGCCGCTGATTCCGTTCCGCGACCGTTTCAGCATTCTCAACGGCGTCTACATGACGCCGAGCTTCGATGGCCATCTGCAGAACATGAACTTCCTGTTCACCGGCAACGCGTTCGGCGGCGACTCCTTCATCCCGCATCTGAACATGCCGGAGACCGGCCGCGAGCCGCAATCGCTCGACGGCGTCATCTCGAGCGATCCGGTGGTCGCCACCATCAACAACCATTCCGGCGTGGTGCCGGTGCAGCCGAGGTCGGTCGCCGGCCTCGCCAAGGCGCTGAAGCAGATCCAGCCTTTGCAATCGGGCGGCGAGCTGACCGAGTTCATCCGCGGCCGGCTGACCGCCAATTCGGACGGGCCGGGACGGCTGTCTGCCGGCGCCGCACTGATGCGGTCCGGGCTCGACCGCGCGCCGGGGGTCCATCAGCAGCTGGCGCAGCTCACTGCGCCGTCGTGGCAACTGTCGGCCGAGCAGCAGGCCGTCGCTCTCATTGCACAATGTTTCCGCCTGTCGATTTCGCGCTCGGCGATCTACTCGCCGACCGAATTCTTCGACGTGCACGCCACCGAACAGGCCAAGACCCAGCCCAAGCTGTTCGCGTCGGCGATCGGCAAGATCGCCACGCTGCTCAAGGGCCTCGCCGACACGCCGTTCGACAGCCGCCGCTCGATGTTCGACGTGACCACCGTGATGGTCGCGAGCGAGTTCGGCCGCACCATGCGGGCGCCCGACGCCCCGATCGACGAGACCGGCACCAATCACAATCAGTTCTCCAACTCGATCCTGCTCGGCGGCAAGGGCATCCGCCCCGACATGGTCATCGGCACGTCCGATCTTAGCGACGAAACCGACGAGGCGTCGGCGGCCCACGTGCAGATCGACCCGGTGCTCGAAAAATCGATGGGCCGGCCGTTCGACTTCGCCACGCTCACGTCCCGCGCCGACCTGCCGGCCGGCTTCGACATCAAGGACTATCTGACCATCGGGTCCGTGGTGAACACGATCTATTCGCTGTTCGGCGTGCCGAAGGAGCATTATCGCGTGCTGCGGCGCGAGCTCCCGGTGGCGCCGGTCCTCAACGGCCTGATCGTCTGAAACGGCTTCCTCGCGCTGAAACTACCGTTGTCATTGCCGAGCTTGACCCGGCAATGCACGCAACGAAAGGGAGGAACTATGAGCGATTTCCTGGTCGAGCAGCGCGACGCCGTGCTTCGTGTCACCATCAATCATCCGGAGCGCGGCAACGGCATGACCGACGGCATGGCGGTCGAGCTCACCCGCATCATCGACGGTGCCGCGAAGACCGCGAGCGTGATGGTGCTCACCGGCGCGGGCGACGACTTCTGCGTTGGGCGGCATCGCGCACCGGGCGGCGCCCCGCCACCGCCGCCGGACGCGCTCGGGCGGCGCGACGCGAGCGAGGTGATCTTCAACTGCTACGGCGCCTTCCGCCGCGCCGCGATCCCGATCATCGGGGTCGTGCGCGGGCGCGCGCTCGGCTTCGGCTGCGCGATCGCGGCGCTCTGCGACATCACCATCGCGGGCGAGCGCGCCCGGTTCCAGGTACCCGAATATGCCCACAACATCATGCCCACCATGGTGATGTCGTCGCTGATCGACCGCGTACACCGCAAGGCACTGACCTATCTGGTCTACTCCACCGCCACCGTGAGCGCCGAGCGCGCCCTGAGCTACGGCCTCGCCAGCGAAGTCGTTCCGGAGGCCGAGCTTGACCATACGGTGAACAAGCTCTGCCAGATGATTCTCAACGCGCCGCGCATTGCAACCGAAGCCGTGAAGGAATACATGCGTGCAGCACCCGACATGGCGATCGCGGGCGCCGTCGACTTCGGCCGCAACCTGCACGCCACCATCAATGCTTCGATCGAAGCGCGGATGAAGCGGTAACCATTGCGCCCGTTATCGCCGCGCGTTCGGTATCGCATGACGCCATTCTTCCGGCGAGAGTCACTCCTATACACATGATCCGACTTGACAATATCGGCAAGCAGAACGGCCGGCAGATCCTCTTCATCGAGGCGTCCGCAGCGCTCCAAAAGGGGGAGAAGGTCGGCCTCGTCGGTCCTAACGGGGCCGGCAAGACGACGCTCTTCCGGATGATCACGGGCGAGGAGCAACCCGACGAGGGCCAGGTGGCCGTCGATCGGGGCGTCACCATCGGCTACTTCAGCCAGGACGTGGGCGAGATGGCGGGCCGCAGCGCTGTGTCCGAGGTGATGGACGGTGCCGGCCCGGTGAGCACCGTGGCGACCGAGTTGAAGGAACTGGAGGCTGCCATGGGGGATCCGGACCGGGCGGACGACATGGAGAGCATCGTCGAGCGCTACGGTGAGGTGCAGGCACGTTTCGAGGAGCTGGACGGCTACGCCCTGGAGGGTCGGGCGCGCGAAGTCCTCGCCGGCCTGGGTTTCAGCCAGGAGATGATGGACGGCGACGTGGGCGCGCTGTCGGGCGGTTGGAAGATGCGCGTGGCGCTGGCCCGCATTCTGCTCATGCGCCCCGACGCCATGCTGCTGGACGAGCCGAGCAACCACTTGGATCTGGAGAGCCTCATCTGGCTGGAGCAATTCCTCAAGGGCTATGAGGGCGCGCTGCTGATGACCTCGCACGACCGCGAGTTCATGAACCGCATCGTCACCAAGGTGGTAGAGATCGACGGCGGCGCGCTGACGGCGTACTCGGGCAACTACGAGTTCTACGAGCAGCAACGCGCCCTGAACGAGAAGCAGCAACAGGCTCAGTTCCAGCGTCAGCAGGCGATGCTCGCCAAGGAAATCAACTTCATCGAGCGCTTCAAGGCGCGCGCCTCGCACGCCGCGCAGGTGCAGAGCCGGGTGAAGAAGCTGGAGAAGATCGAGCGGGTGGAGCCGCCCAAGCGCCGCCAGACGGTGGCGTTCGACTTCGCGCCGGCGCCGCGCTCCGGCGAGGATGTAGTGAGCTTAAGGAACGTGCATAAGGGCTACGGCAACCGGAGCATCTACCAGGGCCTGCACTTCATGGTGCGCCGCAAGGAGCGCTGGTGCGTCATGGGCGTCAACGGCGCGGGCAAGTCCACGCTGTTGAAGCTGGTGGCAGGCGCCACGCGTCCGGACGATGGGACGGTGGCGCTCGGTGGCAGCGTGAAGATGGGCTACTTCGCGCAGCACGCCATGGAGCTGCTGGATGGCGAGCAAACGGTGTTCCAATCGTTGGAAGACTCGTTCCCCCAAGCGGGACAAGGCTCGCTGCGCGCGCTTGCCGGCTGCTTCGGGTTCTCCGGCGACGACGTGGAGAAGAAGTGCCGGGTGCTGTCAGGCGGCGAGAAGGCACGGCTGGTCATGGCCAAGATGCTCTACGACCCGCCGAACCTCCTGGTGCTGGACGAGCCCACGAACCACCTGGACATGGCGACGAAGGAGATGCTCATCACGGCGCTGTCGCAATACGAAGGCGCCATGCTGTTCGTCTCGCACGACCGGCACTTCCTGGCCGCACTGTCCAATCGGGTGCTGGAACTGACGCCCGAGGGCATTCACCAGTACGGCGGCGGCTATACGGAGTACGTGGCGCGTACGGGCCACGAGGCTCCCGGCCTGCGCAGCTGAGCTGCTCCCGCAATTTGGGTCAAACGCGCCAGACGCTCACGCCTTCAACAGCCGTCGCGGATCAGCCTCGAGCTCGTTGTCCAGCACCCAGCGCGCGATCTCGCCATAGGACGCGAACCAGACCTCGGGAAACTGCGCCATGTACTTGAACAGCTTCTCGAAGATCGCCGTGATCATCGGCCGGCCGCCGAAATGACAGTGCATCGACAGCGCCAGGAACGCCGGCTGCTCGTGCGCGTAGAGATAGTCGAACGTCTCCTTGTGCACCTCCCACAGATCGAGCGAGCTCGAGCGCAGCACGCGGTTGTCGGTGAAATCCGAGATCGGGATCTGCACGATCGGCCCGGCACCCGAGTCCGCCATGCGCGGCAGGTCGGTGTCGCGGGCGTCGCCGTTCCAGATCAGTCCTTCGGCGGCCAGAAATTTTCGCGTGTGCTCGGTGTAGGCCATCACCGGGCTGACCCAGCCCTGCGGCCGCATGCCGGACACCTTCTCCAGCAGATCGACGCATTGCTGGATCGTGCGCTGCTCCTCCTCCGGCGTCATGTAGGCCATCAACTGATCCTGCAGGTACGCATGGCCAGCCACGTCGTGCCCCGACTTGACGATCTGGGCGACAGCCTCGGGAAACAGCTCGGCGCAGCGCCCGTTCACGCAGAACGTGCCGCGGATGTTGTTCGACTTGAGCAGATTGATGATCCGCCACACCCCGATCTTGCCGCCATAGCTGCCCCAGGCGATGCCGCCGAGGTCGACCGTGCCCGCCTTGATCGGGCTCGCCTGCACGCCATAAGGCGGCGCCTTGCCCTCCGACCAGGTTTCCAGCATCACGGTGACGCCGACGGCGATGCGCTTGCCGTTCGGCCAACTGTAGGTCTTGCTCGTCATGGGAATGCCGCGTGAGTGGAGGGGAGACGCATTATCGCATGGATGACCGGCTTTGACAGCGACCATCCGCCTGCTACCGTTTCGGCTGCCCTTCTCGCGGCGCCGTCACGGAGCCAAGTACGGAGCCAACCCATGCCGATGAACAAGCCCCACCTCGAGTTCCTGCGCGTCGACATGAGCGAGGGCTGGGCCTCGCCGCCCAGCTACCCCTCCGGCATCAAGCAGAAGATCCTGGCGAGCGACATCGACGAGACCCGCAAGATGGGCAGCCGCACTAGGCTCCTGCGCTTCGATCCCGGCGTCTACACCACCGCGCCGTTCGTGCACGACCACTGGGAAGAGGTCTACCTGATGTCCGGCGACCTCATCGTCGGCAACGACGCCGCCGGCAAGGGCGGCGAGCGGTTCGAGGCGCCGACCTATGCGTGCCGGCCGCCCGGCGTCCATCACGGACCGTTCAAGTCAGAGCGCGGCTGCATGCTGTTCGAGATCCACTACTACGACGAGAGCAAGAAGTAGCCAAGAAAGTAGCATTGCGCGATGGTGGCGTCCGATGAGCGGCGGGTGTTGATCGCGGGCGGCGGCCCGGTCGGCCTGCTGTGCGCCTGGCTGCTCGGGCGCCGCGGCATCCCGGTCGTGGTGTTCGACGAGAACAACACGCTGCAGGCCGATCCGCGCGCCGCCACCACCCATCCGGCGACGCTCGATCTGCTCGAGGACGACGGCCTCGCCGACGACATGGCGCGCGTCGGCCTGGTCGCGCCGATCTTCCAGTTCTGGGACCGGCCAAGCGGCAAGCTCGTCGCCGAGTTCGATCACGCAGTGCTCAAGAACGACACGCGCCACCCGTTCGTGGTGCAGTGCGAGCAGTTCAAGACCGCGAAGCTGCTGCTGGAGCGGCTGCGCGCCTTCAGCAATGTCGAAGTGCTGTTGGATCACGAGGTCGTCGGCGTGTCGCAGACCGGCGATTCCGTCAGCGTCGAGGTCCGCAACCCTGGCGGCATCGCCAAGTATACCGGTGGCTGGCTGATCGGCGCCGATGGCGGCCGCAGCATCGTGCGCAAGCACTGCGGGATCGCGTTCGAGGGCTTCACTTGGCCGGAACGCTTCATCGTCTTCACCACGCCCTACGACTTCGAGAAGAACCGTGGTTATTGCCCGCGCAGCTATTTCGCCGACCCGGGTTCGTGGTGCAATTGCTTCAAGGTGTCGGCCGACGGCCCGCCCGGCCTGTGGCGCACGGTGTTTCCGACCGACCCGTCGCAGCCCGAAGCCGACCTGACCAGCGACACCGCCGTGCAGGCGCTGATGCAGAAATTCTTTCCGTCATCGGCGCCCTACGAGGTCGTGCACCGCAATCTCTACACCACGCACCAGCGTGTGGCCACGACCTTCCGCAAGGGCCGCGTGCTGCTTGCCGGCGACGCCGCTCACGTCAACAATCCGATCGGCGGCATGGGACTCAACGGCGGCATCCAGGATGCGGTCAATCTGTGCGAGAAGCTCGCGAAGCTCATGCTCGAGGGTGCCTCGCAGCGGCTGCTCGATCTATATGATCTGCAGCGTCGCACCGTCGCGATCGAGTTCGTGCAGGAGCAATCGATCGCCAACAAGAAGCGCCTGGAGGAGAGCGACCCGGAGGTGCGCAAGCGCAACCTCGACGACCTGCGCCAGATCGCGACCGACAAGGAACGTGCGCGCCAGTTCCTGCTGCGAACCGCGATGATCGCGAGCCAACGCCGCGCGGCCTCGCTCGAACTCGCGGAGGCTTGAAGTGCACGCCGCGCTCGAGCGCTATCGCGACGACACGCGCAAGCACGAGCGCAGCTATCCCGATCTGCACGAGCACGTGCTCGCGCTCGCGCGCGAAGGCCTGCTGGTCGTGGTCGACGAACCGATCAACAAAGACACCGAGATGCACCCGCTGGTGCGCTGGCAGTTCCGCGGCGGCATTCCGGAAGCGGAGCGCAAGGCGTTCCTGTTCACGCAGCCGACCGACTCCAAGGGCCGCCGCTTCGCGGCGTCCGTGCTGGTCGCCGGGCTCGCCGCCAATCGCGAGGTCTACCGCATCGGCTTCGGCAAGCCGCTCGCCGACATCGGCCAGACCTGGCTGGACGCCATGGCATCGCCAATCAAGCCGCGCATCGTCCAAGATGCGCCCTGCCACGAGATCGTCGTCACCGGCCGCGAGCTTGACCGCGAGGGCCAAGCGCTCGACGGCCTGCCGGTGCCGATCTCGACGCCCGGCTGGGACAACGCGCCCTATCTCTCGGCCGGCCACTACATCACCAAGGATCCCGACACCGGCATCCAGAACGTCGGCAACTACCGCGGCCAGCTCAAGGCGCCGCGCCGGCTGGGCATGAACCCGTCGGTTGAGCTGCGCGCCGGCATCTATGCGCACTGGCGCAAGTACAAGGCGCGCGGCGAGCCGCTGCCGTGCGCGGTCGTGGTCGGCGGTCCGCCGGTCATTTCCTATGCGTCGGTGCAGAAGATGGCCGACGACCTCGACGAGATCGCGGTGGCGGGTGCGATCGCCGGCGGTCCGATCAACGTCACGCGCGCCAAGACCGTCGATCTCCTGGTTCCGGCCGAAGCGGAGATCGTGATCGAAGGCTTCATCAACACCGAGGTGCTGGAGCCGGAGGCGCCGTTCGGCGAATCCCACGGCTACGTGAACCTGCAGGAATACAACGCCTTCATGGACGTCACCGCGATCACGCGGCGGCGCAACCCGATCCTCACCTCGTTCATCAGCCAGGTGACTCCAAGCGAATCCAGCGTCATCCGCCGCGCCGCGATGGAGCCGGTCTTTCTCAATCACCTCAAGTCGACGCTCTCGATCCGCGGAGTCAAGAATGTTGCCATGCACGAGCCGCTCACCAGCCTCTATGCGGTAATCGGCATCCAGTTCGCACGCGGCACGCCCGACACCGAGGTCTGGCGTGCATTGCATGGCGCGGCCTCGCTGCATCGCTTTGCCGGCAAATGGATCATCGCGGTCGACGAGGACATCGATCCGGGCAATGCCGACGCGCTGCTCTGGGCCATGTCCTATCGCTGCCAGCCGCAGCACGATCTGCATCTCCTGCCGCACAAGGACCCTGGCCACGGTCCACGCGGGCCGCGCGATGAGGGCGAGACCGCGGCGGTGTTGATCAACGCCATGCTCAAGGGCACGTTTGCGCCGGTCGCGCTGCCCAGGCAGGAGTTCATGGAGAACGCCAAGGCGATCTGGGAACGGCTCGGCCTGCCGCCGCTGAAGCCGGAAGCGCCCTGGCACGGCTACGACCTCGGCTATTGGCCGGAGCACCTGGAGCGGCAGGCCCGCATGGCAATCAAAGGCGACTACTTCGCGCTCGGCCAGGAGCAGGCGCAAAAACGCCGCAGCGACGTCGAGATGAACACGCCGATCGAGAAGGACGAGACGTGATAGCGTGGCCGGCGACAGGGACAAAACTTGAATCGAGACGGGCGATGCATTCGAACGGAGATCGATCATGAAGACATTCATCGGCGCTGCGCTCGCAGCAGCGCTTGCGATCGCGGCAGCGCCCGCCGACGCCCAACAGCTCAAGACCTGGCGCCACGGTATCGTGCAGGCCAAGAGCGAC
>WNGB01005647.1_pt1 | contig 18633 bp, 18 predicted proteins | sample 5400681 | NCBI WGS metagenome assembly WNGB01 (sample SAMN13153367, study PRJNA577476) | soil metagenome | isolation source: 115 cm soil or saprolite under grassland replicate 2 | place: USA:California | collected 2016-06-15 | reverse complement strand
GCGCCTCCGTCCGCCGTCATGAGCACCACGTCGTCCTGCTTGATGATCGCCTTCTCGGGGTCTTTGAGTCCGTGGTCGTGAAGCGTCAGGGTGGTCTTGCCCGTTCCCGAGAGCCCGAAAAGCAGGAACCCCACGTCCCGGAGCGCCCCATCGGGTCCCACGACGCGCAGGATCTTGGAGCCCGCGTGCAGACCCAGGCCGCCGCGGCGCTTGGCCCAGTACATCGCCTGCCTCAGCATCGACTTCTTGGCCTCTCCCGGGTAGTCGGTCCCGAGAATGTAGGTGTAGCCCTGCGCGACGTCGCAGAAGATGAGCCGCTCCGACCAGTCGGGCACGTACACGGAGACGAAGTCCGGCTCGAAAGAAGAATCGGAGGGGAAGAGCATGTTGTGCCACATGAAGGCGATGCGGGCGTAGTCGCGCGGAACGAAGAGGCGGCACCGCAGCGTGGCTTCGGGCGTGTCGCCCATGCGGCGGTCCACCTGGATCAGGTCCATGCCGGAGAGCGTGTCCTGGACCCGGCGGATCGTCTCCTGCGCGAGAGCCGGATCCATGGCTTTCTGCATTACTCCGACCTCGACGCCGTCCGCGACGATGTAGGTGTTCTTCGCCGAGCGGTTCTTGACGCGGGTCTGATACACGGGCGAGCCGTACTCGCTCGTTCTCTCCTCGGAACGGGCCAGTTCCCGCAGGCGTTGCCCCGACAGGTCTTTGAGAATGGACCTGGCCCTGACGGCTCGCGGCGAAAAAAGTTCGACCGTGCTCATGGGTCCCCCCTGGAGAGAAGAAAATACATCAACCGGGCGGCTTCCTTCGCGTCCCCTTCTCTGCCGGTTTGCACAGAAAACTGTGCACTGTTGCAGGATTTCATGCTCCTTTTGCAAAAAACAGGTTGAGTTTTTGAAAAATGCCACTAAGATTCTGCTGAAATTGCGAAAAAAGGAGAGCAGAATGGCGAAGGCGAAGATTCTGAAGTTCGACGCCGCGGGACCGGGCCTGTCCAAGCCGGAGATCCTGAAAGTGTGCAACTCCGAGAACGTCCGGTTCATGCGGCTTCAATTCACCGACATCCTGGGCGTCATCAAGAACGTGGAGATCCCGCGTTCTCAGTTCGAGAAGGCGCTGGACGGTGAGATCCAGTTCGACGGTTCCTCGATCGAGGGGTTCACGCGCATCGAGGAATCCGACATGAACCTCGTTCCGGACCTGAACTCCTTCGGGATCTATCCCTGGGCCCACAACGGCGGGGAGAAGGTCGGGCGTCTCATCTGCGACGTCTACAACCCCGACGGCACTCCCTTCGCGGGCTGCCCGCGCATGACGCTCAAGAAGCAGATGGACAGAGCGGCGGCCCTGGGGTACGTCCTGGTGACGGGCCCCGAGGCTGAGTTCTTCCTCTTCCGCCGGGACGCCAACGGCGATCCCATCGTGGACACGCACGACCAGGGCGCCTATTTCGACTTGACCCCCGTGGACCGCGGAGAAGAAGCCCGCCGTGACATCGTCCTCGCCCTCGAGCAGATGGGGTTCGAGGTTGAGGCGGCCCACCACGAGGTCGCGCCCGGCCAGCATGAGATCGACTTCAAATACGCCGACGCCGTAACGACCGCCGACCGGGTCTCGACGTTCCGGTTCATCGTCAAGAAAGTGGCGATGGATCACGGCCTGCACGCGACCTTCATGCCAAAGCCGATCTTCGGCGTCAACGGCTCGGGAATGCACACCCACCAGTCGTTCCTGGATGCCAAGGGGAACAACGTCTTCTACGACTCGAAGGCCAAGTACCAGTTGTCCAAGACCGCTCTGCACTACACGGGCGGCATCCTGCGCCACGCCAAGGCCTTCGTTGCGGTCACGAACCCGCTGGTCAATTCCTACAAGCGGCTTGTGCCGGGCTACGAGGCGCCGGTCAACGTGGCGTGGTCCATGCGCAACCGCTCGCCCCTCGTGCGCGTGCCAGCGCGGCGCGGTATGGGGACCCGCATCGAGGTCCGGATGCCCGACCCTGCCTGCAACCCCTACCTCGCGTTCGGCGTGATGCTTGCGTCGGGATTGGACGGGTTGAAGAACAAGATGGATCCGGGTGAGCCGGTGGAGCGCAACGTCTTCAAGATGAGCGAGCGCGAGAAGCGGCGGCTGCGGATTGAACAACTTCCCGCGAACCTCTCCGATGCTCTCGACAACCTGGAGAGAGACGAGGTCGTCACCGAGGCGCTGGGCGATCACATCCTGGCCCACTTTCTGGTAGCCAAGCGGGGCGAGTGGGCGGAGTACATCTCGAAGGTTCAACCCTGGGAAGTGGACAAGTATCTGGAAACCTACTAAGGCAAGTTCCTCAAGAGGTAGGTGTTTTTAAGGCCAGAGTTGTCTCTGGCCTTATTTTTTATGCCAAACGGCCCCGGGAGATCGCCTCTGCGAGGGGAGGAGCTTCGAGCTCGAATTCGGGAGGGCCCTCCGATTCTGCTGGACGCGGCGATGGGAACCCAGCTCGAGCAGCACGGCGCGCGGACGCGCTTGCCGCTCTGGAGCGCCTGGGCGTTGCTGGACAGCCCGGAGCTCGTCCTGGCGATTCATCACGCGGAAGCCGCCGCCGGCGCGGAGATCCTGACGGCCAATACCTTCCGGACCCATCGGCGTACCCTCGCCCGGGAGGGACTCGAGGCGCGGTCGGCGGAGCTGACGCGGACGGCGGTCGCTCTCGCCCGCGAGGCGGCACGCGGAGCCGGGCGCCCGACCTTCGTGGCCGGGTCTCTCTCGCCGCTGGAAGATTGCTACAGGCCGGATCTCACGCCCGAAGGGGAGGCGCTCGAGCGGGAGCACGCGATGCAAGCCGAGTCGCTGGCCGCTGGGGGTGTGGATGGCATCCTCATCGAGACGCAGAACACCGTTCGGGAGATGGCCGCGGCGACGCGCTGGGCCAAAGCGACGGGCCTTCCCGTCATCGCTTCGATGATCACCGATGGACAGGGTCATCTCCTCTCGGGAGAGAGCATCGAAGAGGCCGTTCGATCACTGGCGTCCCTGAAGCTCGAAGCTCTTTCGATCAACTGCGTGCCAGCCCGCCGGCTCGGGGCCGACCTCGCCCGCCTCGCCGGTACCGCTCCCGGCGTGCCGCTGGCCGCCTACGGAAACCTCGGCCCGCCGACCGGCGAGGACCGAACAGTCTTCACCGAAGACATTTCGCCAGGGGACTACGCCGTTCTCGCCCGAGAGTGGCTCGCGACCGGCGCCCGCATCGTCGGCGGCTGCTGCGGAACGACAACGGCCCACACCGCCGCCCTGCGCCGGATGCTCGATGAGAGCCGTGCTTAGCAAGATGCCGTCGCCGAAACGCTGACACCCGATCCTATCCGGGTGGGGCGGCGGAACACCCTCACGCGATGAACATTGCGTCGCCGTAGGAGTAGAAGAGGTAGCCCTGACGGATCGCCTCATTGTACGCGGCGAGGACGTTTTCGCGGCCGGCGAAGGCGCAGACCAGCATCAGAAGGGTCGAACGAGGCAGGTGGAAGTTCGTCAGCAGGGCGTCTATCGCGCGAAAGTCGAAGCCCGGCGTGATGAAGATGTCCGCGGAGAAACGCAGACCTTCGGCGGACGACGAGTCCCCCGGCAGCCGGGCCGCCGTTTCGAGCGCGCGCGCCACCGTGGTCCCGACCGCGACGATCCGGCGTCCTTGCACCCGGGCACGGGCGATCTCCGCCAGTGTGACCGCGGGAATGACGACGTCTTCCGGATCGAATGTGTGAGATCCGGTGTCGTTGCTCGTGACAGGCTTGAAGGTCCCCGAGCCGATGGAGAGGGTCAGGTCCGCAATGACGACGCCTCGATCCCGGATTCCTCCCAGGGTCTCCTCAGTGAAGTGAAGTCCCGCAGTCGGTGCGGCGACCGCCAGAGGTTCCCGGGCGAAAACGGTCTGGTAGGCCTCGCGGTCCTCCGGGTTGTCGGGAACGCCCGGCTCGCGCCGGATGTAGGGAGGCAGCGGGACGCTGCCGATTCGTTTGAGCAGGAGATCATCGATTTCCCGATTGAAAACGATCTCGCGCCGGCCATCGTCCCGGGCGTTCTCGACGAGCGCCTCGAGGCCTTCGGAGAATCGGACCGTTCTGCCCCTCTTGGCGCGCCGTCCCGGCTTCGACAGGGCCTCCCACCGTCGCAAGTCTCCCCCGATCGGGCGCAGTAGGAAGATCTCGACGAGCCTCGCTTCTTCGTCGCGTCCATAGAGCCGCGCCAGACGGACCCGGACGTCGTTTCGGACGAGGACATCCCCCGCCCGGAGCAGGTCCGGAAACTCGGAGAATCTCCGATGATCGAGAGCCCCCGTGTTGCGGTCCAGCACCAGCAGCCGGCTCGTGCCCCGAGGCCGCGCCGTCTGCGCGATCCGGTCTCCCGGAAGGAAATAGTCGAAGAGGTCCACGCGCATTTTTTACCCGTCATCCTGAGCGCAGCGAAGGATCTACCTTCTCGACAGCAGGGAGCAGATTCTTCGTCGCTTCGCTCCTCAGAATGACACAGGGCCGATTGGGTCTGCAGTAATCTCCCATCGATGTCGTCTGACTATCTCGAGGGCCGCGGCCGGGTGCGCGTCAACGCGTCCGGCATCGCGATCGAAGGTGTTTCGATCGCCGGGCGTGAGTCTTTCTACAAGCTCCCGGGCTTCCGGGCGCTCCTGGAATTCGGCCGCGCGCCGGAAGATACGGTCTCCTACGCGACCGTCTGCCTGACTCACGGCCACCTCGACCACGCCGCGGGCCTCGCGCACCACGCTTCGCGGCGCCGGCTCGAGAGGCTTCCCGCCGCTCGCGTCTTTGCGCCCGAAGAGGCGGTTCCGGATCTGGAGGCCTGGCTCGCGTTCTCACAGCGTCTGGAGAACGTGGACTACGGGCTCCACCTCACGCCAGTGCGCCCCGGCGGATCGGTCATGCTTCGCAACGACCTGGAGCTCAAGGTCCTGCCGGGCCGACACCGGGTTCCGGCGGTCGGCTATCTCTTCTCCGAGATCAGGCGGAAACTGAGAGACGAGTTCCTCGGCTTACCCGGCGAAGAGATCGCCGCCATGAAATCGAAGGGCGTCGAGGTGACGAGACGGGAAGAGACACCTCTCCTCGCCTATCCGGGTGACTGCGGTCCCGCGATCTTCGAGGCCGCGCCGGAGCTGTTCCAGGCCCGCGTGCTCCTGATCGAATGCTCGTTTGTGAAGCCCGAAGACCTCAACCGCGCGCGCGACTATGAGCACCTCCATCTCCAGGACTTTCTCGAACGCGCAGCACTCTTTCAGAACGAGGTCGTCGTCCTGACCCACTTCTCGCAGCGCGACCGGGTTGCGGAGATCCGCGAGGCCCTCCGCGCCTTGCCCGCGACTCTGGCACGGCGGGTGATGGCCTTCCTCCCGGATTAGTCTTCGACGAGAAGTCTGGCCGGAGTTCCCACGCGGAGGATGTTGCCTTCCAGGACGTAACCCAGACCGTTGATCCTCAAGATCACATCGAGCGCCTGGTCCCAGGGCACATCATGCAAACGGAGAGTCACGGAGCCTTTGACATCGGGGTCGATCGCGATGTTCAACTTCGTCAGCTCGGCGAAGGTCCGCAGCACGTCCTTCAAGTCGGCATCCTTCAGATCGAGCGAAATCGGCTCCCCGGCGTACCCTGCGCCCGACCTCCCCGGTGCTGTCCTGAGTGCTTCGGTCTTTGCCGCCGCCCGCCCTCGGGTCGCTTTCCCCCGGCGGGCGGACTGCCCGGCCGCGAGCGCCGCGGGCGCGAGAAAAGCGGCCATTGCGACGAGAACGCGGCAAGCGACGAGAATCCTCGTGCGGTTCATCGCTTCCCCGGTATCACGCGGTCCAGTTCTGCCCGGCGTTCTTCGATCGCCCAGGCGCCGAGATGGCTCCTCCAGGCGAACGCGGCGAGGGGCGACAGAACGAACTCGACGTCGCCGCCGTCCGAGCGGGTGATCCGCAGCACCTCCAGGCGCAGAAGCTTGCGCCCCGACGCCAGCCGTCGGCCGGTCGCGATTTTCTGGATCCGTCGAGTCTGCACGCCAGTGGACTCGCCGAAGAGCCCCGTATACATGAGAGCGTCGGGCGTCAGCCCCAGCACGCCGGGGACCCGGCGATATCGGCCCGTGACGAGGTCGGCCCTCGTCAGGAGCTTGAAGCTCTCCCCTTCGCGCAGGATGGCCGCCTGCGCCAGCCGGCCCTGGGCGCTCTTCAAGAGAGCGCGCGGCACCAGGACGAGCCCGACGAGCGCGGCGATTGCGACGATGAGTCCCCAGAGCAGGAGAGTCAATGCAGGAACTTCTTCCGGTTGCGGATGTAGTCCGTGAAGAGAAACTCCGCGAGGTTGTACGGGGAGGCGTAGTAGGCGCGCCCCCTGTTGATCTTGGTGAGCTTGTCCACGAAGTCCACCAGGTAACTGTCGGTTGCGATCATGAAGGTCGTAATCGTGATCCCGTCGCGGCGGCAGGCATCCGCTTCCTCGAGCGTGCGGTTGACGATCTTCAGGTCCAGGCCGAAGGGGTTCTTATAGAGCCTTCCCCGTTCCCAGATCGCGGAGGGCTTGCCGTCGGTGATCAGGAAGACCTGCTTGTTCGGGTTCTTCTTGTGCTGCAGGAGCTTTCGCGCGAGAGCCAGCCCCGCTCGCGTGTTCGTGTGGAACGGCCCGACCTGAGTCTTCGAGATCTCCGAGATGGGCACGCGCTTCGCGTCGTCTCCGAAGAGGAGGACCTCGATTGAGTCCTTGGGGTACTTGGACTGGATGAGCTCGACCAAGGCCAGCGCCACCTTCTTCGCCGGCGTGAAACGGTCCTCGCCGTAGAGGATCATCGAATGAGAGATATCGATCGCGAGCACGGTGGCGCAGGAGGTCAGGTGCTCTTCCTCGTGGACCTCGAAGTCCTGAGGCTGTAGAGCGATGGTCTCGACGTCGCGGCGCACGGCGTTGCCGATCGTGCGGACGCCATCGATCGCGGTCGGGTTATCGCCGAATTCGTACGGGCGCGTCTCGGGCAGAAGCTCGCCCCCGGATCCGGCGCGCGGGATGGAGTGGTAGCCGGCCCCGGACTTGGACAACGACGAGAAGATCTCCTCCAGGGCGGAGCGGCGGATCTGCCGCTCGCCGGCAGCGGAAAGGGCGAGCTGCCCGTCTCGTTCCTCGACGATCTCGTTCTTCTGGAGGGCCTTCGCGAATTCCTCGAGGTTGATCGAGGGATCGATGATCCCGCGCTCCTGCAGGTACTTCATCCACTTGAGTGCCTCCTCGACGTCTCCGCCCGTCTGAAGAACGAGCTGCAGGAAGAGCTTGACCAGCTCCTGGTAGGTGAGGAGTGCCCGAAGCAGATCCACGGGGTAGTCGGAATACCGGTACCTCATCAGCCCGACCATTCTATGACCGGGTTCGTGAGCCGTGAGCCGTTAGCCGTGAGTCGCGAAGAAGCCGCTCCCGGGAGGCCTCGGCTTACGGCTCACGGTTTACGTCTCACGACGGAGGGACGTGCGCCATGAACGCGCGCTTTCGAGAACCAGAGTCCGGTCGCTAGTCGTGAAGAAGCGGTATCCGAGCTCTCGTAGTGCCGGGATCTGGTCGGCGCGGCCGAGCATGATTCCGGCGGTCTTACCGGCGGTCTTGGCCTGCCCCGCGATCCTCGCGAGGGCTTCCCGGTAGCGCGGATCGCCGTACTGTCCGGGGACCCCGAGAGCCTGCGTCAGGTCGTTGGGTCCCACGTAGAGCACGTCGAGACCGGGCTCCGCGGCGATCTCGTGAAGCTCGGCGAGCGCGCCCGCGGTCTCGATCTGGGCCACGATGACCGTGCGCTCGTTCGATTCTTTGACGAAGTGATCGAGAGGTTGTGTTCCGTACCGGTTCGCCCGAACACCCCCGAGGCCGCGTTTCCCCTCCGGCGGGAACTTCGCGCTCTGGATCGCACCGCGCACTGTCGCGCAGCCGTCGCCGCGCGGGAAGAGGATCCCGGCCGCGCCCGCGTCCAGGCTGCGTCCCACCTCCGCCGCCGTGCAGGAGGGAACCCGCACGATCGCCGGAATCCCCGCTCCATCGGCCGCGATCACCATCGCCTCGATCGACTCGATCGAAAAGAACCCGTGCTCGGCGTCGAGAACGAGAAAGTCGAAGCCGGCGAGAGCGAGCAACTCCGCCACGCCGGCGGTCGGCCAGGTAAGAAAACATCCGAGCAGTGGCTCTCTCGACCCGATCCGAGTGCGAAGCGAGTTTTCAGTTTTCAGTTTTCAGTTCTCAGTTTTCGAATCAAGGCAGTGGTCATTCTCTTGATTTCGACGACTTGATTCGAAAGGTCTCCATAGGCCTTTTCGGATAGCAGCCCGAGGTCCCTTGCGAGCAGGAGCTCGTACTCGAGTTCGCTCGCTGACCCTTGAGACATTCTCAGATACCGCCTGAGCTCGAGCTGGCTGCTGCGACCGCATCCTTCCGCGATGTTAATACCGATTGATGAAGAGGCGCGGCGCATCTGGCTGCGAAGGCCGAACACCTCCTCGGGAGGAAAAGACCGAGTCGCTGAGTAAACACCTAAGGTGAGGTCGTGCGCCTTCTTCCAGACGTTAAGCTTCTTGAAGTCCTGCACGAAACTGACGACTGATAACTGACAACTGAAGACTCGCCCCGGCTAACTGCGGCTCCTCACGAGGTTGAACTTCAACATCTCGGTGTAGGAGACCTTGGAGTCGAGGTCCTCGCGCGCGATCTTCAGGTGCTGGGTCAGGCCTTCGAGAACCAGCTCCATGCCGACCGAACGTTCTTCCTCGGACGCGGGAGCGAAGTGTTCTTCGACGGCCCTCCGCAGGCCCGGAACAGACTCCAGCGCCGCGAGGTGTTCGGGGAAGGGCGTGTCGTCGGAGAGGGTGATTTTGTTGCCCGCCGCGAACCACTCGACGATCGGCTCGTACAGCGGATGGATCTTCTCGGGCGCAGGGTTGGCGCGGGCACGCCGTACGGGCGGGACTTCGTCCGGGGCTTCCTCCAACTCCTCGCGGCGCCGCTGCGAGGGGCGTCCCGAATCGGGCGCCGGGAAGCGGGCGTCGAACAGCTTCTTGACGGCCGTTCCGATCAGGCGCTTGGCGACGACTTCGGCCCCTTGCTGCTCCCCCTCGTAGACCATCTCGACCTTTCCGGTGATGGCCGGGAGCGTCGCCGGCAGGTCGCAGAGGCGAGGCGCGACGCGTTTCTCGCCGTGCTTCAAGCCGCGCCGCTCGAGGTTGGAGACGAGGATCTCAATCGCCGAGATGGGCATGCGCGCTGACACGCCCGAGGACTGATCCACGAACTCGCTCGAACGGGCCGCGAACGCAACCTCTTCGACCAGCTCGCGGAAGAAGTCGGGGATTTCCACGCGCGGTTCCTGTTCGCGCTCGAGCCACGCCTCTTGTGCCGTGATCTTCGCGGCGGTCTTCACGTCGTCGGGGTAGTGCGTCACGATCTGCGAGGAGATCCTGTCCTTCAGCGGCGTGATGATGTTGCCGCGGTTGGTGTAGTCCTCCGGGTTGGCCGAGAAGACGAGCAGGATATCGAGCGGGATTCGAATCGGGAACCCGCGGATCTGCAGGTCCCGCTCCTCCAGGATGTTGAGCAAGCCGACCTGAATCCGCGGTTGCAGGTCCGGCAGCTCGTTGATCGCGAAGATGCCGCGGTTGGTCCGCGGCACGATACCGAAGTGGATCACCTCTTCGTCGGAATAGGAGCGGCGCTCGGTGGCGGCCTTGATCGGGTCCACGTCGCCGATCAGGTCCGCGATCGTCACGTCGGGTGTGGCGAGCTTCTCCCGGTAGCGTTCGGAGCGGGGAATCCAGTCGAGCGGCGTGGCATCCCCCTTCTCGGCCAGGATCCGGCGGCCGTACTTGGTGATCGGTTCGAAGGGATCTTCGTTTAACTCGCTGCCGGCGATGGCCGGGATCTCGGGATCGAGGAGGTTGATGAGCATTCGCAGGAGCCGCGTCTTGGCCTGACCGCGCAGACCCAGCAGCAGGAAGTCGTGCCGGGAGAGGATCGCGTTGTGAAGGGACGGAAGCACGGTCCTCTCGTATCCATGGATTCCTTCGAACGGGTTCTCGCCGGCGGCGAGCGCTCGCCGGAGATTCTCGCGCAGCTCCTCCTTGACGCCCCGCGGCCGATACCCGCTCTCCTTCAACTCTCCGAACGTTCGAGATTTATTCATTCCTCTCCGGATCCCGGTTCCGATCAGCTATCACCTATCACTGATTGCCTGCTTTGGCTAACTGCCCGCGTTGCGAGACGTTCAGCCGGGTTTCCACGCCGGCACGTTCTCGGCGGGCGAAAAGAGCGCCGCCGGCGGCCGGCCTGCAAGCCGGGCCGCGAGATCGGCGAACTCTTCCATCTTGTCCCGCCGGAATCCCACCGCCGAGTCGCGCAGAACGCCATCGGAACCGACCATCAGAAATGTGGGAACAGCGGCCAGCCCGAGAGTTTCGGAAGCGGTCCACGGCTCGGCATCGTAGAGCGTCGGAATCTGGACGCCGAGCTCTTCGTAGAAGCGCCGGGTCGTCTCCGGCTCGTCCTGCGAAACCGCCCGGATCGACAGGCTTCCTCCCTCACCGATACTCCGGATGCGATCGAGGTACGGCCAGGCAAGCTCACACGTCGGGCAGGTCGTCTTGAAGAATCCATAGAGGATTTCGCCCGGTGGGACCTCGGTGATTTGTCCCTTCTCGTCCCGGAGCGCAAGGCGAGGGAACGGGGTTCCGGGATCGATGGCCACCGCCCGATTATAGAGGCTCGGAGACGGGCGTCTCCCTCCGCGGGGACGCGGCGGCCTCGTTGACTTGAAGATCACCCTGGCCGCCGCTCCGCTCGGCCGGCACAGAAGTAGTTTCTTCAAGTCGGGATGTCCGGCTGGCGTGCCGGCCGAGAGGCCCCGCTCCGGAGCCCGCTCCTCGTGAGGTTGGCAACGACGGCGATTAGCGACTTGACGTTGTAGGTTGGGTGTTGGACTCTTTCGCGAAGGACATGAAGGTGAGCAAGAGCGCCGGCCTAACACGTCGGGAGTTTGTTCGCAGGGTGGGGGTCGCTTTGGCGGCGGGGGCGCTGCCGGTTTCTTGCGGAAAGCGGGCGGCGCGCAGGAAGACTCTTCGGATCATCCAGTGGAGCCACTACGTGCCGCGGTATGACCGGTGGTTCGATGATGCCTTCACGAAGGAGTGGGGGGCGAAGAACGGTTTCGAGGTTGTTGTCGATCATATGGCCGCCACCGAGGTCGCCGCGCGCGGAGCCGCCGAAGCGGCGGCGGGGAAGGGACATGATCTCTTTCACTTCCTGTCGCCTCCGGCGGCCTACGAGCGGCAGACCGTTGACCATCGGGACGTCGTCCGGGAAGTCGAGAAGCGGCACGGCAAGATGATCCCGCTGGCGCACAAATCGACTTTCAACCCTGTCACGGGAAAGTCATTCGCGTTTTCAGACTCCTATGTGCCGGACCCGGGCAACTACCGGATCGATCTCTGGAACCGGGTGGGATTCCCGAACGGCCCCGACACCTGGGAGGATCTGCGCGTCGGGGGGCGGGAGATCAAGGAGAAATTCGGAAATCCGGTCGGCATCGGCTTCTCGCAGGAGATGGACTCCAACATGGCGTTGCGCGCCCTCCTCTGGTCCTTCGGCGGCGCGGAACAGGACGAGCAGGGGCGGCCGATTCTCGCTTCGAAGGAAACGATCGAAGCCGTGAAGTTCGCGCGAGCGCTGTATCGGGAGACCGAGACGCCGGAGGTCTTCACCTGGGACCCTTCCTCCAACAACCGCGCGATGCTCTCCGGACGTGTGTCCTTCGTCCAGAACGCGATCTCGGTGACGCGCTCCGCCGAGAAGGAGAATCCGGAGATGGCGCGACGGATCGGTTTGACACCGGCTCTGCGCGGCCCCGTCCGCCGGATCGCGGCCGAGCACCTGATGAGCTGCTACGTCATCTGGAGATTCTCGGAGAACGTCGACGCGGCCAGCCAGTTTCTCGTGGACCTGGTGGACAACTTCGCGGCAGTCTTCCGCGAGAGCGAGTTCTACAGCCTGCCGTGCTACCCATCGACCGTGCCGGATCTCGCCGAGCAAATTGCCAGCGATCCCCAAGCGCAGCCTTCGGGCAAATACAGGGTTCTCGGAACAGCCCTCGACTGGTCCACGAACATCGGCTTTCCCGGCTACGCCACCGCCGCGACCGACGAGGTCTTCAACACCTTCGTCCTTCCGACGATGTTCGCGCGAGTCGCCCGCGACGAAGCGACTCCCGAGGACGCCGTCCAAGCCGCGCAAGCCGAGATCACGCGCATCTTCGAGCGCCGCTCCGCGCTTGCGCGGGATCTGCGCCTTCGGCGCACCGGCGAGCGACTCGGCCGGTTGCGGCCTCGATCGCTCGGCTGATCCGGCGCAAGCGCTCCGCCCGCGGCGCGAAGCTCCTCCCTTCGGTTACTCGGCTCCTCGCGCCGCGACCGGGGCCAGAGCGGGACGGGGCGGCGATCTGAATTAAGAGTCGAGGTCCTCCAGGAGTTCGTGCAGCGCTTCTTCCTTGCGGTTCTGCTGCTCCTGCTTTTCGTGGAGGACGGGCGGGGCGGCGCGCTCGCGGCACTCCTCGGGAGAGAGGCGGCACCGCTCGCAGGTCAGGTTCACTTCGACTCGGGGGACTGCCGGATCGTTCCAGAAACGGACCCGCTCCCGAAAGGTGTCGTCCAGCAGGAATCCGAGCGAAACGCTGGAGTTGGCGCGATCGCTCAGGGCGAGGGGACGCGCCATCGCGAGCACGAAGAACTCCGCGCCCTCGTCCAGGAAGTGGGACCTCTGGGCCGCCACGACGGGGCGCGCGGTGCGTGCCTTTCCGGCCCGCTCCATTTCGTTGAGCAACCGCAGGCCAGGCCAGCGGCGGCAGTAGGTCTCGCCGGCGCCCACCCCGTGCGGCACCGGAACGCGCGACAAGTTGAAGACCTTGGTCAGTCCGTAGCTGTCGGTCCGGGAGGCGTGGCTGAACCTCATGAAGAAGATCTCGCGCAGGCCGAAGAAGCGGGGGATCAACTGCGTCAGGCGGTAATAAAACGTCTCGGGCGTCGCGTCGTAGCGCCGCATCACATCGAGCAACGCGGCTCCGTCCCACTTGGGTCTGGCGAAGAACCGGCGCAGATCCTCGCGCAGGACGTCCCGGTCGATGAGCAGCGCGCCGGCGAAATAGGAGGCTTTAAAATTGTTCAACACCTGCTCGAAGGACTCGACCTTGATCCAGGTCGAGGTCAACGCCCGTTTGGTCAAGCCCAGCACGCGATAGCCGATTTCCCGCGCCAGAACGAACCCCTTCTGCGAAGGCATCAGGCGTCCGTTGATCAGGAGCGTGGGGGGCTGGCCGCCCCGGAAGACCGAACGGAAGCTCTTGAGCTCCGGGTGGGCGGGCAGCGTCTTCTCGTCCAGGACATAGCCGTGCTCCCGTTCGAGGATGCCGCGCAGACGCGAGAAGTTCGGAGGCTTTCGGCCGGTCCAGCCTCGTGCCTGCCGGTAGGCAGCCGCGGCCTCTTCGAGATCCTCGAAATAGTTGGCGTGCATTTGCTGGTAGGAGCGCAGCGCCGCCAGGAGGAAATGCTCCGCGTGCACGTCGTAGAGACGGCCGACCTCCAGGAACGTCCGCAGAAGCGCCCCTGCCTTCGCCGGATCCTGGGTGACCAGATCGAAGAGGTCCTCCGGCTGGATGCCGAAGAGGTCGAAGGGGAACTCGCGCAGGAGGCCCGACGAGAAGACAGCCTTGACGGGGTTCAGGTCTTCGTTGACCTGGAGCGAGACCAGGGAATCGAAGGGAACATCGAGCGCCCTCGCGAGATCGATCAACTTCCCCGGCTTCGGGTACTTCTTCCCCTTCTCGATCTCGGAGAGATAGGAGACGGAGAGCCCTGACCGGGCTGCGACCGCCTTCAGGGGTTTCCCCTTTTCCTGCCGCAGGCTGCGCAGTTTGAGGCCCAGGACGAAGCGCAGATGCTCGCTGTCCAGAGGCGGCGAAGGGGTCTCTGTCTCGGGCGTCGTTTCGCTGATCGCGAAATACTAGCACTCGTTTCAGCGAATCTTCGCTTGCATTCGATATTTCGCCTGACTCAGAACGCACGCGGGCAGCGTACCAGCCAGCCCGGTACGTTTCGTTGGTGTTCTCCAAGGGCGGCTTGCACAGTCCCGTGCCGTGTTTCCGTGTAACGTTTCCCTGTGACCTCCTTCGCGGACCATTTCTCGCGTCGCGCCGTGGACTACGCGCGATACCGTCCGGACTATCCGCGGGCGCTCTTCGAATTCCTCGCTGATCTGGCACCGGACGGCAAGGCGGCCTGGGACTGCGCGACCGGGAGCGGTCAGGCCGCCCTGGGCCTGGCCGGCCGCTTCGACGCGGTCGTCGCCACCGACGCCAGCATCCATCAGATCTCGAGCGCCGCGCGGCACCACCGGGTCCACTATGCCGTCGCGACGGCGGAAGAGGCGCCTCTGGCGGACGGCTCCGTCGCGCTCGTCGCGGCTGCGCAGGCCCTCCATTGGTTCGACCGCGGGCGCTTCTGGGAAGAGGCCCGGCGGGTCCTCGTCCCCGGCGGAGTCATCGCCGTCTGGTCCTACCATGGCTTTCACATCACCCCAGAGGTGGAAGCCGTGATCCATCATTACTACAAGGACATCGTCGGCCCCTACTGGCCGCCGGAGCGGGCTCTGGTCGAGCAGGGATACCGAACGATTGAGTTTCCCTTCGAAGAGGAGACGGCCCCGCCGTTGCGGCTCGAGAAAATCTGGGATCTCGCTGCTCTGATGGGTTACTTGCGGACCTGGTCGGCCACGCAGCGATATGAGTCAGCCGTCGGCCAGGATCCGCTGACACTGATTCGCAAGGACCTTCTGGCCGCCTGGGGACCTCCGCAGCGGATCCGAACGTTCCAATGGGACCTGGACCTGCGGGTCGGGAGGAAGTTGTAGCTCGTCTGTTTCCGGTCTCTGTGGCGCCGATCTCGCCCTCACCCCGACCCTCTCCCGGAGGGAGAGGGAGAAGCACGCGGTAGAATTCCGGCGTGGCGATTCTGGATACATGGCGGAGGCCGCTTCGCAACCTGCGGTTGTCCGTGACGGACAGGTGCAACCTCCGGTGCCAGTACTGCATGCCGGAGAGGGACTACGTCTGGCTGCCTCGAAAGGACATTCTGGATTTCGAGGAAGTGAGCGTCCTCGTGGACGTCTTCGCCGACCTCGGCGTGGATCGCGTCCGGCTGACGGGAGGCGAGCCTCTGGTCCGGCGCGACCTGCCAAAGCTCGTCCGGCTGATCGCCGCGAAGCCCGCGATCCAGGACCTCGCCATGACGACCAATGGCGTCCTTCTGGCGGAGAACGCCGCGGCGTTGAAGGACGCGGGACTGCGCCGCGTGACGGTCAGTCTCGACACTTTGAATCCCGACCGCTTCCGCGCTCTGACCCGATTCGACGATCTGCCCCGTGTGTTGAAGGGGATCGAAGAAGCGTCGGGCATGGGATTCTCGTCCGTCAAGATCGACTCCGTCGTGATCCGCGGAGTGAACGAGGATGAGCTCGTGCCGCTGCTGGAGTATGGCCGGCGCGTCGGCGCGCAAGTGCGCTTCATCGAGTACATGGACGTCGGGGGAGCGACACTCTGGTCGCGGGACAAGGTTATCACGCGGGCGGAGATGCTCGGAACCCTGGCCCGCCACTACGGGCCGATCCGACCGCTGCCCGAGAAGACCTCCGCCCCGGCCGAACTGTTCCGGCTCTCCGACGGGACGATCTTCGGCATCATCGCCTCGACGACGGCTCCCTTCTGCGGCTCCTGCGACCGCAGCCGTCTGACCGCAGACGGCCTCTGGTATCTCTGTCTCTACGCCGCGAGGGGGATCAATCTCGCTCAGCCTCTTCGCTCCGGCTCTTCGCGGCAGGACCTGCGGGCGTTGATCGAGGCGACCTGGCGCGGCCGCGCGGACCGCGGCGCGGAAGAGAGGCTTGCCCTGCGGGACCGCGCCGCACTCGTTCCGCTCGCGGCGCTCAAGCGCGACCCGCATCTGGAAATGCACACGCGAGGAGGGTAGGTGGGGTTTCAGGTTTCAGGTTTCAAGTCTCAGGTGGTCCGGGGGCGCCGGTGAGCGATGCGAGGCCGCCGGAATCCGGATCGCCAGAGCTCGTAGCAGGGGTCAGGAACCCGCGGGCGCTCGCTCTCGAACGATTCCCGATAGGCCTTCGTGGGGAATCGGCGGTCCAGTCGGCCTGGCGCCTCTCGGTCGCCAGCGACGAGGGCCCGGGAGCGATCACACGGGTGGAGATCTCGCCGGAAGAGATGTTCTACCGGGGCGAGGGGGTCTTTCTGGGCTGGCGGCAAGAACGGATGGCGGCGGCCTACTTGGCTCTCCTGCCGAAGCCGGAAGACGATCATTTCGAGATGCAACAATTGGGATAGTGCTGGACAGTGCGACGTTCTACGTGCGAGGTTCTAGGTTTCAAACCTCGCCAGTGCCTAGAAGCGAGAACCTAGAACCTAGAACCTAGAACCTGGAACTTATTGCTCCGGCGCGGCGAGAAGGAGGATCCTCCATTCGTCCGAAGTGAGGACTTCTGCCGCGGCAGGGTAATAGACATTCTGCACTTCCGATTCGTGGGCGGCGAATCGGCGTTCGAGGTTCTCCGCGAAGCCCAGGATGTCTCCGATGGGCGCGCGATCGTTGATCTGAGAAAGGAGGTAGCGCGTCAGCTCCCGTAACTGCACCCATTCGAGGCGCAGCTCGCGTTGCGGGTCCCGTCCCGCGATGCCGGCCCGAAGCACCGCGGGCAGCAGGGCCTTCTCCTCGGCCTCCGTCCAGCGCCGCAGACAATTATGAAAGTCCGTCAGTCCGAGCCGGTAGGCTTCCACGTCGCGGCGATCGAGCGCGCGCCGGAAGTCGTCGAATCGGCTTCTGAGAGCCTGCTGCACGGCGAGCAATCTCGCGAGATGGGCTGCTTCGGAGTGCCCCTCACCCCGTCCCTCTCCCGCCGGGAGAGGGGGAGGAGCGCCCTCAGACCCGATTCTCGTCAGATCCCCGCCAGTCCCGGCTCGATCCGCGTGTAGCCCCGCTCGACGGCCCACAGGTCCATCGCGATTGACGCCAGATCGTCCACCTCGGGGATCGGTCGGGCGTCCTCGGAAAGATCGAGCGACTTGACGTAGCGGTGGCAGGTCTCGCAGGCCTCGATGCGAAGGGTGGGATGCCTGTCGTTCTGGAAGGAGGGGAGCCTGTGAGGATCCCCTTCGAAACAGGAGGGGCAGAGGATCCGGCCGAAGAGCCATTCCCCGCCGCAGAGAGCGCAGCCGAGCATCCGGCGCGCTCCCTCCATCAGAGAGCCTTCCCGGCGCGCGGAGATCCATGGCCCGCCGCCGCAGAAGGGACACTGGCCGCGGCGGTGCATTCGGTCCGGCGCGAGACTGACCGAGCGAAGGAATTCCACGTAGGGGCGCAGAATCGCGCGGGAGAGATAGTCCTCCGACGACGGCCGGTCTCCCGCCCAATAGACGAGCAGCCGGGTCCGGGCGGTGGAAGGCAGGTCCTTCTGCCGGGCTCGAGCTTCCTCGCAGAGAGCCTCCGGACCATTCTCCACCGCGTAGCGATGGAGCAAAGAGAGATGATCGGAGAGCCGGTCGGCGTCCTCGTCGAGGTGTCCGGTCAGCGGATCGTCGGCATGCGCGGCTTCGACGGCACCGGCCATCCGTCCCTGGACTCGGTAGAGGCCGGCCGCGAAGCGGAGCGGCTCCTCGGCGGCCGCGGTCTCCCGCGCCAGCGACTCCGCCCGCGCCGCCCGGCGCTCGAATTCCGAAACGATCTTCGAGGAATTAGCCGTGATGAGTATGGGGATGGGGCGGGGGGGCCGCTTCCCCCGTGACTTCACGATACCAGCGCGGGTGATGGAGGCGCGCCCACGCTTTCGTGACGGTGCCGCGCGTCATGGAGCCGAACGTGCCCGGCTCAGCCACGGTGCCGAGGTAGATGTGGAAGACGATCAACATCATGAAGAGGATGAACGTGATGTCGTGGATGAGATAGGAGAGCTGCATGAGAATTGGCGGGAAGGTGCGCGGGAACCACATCATGAGCCCGGACAGAAGGAGTCCCAGCGCCGCAAAACAGACGAGCCAGAACTGCAGCTTCTGGCCCCCGTTGTACTTGCCGACGTTCGAGTCGTCCGTCTCGTAGCGCATGTACTGCATGGCCCGGCTGCCGCTGATCCACTCCCTGCGCTCGGACTTCTTCAGGTGCATGTCCGAGAGCCATTCGAAGAACATGACAACCGTCGAGAGCATGAAAGCCACGCCGGCCCATGGATGAATGACCCGGCAGACCGTCAGGCCGCCGAAGAGGGCTGCCATCCATCCGAAGAGAGGCGTCCAGATCGGCATCCCGGTGAAGACGCAGGCGAAGAAGGTGAGCGCCACGACCCAGTGGATCAAACGCGAAGCGCGGTTGTGGCGGACGATCTCGTTGCCGACGACGACGTCTTCCCGCCTCTGCCCCATGATGACGGCGGGGTCCGCGGGTCTGCGGTGAGCGGCTGCTGCGCGCGGCATGTGTCCCCCTTTTCTTTCTCCGCGTTACTCGGGAGGGAGGTTCGTGTCCTCTGCGGCGGTCCCCGCGACCTG
>WNGB01006245.1_pt1 | contig 18634 bp, 20 predicted proteins | sample 5400681 | NCBI WGS metagenome assembly WNGB01 (sample SAMN13153367, study PRJNA577476) | soil metagenome | isolation source: 115 cm soil or saprolite under grassland replicate 2 | place: USA:California | collected 2016-06-15 | reverse complement strand
CGCCAAGGCCTGTGGGCTAGGATCTTGCGCCGCTTGCAGGCCCGCCAGATGAACAGCGACGAGATCGACTGGGAGTTGTTCTGCATCGACGGCTCTGTCATCCGAGCGCACCAGTCGGCGGCGGGGGCGGCGAAAAAAACTAGGACGGCAAAACTGGCTGGAGCAGTTTTTCCTCCAGTTGTTGGAGGAAAGCCTGGGGATCGCGGCGGAAGCGTGTGCGGTTGACGCGCCGTTGGCGTCGGCTTTCCAGGTGGCGACGCAGTTCCGCCTGCTTGGCTGGGTCCGCCTCCGCTAACTCCGCCGCCGTGTAGACGTGTTGCCGCGTCGCCGCTGCTGCCAACCACCGCGCCTCCCCACGCAACACCAGACTCGGGGACGCCCCTTTCCGGCCGCTGGCCCGACGCTCGTGGTAACGATGACTCCCGAAGCACTGCTCCAGGTCGTTGTTGGTCCGCGGCCAGTCCGCCACCTCCTAGCAGTGCAACCGCCCTGACCAATAACTCCGCGTCACCTTCACGAAGTGAGCTATCCCACTCGCCAGCGCCCCCACCAACCCGCGGTGGCGGACCAAGGCCCCCCGCAGGCCGCCCAGTTGCCGTCGCACGGCCGCGGCCACCCCAGGGCCGTTCGCCCCCAACAGGTGCGCCGCCTGCCACACCCAGGCAAAGGCCACGCGCACAGGCGGCCACAGCGACGCCGTGGCGGTCAGCGCCACCACCAGCAACTGCCTCAGCCGGACGTGTTCGCGCGGGAGCCCCTGTGTTCGGCCACCCGGTCCAGGCTGGCCACCACCACGCTCCACCGCTCGTGCAGTTTCAGGCCGGAGGCTTCCAGGGGCGGCCGGCCGTCCTCGGTCACGGCACTGCGGACGGCGTCGCAGTAACCCCGGACGGCCGCGGCCTCGGGGTCGGTGCGCTGCTCCACCTGACGCTCACGCGGGCGAACGCCGCGGACGCGCTGCTGCAGTTCCTTCTTGGCGTGGCGATCGGCTTCGGAGAGGGGCCGGGCGGCCGCGCGCAGGTAGTGCAAGTGGCCGAGTTGGTGTCGCCCGGTAGGGCCTGGGCGACGGCCTTGCGGCTAGAGTGCTGGCCGTCGGAGAGCACGCCGGTGCTCGGCACCGGCAGGCCGTCGCGCACGTGGCCGCTGCGTGCGGCCAACTCCTGTGGCCGGCTGGACAACAGGCTGCGCGCCAACAGGACGGTGCCCGCGAGGCAGTCGCGCAACCCCCAGAGCACCTCGTGGCCGACGTCGGGTTGCAGACCGTCGCTGGCCAGGAGAACGCGGCCCTGGTCGGCGAGCAGCCCGCGCAGGCGGTCGGCGTCGGTCCGGGTGACGGCCAGCAGTTCGTCGTCGCGGTCCAGCAGGTTGGTGACCGTGCGCTGTGCGATAGCCAGCCCGCGCGCGGTGCGGAGGTGGTGGATCGCGGGGACGGAGCGGTGCTCGGCAGAGCGGCGGGCGCCGACAAGGGCGATGACATCCAAGCCGAACGCGTGCTGCGGCAAGGCGTGGCGGCCCGCGGCCTCGGGCCGGTAAGGCCGGAGGTAGCGTGGGCAGTCGGCGTTGTGGCAACGGCGGCTGCGCAGCACGAGCCGCATCAGTCCCAGGAGGGTGGCGACCGTGCGGTAGTTGCGGTAGTCGGACCAGAGCCGCCGCTGGCAAGTTGGGCAGTCCTGGTACAAAGCGTCCAGGTGGTGGGTGCAGGTGGGTTCGGGACGGGAAACCTTCCTGGCCAGGATAGACTCCTGGGTTGGGGACGCTAATGCGTATACCAAACTCAGGTTACTGTCTAGCCGGCTTTGCTGCCCTAGTTTTTTTTACGGGTCAGGTTGAGTTTCTTGAGGGTGCGGCAGACGGCCGCCAGGGAGCAGGTCAGGCCAAGGGCGTCGCGCAGCTGTTCCAAGGTGAGGTCGGGTTGCGCAGCGAGGAGTTGGCGGATTTCGGCGTAGCGTTCGGGGCCAATGGCTGGGGCGCGGCCGCCGGGGTTGGGGCGTGGCAGCAGCGTGCCGGTGGTAGTGCGGAGGCGGAGATAGTTGGCCACACAGTTGATGGAGACGCGGAAGAGGGCAGCAACGGTGGGCAAGGAGCCAACGCCGCCATCCACGGCAGCGACGATCCGGGTCCGCAACTCAAGGGGGTAAGCTTTCATGAGCAGTTCCACGGGGCTAGACAAAGGAACTGGGCATTAATTACGCAAACCATCATGGTTTGGGACTGATGGTGTAATTCCATTCGCCGTGGAATGCGGCTTTCTTCATTCGTACGGCAGCCAGATCCTCATCGGATACCTCGATCCCGATTTCATAAGCATTGGTATCCAACTCCGCTTGGATATGCAACCCGGCCTTGGTCTTCGTGTTGCCGATCAAGTTGACAACCACGGCCCTACTCAGCAAAGGCTTGCCGCGCCAGTTCTTCGTGATATGGCAAAACATTCGGTGTTCGATCTTGTTCCACTTGCTCGTGCCGGGTGGGAAGTGACAAACCATTAGACGCACCCCGATGGTATCCGCCAGTCGCTGCAAGGCTACCTTCCACAACCGGCAGCGGTAACTGTTGCTGCCGCCCGCATCGGCCGTTACCAACAGCCTGTCGGCGCCCGGATAGAGCGGCGCCCCCATCTCGCACCACCAGCGGCGGATGGTCTCTGCGGCGAACGGGGACGTGTTGTGGTCAATGCCGACGCTCACCCACCCCTCGTTGTACGTCAGGTCGTAAACCCCCGACGGGGTCACTTTCCCCAGAATCTTGTCCGGGAAGTCCTTGGCGCGGACCTCCTCGGGAGTGCCGGCAGGTCGCCACTCCTGCCCTGGGTTCTTGAAATCCCCGATCAATTCCCGCTTTTTCGAGTCCACGGACACGGCCGGCAGGCCCGCCCGCTGAAAAGCACGCACTTGCCGGTTGATGTACTCGAACTGGGCGTTGCGATCGGGGTGAGACGACCCTTCGCGGGTCTTGCGGTTGGCTTGCAGGCTGTAGCCCAGGCCGTGGAGCAAGGCGGCCACCGTGCGGTAGCCGACGCGGTGGCCTGGGCGTTTGAGTTCCTCGGCCAAGTTACGGGTGCTCTTGCACGTCCAGCGGAGCGGGGATTGCGGGTCGCCGCGTGTGGTCGCCGCGACGAGGGCTTCGAGATCCTTGACCAAGGTGGAGTCCACCTGTTCCAGAAAGGGGCGGCCTGCCCCGGCATGACGGCTGCGTTCGCGCGGGAGTTCGTCAACGGGCACCTCGTCAGGGTGCCGGAGTTCACGCAGGCCAGCCCAGATCGTCGTTCGCGACAATCCAGTAGCTTCGGCAACCAAAGTCACGCCGCCACGTTGGAGAGTGATGGCTTCACAGGCGGCCCAATGCCGGCGCATTCGTTCATTCAGCAAAGGCAGCAGCAGTTCATACTTCCGCCGCACGGCTTCGAGGAGGGTGGCTCGGCTCATATTATGATGATGGGCAATTGCTGTGCCATCGGTTTGGGTAATTAATGCCCAGTTCCGTCAGTAGAGCTGTCCCAGCAGTACGTCGCGGCTGCGGTCGCGGCGGGCCAGGAGCCGGCCGCTGACTACGTGGAGTTCCTGTTGACCCTGACCGGCCCCCCCGGCCGTGCCCGTGGAGTTGCTGGGGTTTCCGGTCCCACTTCGGATCTCTTGAGGAGGGTTCGGATGTTGCTGCAAGAACCTGTGCAAGCGGAGCAGGGCTGCCCACGACGCTGGTCGCACGCAGCCGCTGGTGGACTGTTCGCGCTCGCGCTCCTTGTCCCCGGCGTCGGCCTGCGGGCCGAGGCGCAGCCGCCCGTCATTGGCATCGCGACGCCGGACAAAGACGCCAAAGCGGAGCCGAACAAGGTGCGCGAGTTCAGCCTGCCCGTTTCCAAGACCTCTCTGGTGGAGGAGATCAACCAGGACTTCTTCGTCGACCGATACCGCAAGGAAATCGCCAGGCACGAGGAGGTGATGGGGCAGTGGAAGGCCCTTGCGGCCCGCCCGGAGCAGGAGACCGCCTACCAGTCCGCCAAGGCCGCCCTCGTGCGCGCTCAGCAATCACTCGCCGAACGGCAGAAGGAACTTCGTCTGTTGACGGAACAGCAGACCGAGAAGATCTATCTGGAGATGAAGTTGGCCGATCTCCTCCGAAAGACCAAGGGCCAGTTGCCCAAAGATCTCAACATCAAAGTCGAGATCCAGGGCTTGGGCACCGCCCGGCAAGGCGAGGTGCTGACGACGGTGATGCGGACGGGCGACCGCTTCACCACGCGCTACCAGGAAGGGTCGTTGATTATCACGCTGACCGGCACCGTGGCTGACGGCAAGGCGAAGGTCGGCGAGATTCACGTCCAGGATGGGCGCGTCGAGCACACGTACGAGAGGGTCGAGGGCGTACCGGCACGGTATCGCGACAAGGTCAACCACATGCTGTCGCTCAGTGCCCACAGCCACTTCCACAGCGAACGGAAGTAGCCGCCCCGCGTAGCGATGTTTCGCGGAAGCGATGTCCGCTCCAACACTTCTGCGAAGCATCGCTGACCTCAGTGTCTCCCGCCAACCGCCACCTTCCTGCGAACTCTGGTGGCTTTCCCTTGACGGGCTGTTTCGCCCTCGCCACGATCCTACGCTCCTCGTAGCTGACCTCACCGCTCCTGCGAAACTTCTTCCTGACTGCCACAGAGTGCCGGTGGCGACGGGCACACGGCTGCTCCCACGGAACGCCTTGCCGCGGCGTCCGCATAGAATGAGAGGAAAGAGAGGGGCCGCAGTTCCGACTGCGGCCTGATCCTGTTGGAGGCGAACGTGCGTGTCAAGGTCTTCAATCGCTCTGGGCAACTGGTTGGCCCCGTCGAAGTCGCCAAGGTCGTCAAGACAGACGCCGAGTGGGCCAAGCAACTCACGCCGGAGCAGTACCGCATTGCCCGCGGGAAGGGTACTGAGCGGCCTTTCTGCGGCAACCTCCTCGACAACAAACGGCAGGGGGTCTACGCCTGTATCTGCTGCGGGTTGCCGCTATTCGCGTCAAGCAGCAAGTTCCACTCGGGCACCGGCTGGCCCAGTTTCTTCCAGCCCGTCGCCGCCGAGAACGTCGCCACGGAGAGCGACGACAGCCACGGCATGGTCCGTACCGAGATCCTGTGCAGCCGCTGCGACGCCCACCTGGGCCACGTTTTCGAGGACGGCCCGCTGCCCACGGGCTTGCGGTTCTGCGTCAACTCCGAATCCCTCATCTTCGTCGAGGAGAGCGAACTTGCCAGGCTCGCTGACCCTGCTGCGGAAGCTGCCCCCGCGTAGGCGTGGTGAAAGAAGCGTTGAGCGAGCCGCCGCTCACGGCCTGGATCGCTTGCCTGAAGAGAACATGATGGACGACAGTTCTACTCGCCTTCAACGCAATGGAGGAACTGATCAAGGGTTGATGGGCGACGTACTGTCCTGACCGCCAAACCGCCGCTCCTGTGACCCAGTGCGTAAGGTGCCGAGGTTGGTAACACTCGGCAATAAGATCGCCGGCGGCAACCAAGGAGGATGGATGGACGAAGCGAAATGGCTCAAGTGCAAGCATCTGCGGCTGATGCTGGCGTGTCAACACTGGAAGTCAACGTCCCGCAAGATGCGGTTGTTCGCCTGTGCTGCTTGCCGTCGTTACTGGCATCTGCTCAGTGACGAGCGGAGCCGGAACGCTGTCGAGGTTGCAGAGCGGTTCGCTGACGGACTGGCATCAGCGAACGAACTGGCCCAGGTTCAAGAAGAGGCCAGGATGATCGGCAAGTACAACGGTGATGGGCTTGGGCCTGCCACCTGTTGCTGGGATGATGACCCCTACCCACCCGAAGCGGCTCAAGAAGCCGTCGATCAGATGCTCATGGTTCTCGAAGATGAGTGCTTTGAGGGGGAGATGTCGCAGCGACAGGTCAGGGCAGAAGACCGGGCGTTGACCGATCTGCTGCGTGAGGTTGTCGGCAACCCGTTTCGTCGGATATCCCTCGACCCGGCCCTCCTCCGCTGGAACGATGCTACCGTGGTCAAGTTGGCCCAGGCATCTACGACGACCGGGCTTTCGACCGCCTGCCAGTGCTGGCCGACGCACTTGAAGAAGCGGGGTGCCAGGACGCGAGCATCCTCGATCATTGCCGCCATCCAGGTCCGCACGTCCGGGGTTGCTGGCTCATCGACCTCCTGGCGGGCAAGGAGCAATCGCATGACCGAGGCCGAATGGTTGAACTGCCCTGATGCAGCGGAAAGTTGGGTGCCGTTGCGAGGCCATGTCAGCGAACGCAAGCACCGCCTCTTTGTCTGTGCTTGCTGCCGTTTGTGGCACCACAACCTCTCCACAGCCATCCTCAAAGCCCTTGAAGTGGCAGAGCGTGCCGCAGACGAACTGATCGGGTGGGCAGACCTGGCTGCGGCAGAAGCAGAGGCTTTCGCAGCATTCGGGAGAACCCGCAACCGAGCGGCACATTTTGCGGTCTGGTCGCTGCATCCCCATCCGGGGAAGGCGTCAGGGGAGGTCGTCGGTTGCGTCAGGAAGCAGGAAGGAGGAGAACATGCCGCTGTCCTGCGGGAACTCTTCGGCAATCCCTTTCGACCTGCGGTCGTTGAGTCTTCCTGGCTGGCATGGAACGACAGCAGCGTGGTCAAGATCGCCCAGGCCAGCTACGACGAGCGTGCCTTCGACAGTATGCCTATTCTCGCCGACGCCCTCGAAGACGCTGGGTGCCACGACGTCGACATCCTGACTCACTGCCGCCAACCAGAACGCCATGTCCTCGGCTGCTGGGTGATCGACTCGATCCTGCGGCGAGGCTGAACCCAGAGCGTGACAAAAGGGGTTCCGGCTGTCCTCGGCTTCAGCGGGCCGGCTTTTCTGGCCCATTTCGATTCCCTCGGGCTGTAATCCAGACTATATCCGCGGCTATCTACCGCGACCTGGTTCCGTAGCCAGGCTCACGATTTGCTCAGGACCGCGTCCAGTGCGAAACAGCCGCGTGCATGGAGACCAGGCGAACGCAGATGCTCCAACAGTCTGGCGTCAGTGCAGCCGGCCTCTTCAGCAGCATCGGCAAGGATCGGCAGGTCGTCGGAGCGGCGGCTCTCGTAGACGGTCTGGGCCAGAGCAACAACGGTTGGCGTTCGCCAGGATGGGTCGATCCACATCGGGCGAACCGGCAAGGGACCGAACAAGTCGCGGAGCAGGTCCGCCTGGCGGGCCGCCGTCTGCACCCACGGTATCCCTTGCCCCTCGGTCGCACGTTCTGCCTCAAGGGCGACCGCGGTCGCTGCGTCCTTGTTGTATTGCGACGCCTGCGGTGGGTAGCAGGCCCAGGCGGCAGCCCGCGCGGCGTGTTCCACGGGAATAGGCCCCCCGTCAAGTTGCTCCACCGTTTCCCACGCGACGCCCTCCGCGTCATACAACTCTGACTCGCTGGCGAGCCCATCGGCGAACCGCTCGGCCACCGCCACCGCCGTGCGGCTCCGCTCGTCGGGGAGGACATGCCACACCATCCGACAACACGCGACCATCCAGAGCCGCGACTTCCTGTCGCTCACCCTGCCGCTGCTCCGTAGAAACGTCAGCATTTTTCGCGGGTCGGTGCAGCTGTTCCAGTCGGCTTCCGTCATGGCCTTCGCCTCACTCCTTGCCGCGCACTTGGTCAATGCACCAGCAGCCACGAACATGGGCCTGTCCCTGTTCACGGAGGTGCCGGAGAAGTTCCTGGTTCGTGCAACCTGCCTCTTCCAAGGCGTCCGCGAGCACGGGCAGATCCTCGAAGCGGCGATCTTCGTAGAGGACGCGGGCGAGGGCCAAGACGTTCGGGGTGAGCCAGGAGGGGTCGAGCGTCACGGAGCGGAACGGATTGCAGAGGTCGCGGAGCAACATTGCCCCGGCCCTTTGGTTTGCTCGGCACCGCCCGCGTTCGGCGTCGAGAACGTAGGCGGTGGCTTCTGCCACAGCCGCCCAAACAAAGTCGAGACGCTGGCGGCTTGTGGGGACGTTCGTCAAGTCGTAGGCCGCCCAGGAAGTACACCGGCCAGCGCGCGACCGATGCCGGCGCGGAGCATCGCTGGCGGGGCCAATGGCGAGGTCGTGGGCCTCGGACGCCGCCTGCTGAGCCGCAGCCATTTCCGCCCCGCTGGCGAGTCCGTCCGCATACCGTTCCACCACCTCGACCGCCTGCCGACTGCGTGCGTCGGTGAACAGAGGCCAAACGTGCCGGCAAGCCGCACAGCCAAAGAGGCGGAGTTTGCGTTCGCTGACCTTCCCCCGCAAGAACGCCAGCATCTTCTGCGGGTCAGTGCAGTTGTTCCAGTCGGCTTCCGTCATTCCCTTCACCTCACGATTTGCCCAGCAGGCAGTCCACGAGGTAGCAACCGCGGACATGAACGCCACCCGATTCGCGCAGGTGGCTTACCAGAGCAGCATCGGCACCGGCTGCTTCGAGGGCGTCTGCCAGAACGGCCAGCCGTTCCTTGTCGAGCCGACCATCCGGCAGGGACCGCTCCTCATAGGCGGCCTGGGCAAGTTTCAGGATGATGCTGTGGTTGTTCTTGAGGAGAGACGGAGCAACCAGAGGGGGTTCGCCGAAGGCGTTGCCGAAAATGTCACGGATCAAGTCGCACTGCGCTTTTTCTTCAGGCGCACTGGTCGCTTCCGGCGTCCCCACCTTGACCCAGGCAGTAGCCTCGGCTGCGTCCATCACCATGTCGCGAAGGTTGTCCCTGCTGACCGCCACCGCTGCGAGGGAAGCCGGGGTTCTGTTCCCAGTGGGCGATGGGACTGCCATCGCGGAGGCCCACGCTCTGACCCTGGCCGCTGCCAACGCATCGGCTGTGGTTTGTCCATCCGCATAGTGCTCCAGAACTCCAACCGCCTCCCGACTTGGTTGATCGGGGAGCAGCTGCCAAATCCTCCGAAAGCACGCCGCCGCGAAGAGGTTCTTTTTCCGGTCGCTGGCCTTCTCACCCAGAAACCGGAGCATTCGCATGGGGCTACTGCATTGCAGCCAGGCCGTTACGGTTTCCATGATCCCTGTTTGTTCCTTTCATCTCTTCCCCGCACGAGTTCATCGCCCGTATCAAGGAGGAGATTGGCCGCAAGGTGGTGGCCAAAGGGACTGCTCCGCACTGGCAGTGTCACCTCTTCTACAACCACAGATCGCACACCCAGCAACCCCGTGCGTGCGACTCTGAGCTGCGGCAGTGCGCCAGGATCACCTGGTCTCGGCAGCCACTCGCTTCAAGGGTATCGCCGAGCACCGCCATCTCTTGCCACTTCCTCTCGTCGTAGGTGACTTGCGCCAGCGCGACAACCGTCGCCGTTCTCCAGGATGGATCGACACTCACTGGCCGAAACGGGTTGCCAAAGAGATCGCGGACCAGGTGGCACTGACTGGCCAGTTCTTCTGCCCGTGCGGCCTTGTAGGCTCTGGCGTCCGTGGTCGGATCGGCGACGGCGTCGCCGACGGCAGCCGCCGCCACGGAAACGCAGGAACAGCCAGGGCGCGGCAAGGTGTAGGCGACTTCGCGAGCCAAGGAGGCAGCAACGTAGTAGGACTTGTCCGTTGGGTCGGTGGCGTTACAGGCGACGTTGGCAGCATCGTAGGCGGCTGTCAACTCTTCGATACCGATCTGCCCGTCCGCGAACGCTTCTGCGGCCTCGACCGCTCTTCGGCTCCGCGCGTCGAGCAACAGCGACCAGATGCGTCGGCAGCAGGCAACCGCGAACAGCCTGGCCTTGCGGGCCGTCAGTTGGCCGATGGCCCGCAGGAACTCCACCATTAACGGCGGCTGTTCGCAGGTGAGCCAGTCGGCCTCGTTCATGGGTTCCTCCTCACCACTTTGCCAGGAGCAGGTCCAACAGCCAGCAGCCGTGAACGTGCGGCACCGTCTCCTGACGACAATGCCGAAGGACGTCCTCATTGTCGCAGCCGCTCTCTTCGAGAGCATCCCCGAGGATCGGCAAGTCGTCGAACCTGCGTTCCTGGTTGATCGACTTCGCCAAGCCGACCACCGCGGGGGTACGCCAGCAATGGTTCAGCGTTATCTGCCGGAACAGCAGAGGGCCGACGATGTCCCGGAGCAGGGCAGCTTGCACGCCGCGCTCGCGCGCTTCGGCCTCCGCGTCGCAGTAGTCGCCGCTGACGCCCAGCCAGCCGATTGCCTCGGCCGCGTAGGCGCACGCAGTAACAACGGAAACCTCGCCCTGCATCTGGCCCACGGCCGCGGCGGCAGCCCCAGCAGCGGCTTCGGCGGCAAACGGCCGAATACCGGCGTTGTGGATGGCGATGTGGAACTCGTTGTCAGGGTCGAGAGGCTCTGCGGTGTACGTATCGAGGAGGCAGACCCAGACGTCCTCCGCGATGCGGTGCAGTTCGACCAACTCCTCAACGCTCGTCAACCCGTCTGCGAACTGCTCGGCTACCTCGACCGCTTGCCGGCTGACGGGGTGGACCAGCAGGCCCTGAAGGCGTCGGCAGCAGGCGACGGCGAACAACCGCAGCTTGCGTTCGCTGATCTTTCCGCTCAGGAACGTCAGCATCTTCCGCGGGTCGTCACAAGGCCAACCAGGTCGCCTCGTCCACGGCTACTCCTTTTGTCACAGGAGGTCAATGACCCAACAGCCGCGCACATGGATGCTGTTCGGTTCACGAAGGTGCCTCAGCAGGTCAGCGTCGGCACCTGCTTCTTCCGGAGCAGCGGCGAGCACCGCAAGCCGTTCTTGGTCGAACGTCCCGGCTGGCAGGCACCGCTCCGCGTAGACCGCTTCGGCAGGTGCATGATGTTGTCCTCATTCCAGGGTAACCAGCAAACGGAGCGGGCGACAGGGCGGAATGGCTGGAGGCGAACAGATCCCACAACAGCGGAACTTGGGCTCCCGACGCCGCAACTGCGATGGCTTCGGCAACAGCAGTTTTCGCGGACAAGATTTCGGCGACCGCCAAAGTGACCCGGCCGTCCCGCTTCCTTGATCCTTGCAGAAGGTTCGCTAAGATGAACCGTAGGTTGTCCTTCCAGGGTTACGCGGATGACATGGCTACCAACCACCTCCAGGTCGCTCCCTTTGGCCGGCGTGCTTGCCGTGGCAGCAGTCGTCCTGGCGGTGGGCTTGCTTTTCGCTTCCCCTTCTCCGGCCGCAGCGGTCGGTTTGGCCTCTCTCCCCACGACCGCTGATGAGTCCCCGCCGTCATCGCCCGATAGCCCAGCGGGCGAGCCCGCCTCGTCGGCATTCTGCCGGCGCGCCTCGCTGCCCTCGGGGGAAGCGTGGCGTCAGAGCCACGCGACGCCCCGGAGCGTGGATTCAAGGTCCACCGAGTTCGGCGTTCTCCTTGTGCCCAAGGGCGGGGCATCCAGCACCGCCTTCCCTGCCTGCCTGGACCGCTTCCGCGGGAGGCTGCCCCTCGCGGCCCATCCATCGTTGCATGTCCTCTTCTGCACCTGGCTGGCATGAGCAACGCGCCCTTGGCCAGACCAAACACCACGGCCAGGATACACACCTGCCCACGAACTGAACCGAGATAATGGGACGGCAGGTCCGCCCGGGTGGCGGGTATCACCTTGCTGTCCACCTCCTGGTGCGTTCGTGGGCCTCGTCTCAGCGGCGTTCACATTTGACGACATCGACATGATGATGCTCCAGAGGAGGAGTGCGTACGTGGTACAGAAGATGCAATTATCTCAGCCGGGATCGGCCACACCGAGCCATGAGGTCGATACCCGACCGCCCGAGGTGGCGGAGTTACTCGCGCAGGTGGCCAAGTTTCTGGAAGAGGGACAGCCTGGGGCCGCCCTCGAACGAATCAGTCGGGCCAAGATCAGTTCCCCGTGGCTGACGAACGCGGTCGGCGTCTGCCAACTTCGCCTCGGGAACGCGAAAGTCGCCATCGACACGTTCCGCGGGCTGGTGCTCGCCACAGGGGGCCTGATCCTTCGCGCGGACGTCCCGACCCTGTTCAAGGTCAACTTCGCGACGGCCTTGCTCGCGGATGGGAACCTGTCGGGGGGGCTCACCGCCCTGGACGAGATCCGGGACGAGGGGCACCCGGCGGTACGAGAGATCCGCGAGGCGGTCCGGCGGTGGAAGGAGGGCATGACGTTCTGGCAGAAGCTCTGGTGGTACGCGGGCGGTCAACCGCCCCGTCCGCTCGTGCTTGATTTCGCCCTCGGTCGAGTCTAGCCGGGGCAGGGGCGTCCTGGTTCGGCACCAGGACGCCTCAACTCCGCAGGATCCGCCCTCGGGGCTGGGCTGGACGTCCTGTCACACCGCTCGCGCAGTTCAGCAGGGGACGCGGCATGCACACTAACCTCGACCTGATCCTGACGCTGACGGGCGGCCTGGCCGCAGCCCTGGCCCTGGGGTACGTCACACACCGGCTCGGGCTCTCCCCCATCGTCGGCTACCTGTTGGCCGGGATCGCCGTGGGACCGAACACGCCGGGATTCGTGGCCAACCGAGAACTGGCGGAACAGCTCGCCGAGGTCGGGGTCATCCTCTTGATGTTTGGCGTGGGCCTCCACTTCCACCTCAAGGAATTGTGGGCGGTGCGGCGGATCGCCCTGCCGGGAGCAGTCGTCCAGAGCCTGGCCGCGACCGTCTTGGGGGCGGTGGCAGCCTGGACCTTCGGCTGGGGTTGGACCGCCGGCGTCGTCTTCGGACTTGCCATCTCCGTCGCCAGCACGGTGGTGCTGACTCGGGTGCTGGTCGATCACAACGACCTGCACACCCCGACTGGCCACATTGCCGTCGGCTGGCTCGTGGTCGAGGATCTGTTCACTGTCGTGGTGCTGGTGTTGCTGCCGACTCTGTTCGGGGCCAAGCGGGCGGAGCCGAGCGGCGTGCCGCTGGCGATTGGCCTGGCGGCGTTGAAGGTCGGCATCCTGATCGCCCTGACCTTCCTGCTGGGCGGTCGCCTCATCCCCTGGCTGCTCGCGCGCGTGGCCGCCTCCCAGTCGCGGGAGTTGTTCACCCTGACGATCCTGGTCGTCGCCCTTGGCATCGCTGTCGGGTCCGCGAAGGGGTTCGGGGTGTCGATGGCCTTGGGGGCGTTCCTGGCGGGGATGGTGGTGGGGCGGTCGGACTTCAGCCTGCGTGCCGCCTCGGAGGCCCTGCCTCTGCGGGATGCGTTTGCGGTCCTCTTCTTCGTCTCGGTGGGAATGCTGTTCGACCCCCGCTACCTGGTGGAGGCTCCGGGGGTGGTAGCGGCCACCTTGGGGATCGTCGTGCTGGGTAAGCCGCTGGCCGCCCTGGGGATCGTCTTGCTCCTGGGCTACCCCGTCCGCGTTGCGCTCGCCGTGGCCGTCGCTCTGGCCCAGATTGGCGAGTTCTCCTTCCTGCTGGCCAACTTGGGGAGGAGCCTGGGGGCCCTCCCAGATGCCGCCACGAATGTGCTCGTCGCGGCCGCCATCGTCTCCATCTCGATCAATCCACTCTTGTACCGGCTCGTCGATCCGGCCGAAGCCTGGCTCGCACGCCGCCCACGCCTGTCGCGGTGGCTGAGCCGCCTGGCGACCTCACCATCCTCCGCCGTGGACGGCAGGACTGCCGGCCGCGACTCCAACCTCACCTCCCAACACCGGGCGGTCATCGTGGGGTATGGCCCGGTCGGCCGGACGCTCTCGCGGCTGCTCCGCGACAACGCGATCGAGCCGACCATCATCGAGATGAACCTGGAGACGGTGCAGCGGCTCCGTGAGGAGCGCGTGACGGCGGTCTACGGCGACGCGGGCCAGAGCGAGACGTTGAAGGCCGCCGGACTGGACAGGGCGGCGAGCCTGATCCTCAGTGCCTCCGGCTTGCGAAATGCCGCGGAGATCATCCGGCTCGCCCGCGAGCTGAACCCCAAGGTTCGGATTCTCGTGCGCTGTGCGTATCTGCGGGAACTGCCCGCCCTCCGCAAGGCCGGGGCGGACGGCGTCTTCGCGGGGGAGGGGGAAGTCGCCCTGGCCATGATCGAGTCTGTCCTGTGGGAACTGGGGGCCATCCCCGAGCAGATTGACCGGGAACGCGAGCGGGTACGTATCGACCTGTTCGGCGGTGCGATCACTCCCGCGAGTGAGCCGCCCCCCGGTTCGCCGGTGCCACCCGGGGAGCCAGAAGTCGTCGCCGTGGAAGAGGCGGTGCGGGAGGGCGAGCCGCGGCCGGGTGTCGGCGGGCCTGAACGTGGCGGCACCTCACCGGGACCGGACACTTGAAGGAGATAAGCATGACCCTGTTCGCAGCCGCGGTTAGCAGCACGGAGGTCCACTGGGCCTGGACTGCCCTGGCGATGGGGGCGGTCCTTGCTCTGGTGACTCTCAACGGCTTCTTCGTGGCCGCCGAGTTCGCCCTCGTGGCGGTCCGCAAGACCCGCGTCGAGGAGTTGGTCGGCCAGGGCGTCTCAAGGGCCGGAGCCGTCCAGGAAGCCATCTCCCATCTGGACCGCTCCATCGCCTCGACCCAGCTGGGCATCACGCTCGCCAGTATCGCCCTGGGTTGGATCGGCGAGCCTGCCCTGGCCCGCCTGATCGAGCCGCTCTGGCAGGCGGTGCTGCCCGGGGCGTGGGTGGAGGCGGCGGCCCACTCGGCGGCGGTGGCCTTCGCCTTCGCCCTCATCACCGTCATGCACGTCGTCTTCGGCGAATTGATCCCCAAGACTTTGGCGCTGCAAAAGCCTGACCGCACGTCGCTGTGGGTGGCTGGTCCGTTGAACGTGTTCACCCGGATGAGCCGTCCCTTCCTCTTCCTCATGAACGGCACGGGCAACGCCTTCCTCCGCTGGATCGGGTACAAGCCGGCCGGGACGGAAGGGCTGGTGCATTCAGTGGAAGAGTTGTCCCTGCTGATCGAGGACACCCAGGAGGCCGGCATCCTATCCCCAGTTCAGGCCGAGGTCATGCGGAAGGTGTTCCACCTGTCCGGCAAGAGGGTCGGTGACTGCATGGTGCCCCGCGAGCGGATGGCCGCCTTGGAGTTGCGGACGCCGCCGGAGCAGGTGCTGGAGGTCGTCCGCCACAGTGCCCACACGCGAATGCCCGTCTATGACGGGTCGCCCGACAACGTCGTCGGCATCGTCAACACCAAGGATCTGTTTTACCTGTTCAGCCTCAAGGGGGTGGTGATCCTGGAGGACGCCCTCTACGGGCCGTTGTTCCTCAAGCCGGACGCCGACGTGGCCGACGCTTTGCAGTTGTTCCGCAGCCAGCGGAGGCTGATGGCCGTGGTCCGCGACGACGAGGGGCGGGTCCAGGGGCTGATCACGATGGAGGACATCCTGGAGGAGATCGTCGGCGACATTGAGGACGAGCACGATCGGCCCACGCCGCGGCTCAGTTTGAAAAGGAAATCGTCGCCCATGGCATCCCCCGGTCGGAAGGGGGCTTGCTGACCAGGGAGGATCCCGCGCTGTCACTTCCCGACCCGCGGCCGACGTGTTCCCGACGTTGGCAGCGTCGCCCTCCGCGCGGTACGATGCTTGGCGACATCAATACCTGCTTGAGGGCAGGCTGTGGAAGGCACAGTCCCGAAGGCGACGATGTGGTCGTCCGCTGGCCGGCGACCGGCACGCACCGCGGTGAGTTGCCGTGGCATGAGCCGGCACCGCTTTCGCGATGGCCGCCTCGTTGAGGGCTGGGACAGTTGGAACGTCGGCGGCCTGGTGCGGCATCTGGAAGGCGAATGAGCGGATTTGGACGGATGAGGAGGGACTACGAGGCACGAGACAGCAGGTCTGCTGGAATCCATCTTCACTGGCCAGTAGGTTCGGGAAGGAGTCATTGAATGGGAACACTGCTTCGGCACGTAGGTCCGCTCGGATTGCTGGTTCTTGTAGCCAGTCCACTTCCCCACCGGGAGCCTGCGGTTGCGCAGGAAAAGCAACCCGCTGGTCAGGCGGATCAGACCGATCAGTACGGCGATCCTTTACCCCGCGGTGCGTTGGCGCGCATTGGTACGGTGCGTTTCCGGACAGGGGACTCGGTCATGGCGGTTCGCTTCTCCCCCGACAGCAAGACGCTCGCCTCGGTGGGGCACGATGCCGTCGTGTTGTGGGATCCGCGGACCGGCAAACAGCTGCGTCGGCTGGAAACCCGGCCGACGTTCTACCGGGGGAACTACGCACCGGATGGCCGGAAGTTGTGGCTGCAAACCTACGACGGGGCCATCTCCCTGTGGAACGTGTTAGCCCAGCCCGACCCGGGACCAGTCCCGTTCGAGGGGCAGCATACCTGGTTCGTGCAGCCGTTTCCTGACGGCAAACTCCTTGCGACCGGGAACAAGAACGCCATTCGCATCTGGGACATCGCCACCGGCAAGGTCGTCCGCGAGTTACCCCATGATGCTGAGGTTAGAAGTGTCGCTCTGTCCGCGGACGGCAAGCTTCTGGCATCGGACGGCGGTCACGGAGCTGTCGTTCTGTGGGATCCCCACACCGGCAAGAAGCTCAGCAGTTTTCCACCTCACCCGAGGAAGGATCAGTTCGGACGCATCCGTGACGAGGACAGTCTCGGGGGATTCGCCCTGTCCTCCGATGGCAAACGACTCGCTGCTTCGGTCGGGCGTTTCCAGCCCGTGATTCGGCTTTGGGATGTGCCTACAGGCAAGGAGGTCGGCAAGATGGTTGTCAAGGACTCCGCGGAGCGGAAGCTGGTGTTTTCACCGGACGGGAGGATGTTGGCACGAGCCTGTCAAAACAGTTTGAGTCTTTGGGACGTGACGACCGGGCAAGAGTCGTGGCAAACCCCGATCTGGGGCAACCAGCCGTTCGACATCACGTTTTCTCCGGACGGGAAGACGCTGGCGGGAGGATTGGTCAGCATGGTCCGGTTGTGGGACGTCGCCACCGGCAGGGAACTGTGTCCTATCCCGGAGCACCGGGGTGGGGTGGGCTTTGTCTGGCTGTCTCCGGATGGCCGGACCGTGATCACCCAGGGGCAAACCACGGGCGGCGTGCCGGGTTCAGGTGGTCCGGGACCTGACGCTCCCAGCCTGCGGTACTGGGACGCCGGCACAGGCCGGCAACTCGTCGGGCCGGAGCAGCGTTTCCCTCCGTTGGCCACCTTGTCAGCGGATGGCAAGGTTCTGGCCAGCTGGGGCAAGGAAAAGACTGACCGTCCCGGATTTTGGGGAGGGGGGAGTGTGTGAACAGGGGCACAGCGGACAATCCAAACAGAACGGCCATGATCCACCTTGGTGAAAACCCGTCAACGACGGAGGTGAACCATGGCCGAATGCCCGCGTCCCAGGCCCCGCGGCTGTTCTACGATCTGCTTGCCCGTGGGCCAAGACTTCTACCAGCAGTTGATCGACTCCCCCAGCCTGTTCCGCTCTTGGCTGGACCAAGCCTTCCGCGCGCACCCCGAACTCTTCCCCCAGGCCTTCGCCCACGGCTACACCCTCAAGGACCACCGCGTCTCCGTCAAGCGTGGCCTGCGCCTGCGCCGCATCCGGTGCAAGGCAGACGGTTCCGCCTTTACCGTTCGCCCCTCCTTCGTCTTGCCCTACATGACTGCCTGGGCCGACGACGTTTCCGGGCCGTTGTTCTTGCGCTCCTTCGGTGTGCCCTTCTGGGCCTTGGCCCACATCTTTGGCCACCACCCCATGTTTTGGTATCGCCTGGAAGTTGGCCTGGGCCGTTCCAGCATCGTCGGCACCACCGTCCGCCAGGCCCAAGTGCCCGAGCACCTGGTGGCCGACGAGCACCACCAGCCGCGCAACGGGGTGAAGAACTAGGTGGCTACCACGGTCGGTGCGGGTTGTTGTCTGGGCGCTGCTCTGACCCAGACCGCCGGCGCCGAGGACTTGGAAGCCGCCTACGGAGTGTTCCAGCAGGAAGCCCAGAACGTCCAAGCCGAGTACGCACCGCAGACGGTCAACACCGACGGTTGGGCGGCCACGCGGTTGGCGTGGCAGGCGCTGTTCCCGCTGGCGGTGTGGCTGCGCTGTTTCTTGCACGGCTGGTTGAGCATCCGCGAGCGGGCCAAGCACCTCGGGGAACTCTTTCGGGCCTTGGGAGAGCGGGTCTGGCATGCTGACCACGCCCCGGACCGGCGGCGCTTCGCCCAGCGTCTGCGGCGACTGCAAGAGTGGGCGGTCCGAGAGATCAAGGGGGCGTGGGTGTTGGAGCAGGTGCAGAAGTTGTGCGGGCGGGCGTGGGAGTACGGGCGTGCGTACGCGCACGCCGGGGGCCACCGCACGAGCACCATGCTCGACCGGGTGATGCGTTCGATGAATCGCTACTTCGACCAGGGTCAACACCTGCACGGCTCCGCTCAGGGGGGTGGGCAGCACTGCCGGGCCTGGGCACTGCTGCACAACTTCCGGCCGTGGCACCCGGCGGTGGCACGGGTCAACGGCGGCTACCAAAGCCCGGCCGAGCGGCTCAACCGGCACCGCTATCACGATGATTGGCTGCAAAACCTCCTGGTGTCAGGATCGCTGGCAGGCTACCGCCGCTGAAGGGCCAACCCCAAACTCCGGGACGATCAGGAGTTTTTCAAGATGGGCCAGCAACTCCTCTGCATCGGCCCAGCCGATGAAGTAGAAACAGATCATCTCCTAGCCCGGATTGCGCACCGTGTGACATTACCGACACATAATATCTCTGGAATGACTGCCGCTTCCGTTGCGGGGGCTACCGCAGCCGTCGCCCTGGGCTGATCCAGCTGCGCCAGCCCCTTTTTCCCGCTCCCGGCGC
>WNGB01007709.1_pt1 | contig 18636 bp, 20 predicted proteins | sample 5400681 | NCBI WGS metagenome assembly WNGB01 (sample SAMN13153367, study PRJNA577476) | soil metagenome | isolation source: 115 cm soil or saprolite under grassland replicate 2 | place: USA:California | collected 2016-06-15 | reverse complement strand
GCCAGTCCTCGATCAGGACCGGGTCGTCGATCATCCAGCGTTAAGAATGCGCCCGGTCGAGAACCGCCACCAGGTTGCGCGCCGACAGCAGCCCCACAGGTTTGCCCATTGCGTCCACGACCGGCAGGTGCCTGATCCCAAGTCGCATCATCTTGAGCGCCACCACGCTGATGTCTTCCTCGGTGCCCACGGTGGCCGGGTTAGAGCTCATGACCACGCTCGCGGTGGCTTGCTTGGGGTCGATTCCGTCAGCGATCGCGCGCACCAGGTCGCGCTCGGTGATGATGCCGAGAAGCCGGCCGTCGTCCATCACGGCGACGGAGTCGATGTCTTCCTGGCGCATCTCCCTCGCCACTTCCGCGAGCTTCGTCTGCGGACGCACGGAAAACAGCCGCCCAGGCGGCAGCTCGCTGACCTTCAAATCACTGCACTTCGTAGGTGATCGGGACCATGCGCTGCGAGCTCTTCGGCGGCCGGTTGTAGGCGCGCTTCTGGCGCGGCGGCAGCTTGATCTCCTCATGCGGCACTTCTTCGTGGGGGATCAAAGAGAGGAAGTGGGTGATCAGGTTCAGCTGCGCCGCCCGTTTGTTGTCGGTCTCGACCACGTACCACGGCGCCTCCGCGATGTCGGTGTACGCGAACATCTGGTCCTTAGCCTCCGAGTAGTCCACCCAGCGCGCGCGGGCCTGGAGGTCCATCGGGCTGAGCTTCCACCGCTTGCTCGGGTCGTTTATGCGCCCGAGGAACCGGCGCTCCTGCTCCTCGTCGCTGACCGACAGCCAGTACTTGACCAGGATGATCCCGGAGCGGACGAGCATGCGCTCGAACTGGGGGCACGTGCGCATGAAGTCGTCGTACTCCTCGTCGGTGCAGAAGCCCATCACGTGCTCGACGCCCGCGCGGTTGTACCAGCTGCGGTCGAACAGGACGATCTCGCCCGCGGAGGGCAGGTGGGCGACGTAGCGCTGGAAGTACCACTGCGTGCGCTCCCTCTCGGTTGGCGCCGGCAGCGCGGCCACGCGCACGTAGCGCGGGTTGAGCGAGGCCGTGATGCGCTTGATGACGCCGCCCTTGCCGGCCGTGTCGCGGCCTTCGAAGATCGCCACCACGCGCATGCCCTTGTAGCGGACCCACTCCTCCAGCTCGACCAGCTCGGTCTGGAGCATGCGGAGCTGCTTGTCGTAGTCCTTCTTGCTGAGGGTGACGCGCTTGACCTCAGGCGTCCACTCCCCGTTCTGCTTTTGGCGCTTCCTGTCCTTCTTCCTCTGCTTCTTCGCTTTCTGTGCGATCGCCATCACGCGGAGTATGGGACAACTCCTCCCCATTCATGGGGAGGTGCCGGGCGGCCGATCACCACCCAAGGGCCTCCTGTGGAACTTGGGCGAGGTCGCTCGTGATCCAGTCGGCACCGCCGAGGTCGCGGGCCTCGAATGACGTCGTCAGAGCCAGGCAGCGCATTCCCGCCGCGCGTGCGGCCGCGACTCCGCTGACGGCGTCCTCGATCACAAGGCAGGCGCCCGGCGCGAGGCCCAGCCGGCGGCCGGCCTCGAGGAAGATGTCGGGCGCCGGCTTCTTGTGGGCGACCTGGTTGCCGTCGATGACCGCGTCGAATGAGCTCTCCGGTAGTCCGATCTCGCGCAGGTTGGCGGCCACCTTCACCCTGTCTGCGCCCGAGGCGACGGCGACCGCGAGCCCGCGCCGCCGGCACTCGGCGACGAACTCCCGGGCGCCCGGCAGCGGCCGGAGGCGGCCCCGAATCACTCGCTCGTAGATCTCGTACAGGCGCGCCTTGCCGCTCGGAATGTCGAGGGAAATCCCCCGCGCCTCGGCCGCACCGCCGATGTAGCGGTCCTCGCCCATGCCGATGAAGGGGCGAAAGTCTTCGGCCGTCATCGTGTAGCCCTTCTCGGCGAACAGCTCGATCGCCGCCTCGGCCAGGAGGGGTTCGGAGACCGCGAGCACTCCGTCGAGGTCGAAAATCACTCCACGCAGTTGGCGGCCTTTCACTTCGACGCGGCAGCGATCGTCTTCGACCTGGACGGCGTCCTGGTCGACACGATGCCGTCGATCCGCGCCGCCTGGACCCAGTGGGCGCTGGAACGCAACCTGGCCCCGGCCGACGTGCTCGCTTCGATCCACATGACGGGCGTGGAGCTGGTCCGACGGTTTGCGCCCGACGTCGATCCGCTCGCGGAGGTGCGCAGGATCTCGGCCGGACAGGCGAGCCAGGAGAGGGCGCTGGCCCGATTCGACGGCAGCCTCGAGCTCCTCGAGCAGCTGCCGGCCGAGTGCTGGGCGATCGTCACCTCCGCACGCCTGGAGCCCGCGATGCGGCACCTCGCGATGGCCGGGCTGCCGGTCCCTCGCGTCCTCATCACGGCCGAGCTGACACCCCGGGGCAAGCCGGACCCCGGGGGCTACCGCCTCGGCGCCGAACGGCTGGGAGTTCCAGCTGGTGAATGCCTCGCCGTCGAGGACAGCCCCGCGGGCATCCGGGCCGCCCGCGACGCCGGGATGTTCACCCTTGGAGTGACCAACACACACGCCGCCTCCGACCTGGACGGAGCGGACGCCGTCATCGCGTCATTGAGAGAGCTCGAAGTGCGCCTGGACCCAGGCCAGGACCTCGGCCGGGTGCGTGTCCGGCGGAAACACCGGGTAGAAGACCTTCACGACCCGGCCTGAGTCGGCGACCATCGTCAGCCGCTTGTAGAGGCGAAGGTCGACGGCGGTGAAGGTCGGGAGTCCAAGCATGTTCGCGAGCCTTAGCTCGTGGTCGCTCAAGAGCGGGAAGTTGATCTGTTTGCGTCCGGCGAATGCCGTCTGAGCCTCGGTCGTCTGCGCCGACAGGCCCATGACCGTGACGCCCAGTGCCTCGAAGGAGTGCTTTCGGTCACGGAAGGCGCAGCTCTCGGCCGTGCACCCGAAAGCGCCGGGGATCTCCTTCCAGCCGGGAGCCGGCAGGTCCGCCGTACCGGTGGCGCTTGGATACACATAAAGGACGAGTCGCGGCGCCGCCGTGGCGAGGTTGACCTGCTCGCCGGTCGTTGCCGTCAGCGTCAGGTCGGGGAGGGATCGGCCCTCGAGGCCGCGCGCCGCGCCGTCGTCTTTGGGCGCGGGGTAGGCGAGAAACTCGGAGGCCTGCGCGCTCACCTGAGCAGCGCTTTGAGCTGGGCCGGGCTCATGGCCGAGCCCGCGGCCTCGACCAGGGTGCGCGTCTTCTCGATCATCAGGGCGTTCGCGGCGTCGATCTCGTCGTCCGAGACCAGCACGAAGTCGTGGAGCAGCCGGCGCAGGATCCGCTGCGGCAGCTCGAACGGGGTCGCCGTGGAGAGGCCCTCGGCGCGAGTCCGGTTCGGCGCCTCCTGCAGCTCGCCGCTCTTCCAGCTCAGGTATGCCGCCGGAGCCTGGTCCGACTGGACGCCGATCACGCGAATCTCAGGGTTGACCGCCTTGGCGACCGTGCACGCCCCGGCGGCGCCAGAGCCTCCGCCGATGGGGACGAAGATGGTGTCGACGTCGGGCTGCTCCTGCAGCAGCTCGAGGGTATGGGTCCCCACGCCGGAGATCAGAAGCGGCTCGTCGCCCGAGTGGATGTAGCGGTAACCGTGCTCTTTCGCAAGGCGCTCGGCGTTGCGGCGCGAGTCGTCGTAGCGCTCCCCCTCGAGGATCACCTCGGCGCCCAGGTCCTGCATCGACTCGACCTTGACGGGGTTGGCGGCGGTGGGCGCGCAGATGATCGCGCTCACCCCGAACAACCGCGCGGCGTAGGCGACCGACTGCCCGTGGTTGCCGGTCGAGGCCGAGATCACGCCACGGGCGCGTTCGTCATCGCTGAGCCGGCTGACGAGGTTGACGCCTCCGCGGACCTTGAACGCTCCTGTCGGGTTGTGGTTCTCGTGCTTGACGAAGACCTCCGCGCCCACGAGGCGATCGAGCGCGGGATAGCGCCTCAGGGGGGTGGGCGAGAGGTAGGGCCGGATCTGCCTCGCCGCGTCGAGGACATCGGTAAGACTCGGCTCCGCGAGCTGGGCCATCGCTGACAGGGTAGAAGTGCGGGCGCCAGACCGTCTAACCGGCCGGCACCTCGCGTGGGGCTCTCGCCGTCACGACGAGTCCGGCCAGCAGCGCAATCAGCATTCCCGCATGAAACGTCAGGTCGAGCGCGGTTCGGGGGCCAACGCCGACCGCGATCGTGTACAGGCCCACGAGCACGCCGAGGACTCCGAAAGCCTGTGCCGCGATCGCAGCCCGGCGCGCCCACGGCGGCGGCGCCCATGTGAGGAGGAGTCCAGCCAGCAGCACGCATGCGATCACCGACTCCGCGGTGCCGGCCGCCTGGTGCTGATACCCCGTGACGAGCCAGCCGAAATGAATCGACACCGCCGCCACGAAGATGGCGGCTTGCGCGATCAGGAAGGAACGTACAACCTTGAGGTGGCTCATATGCATCAGTACACGACAATCAGGCCGTGAAGGTCGGCATCTTCCTGCCCCAGGGCTGGCGCATGGACCTCGCCGACATTGCCGACCCGGTCGAAAAATACGAGACCATGAGCCGCTGCGCCGTCGAGGCAGAGCGCGCCGGCTACGACGCGATCTTCCTGTACGACCATTTCCACACGGTTCCCGACCCTCACGTCGAGTCCGTGTTCGAGTGCTGGACCTCGATGGCGGCGCTCGCGCGCGACACGCGGACCATCCGGCTCGGCCAGATGGTCACCTGCAACAGCTACCGGCCGCCCTCGTTGCTCGCGAAGATGGCGAGCTGCATCGACGTGATGAGCCATGGCCGGCTCATCCTCGGCATCGGCGCGGGCTGGTACGACCACGAGTACCGTGCCTACGGCTACGAGTATCCCGACACGCCGGAACGGCTGCGCATGCTGCGCGAGTCGCTGCAGGTCATCAAAGCGATGTGGACGCAGGACGAGGCGACGTTCGAGGGCGGCTACTACAAGATCCGTGGGGCAATCAACGAGCCCAAGCCCGTGCAGAAGCCGCATCCGCCGATCTGGATCGGCGGAGCGGGGGAGAAGGTCACGCTCAAGCTCGTCGCGCAGTACGGAGACGCGTGCAACTTCAACGCGGACATCGAGACTGTTCGCCACAAGCTCGATGTGCTGCGCCAGCACTGCGAGACGGTCGGCCGTGACTACGACTCGGTGCTCAAAACCATCGAGTTCTACACGATCCTCGGCGACGAGCGCGAGATCGAGCGCGTCGTCCGCGACCACGCTCAGCGGACAGGGAGGGACGAAGGGTACATCCGCTCCTGGCATCCCCTGCACGGCGACGCCGACACGGTCGCCGAGATCATCCACGAGTACGCCGAGCTCGGGATCCAGTACTTCATCGTGAACCTCCCCAACGCCTTCGAGGGCGGCGTGATCAGCCGCTTCGCGGAGGAGATATTTCCGCGGATCGGGCTGGAGGCAGCGGCCAAGCAGGTCTAGCGCGAACAGCGCAGAATCCTCGCCAACATGGCGGCCCTGCTCAGGCGCGGGCCGGTGATCTTGTATGTCGTGATCGCGTTCGCCTGGACGTGGACTTACGTGATCCTCTTCCTGATCGAACGTACTAACTCCGTGAGTGTCGGCGGACGCGCGAAATCGCCAAAGCTCGCCGGTGGGACAAGCCCGGGGCCTCGCAAGTAAGATCCGCCTGCCCGGTTGGGCAGTACGAAGGTGAAGCACAAACGCTCGGCCATGCGCGGAGGCGTGGCGGCTGGCGTGTTCGTGGTCGCTATCCTCAGCGGCGCGAGCGCGCTCGCCGCCCCTTCAGGCTGGCTTGCTCTCGACGCTTCGATTCGCGCCACTGGCGGAGCGGTCGACTGGGCGAACTCGGGCGCCGCGGGCGGAACTCCATGCACGAACGGCGGCGTCGATGTCACCGGAGCCAACGGTCTTTTCAACTGCGGCATCTACAACGGAGCAACGACGCCGCCGACACCTCCACTGCGGACCAACAACGATCCGACCATCATCTCGACCGCCTTCATCGCCGACCCCTTGCCGTCCGACGTCACCCAGGCCTGCGGCGCCGGCGACCCGACGACCGTCCAGGGCGGAACCAACGACGATGCGCTGAACTCGTACACGATCACTACCGGTTCGTCGCCGCCGAAAGACGAGCTGGCAAACGTGTATGCGGTGAGCCGCACGCGGGCCGACGGCCATCCAGAGCTGTATTTCGCGGCTGAGCGAGCAACCAACAACGGCAACAGTCACATCGACTTCGAGTTCCTGCAGAGCGTCGTCACGCGCACGGCGGCCTGCGGCGGCACCCTCACCGGTAACAGGACGCAGGGCGACCTCCTGGTCGCAGCCGATTTCAGCAACGGCGGCCAGGTCGCCACTGCCAGCGTATGGCAGTGGCAGTGCTCCCCGGTGCAGCCAAACGGCACGATCTGCGATCCGGGTACGGGCGCGCAGTATGTCCAGAATCTCTCGCTTCCGGCTGGCACCATCCCGTTCTTCATCAACGACACGGCAGCCGTGCCGTGCGGAGGCTGGGCGTGTCGGGCCCAGAATGGGGCGCAGGTGACGGATGTTCCGCAGTTCGATTTCGTCGAGGGCGGGATCAGCTTGCAGGATCTTGGCTTCACTGGATGCTTCAGCACGTTCCTGCCGCACACCCGCACGTCGGACTCGTTTACTTCTCAGCTCGCCGATTTCACAGGGCCCCACGCGCTGGCTTCGTGCAGGACTCCTGTGACCAACAGCACACCAGGCGGCTCGGTCGCGCCCGGCACTGCAGTCCGTGATGTCGCCGACCTCACCAACGACGGCGCCGCGGTCAAGCCGGGTGGGACGCTCACGTTCTTCCTCTGCCAGCCAGCCCAGGTGACCGCGTCGGGTTGCCTCGGCGGCACGCAGGTCGGCGCTCCGAAGACGCTGGTCAACGGCGTGGCGACGTCGGACCCGAGCAGCGTCACCAACACATCGGGCAAGTACTGCTGGCGAACGGTCTATACGCCCGACCTGGCCAGTCTTGGGATCTACACGCCCGGCTCGCATACGAACGCAACGACCGAGTGCTTCAACGTCGCCGCGCCGGTCAACCTGCCCAACACAGGCCTCCCCGACATTCGATTCAATCTCTGGTCCTCGCTGCCCGGCCTGCTGATCGCACCGGCGCTGCTCCTGTCGCTCGCCTGGCGTCGCAGCCGCTCGCTCGCGGTCCTGTTGATGGCGGGGGTGATCGTCGGTTCGAGCCCTCCGATCGCACCGGCGCCGCCGCCCACCGGTCGCGATCCGGGAGTTGCACAATCGAGCGCGCATGTAGACGAGGGGGCCACCTCGACCCAGCTCGGCGGCGTCAAGGCGAAGGCGATGGGCTGGCGCCTTGTCATCCCGCGCATCGGTGTCGACGCTCTCATCCAGTCCGTCGGTCGTGACTCCCACGGCGCCATGGCCTCGCCCAGCGGCCTCGACACCGTCGCCTGGTTCAACCGAGGTCCGGTACCCGGACACCCCGGGGACGCTGTGATCGACGGCCACTATGGCGATTCGAGCCAGGCCGGGGTTTTCCGCAAGCTGCATTGGCTGCGTCCGGGCGACGAGATCCAGGTCGTGTGGCCGGACGGACGCACGGTTTTCTTCGAGGTCGCGACCTCGGAGGTCGTGGCCGCAAACGCGCATCCCGCGGGGGTGTTCGCCAGCACCGGGCCGGCGCGCATCTCGCTGATCACGTGCACTGGGCTGTGGGACAAGTCGCGTGGGACGTACAGCGATCGGCTGATCGTCACTGCCATGCTGTCGTAAGCCACATGGACCTCGGGCTCGGCGGCCGGATCGCGATCGTCACCGGCGGCGCCTCCAACCTGGGCCGTGCGATCACGCTGGGCTTCGCGGCCGAGGGCGCGCGCGTCATCATCGCCGACGTCGATGACGAGCAGGCGAAGAAGGTCGAGCGCGGAGCGCCCTCGGGCACGATCGTGGCCCGTCACACCGACGTCACGGACTGGGACTCCGTGACCTCGACTGTGAAATTCGTGGAGAGTTCCATGGGCCGCGTCGACGTGCTCGTCAACTGCGCCGGCTGGACCATCGACCGCCTGTTCATGGAGAAGCCGCGCAGCGAGTGGGAGCGCGAGATCGCGATCGACATCTGGGGTTTCATCAACGCCACGCGCGCGGTCCTCGACAAGATGGTCGAGCGCCGGTACGGACGGATCGTGTCCATAGGCTCCGACGCGGGCCGCATGGGGGAGTGGCGCGAGGCGGTCTACAGCGGGACCAAGGCGAGCGTGATCGCGATGTCGAAGGCGATCGCGCGCGAAGTCGGAAAGTACGGCATCACGCTCAACGTCGTGTGCCCCGGCCTGGTCCCAGGCTCGCCCCAGACGTCGGGCGCCAGCTCGATGTGGTCCTCGGAGCAGATGGAAAAGTTCACTCCCGAGGTTCGCGAGAAGGCCGCGAAGGCATACCCGTTGCGCAGGCTCGGCACTGCAGAGGACGTCGTACCGGCCGTCCTGCTGCTCGCCTCCGACCGCGCGTCCTACATCACAGGCCAGACGCTGTCGGTCAGCGGCGGCTACACGATGATCTGACCGAGGACTTCGTCCCGCAGCTTCCGCCAGCGCTCAGCCCGATGCCGTCCCGCGAGCGGAAAGATGAAGGTGTCAATACCGACCGACCGCAGCTCGCGCAGCCGGACGGCGCACTCGTCGGGCGTGCCGACGACGGCCAGCGCCCGCACCAGCTCGTCCGAGACCGCGGCGCTGTGCTCGGCGTGCGTCGAGAGGTGCTCCGCGTAGTCGTACGACTCCGCGCTGCGCCGGATCTCCTCGCGAAACCCGGCCACGCTCTCCGGCAGCTCTTTGTGATGCGACATCAGGCGGGCCTGTGCCGAGGCCCACGACCGCACGTCTTCGAGATCGGTCGATGTTGGGGCGATGAACGCGATCTCGAAATCAGCTCGCGGGCTGCCGGCCTTGATCCACTCCACCTGGCGGCGCACCATGTCTGGCTGCGCGGGCCCCATGACGATGGCGCCGTCCGCCGCGCGGCCGGCCAGGTTGCACATGCGCTCCTGGCTGACGGCGAGATAGATGGGGATGGCCGCGTCCATGTGCTCGCGGAAGAACTCGATCGCACCGGCGACCTCTGCGACCTTCTGTGGCTTCAGCCCGATGCCGTAGAGCGCGGAGTCACCGGCGCCGAGGCCGAGGATCGCGCGTCCGTGCGAGATCTCACCGACCGCGTTGATCGCGTTGGCGGTGACGGTCGGGTGCCGCGTCACGGCGTTGGTGACGCCGGTGCCGAGTCCGATGCGCGTCGTGTTCAGCGCCGCGACCACAAGTCCGGCGTAGACGTCTTTCATCGCGAGCTGCGAGTCGATGACCCACACGCGGCCCACTTCTTCGCGTTCGAGCTCGGCGACGAAGGCGCCCCAGGTGTCGAAGGACTGACGCGGGCTGATGCCTACGCTGACGTCGAAGGCGGTCACCCTGTTTCCCTCCCCGCTTGCCGGGGAGGGTCAGGGTGGGGACCGCTCACTCCCTTTTGACGTCTCTTGAGCGCTTCCTGGCGCTCCGGGCTCGCTGCCGCCGCTGCGCGCAGGCGCTGCGCGACCGAGAGGTCGTCGCCCACAGCGCCGCGCGCCGCGAGCAGGTTGAGGCTGGCCTTGGTGCCGCGGACGGCCGCTCGCGGCGAGGTGGCGAGCTTGTGCGCGAGGTCGTGGACCCTCGCGTCGATGTCCGAGGCCGGCACGACCCCGGTCACCAGTCCCCACGCGTACGCCCGCGGGCCGTCCAGCTCCGGCATGCCGAGGAGCAGGTCAGCGGTGCGGGCGAGCCCGCATGTCTGGACGAGTCTGGCGACGAACTGGTATCGGTAAACGACTCCGAGCCCGACCGCCGGCACGGACATCCGGAGCGCGGGTGTGGCCACGCGGAGGTCGCAGTTCATCGCCAGCTCCACTCCGGCGCCGTGGCAGTGGCCGTGCAGCCGCGCGATGACGGGGGCCGGACACTCCCGGAGCGCGGTGACCGCCTCGCCGATGGCGCTGTCCGCGTCGAGGTCGGAGGCGGTGCCCGTCAGGCGTGACAGGTCGTACCCCGCCGAGAACGCCTCGTCACCCGCCCCGCGCAGGATCACCGCGGAGGCCCGGTCGCCATCCCGCTGCAGGGTTCCGGCGAGGGCGCTCAGCAACTCCGGGTCGACGGCATTGCGGCGCTCCGGGCGGTTGATGGTAAGGGTGAGCACATCGTGCTCACCCCACTGCACCAGCAGGGGGTCAGCCAACTTCGACAAAGAACGAGTTGATCGCATGCGCCAGCTCGCAGGGCTTCTCGACCGGGATCGGGTGTCCGGCCTCGGGCATGACGTCGAGACGGCTCCCCTTGATCCCCGCCGCGATGATCTCCGCCGCCTTCGGCGGGCAGTGGCGGTCACGCTCCGACGCGACGATGAGAGTGGGCGCGGTGATCCGCGGCAGCTCGGAGTCGAGCGGTGCCTCGTGCAGCGCCGCCATCGCCGCGCACGCGTTGGCGTAGCCGCGAGGGTCGGTGGTGGACTGGCGGCGGATCAGCAGGCCCTCCTCGAGCTCGGAAGGCGATTCCGCGTAGACGTCCGCGGTGTCCTTCTCCATCGTCGTGAGCAGGTCGGGGTCGTCGCGGTCCACCATCTCGACGCGCTTGCGGTACCACTCGGCCGCCGCGCGCCCAACCCGGCTCGAGGTCGCGACAAGCGCCAGCTTGCGGACCCTCGGCGAGTGGTCGATTGCGACCCGCATCGCCACCGTCCCCCCGAGTGAGAAACCGGCGATGTCGGCGCGGTCGATGCGAAGCACGTCCATGAGGGCGACCAGGTCGTCGCCCAGCTGCGCGAGCGTCCCGTCGGGCCGGCCGAGGTCAGTCTCGCCGTGCCCCCTGAGGTCGTACATCACGACACGATGCCGAAGCATCAGGTCGGGCACGGTCCGCCGCCACGCGCGGTGATCGTCCGCCAGGCCGTGGATGAGGATCAGCGGTTCGCCGCGTCCGGCCTCGAACCAGGCGACGTCGATGTCGTCACATCGCGAGTGCATGTTCTCGCAGCGCCTTGCGGTTGACCTTGCCAGGTCCGGACAACGGCAGCTCCTTTATCGAGTACACGGCGACGGGCCACTTGTAGTGGGCGAGCCCTCGCTCCTTCAGCAACGCGTCGATCTGCGCTTTGTCCGCGCTGCCGACCACGAACGCCACGGGCACCTCGCCCAGCTCGGAGTCAGGGCGCGCGACCACGCAAACGTCGGCCACTCCCGGATGCGAGCGCAGCATCGATTCGACCTCGTACGGGTTGATGTTGGATCCGCCCCTGATGATGATGTCCTTCACGCGCCCGACCACGTGCAGGTAACCGTCGCCGTCGACAAAGCCGAGGTCGCCCATGTGGGCCCAGCCGTCGGCGGAGTAGGGGCCTGAGTCCTCGCCCCAGTAGCGGTCCTGGACGAGGTCGCCGCGCATGCAGATTTCGCCGTCGACGATCGTCCACTCCGCGCGGTCGTGCGGCCGGCCGACCGTCGTCCAGCGCTTTGCCTGGGGGTCGGACGGGCTCGCCACCGCGAGCTGGCCCGCATCCATCGATCCGTAGAAGCTCGCGATCGGGATCCCGGTCGACTTCTCCCAGCGCTCGGCGATCTCGGGCGGCAGCGGCGCGCCCGCGACCGCGACAGCGCGCACCGATGGCAGCGAGATGGGGTGGTTCAGCATTCGGATGATGTTGGTGGGCACACCGACCAAAAAGGTAGCCCCCGAGTCCGCAGCCACGCTGAGGCAGCGCTCGGGCGTCCAGTGCGGCTCTCCCAGCATGACCAGCGCCGCACCCACGCGCAGGCAGTAGAGGCACATGCCTCCGATGCCTTGCGTCAACGGGGTCATCGGCAGGACTCGATCGTGCTCGGAGATGCCGAGGCGCGCCGTGAAGGCCTCGAAGGTGACCTGTTTCAGGCGCGCCGACAGCGAGGCCAACTTCGGCATCCCCGTCGTGCCCGAGGTCATCGCGATCTCGACGATCCGCTCGGGGTCGTAATCCAGGACGGGTGGCGTCGGCCCGTCGCCGACGGCATCGATGTCGATCTCGCGGATGATCGAACGCGGCCGCACCCTCTCCCGGACCCAACGCCTTTCGTGCTCGCCCACTCCCACCGGCAGTGGCAGGATGACTCCGCCGAGGTCGGGGATCGCCAGCTCCAGCGCGACGTACTGCCAGACGTTGGGCAACTGCACCCCTGTTACCTCGCCCTTGCGCACGTCGTGGGCTGCGAGAAACGCCTTCAGGCGATGCACCGCCTCGAGCAGTTCTTCGAATGTGATCTCCCGACCGTCATCCCACACCGCGAGGCTCGATCCCCGGCGCGCCGCGTTCCACTCCAGGTAGCTGACCGGTCGGTAGGGCTCAGGCTTCATGGAGCCGGTCTGGCGTCAGGGGCAGCGTAAGGTCGGTGAGCGAGAGCGCGTCGGCGACCGCGTTCGCAACGGCAGCGGTCGAACCGATCGTGCCGCCCTCCCCGGCCCCCTTGGTGCCGAGCTCATGGACCGTCGAGGGCGTCGACTGGTGGGTGATCTCCACCCGGGGCACCTCGCCGGCGCTCGGTACCAGGTAGTCGACGAAGGTTCCGCTCAGCAGCTGGCCGTCGTCACCGTACGCGACCTCCTCCAGCAGCGCCGCGCCAATTCCCTGCGCCACACCGCCGACGACCTGTCCGTCGACCACCATCGGGTTGATGAGGACGCCGCAGTCTTCCGCCACGACGTAGCGCAGGATCTCGACCGCACCGGTCTCGCGGTCGACCTCGACCATGCACATGTGGGTGGCGTAGGGATGCGACGCCTGGACGGCGTCATAGGTGACGGTGACATCGGGCTCGCCGTTCTCAGCCATCAGCTCGCCCAGTAACGTGGCAGCGCGAAACACGGCTGTGGCCGCGGTCACTGAGCCGCGGCTCATGAACGAGCCTGTTCCGCCGCCGACCACCGCGGTGTCCGTCTGCTCGACGACCACCGACTCCGGCTCCGTGCCCAGGGCTTCAGCCGCGACCTGCGCCAGCGTCGTGTGCGCGCCCTGGCCGACCGCCGGACAGCTCGTCTGCACGTGCACCCGCCCGTCCTCGGCCAGCCATGCGCGAGCCGTATCACTCCCGGGGATGTCGAGCATGCCGCGACCCTTGAAGGTCGAGGAGCCGGCGCCGGTGTACTCGACGTAGGAGGCGATCCCGATTCCGATGTGCCGTCTGTCCTTCTGCTGTTCGCGCAGCCCCGGATACTGAATCGCCGACGCCGCGGCATCGAGCGCGGCCGCGTAGTCGCCACTCTCGTACGGATGCCCGGTGACCGACCTGTACGGCATCTGCTGGCTCTTGACGAAGTTGAGGCGCCGGACGTCGAGTGGGTCGAGGCCGAGGCGCGCCGCGATGAGGTCCATCAAGCGCTCATGCGCGAGCACCGCGGTCACCATGCCGACGCCGCGGTAGGGGCCCTCGGGCGACTTGTTGGTCGCGACCGCGTAGGTCGCGTACTCGTAGTCGCGTATGTCGTAAGGGCCGGGCATCAGCCCCGCCGTGCCGAGCGGGTCGAGGAGAGGTCCGAACGGACGGATGCCGTACGCGCCGATGCTCGAGTGGACGGTGGCGCGCAGGGCAAGCACCCGGCCGTCCCCGCGCACCGCGGCGGAGAACCGCACGCGCTGGTCGCGCGCGTGGCTGGCCGACTGCATGTGCTCGGAGCGCGTCTCGATCCACTTCACCGGCGCGCGGACGCGCCGCGCGATCCACGCGAGCAGGATCTCCTCCGGGTAGACCTGCGCCTTGACGCCGAAGCCGCCGCCGACGTCGGTCGCGACGACCCTTACCCCGCCGCGCTCGATGTCCAGACACTCGGCGATCCCGTCGGCGACCAGGTGCGGCACCTGCGTCGACGTCCACACCACGACGCCTTCGCCGTCAGACGTGGCGACTACTCCGCGCGGTTCGATCGGCGCGGCCGCGACGCGCGGATGGACGACTTCGCCCTCGATGACCAGGTCGGCCCGTGCGAACGCCGCGGCGGGGTCGCCGTAGGCGCGCTTGCCGACGAAGTACACGTTGCCGGGCACGTCGTCATGCACCAGCGGCGCGCCCACGGCCAGGGCCTGCTCGAAGGATATGACCGCCGGCAGCGCCTGGATGTCGGGCGAGCTCCGCTCGACTGCGTCGGCCGCCTGGTAGCTGCTGGGAGCGACGGTGGCGCCGATCATCTCGCCCACGAACCGGACGCGGTCCGCGGCCAGGATCGGCCGCGCCGGGGAGACCGCGCCGGGTGTGCTGAGGTGTACCTCGAGCGGCTTGCAGGTCCCCTCCAGATCGGCGGCGGTGAAGGTGGCGTCGACGCTCCTCAGGAGGCCGCTCGCGATCGGGCTGCGCACGATCCCGACGAACATGCAGCCGTCGGGCTTCAGGTCGTCCACGAACCGGCCCTCGCCGCGCAGGAGCCGCGGGTCCTCGAAGCGCTTGAGGCTCCGGCCAATGACTCCGGCCATGTCGCTAAAGTCTCCGTCATCGACGCACACTGGATGGCGGTCGCGCGAGGTGATGAGCCGGCCGACCTTGTGCTGTCCGGCGGCCACGTCCTCTCCGTCTTCACCAGGGAGTGGCTCGATGTCGACGTAGCGGTCAAGGACGGCCACGTCGTCGGGCTGGGCCGCTACGAGGGCAGCGAGAAGCTCGACGTGGCGGGCGCCTACCTTGTCCCCGGGTTCATCGACGCACACATGCACATCGAGTCGTCCAAGCTCATGGTCGACGAGTTCGCGCGCGCGGTCCTCGCGCACGGCACCACCGCGGTCGTCGCCGACCCGCACGAGATCGCCAACGTCCTCGGCACCGACGGCATCCACTGGCTGCTCGACTGCTGCGAGGACCTCCCGCTCGACGTCTTCGTCATGGCGTCGTCGTGCGTCCCCGCCTCGCATTTCGAGTCACCGCGCCGGCCGTTCACCACCGGCGACATCGAGAGTCTTCTCCGCCGCAGTCGCACGATCGGGATCGCCGAGATGATGAACTTCCCCGGCGTCATCGCCGGCACCCCGACCGAGCTAGCCAAGCTCGACACCGGGCTGACGACGCATGTCGACGGGCACGCGCCGGGCGTCCGCGGCCCGGACCTCAACGCATACATCTCCGCCGGCATCCACACGGACCACGAGGCGTTCACTTTCGAGGAGGCGCTCGAGAAGCGGCGCCTCGGGATGTGGGTCCTGCTGCGCGAGGCTTCGATTGCACGCAACCTCCGCGACCTGCTGCCCCTGGTCAAGCGCTACGGCACGGAGCGATGCGCCTTCTGCACCGACGATCGCGAGCCCGACTTCATCGTCGAAGAAGGGCACATCAACCAGATGGTCCGGGTGGCGGTCGAGGAAGGGATCTCACCCGAAGACGCGATCGTGATGGCGACCATCAACCCCGCCACATGTCACCGGCTCTGGCGCCTGGGCGCGATCGCGCCTGGCTACCAGGCCGACATCCTGGTCCTCGACGATCTGAACTCCTTCCGGCCTCGCCAGGTCCTGAAGCGGGGCGCGCCGCCACGATTCACCAGGCTCGAGGCGCCGGAGTGGGTCCGGCAGACGGTCAGCGTGGCGCCCGTCGACGCTGATTCCTTTCGTGTGGCGGCCGGGCCGAAGAAGATCCGCGTCATGCGGGTGATCCCCGCCCAGCTGATCACCGGCGTCGAGGCCGTCGAGCCCTCCGCTCGCGACGGGTGCATCGTGGCCGACCCGTCGCGCGACCTGGTCAAGATCGCCGTCGTCGAGCGCCACCACGCCAGCGGACGGGTGGGCCTCGGGTTCGCGACCAACGTCGGGCTGAAGCGCGGGGCGTTCGCGTCGACGGTGGCCCACGACGCGCACAACATCGTCGTGCTCGGTGTCGACGACCGGGACATGGCCGCGTGCGTGATGCGCCTGGCCGAGATCGGCGGCGGGATCGTGATCGCCGACGGCGGCACGGTCGTGGAGGAGCTGCCGCTGCCGATCGCGGGGCTGATGAGCGACCGTCCCCTGGCGGAGGTCCACGAGCGCCTGCGCTCGATGGAGGCCCGGCTGCAATCGATGGGTGTCGGCATGGCCTCGCCGTTCATGACCTTGAGCTTCCTCGCCCTCTCGGTCATCCCCGAGCTCAAGATCACCGACCGCGGGCTGGTCGACGTCGGCCGCTTCGAGCTGGTGCCGCTCGGAATTGAGTGAGGACCTCGAGGCGCGTCTCTATTCGTGCCTTGCCAGCCGCAGGTGGGCCCACGCGGTTGCTCGCGGCGACGATGCGGACAAGGCCATGGACGGGTTGACCGACCAGGAATGGCTCGAGGCGATGAAGGCCCATCCGCGGATCGGCGAGCGTGGCGGCGATGCCCCGGCCAGCTCAGAGCGAGAGCAGAGCCGGGCGATGCAGGCGGCGCCCGAGACGCTGACGGCGCTCGCCGCCGAAAATCGCAGGTATGAGGAGAAGTTCGGCCACGTGTTTCTCATCGCGGCGAGCGCCCGCAGCGGCGAGGAGATCCTGGCCGAGCTCAAGCGGCGCATGGGCAACGACCCGCGTGCCGAGCTCCAGGAGGCCAAGCGCGAGCTGCGCAAGATCGCGCGCCTTCGCCTGCAGAAGCTGGTGAGCGTGTGAGCATCTCCACCCACGTCCTGGACACGATGCGCGGGACGCCCGCGGCGGGGCTTGCCGTCGCCCTGCACCGCCGCGAGCCGGACGGCGACTGGAAGGAGGTCGCCCAGACGGAGACCGACTCGGACGGCCGGGTGCACAACCTGAGCGAGGACGAGCTCGAGGCCGCGGAGTACCGGCTCGAGTTCGACACGCGTCCCTACTTCGAGCGCTCCGGATTGAGCGCCTTCTACCCGTCAGTCATCGTCGTCTTCAACTTCGAGGGCGGCCACCTGCACGTGCCGCTGCTCCTCAGCGCGTATGGCTACACCACGTACAAGGGCACATGACCATAGTCCTGGGCGACAACCAGTACGGCAAGTCGGAGACGCACGTCGTGCGCGTGACCCGGCGCGGCGGGACGCACGAGATCAAAGACCTCACCGTCACCGTCGCCCTCGCCGGCGATTTCGCCGACACGCACCTGACCGGAGACAACAGCAAGGTGGTGCCGACGGACACCCAGAAGAACACGATCTTTGCCTTCGCGCACGAGCAGATCGGCGAGATCGAAGAATTCGCGATCCGCCTCGCCCGACATTTCGTCAGCGAGTTCGCGTCGGTGTACCGGGCGCGGGTCGCGATCGAGGAGCAGGCCTGGTCGCGCGTGCATGACCACGCGTTCGTGAGCGCAGGTTCCGAGAAGCGGCTGGCGACAGTCACGTGCACTGACGACGGCACGTGGGTCGTCGCCGGGCTCGGCGACCTCGTGATTTTGAAGTCCACCGGGTCCGAGTTCCACGGTTACATCAAGGACCGCTACACCACGCTGCCCGAGACGTACGACCGGATCATGGCCACGTCGCTGCGCGCCCGATGGCGGTACCGCGACACGCAGGTCGACTGGGCCGGCTCGTTCGCGGAGGTGCGCCGCCTGCTGGTCGAGACTTTCGCCTCCAAGCATAGCCTCTCGCTGCAGCAGACGCTCTACGCGATGGGCGAAGCCGCCCTCGGGGCGCGACCGGAGGTCGCCGAGATCCGCATCTCGATGCCGAACAGGCATCACTTCGTGGTCGACCTGTCACCGTTCGGCATCGCCAACGAGAACGAAGTCTTCTACGCGGCCGACCGACCCTACGGGATGATCGAGGGCACGGTCACCCGCGACGACGCGCGTGAAGCGGCCATCGCCTGGTGATGGAGTTCTTCCAGCCCGAGACCTGGCGGGAAGCGCTCGCGCTGAAGGCGGAGCACCCCGATACGCTGCCGATCGCCGGCGGCACGGACGTCATGGTCGAGATCAACCTCGACCATCATCGGCCCGCCTCCGTAATCGACCTGACGCGCGTTCGCGAGCTGACGGAGTGGGGGACCGAGGACGGTCTGCTGAGGATTGGCGCCGGGGTGACGTACACGCGCCTGATCGACGAGCTCGGCGACCGCCTGCCCGGTCTCGCCATCGCCTCGCGCACCGTCGGATCGCCGCAGATACGCAATCGCGGCACGGTGGGCGGCAACCTGGGCACGGCGTCGCCTGCCGGCGACGCGCACCCGCCGCTGCTCGCGTCCGACGCGGTCGTCGAGCTCGCCTCGACGTGGGGGTCGCGCCGAGTCCCTGTGCGCGACTTCTTCACCGGGCCCAAACGCAACGCCATGCGGAAAGACGAGCTGATCGCGGCCTTCCTGGTCGAGCCGGCCGCGGGATCGCAGCAGTTCTCGAAGGTCGGCACGCGCAACGCGATGGTGATCGCCGTGTGCTCGTTTGCGCTCGCCCTCGATCCCGCGCGCAAGCGCGTAGGCACCGGGATAGGTTCCGCCGGACCGACGCCGCTGCGCGCCCTCGAGGCCGAGGAGTTCATCCGGGGCGAGCTGGACTGGGAGGGGCGGCGGGAGCCGAGCCAGGCGACGCTGAGCCGGTTCGGAGAGCTGGTCGCCGCCGCGGCGAAGCCGATCGACGACGTGCGCGGCACCGCCGCCTATCGCCGCCACGCGCTGGCGGTCATGGCCCGGCGGTGTCTGACGTGGGCCTGG
>WNGB01005643.1_pt1 | contig 18640 bp, 17 predicted proteins | sample 5400681 | NCBI WGS metagenome assembly WNGB01 (sample SAMN13153367, study PRJNA577476) | soil metagenome | isolation source: 115 cm soil or saprolite under grassland replicate 2 | place: USA:California | collected 2016-06-15 | reverse complement strand
GTGTTCAACCATAACGTGGGAAAATCGGGCCGTGCCCCAGGTCAGCAATACATCTATCGAGATAGACGGGCTTCGGTAATCCGCAAACGCTCGCCTCAACGTCGTGCGGAATGCGCGGAACGCACTGACATTACGCGCAGTTTCTGCGCCCATCGCGGTCTGCAGAGCAATCTTGGTGATTCTCGACGCAATATTTCGCCAAATGCCGTGCGTCTCCTTCAAAGGGGTACCGTAGACAACGTCGTAACCTTCTCGCAGCCTTTTAATTAGCTTGCCGATCTCTTCCGGTGGGTTTTGGAGGTCGTCGTCCAAGGTCACTACGATCTCGTGAATCGCAGCGCGGATGCCGCATAGGAGCGCATTGTGTTGCCCGAAATTTCGGACAAGTTGGATGCCCTTGACATGAGCGTCACGGCCGGCGAGCTCCCGGATCACATCCCACGAGCCATCCCCGCCACAGTCCTCTACGAAGATGATTTCAAACTCGGGGCTGATGCCTTCAAGCACAGCCGTCAATCGACGATGCAGTTCGCGCAAGGTCCTTTCGGACCGGTATACGGGCACAACCACCGAAATCTGCGTCGTCATTTCCACGCTGTTATCCGTCGAGATACGATTCGTCTAGCGGCAGACTCGGCCACCAAAAATGACAAAGGTATGATACCGCTCCGCGAGACTGCGCCGGCCGAGCGTGATGCGGGAATCATCCCCTGCCCCGCGCGGCACGGTCGTCACCGCCCTCGCCGCGCGCGGCTAGAATAGCGGTTGGCCCGGGTGGTGAAACAGGAAGACACAAGGGACTTAAAATCCCTCGGCGGCGGAAGCTGCCATGCCGGTTCGAGTCCGGCCCCGGGCACTAGAAACTGTTCCGCTCGTCGCAGATCGAAGCCGGCGACCCAGGTCAAGAAAAGAGCCGTGCGGACCCCCAAAAAAAACGCCGGCATTGCCGGCGTTCCTTCGCGCTGCGCTCGTCTATACCTTGCGGCGCCGCAGTCTTGGGAAGCCCATCGCCAGGAGCCCGATCCCCAGGAGACCCAATATTCCGGGCTCGGGTGCAGGTTGCGGGACGATGTGTCCACTTGTAAATGGCTCTGCCGCGAACCCTACGCCGGCGCACCCGTCATTACATTCGGCAAGCTGCATTGCAGCGTCATAGCCGCTGGCGTTGGCCGCGAGAACGCTGGACACGTTTGCCCACGTTCCGGCCGTGTTGACCAGCGTAAATGAGAAGAACGATGTTCCGCTGTTGGGCCCATCGAAGTTAGTGATGCTGAGGTCGAACTTGCCGAATCCATCCTCCGTCGAGCCTGGGAATGCGATGCTGGCCGACGGGCTCGTGCCCCCGGTGATTCCAGCGTTTCCCCCGACAATGGCAAACCCCGTCGAATTGACCTGGAGCGCAAACGCGCCATTACCGAACATGATAAAGGGCGAAAGGCTCTCGGCCTGGATGAATGCATGGGTCGAATCGTTCAGGGTGACGCAGACTTCCCCATAAGGGCCGGTATTTCCGGCGTCGGTGAAATTCGCAGTATCGAGCGTGGAGAGGAAGCTTCCAGGAGGGCAAGTGAATGCGTCCGCCAGTGCCGGCCCGCTCAAACCCGCAAAACAGGCCAACCCAACAATTACTCGCCAGACTTGTCGCCGCATGTCATCTCCGTCTTTTGTTTGTTTCCGTGGCCGCTAATCTTCGCCGGAGGTCCGCTGCAGGATGCGTGCCAATTCGCTAAGCCGATGATTTGAAATGTTCGAAAACCTGCTCAGGCGGAAGATTGTAAAATACGTCGACAATCCCACGATAGCCGACCTAACTGGTGTTCTACAACTCGCGTCGGGCGACATCGCAAGTCTGGTCGGCATCAGCCGATGAAAGGCACGGGATGAAACTGGTGACCGGTCTGATATTGGCTGCACTGCTCTCAGGATGCGTGCCTATCGGCGTGCGCGGTTCCACTGTGCCGCTGCGCAGCGGCGCGAGCGATACTCCGTACGCGTACCTGTGTCCCGCGCCCGGCACCGCGTGAAGGGCGATGTTATCTACAGCAACCTCGAACTTGCGATGCGCTGGATCATTTATGGGGCCGCTCTGCAATAGCAGCCAAATAAGCCAGGCATCCGACGAGCATCACGGCGATCCCCGCGAGCAGCAAGGTGCCGATTTGGAAGCCGGCAAAGTTGTACACGCCGCGAAGACGCATCAGGACGGCGGCTGCGCATAAAACGAGGCCGGCGGCCCCGCCAAGCCGGCCTATCCAACGCAGCAGGGTTTCCACGCTACCGCGCCACGGCGGATTGTTTGTCGGGACTCTGACTTAGACGACGCGCTTCGGCTTGCGCCTCGAGAACCTGTTCCGGCGACAGGACTCGGAGCACCGAATCGCGCTGGGCGGCTGCGCCGGCGACATCCTGCGCGGTGGCGAGATTGAACCACATGTACGCCTTCACGTTATCGGCCGGAACACCCATCCCGGCGCGATGCATCTGTCCCAGCGCGTACTGGGCGTCTCCACTGCCACTCGCTGCTGCGAGTTGCAGCCACTTCACCGCACGTTCGTAATCCTGGACGACGCCAAGGCCTTCGCGAAGCGCGTTGCCGAGCTCGTATTGCGCCTCCGGGTTGCCGTGCTGGGCCGCACGCTCCAGCCACGCCTGCGCCTCCTTCTTGTTGGCTGCGATACCGGTGCCACGGGCGTATATCTGGGAGAGTTTGTATTCTGCGATGGGGTCATCGCGCGCCGCGCGCGTGAAAGTGTCGGCAAGGCTTCCTGAATCCAGTCCCGGCTCGCGGCGAGGTTGTTCCGGGGCGCCGACCACATTCCAGGCGACGATCCCGGCTACCAATGCAAATATCGCCAAGCTCGCGACATAGTTGGCGCGTCGGCTGACGACCCAGAACCGCTCGCCGCAATCGCGACAGCGATAAGGCGAGCGAAGTCTGGGTTTTGCCGAAGCCTCCAACCCGCGGAGCAACGAACGGCGCACATTGGAACTGCTGCACGCCGGGCATTTGGTAAACATGGGTCTATTGTCGCGGTCTTGCCGTTGTACCGAGCGCCAGCAATCGCGGGCGTAACATCCCAAATCGGGGCGTTATTCCGGCACCCCCGTGGTCATCAAGATGCACCAACCGAGGCAAGACCGGTGCCAGGATTGTAACCTACTGAGATAATTCAAAATTATTGCCTAACCTGAGCATACCTTCGGCCCAATTGTAAGATTTCCCGTCAGCATTTCAATGGCCGGTTTGGCCGACAACTGGTCACCAGTCGCCTGCCGCCGACGACGGTCCAACTCGCGCCACCCTACCGACGTGTCGGTGCCATTTACACCGAGCTTCGTCTTGCTCGCGGCGCTATTTACTTCTTCCATATAAATCACATCGTTCGCGCGAATGGCATGGCACGTGCTTGCGAAGTGTAGGACTGAAATCGCGCCTAGACTGACCGTTGTGGGCTATCCTTGGCTCGCAACGTTAAGGCATGAGCGGAATGCCCGATCCCACAGATACACCACCTAGCGCTGAGCCGCCGTCTTCTGCAGGCGGCGAACCCAAGGCGAGCCGCCGGCGCTTGCTGCAAGGCGCGCTGGCCAGTGCACCCGTGCTGATGACGCTCGTCAGCCGACCGGTATTGGCCGAAACGTGCAAGACACCGTCCGGCTACGTTTCGCTGAATGCGAGCACTGCCGGCCATGGGGCCATTTGCTCGGGGGTGTCGCCCGACACCTGGAAGAATGCGCTGAATAGGGAATTTCCGCCGGGTTTCCCACCCAGCAAAACTTTCAACAGCTTTTTCAACAGCCCTCCTTACCCGGGCTTTGCCGGTCCGCCCCCCCTCTCGCTGCTGGATGTATTAAACCTCCCTCCGACCCCGCCCATCAATGACGTAGCTCGCCTGATCGTGGCCGCGCTGCTCAACGCCGCTGCGGGGACGACGCCGGTCCTGACGACTCAAGTCGTGAAGCACATGTGGGAGGAGTATTTCACCACGGGATTTGGAACCTTCTCACCATCCTCGGGCGCGCACTGGAACCACGACGAGCTCATCGATTACCTGTTAACAACGATGTCGTAGGTTCAACGCGCAGGGTCGCTTCCTGAGCCTTGCATGTCGTCCCTACCCGCGCTACGTTGGCGTTGCATGCCTCACGACGCAATCGTCTGGCGCGAATGGGATGGCGAATTCGTAGTGCGCAACGAGCGCACGGGAAGCACGCATCTGCTCGGGCTGCTGGCCGGAAGCATTCTGCAAGTTGTCCTGGAAGCCGATGGCGCCCTGAGCGTCGCCGATATCTCGGCCGCGCTCGGCGACGCACCCACTGCAAAGGCCGACCGGTACGCTGCGATCGAGGCGGTCCTGTCCGAGTTCAAGCGGCTCGGCCTCGCGGAACCCGAGCGGCAATGATCGTTGGCGAGCTATCGCCCGAAGAGTTGCGCGGCCAACTGGCCGATGGCAGCCTGCGGCTGCGCACCGGACCGGTGGTGACCGGCATCCAGTCTCGATTGGCCAAGGTCGTACACGGCGTCGCGCTCCACTACGCCGACCACACGATCGAGGATTCGGAGGGCTTTGCCGATTTCCACGTGCGCGTCGCTCCACCGCGCAGCCTGCGGCGTTGGCTAGGCCCGCAGGTCCGGTTTCAGCTCGACGACGCGCGCCCGTTTCTGCCGCTCCCCGCCGACCAGGCGTTTGCGATGCTGGAATGGGGACTCAACTGGTGCGTCAGCAGCCACTGTCACCAATATCTTATCGTGCACGCGGCGAGCGTCGAGAGGTCGGGCCTCGCGCTTCTGCTGCCGGGACCGCCCGGATCGGGCAAGAGCACCTTGTGTGCCGGGCTCGTCAACCGCGGCTGGCGGCTGCTGTCCGACGAGCTCACGTTGCTCGACTTCGGTACCGGCCACGTCGTTCCCCTGCCGCGGCCGGTCAGTCTGAAAAACGCGTCGATCGACACGATCCGGCGCTTCTCACCGGAGGCGGTGATCGGCCCACCGGTGCACGATACCGTCAAAGGATCGGTCGCCCACATGAAGGCGCCGACCGATAGCGTGCGCCGCGCGACGGAGGCGGCGCGTCCGCGCTGGATCGTGCTGCCTCATTACGAAAGCGGCGCTGCGGCGCGCTTGGCGCCGTTATCCAAAGGACGCGCGTTCATGCACTTGGCCGATCACGCCTTCAATTACGACGTGCACGGCCGCCGAGGCTTCGAGCTCCTGGCCCAGGTCATCACCGGCAGCGATTGCTTCGAATTCCAGTACGGCGCGCTGGAAGATGCGATCGCGGTATTCGACGACGCTGCGCGCCGCGCATGAGCCCCGAGCGAACGAATCCTGTCGTTCTCGCGTTGAGGGACCCGGCGGCCTTGCCGCGGCTGAGCCTTCCGCAGTGGGAAACGCTCATCCGCCAGGGGCGCCGCACCAACCTCCTCCCGCGCGTGGCCCTGGCCCTCCACGAGCTCGGGCTGCTGCCCCAGGTGCCAGCCGCGCCGCGCGCCCATCTCGAGGCAGCGCGGACGCTTGCGCAGGCACAGGCCGACGCGGTTCGGCGCGAAGTCGCGTTCATCGATCGGGCGCTCTCCGTCACGGGTGTTCCGATCGTCCTGCTCAAAGGAGCCGCGTACCTGATCGCCGGCCTGACGGCCGCTCGCGGCCGATTGTTCTCCGACATCGACATCCTGGTTCCGCGCGGCGCGCTCGCGAACGTCGAAACGACTCTGATGCTCCACGGCTGGCACACGAGCAAGACGACTGCGTACGATCAGCGCTATTACCGCCGATGGATGCACGAGCTGCCGCCGCTCAGGCACATCAGTCGGCAGACGGTGCTCGACGTGCACCATGCGATCCTGCCGATCACGGCGCGCCTGAAACCCGACTCGGCCAAGCTGCTGGCGGCTTCGCGGCCGATCGCGGGCGAGCCGCGACTGCGCGTTCTCGCGCCGGTGGACATGGTCCTGCACAGCGCCACGCATCTGTTCTGCAACGAGGACGTCGGCAACAGTCTGCGCGATCTCGTGGACCTGGACAGCCTCCTGCGCGAATTCGCGAGCGAAGCGGGTTTCTGGCCGAGGCTGACGGCGCGCGCGGGCGAGCTGGATCTGACGCGGCCGCTTTACTATGCGTTACGCTACGCGGTGCGTCTTCTCGACACACCTGTGCCTGACCGCGTGCTCGGCGCTGCGGAAATCGGCCGACCGCCGCCCGTGCTGCGCGGCTTGATGGACGCGATTTTTCTGCGAACGCTGCAGCCGAACCGCGCCAACGGTGGTCTGAGCTCGTTGGCGCGCGGATCGCTATACGTGCGCGCGCATTGGCTGCGCATGCCGCCGCTGCTCCTCGCCCAGCACCTGGCGGTCAAGGCGTTGCGCCGGGAAGAACAAAAGGCAGGCTGACCGTGAATCCCACGTTTGTCGATCGAAGTTCCGCAATTCGGCGCATGGCCACGGATGATTCCCGCGGCGGTGCGCGCATCGCGCCGACGTCCTTTTCCCAGCAAGCCCTTTGGGTGCTGGGCCAGGTATTGCCCCAAGAATCTGTTTACAACGAGTCGGATGTTTTCCGGCTCAAGGGGGCGCTGGATATCGAAGCGCTGAGAAACGCGGTGAACGAGATCGTGCGCCGGCATGAGGTACTACGGACGCGCTTTGCGGTCGAGGATGGTGAACCGGTGCAGGTGATCGCTCCAGAGCTCAAGCTGTCGCTGGAAGTCACGGATCTGAGTGCGCTGCCCGATGGCGAGCGCGAAGCAGAGGCGCAGCGACGGGCCCGGGACGACGCGCGAGCGGGATTCGATCTGGAGCGTGGTCCGTTGATTCGCGTGCGGCTGCTCCGCTTGGAGAAGGACGAGCATTGGTTGCTCCAAACAATGCACCACATCATCAGGGACGGTGGGTCGATGGTGGTGTTCGCAAAGGAGCTGTCCAACCTTTACGGCGCCTACAGCTCGGGGAAGCCCTCGCCGCTGCCGGAGCTGCCGCTCCAGTACGCGGACTATGCGGTGTGGCAGCGGGAACGATTACGGGGAGAGGTGCTGAAGGAGCAACTTGCCTACTGGAAGCAAACGCTGGCGAACTTGTCGATGCTGGAGTTGCCGACGGATCGACCGCGGCCGGCCGTGCCGAGCTACCGGGGCGGCCGGGTAGCTTTCGAGCTTGGCGAAGACCTCACGCGCGGTTTGAAGGAACTGCGGCGGCGGGAGCAAACCACCTTGTTCACCACGCTGCTGGCAGCCTTTCAAGTGCTGCTGTATCGCTGCAGTGGACAGGAAGATATCGCGGTGGGGGTTCCGATTGCGGGGCGCACGCGGCCGAAGCTGGAAGTGTTGATCGGCTTCTTCGTGAACATGCTCGTGCTGCGTGCGGACTTGTCGGGGGAGCCGAGCTTCAGGGAGTACCTCGCCCGGGTGCGGAGACAGACACGCGATGCGTATGCGCATCAGGACCTGCCGTTCGCGAAGCTGGTGGAGGAACTTGCTCCCAGGCGCGACCCATCGCGCAATCCGCTCTTCCAGGTGTCGTTCGTCAAGGGAACCGAGCCGGGCGAAAGGCCGGAGCTCAGCGGTCTTACCGTGGACACCATCGAGACGACGGGCACCGAAGCGGTGAAATTCGACCTCGGGTTCTCGGTGGCCGACGAAGACCGAAAGATACGCGTCGTCATCGAATACGCGGCGGACCTGTTCGATGCTTCCACGATCGAACGCCTGGCGGCGCACTGGCGGGTGTTGCTGGAAGGCATTGTCGCTGATCCTACGCAGAAGATCTCGCGGCTGCCGCTGCTCACCGCAGCCGAGCGCGAGCGGCTGCTGAGGCAAGGCCGCGCGGCAGCGGCGTTTCCAAGGGACAAGTGCATTCATCAGTTGTTTGAGGCGCAGGTGCAGCGTACGCCGGAGGCTACGGCAGTAGTGTTCGAGGCGCAGCGGCTCACCTATGCCGCGCTCAATGCGCGGGCCAATCGGCTGGCGCACCACCTGCGCACGCTGGGCGTCGGCCCGGAAGTGCTGGTGGCGCTTGCGATGGAGCGCTCGCTGGACCTGGTGGTGGGGCTGCTGGGCATTCTCAAGGCGGGCGGCGCGTATGTGCCGCTGGACCCGAGTTACCCGGCGGAACGGCTGGCTTTCATGCTGACCGACACTCGGGCGCCGGTGTTGCTCACGCAACAGCGGCTGCTCGGCCAACTGCCCGCCTACGCCGGGCACACGGTGTGTCTGGACCGCGACTGGGCGAGCATCGCGGCGCAGCCGGACAGCAACCCCGCGCCGAGTAGCACGCCCGACAACCTCGCCTATGTCATCCACACCTCAGGTTCCACCGGTACACCCAAGGGTACGCTCGTCACTCACCACAACATCGCCCGCCTCTTCGCAGCGAGCGCGCATTGGTTCGGGTTCGATGCGCATGACGTTTGGAGCGGTTTCCATTCGTTTGCCTTCGATTTCTCGGTGTGGGAAATGTGGGGGGCGTTGCTCTACGGGGGCAGGGTCGTCCTCGTACCGTATCTCGTCAGCCGGGACCCCAAGGAGTTTCACGCGCTCCTGGTCCGCGAGCGCGTCACGGTGCTCAGCCAGACACCATCGGCGTTTCGGCAGTTGATGGGTGTCCATGCAAGGGAAGATGCCAGCGAGAAGCTTGCGTTGCGTTTCGTAATCCTCGGTGGAGAGCCGCTCGATTTCCAATCGCTTCGCCCGTGGTTCGAGCGTCACGGCGATGCGAAGCCACGCCTGGTGAACATTTACGGGCTCACCGAGACGACGGTTCACGTAACCTATCGCCGCATTGCGATCGCCGATCTGGACGCAGCGAGGGGCAGCATGCTTGGTGAGCCGATCCCCGATTCGAGCATCCTTCTGCTCGACCGGCATCTGCAACCGGTCCCGGTCGGGATCCCTGGCGAGATCTTCATCGGCGGTGCAGGTGTTGCACGCGGTTATCTCAATCGACCGGAGTTGACGGCCGAGCGCTTTATTGCGAATCCGTATTCGACGGATCCAAGCTCCCGGTTGTACCGCTCCGGTGATCTCGCGCGACGAACCGCGGACAACGATCTCGCGTATCTCGGTCGAATCGATCTGCAGGTCAAGATTCGTGGCTATCGCATCGAGTTGGCGGAGATAGAATCGGCGTTGTTGCATCACCCGGAAGTCGAGCAGGCCGTCGTCGTTGCGGGTGAGGATCCGCACGATGGCCATGCTGTCCGGCTGATTGCCTACGTGGTACCCGCCGCATCCCAGGTCGCGGTGCACGCGGCGGCGCCTACTGCGCTCGGCGAGCGTTTGGCTGCCGAACTCCGTGCCCATCTCAAGGCGCGCTTGCCCGATTTCATGATGCCGTCGGTTTTCGTTGGCCTCGAGCAGATTCCTCTCACCGCCAACGGCAAGGTCGATCGCAAGCGTTTGCCGGTGCCGGCACCGGAGAGCTTCGCCGCAAGTGACGCGCGGCATGTAGCGCCACGCGACGGAATCGAGGAGCAGTTGGCGGCGATCTTCGGCGAGGTGCTTGGCCTCGACCGAGTCGGGGTACACAGCGACTTCTTCGAGATCGGCGGGGACTCGCTGCTCGCGGTCCAGACGCTTGCGCGAGTCGACGCAGTTTTCGGTACGGAGATTTCCATCCGCAGCCTCTTTTCCGCGCCGACCGTCGCGCAGCTCGCGCGCCAAGTCGAGGCGCAACGCGGATCTGCCGGCGTATCGAGTCGAACGCGCCGTCCCGCTGCCGAAATCCGGCGCAATCCGAGGGTAGCGTTGTCGAGAGCCTCCAGGACGGGATCACGGTGATCTGATGGAAATGAGATCGGTCGTTTCACCGTCCCCAAACGGCGTCGCCGCGTTGCCTGTCTCGCAAGCAGCGACCGACGCCGTATACATTTTTCCGCCGTCGTTTGGACAGCAACAGTTGTGGTTGCTGGACCGGTTGTTGGCGGATGGGTCGGTGTACAACGTGCCGGCGGTCGTGCGTCTGGTGGGAGTGCTGGAGATTGAGGCGTTGCGAAAGGCGCTGCGGGAGGTGGTGCGGCGGCACGAGGTGTTGCGCACGCGCTTCGAGGTGGAAGACGCTACGCCGGTGCAGGTCATTGCACCGGAGTTAAAGTTCGAGCTCGAGGTGGAGGATCTGAGCGCGCTCGCGGCGCGGGAGTGTGAAGCGGAGGCGCAGCGACGGGCGCAGGAGGAAGCGGCGCAGCCGTTCGATCTGGAGCACGGGCCGCTGCTTCGCGCGCGGCTGCTGCGTTTGGGAGAGTCCGAGCACTGGCTGCTGCTGACGCTGCACCATATCGTGACCGATGGCTGGTCATCAGGAGTTTTGCGGCGGGAACTCTCGGTGTTGTACGAGGCATTCCGTGCGGGGCGGCCCTCGCCGCTACCGGAGCTGCCGGTGCAGTACGCGGACTACGCGGTATGGCAGCGAGAGTGGTTACGAGGGGAGGTGCTGGAGGAGCAACTTTCCTATTGGAAGCAGGCGCTGGCGGATCTGCCGGTGCTGGAGCTGCCGACGGATCGGCCGCGGCCGGCGGTGGCGAGCAACCGCGGCGCGCGCTTCGGGTTCGAGCTTGGAGAGGATCTCACGCGCGAGTTGAAGGAACTCGGTCGACGCGAGCGAGCCACGTTGTTCATGACGCTATTGGCGGCCTTCCAGGTGCTCTTGTATCGCTACAGCGGGCAGGAGGATGTGGCGGTGGGGGTGCCTCTTGCCGGGCGCCGTCGGCCGGAGCTCGAGGGACTGATCGGCTTCTTCGTCAACATGCTGGTGCTGCGCGGGGACTTGTCCGGGCAGCCGAGCTTCAAGGACCACTTGGCACGCGTGCGTACGCAGGCGTTGGCGGCATACGCGCATCAGGATATGCCGTTCGCGAAGCTGGTAGAGGAGTTGGCGCCGACGCGGAATCTGTCGCGCAATCCGCTGTTCCAGGTTTGCTTCGCACTGGAGAACACGCCGCCTGGAAAGTGGCAGCTCCCGGGGTTGGAAGCGCAGGTTATCAAGGGCGTTCGCGACCAGATGGCGAAATTCGACCTCCAGTTCTTCGTGGCGGAGGAACAGGGAAAAATAAATGTCGCCGTCGAATATGCGACGGACCTGTTCGATGCTTCGACGGTCGAGCGCATGGCGGGGCACTGGCGGGTCCTGTTGGAAGGGATCGTGGCCGATCCCACGCAGAAGATCTCGCGGCTGCCGCTGCTCACGGCAGCCGAGCGTCAGCAGCTGCTGGGGCAAAGGAACGCCACGGCGGCCGCTTATGCGCGGGACATGTGCATTCACGAGCTGTTTGAGGCGCAGGTGCGGCGCACGCCGGAGGCCACGGCGGTGGTGTTCGAGAAGCAGCATCTCACCTACGCCGCGCTCAATGCGCGGGCCAATCAGCTGGCGCACCACCTGCGCAAGCTGGGTGTCGGTCCGGAGGCGCTGGTCGCGGTCGCCATGGAACGCTCGCTTGACCTGGTGGTCGGACTGCTGGCCATCCTCAAGGCGGGAGGGGCGTATGTGCCGCTGGACCCGAGTTATCCGGTGGAACGGCTGGCTTTCATGCTGGCCGACACGCAGGCGCCGGTGTTGCTCACGCAAAAACGGCTGCTCGGCCAACTGCCCGCGCACGCCGGGCAGACGCTGTGTCTGGACCGCGACTGGGCGATCATCGCGGCGCAGCCGGACAGCAATCCCGCGCCCAGTGCCACCCCCGACAACCTCGCCTACGTCATCTACACGTCAGGTTCCACCGGTACACCCAAGGGTACGCTCGTCACTCACCACAACATCGCCCGCCTCTTCGCGGCGACCGAGCATTGGTTCGGGTTCGATGCGCGTGACGTTTGGACCGCATTTCATTCCGTTGCCTTCGATTTTTCGGTGTGGGAGATATGGGGGGCGTTGATCCATGGCGGCAGGCTGGTGCTCGTACCGTATCTCGTCAGCCGGGACCCCACGGAGTTTCATGCACTCCTGGTTCGCGAAGGCGTCACCGTGCTCAACCAAACGCCGTCGGCATTTCGACAGTTGATGGGTGTCGACTCGAGGGAAAATGCCAGCGACGACCTTGCGTTGCGTTTCGTAATTCTCGGTGGAGAGCAGCTCGATTTCCAATCGCTTCGACCGTGGTTCGAGCGTCACGGCGACGCGAAGCCGCAGCTCGTCAACATGTACGGGATTACCGAGACGACGGTTCACGTAAGCTATCGCCCCATTGCGATCGCCGATCTGGACGCAGCAAGGGACAGCATGATCGGTGAGCCGATCCCCGATCTGGACATCCTTCTGCTCGACAGTCATCTGCAACCGGTCCCGGTCGGGGTCCCGGGGGAAATCTTCGTCGGCGGCGCGGGTATCGCACGTGGTTATCTCAATCGACCGGAGTTGACGGCCGAGCGCTTCATCGCGAACCCGTTTTCGACCGACCCGACCTCCCGCCTGTACCGCTCCGGCGACCTTGCGCGACGAACATCGCATAACGACTTGGCCTATCTCGGTCGTATAGATCTGCAGGTCAAGATTCGTGGATTCCGGATTGAATTGGGTGAGGTCGAAGCCGTACTGAAGCAGCACAAAGCGATACGCGATGCTGTCGTGTTGGCGCGGGAGGATCGACCCGGAGACAAGCGTCTCGTAGCCTACGTAGTCCCCGCGCGAGGACGGCCGGTGATCGCCAACGAGCTTCGCGGGTTCCTGCTGAGCAGGCTCCCGGATTACATGGTGCCGGCCGCGTTCCTGACCTTGGAGGCGTTACCGCTAACCGCCAATGGCAAGATAGATCGCACGTTGCTGTCGGCCTCCGAGGCTGAATTCGAGTTTGCCAAGCAGGCACACGTTTACCCGCGGAACGCGGTGGAAGTGCAGCTGATGCGAATCTGGGAACAAATCCTCGACGTATCACCGATCGGAATGCAGGACAATTTCTTTGCGCTCGGCGGAGATTCGCTCGCCGCAGTTCGCCTCATCGACAGGGTCGAACAGCTCTTCGGCAGACAGCTTCCACCGGACATGCTGTGGTACCAGGAGGGAACCATCGAAAGTCTGGCGCGGGCCCTGGTCGACGACCGCGGGCCACCGCTCTGGTCTGGCCCCGTACCCATCAAGGCGACCGGCAAACGCAGGCCTTTATTCTGCCCGCATGTCGTTGGCGGGCATCTGTTCTTCTATGACAATCTGGCGCGCCACATGGCGCAAGAGCAGCCGCTATACGGACTTCCCGCGCGCGGCCTCGACGGCAAGGAGCTTCCTGATACACGAATCGAGGCAATGGCTGCACATTGCATTCACAGCATGAAGCAGGCGCAGCCGAGAGGTCCGTATCGGTTGGCTGGCTACTGCAGCGGCGGCGCCATCGCTTTCGAGATGGCTCATCAACTGCATGCGCAAGGCGACACGGTGGAGCTGCTTGCCCTGTGCGACAGCGTGGCCCCCGGCTTTCGTCCGATGGAGCTGGCCCGAACGACCTGGAATTTCCTTCGGCTCAAGAACGTAAGGCTGGTCCAGCAAAGGCTGTACCGGTTCGTGCTGCAGAATCTGGGCCTCGCTCACCTGCGCGAGTTCCGGACCGTGACAGAGGCGCACTATTGGGCGCATTTGAGCTACCGCCCGCGGCCGTATCCTGGCCGCGCAGTGCTGTTCAGAGGATCGTACACTTACGATTCACACAACCCGAGCCTCGGGTGGGCAAGGTTCGCTAAGGCCGGCGTGGACATCTGCATCATTCCCTGCGGCCATAGCGCGATGGTCAAAGAACCGACCGTGCGCGTCCTGGCGGAAAGGCTCGAGACTTATCTCGGTCGAGGTGCTCAGGGGTCGCCAAATCATGAGACCGATGCAATACTCCTCGACGCATAGAGCGTCCTTCGGTTGATAATAAGTTAGCCATCACGCCCGAGTCGTGGTCCGAGCAGGCGAGTTTTGGGGCCGCGTATACTTTGCCAATGGACGCGATCGATATTGCCAGCTTCAGCCCCGAACAGCGGCTAGCGCTGCTGGAGCAAATCTGGGACAGCCTTGCGGCTACCCCGGATGCGGTGCCTGTTACATCGTCGCAGCGCGAGGAGTTGTCGCGTCGACTTGACGAGCTCGACCACGACGGCCCGGTTGGTATCCCCTGGGATGAGGTACTTCGCAGAATCCGCCGCCAATCTTAGTAATGGATTTGATTCTTCGGCCGGCGGCCGCGGCAGATGTCGAAGAAGCCTTCTCTTGGTACGAGCATCAGCGGTTGGGCCTCGGGGAAGAATTCCTTGAAGCGGTTGACGCCGCGCTACGCGAGATCGTGGCCTATCCGCTCCGCCAAACGGCCATCTTTCGTGACACGCGTCGCCTCTTGCTCAAGCGCTTTCCGTACGCGGTGTTCTATCGCGCCTATCCGAGTGTCATTGTCGTTGTCGCCTGTATGCATGGGCGGCGCAACCCTTTGCGTTGGAAGGTACGCACGTGAGGCTAACCTCTCTATCGCTCATAGGCCGGCCGTCCGGGTTAATCGGGCTCAAGGCTCGCCGCGGATGCCGGCGCGCTTGATCAGCGCTGCATATTTCCCGGTTTCGGAGCGGATGAGCGCGCCGAACTGCGCGGGCGTGTCCACCATCGGCTCGTAGCCGAGTTGCTCGAGGCGCTGCCGGATCTCCGGCGTGCCGAGCGTCTCGTGCAGCCCGTCGGCCAGCTTGGCGAGCACGTCGGGCGGCGTGCCTGCCGGCGCGACGACGCCGTACCATGGCTCAATCGCGAAGCCGGGCAGGCCCTGCTCGGCGACCGTCGGCAGGTCGGGCGCAGACGATGCGCGCGCAGCGCCCGCCGCGGCAATGAGGCGCAGCGTGCCGGCTTTCGCATGCGGCGCGAGCAACGCGAGGTCCGCGAACATCATGTCGATGTCCCCGCTCAGGAGCGCCATGATCGAAGGCGCCGACCCGCGGTACGGCACGTGGACGATGTCGACTCCCGCCATCGACTTGAGCAGCTCGGCGCCGAGGCTTGACATGCTGCCGTTGCCGCCCGAGCCGTACGCCAGGCGCCCGGGATGCGCAGACGCATACGCGATCAGTTCCGGGAGTGTCGTCGCGGGTACGCTGCGATTCACCGCCAACGCATACGGAACGCGGGCCATGCCGCCGACCGGCGCAAAATCGCGGATCGGGTCGTAGCGCAGGTCCTTGACCAGCGCCGCCGCGACGGCGAGATTGTTGAGGCCCCCGACCAGCACCGTGTACCCGTCGGCGGGCGCTTTGGCCACGAGATCCGCGCCGATCGTGCCGCCGGCGCCGCCGTGGTTTACGACGACCGCGGGCTGCTTCCACAGTTCGCTGAGGCGGTTCCCCAACAGACGGCCGAGAACATCGTTCTGCGCGCCCGGCGCCTGCGCCACGATGAGCTGGATCGGCTTGGACGGGTATGGCTCCGCGACGGCATCGCCAGCGGGCAGAGCGAACGATCCGATGGTCAGCGCGGCAAGTACGGCGAGTCGCAGCACACGTCTACCTGGATCGCTCGTCATTCATGGCGCGAGGGTTGCGTCGCTGCGGCACGATCGGCGGCGGGCCGGGTGCGACGGCCCGCCCGGTCGCCGTGGCCTCGAGCTCGAGGGCGAACTCCGCGACCGTCGGCCGCCGGAACAGGCTCCCTGGATCGAGATCGAGCCCCAGCGCGGCGTTCACTCGCGTCACGAGCTGCGCACCGCGCAGCGAGTCGCCGCCGAGATCGAAGAAGTTGTCGTGGGCGCCGATCCGCTCGACGCCGAGCACATCGGCAAAGAACCCGGCGATGAGCTCCTCGTGCGCGCCGGAAGGCGGCGAGAACTCGCGGCGCAGATGATCGCGCAGTATCGCGGCGAGGTCCGCGCGCTTGATCTTTCCCAGCGCGGACTTCGGTAGCTCCGGCACCAGCACGATCCGGTTCGGGACCTTGAACGCGGCGAGTTGCTCGAAGGCGTAGTCGCGAAGCTGCTGTGCGGTCACGCGCGAGGAATCCCGTGCAACGACTGCCGCGACGACGTCCTGGCCTAGCGTCGGGTGCGGCGTTGCGAAGCAAGCTGCTTCCACGACGTCGGGGTGACGCATCAGCGCCGCATCGACTTCGGTCGGCGAGATCTTGAAGCCGCCGCGATTGATCTGCTCCTTCGCGCGGCCGGTCAGAAAAAGGTAACCGTCCTCGTCGACGTAGCCCAGATCTCCGGTGCGGAACCAGCCGTCGTGGAACGCCGACCGGTTGGCCTCCGCATCGTTTTCGTAGCCTGGGAACACTTCCGGTCCGCGCACGACGATCTCGCCGACCTCGTGCGGCGGGAGGAAGGCGCCCGCGTCGCCGAGGACAGCCACCGCGCAACCGGCCGGCAGCCCGACCGAACCGGCGCGGCGTCGCCCGGGCGGCAACGGCTCCTGCGCGATGCTGCCCGCTTCGCTCATCGCGTAAGCCTGAATGACCGGGACGCCGAGCGCCTCTTCGAGTCGGCGCTGGAGTTCGCTGGGCAATGCCGCCGAGGCCGAGAGCACGAAGCGCAGCGTGTGCGCCGGTTTGCCGTGCCGCTCGAGCGCATCGAGCACTGCGCTGTGCACTGCAGGGCTTCCGGTATAGAACGTCGGACGGAACGCGTCGAGCCAGTCGACGAATGCCGCCGAATCGAAGCCGGAAGTACAGACAATGGCGCCGCCGGCGCCGAGCGTCGGAAAGAGATTGCGCCGGATGCCCGACGCCGTGGACAGTGGCGCAACGCAGAGGCACCGATCGGCGCTGGTCATCTGCAGGTAGCGCGCCCGCGTCAGGGCGGCTTCGACCACGTTGCGACGCGTCAAAGGCGCCGCCTTCGGCAACGCGGTCGTTCCCGATGTGTGCAACACCAGCACGACGTCCTCGGGCGCCGGAAGCACCGAACCCGCGACCGCGTCCGATCCGGGCGAGGAAAGTTCGAAGGTCCCGGCGGGATCGGCGGGCGAAAATGCGAGCCTGACGATCCGCACCGCAAGTGCCTCTGCGACCCGAACCAGCGGCGAGGCTACACCGTCGGGGATGATCAGCGCATCGATGCGCAGGGTTTTCAGGAGGTGCCGCGACGATGTCTCGTCGCTCGCCGGATTGAGCGGTGCACATGTCGCGCAGTCGGTCGTCGCGAGCAGTACCACGGCCATCTCGGGTCCGTTGGGCAGCGCGACACCGATGCGACTGCCCCGTCCCAGGCCGAACGTCGCCAGCGACCGTACCGTACGCTCGACCTCGTGCACCAACGCCGTGAACGTGAGTGGCGGGCGCCCCGGCGCGAGCAACGCGAGCGCCCTCGGATCGCGTCGCGCCTGCTGCGCGATGAGCGCCATCAGCGAGGCGGGCACCTGCTCGAGGCTGCCGTCGCGATCGAAGGTCACGATGACTGCGATTCCCGCCCAACTTGGCGCGACACGATAGCCGGCAGCCCGGCGCCGTGGCCGATCGCGGCGAGTGCGAAATCCGTATCGTACGCGAGCTTCACACAACCGTACGGATGCGTCGCATCAGGAGCGGCTGTTGCGTGCCCGCATGCGACGGCGCAATTCATCCCGGTCAATCAGCTCCGCGGTGCCGGAATCGATCTCCGCCAGTCTGCGGAGGATTTCCGCATCCCACGCCGACTCCGCATTCGGATCAGCTGGGCCGTCCAGGCTTGCGACTAGACTGTGCACCAGCTCCGCGCGCTCGGCTTCCGAAAGACTCAGCGCGTCAGAGCGCAGCTTTTCCAACGTCGGGCTACCCATGTCGGCCTCCATACAACGAACTGCACCACATTGCTAAGCATAGCAAATCGCCTTAGATGCCGACCACCGTACTTCTGATCTCCATTGATCCTGGCAAGTTTAGCTCGCTCGATATAAAGTAGCGTGGCTGAATCGAACGGATCGAATATGAGTGGAGCACAGAGAGCAGCGAATGACGAAATCAGCCTGACGCGCGATTTCATCGAGTTCCTGGGACGCATCCTTGTCGGCCCTTCAACTCAGAACCTGGAAGCGGCGTGGCGGGACCGGGTAAGGATCTGGCGGGACAAGAACTCCTACCTGTTCCAGGACAAGTACGAGCAGTTCGTGCGCGATCGAGGACTCGAGGGGAAGACGGTTCCTGCGCCTCTAGCTCTCGCCTTCCCGATCCTGGAGAACGCAGTCCTCGAAGAGGACGACTCATTGCATGACCTCTGGGCGAACCTCCTCGTAACGGTCACCGACCCGGCGCGACAAGCCGAGGTCAAGCGTGGCTTCATCCATCTGATCAAGCAACTGGATCCGACCGATGCAGCAGTCATCAGGCTCCTGTACCGGACGTACGCTGACAAGCTCACTCAAAGGAACCAGGACAAGCGTGCGCCCGGTGACGGCTTCTTTCATCCGCGCAATGCTCCAATGCTCGCATCAACCGCGCAAAAGACGCTTGGCGTCCCTACGCTGACCGCGGAGCTGGCAGTCGAGAATCTTTGCCGCCTCGGGCTGACGGATACGCTGGCCGACATCTCGGGCCAACAGTTATCGCTGAGTGTGCTCGGCTTGAAGCTGATGGACGCATGTGGTGAAAGCGCGTCGCATTCGCCGTGATGATCGGGTAGGGGGCGGGCTCACACCCGCCGCCCTCCCACATACATGGACGCCCCCAGTTTGCCAAGCTCTCAATTCGTGACGGCGAGTAGGGTAGAGATTGCGGCCATACATCCGGACTTTAGCGAGGCGACAGCCTC